>Ga0265331_10000049_pt1 | contig 182618 bp, 164 predicted proteins | sample 41923metaG_FD_202088 | JGI IMG/M metagenome (GOLD analysis project Ga0265331, IMG submission 202088) | Rhizosphere microbial communities from Carex aquatilis grown in University of Washington, Seatle, WA, United States - 4-19-23 metaG | ecosystem: Host-associated > Plants > Roots >... | reverse complement strand
CGTGGCGCTGAAGATGCTGTTCCCGCGCCGCTTCGAGAAGGTGAGCATCGCGCTCTATCTGGCGATGGGCTGGCTCATCGTCACCGCGATCAAACCGCTGGCGGCATCCGTTGCCGCGGTCGATTTCTGGCTTTTGATCGTCGGTGGGCTCATCTATTCGGCAGGCGTCGCCTTTTACCTGATCGAGCGCATCCCGTTTCACAAGGCGATCTGGCATGGCTTCGTGCTGGCCGCGGCCGTTTTGCATTTCGCGGCCATAGCGATCGAATTCACCTGAACTATTCGACCTCGGCGTGATCGAACCAGGCGACACGCACCTGCTGGCCCTGCGCGGAATAGCCCACGAACACCAGCCCGCTCGCTTTCCATACGGGGCGCTTTTTCTTCTCGTCGAGATTGGCGGTCTGGATGGTGGTGCCCATGCCCATCACCCGCTCGGCGGGATTTTCGCGCGCCCAGTCTTCGATCACCTGGCGCGAATAGCGGCCCATCTCGGTTGAGAGATGCTGTCCGCGCCGGTCGGGTGCGATGGCGCACCGCCACATCGCGATGCGGCTTCGGAGGAAGGCGACATCGGTGAGCTTGGCGGTGGAAACCGCCACCATCTGCGTGCCCTCATAGGCCACCGTGCAAAGTTCGCGCAGCCGGTCCGCCGGCACCGCGTTCTTCGGCATCAGGCCATGGGCCTCCCAGAAGGCGAGCGCATCGCGCTCGATGGCGGGATCGGCCCTTCGCCAGGCGGGTTTGTAAATGATATCGGGCATCGGATGACGATAGGGCGCGGCCGGGCTGCCTGCAACGATAAGACACTCGACAGGGCTTTGCCGTTTGTATAGCGAACCCCTGGAGGTGACTTAATGGACAGATTGATCGCGGGCTATCGCGCCTTTATGGCGAAGCGCTGGCCGGAAGAACGCGCCCACTACGCCGAATTGTCCAAGGGACAGAACCCGGATTATCTCGTCATTGCCTGCAGCGACAGCCGGGCCGATCCTGCAACCATCTTCGGCGCGGGCCCGGGCGAACTCTTCGTCATCCGCAACGTGGCCGCCATCGTGCCGCCCTATGAAGAAGGCGGCGGCTATCACGGCACCAGCTCGGCCATCGCCTTCGCGGTGTTGCAGCTCAACGTCAAATACATCGTGGTCATGGGCCATGCCCAATGCGGCGGCGTGGCGGCCGCCCGCGACATGCAGGCGGCGGACAACACGCCGTTCCTCGGCCCATGGATCAAATTGCTCGAGCCCGCGGTCGAGAAATGGCACGGCCACAGTCAGGTGGATCTCGAACGCGAGACGATTCTGCTGTCGCTCGAGCGGCTGATGACGTTTCCCTTCATCGCCGAGCGCGTGAAGGCGAAAACGCTTTCGCTCCAGGGCGCGCGCTTCGGCATCGCCAACGGCGAACTCGAACTTCTCAATGCCGCCAGCGGAAAGTTCGAAACGGTTTCGCCGCGCTAAAACGAATCCTTGCGCCGCCGGGTTTCGCCGAACACCTCCACGTCGCTCGCATTCTGCATGCCGAGCGAATGGCGCAATTCCGCCGAATTGGGCCTGAGGAACGGGTTGGTCTTTTTCTCCATCGCCATGGTCGAGGGAACGGTCGGCTCGTTCTTCGCGCGCGCGGCTTCGACCTCGCGCATGCGGGCCTGAAGATCGGCATTGTCCGGTTCGAGCGTCAGGGCGAAGCGGCCATTGCTCAGCGTGTATTCGTGACCGCAATAGATCTTCGTCTGGTCGGGCAGTTTCATCAGCTTGGAAAGGCTTGCCCACATCATCGGCGGATCGCCTTCGAACAGGCGGCCGCACCCCATCGCAAACAGCGTGTCGCCGGTGAACGCGATATCGCCGAACACGAAGGTGATGGCGCCCCTTGTGTGCGCAGGCACTTCGAGGATGCGCGCGCTGTGCGGGCCGAAGGTGAAAGGCGCGTCCTCGCTCACGCCTTCGTCGATGCCGGGAATGCGGTCGCGGTCCTTGCCGGGGCCGATCACCCGGGCCCCCAGCTCCGCCTTCAGAACCAGATTGCCGCCGGTGTGATCCCAATGGTGGTGGGTGTTGAGGATGTGGGTGAGCGTGAGGCCCTCCCGGGCCAGCGCGGCCTTCACCGGCTCCGGCTCGGACGGGTCCACCACGGCACAAAGCCCGGCCTGCCGGTCGGCCAGCAGGTAGGCGTAATTGTCTTTCAGGCAGGGAACCAGGGTGACGGTGAGGCTCATTAGGAACTCCTTTGCCCATCCAGCTTAACAACGCATGGACCGGCGGTGTATTGGCAAGGAAAGGATTTGGTGGAGCTCATGCATTTGAACGCACGAAGGCTCGCCGATTTCTACGAAAGCCCGGTGGGCCAGATCGCCCGGCGGATGATCAATCGCCGCCTGCGCATGATGTCGCCCGCCCGCCGCCCCACCAATGTGCTGGGTTTCGGGTTCGCCGTTCCCTATCTGCGGGCGCTTCTGGGCGAGGCGGAGCGCGTGGTGGCGATGATGCCGGCCCAGCAGGGCGTGGTGGCATGGCCGCCGGGGCGCCCGCTGAGCGTGCTTGGCGAGGAATTGTCGCTGCCTTTTGCCGATGAGACCTTCGATATGGTCATCATGGTCCATGGCCTCGAAAGCGCGGAATCGGCGCGGCCGCTGATGCGCCAGATCTGGCGGGTGATGGCGCCCGAGGGCCGCCTTCTTCTGGTGGTGCCCAATCGGGCCAGTTTGTGGGCGCAGGCCGAACGTTCGCCCTTTGCCTATGGCCGGCCCTATCTGCGCGGGCAGCTGGAGATGCTGTTGCGCGAATCCATGTTCTCGCCCCAGCGCTGGGAGAGTGCCTTGTACTTCCCGCCGATGAGAACGCGCCGCTTCATCGGCACCGGCAATGGCTGGGAGCGCGTGGGCCAGACCTTGTGGCCGCGCTTTGGGGGCGTGCATCTGGTGGATTCGTCCAAGTCGCTTTTCGCGGCAACGCCGGTGCTGGTGACCGAGCGTCAGGGCATGCTCGCGCGCGCCTGAAAGATTACCCGCAATTCACCGTGCCCGAAGGCGCGTTTACTTTTGTTAAGCTTTGATGTCGCCGACACCGGCAGTCACGCTTGTGTGAAGCGATAGGTTGCGCGCATGGAAGGTTTGCGCTCAGCGCAACGCTACCGACATCCCCATTGGATATTGCTTCGCGTGCATCGGGCACGCGCGCCTCACGGCGAAGTGACTCGCTCACGCGGATGTGCCCTTCCTTCCCGCGCGATTGCGACTATTTCCATGATGCCGGCGCAATTGCCGGCAACCGCAGAAAGACGGAGGGAGTCCATGTCCATTTCCAAAATCGCAGCCGCCATTCTTGTTGCAGGTGGCGTTGCCGCGTACGGCACCAGCGCCACTGCGAACGAAGCGGCCACATCGCTCAGCTGCCTGAAGATCTCCAAGCAGGTGAAGGACGCGCTCGCCACCCATCAGCAGGGCTCGGCCTTCGAGTCCGCCACGCAGGAGCAGAAGACAGGCGCTGACTATTGCATGAAGGGCTTCTACAAGGCCGGCATGTCGCATTATGAGGCGGCGCTGAAGCTCATCGGCGGCAGCGCCACGGCGGCGGTGCGTTGATCCTTAAGCCGTGGGCGCGTTCTTTGACTTCAGGAAGAAGATCGCGCCCTCGGCGAAAAGGTTTGGCCCCCAGGCATAGGGCTGCATTGGCCCGGTATGGCCGTCCTCGCTGAGCGCCAGCGCGCTTTGCACCTCGCCCCCCGCTTCCCTCGTCAGCGCCACGAAGTCGGCGATGGTGCACAGGTGAATGTTGGGTGTCTCGTGCCAGGAATAGCCGAGCGTTTTGGTCTGCGGCATCCGCCCGTTGACGAGCAGCGACAGCCGCACCCGCCAATGTCCGAAATTCGGGAATGACACCGCCGTCAGCTTGCCGATGCGCAAGAGCTGCGCCAGCACGGTCTTCGGCGAGCGCGTGGCCTGGATGGTCTGGCTCAGGATAACGACGTCGAAGACCTGCGCGGGATAATCGCCGAGATCGGTATCGGCATCGCCCTGCACCACCGAAAGCCCGCGCGCCACGCACGCATTCACGTTCTGCTGCGAAAGCTCGAGCCCGCGCCCATCCACATTGCGGGTGGCGGCCAGATGTTCGAGCAGCGCGCCGTCGCCGCAGCCGATATCGAGCACGCGTGCGTTTGGCGGGATCGCCTCGGCAATGGCGGCCAGATCGGAGCGAAGGGTGCTGGTCATTTCACGCCATGGTTGGCGGCGACGGAATTCAGGAAGCCGCGCACGGTCGCAAACATCTCCGGCTCCTCGAGCAGGAATGCATCGTGGCCGCGATCGGTCGCAATCTCCACGAAGCTCACATTGGCCGCGGCTGCGTTCAGCGCGTGGGCGACGTGTTTGTTCTCGATCGGGGGGAACAGCCAGTCGCTGCTGAACGACACGATGCAGAAGCGCGTCTTGCTGCCGCGAAACGCCTCGGCCAGCACGCCGCCATAATCCGCCGCGAGATCGAAATAATCCATCGCGCGCGTGATGTAGAGATAAGAGTTGGCGTCGAAGCGGTCGACGAATGTCATGCCCTGATGGTGCAGGTAGGATTCGATCTGGAAATCGGGCCCGAAGCCGAAGGAGATCGCGTTGCGGTCCTGCAGGTTGCGGCCGAACTTGCGTTGCAGGGCCGCTTCCGAAAGATAGGTGATGTGTGCGGCCATGCGCGCGACGGCCAGCCCCTTGGAGGGCTGCGTGTCGTCAAGCTGATAGGCGCCGCCCTTCCAATCCGGATCGGCCATGATCGCCTGGCGGCCCACTTCGTGAAACGCGATGTTCTGCGCGGAATGGTTTGCCGCCGTGGCAATCGGGATGGCGGCGATCACGCGCTCGGGATAGCTCGCGGCCCATTGCAGCACCTGCATGCCCCCCATCGAGCCGCCGACGACACAGAGCAACTGGTCGATGCCAAGCGCATCGATCAGCATCGCCTGTGCCCGCACCATGTCCTTGATGGTGACGACGGGGAACGAAAGCCCGAAGGGCTCGCCGGTGGTGGGGTCGATTTCGGCGGGGCCGGTGGTGCCCATGCAGCCGCCCAGCACATTGGTGCAGATGACGAAGAAGCGATCGGTGTCGATCGGCTTGCCGGGGCCGACCAATGTGCTCCACCAGCCGGGCTTGCCGGTGACGGGATGCTGGCTGGCCGCAAACTGGTCGCCCGTCAACGCATGACACAGCAGCACCGCGTTCGATTTCTGGGCGTTGAGCGTGCCATAGGTCATGTAGGCGACGGTGACCGGCGAAAGCTCGCGCCCCGCATCAAGCATCAGCGGCGCGGCAAAAGTGATGGCGTGCCCCGGATCGACATCGGGGGCCAGCACAGGACGCAGAAATTTCGGATTGGCGGTTTCCGCCATCTTTCGCTCGCTTGCCGATAACCAACCGGAGCACCGTTTGCTAAGGCCGTGATGCCCCCCTGTCAACGAATGCCAGCCAGAACTTTGCTTTTGACGCCCCCGGCTCTATGACTGCGCCCCGAAAAACGAGCCCGAAAGCCATGACTCTGCCTGCCGAACCCGTGCCCAAGCCAGGCGTCTTGGACATTACGCCCTATGTCGGCGGCCGCGCGGGTTCACCGGGCGTGGCCAAGGTCTACAAGCTTTCCGCCAACGAGAACCCGCTGGGCCCGAGCCCGGAGGCCGTTGCCGCCTATGCCGAGGCGAAGAAGAATCTCGAACAATATCCCGAAGGCAGCGCGCGGGTTTTGCGCGAGGCGATCGGGACGACCTTCGGGCTCGACCCCGCGCGCATCGTTTGCGGCGGCGATGGCTCGGACGAATTGCTGAAGATGCTCGGCAATGCCTATCTCAGGGCGGGCGATGAGGTCATCTTCACCGAGCACGCCTTTGTGATTTACAGGATCATCACATTGGCCAACAGCGCGGTGCCGGTGGTGGTGCCGGAGAAGAATCTGCGCGCCGATGTCGATGCGATACTGGCGGCGGTGACGGCCAAAACGCGGATAATCTATCTCGCCAATCCGAACAATCCCACAGGCACCTATCTGCCGCACAGCGAAGTACGACGCCTGCATGCGGGATTGCGGCCCGACATCCTTCTGGTGATCGACGCGGCCTACGCGGAATATGTGCGCCGGAACGATTATGAATCCGGCATCGAGATGGTGGCGAATTTCAACAATGTCGTGATGACCCGCACCTTCTCCAAGCTCGGATTGGGAGGTTTGCGCGTCGGCTGGGCTTATTGCCCGGCCGCAGTGGCCGATGTGCTGAACCGCATTCGCGGGCCGTTCAACGTCTCCATGCCGCAGCAATTGGCGGCGGCAGCGGCGGTGAAGGATCGCGCGCATATCGACAAATCGGTGGAGCACAATGGACGTTGGCTCCAATGGCTGACCGAAGAGATTCGCAAGCTGGGCCTGCGCGTGGATGACAGCGTCGGCAATTTCATCCTCATCCATTTTGCGGACAGCAAGACGGCAGAAGCCGCCGATGGCTTTCTCTCCTCGCGCGGTTTGATTCTGCGGGCTGTCGGCAATTATGGGTTGCCGCAATGCCTGCGGCTCAGTGTGGGAACCGAAGACGCCAACCGGCTGGTGGTGAAAGCTTTGGCCGAATTCATGGGGGCCAAATGAGCGACCAACCCATCTTCGCCAAAGCAGCCCTTCTCGGCGTGGGCCTGATCGGCTCGTCGATGGCGCATGCGATGCGCCGCGCGGGCCTTGTTTCGCACATTGCAGGCTATGCCCGCCGCCCCGAAACGCTGGAAGCGGCGAAGAAAGTGGGGTTTGCCGATTCCCTGCACGGCGATCCCGTTTCCGCCGTGCGTGACGCCGATCTGGTGGTGTTCGCAACGCCGGTGGGCAGTTTCGGCGCGCTGGCTGCGGAAATCGCGGGCGCGCTCAAGCCGGGCGCCATCGTCACCGATGTGGGCTCGGTCAAGGCCGCCGTGGTGCGCGATATCGGCCCGCATATTCCCCAAGGCGTGCATTTCATTCCCGCGCACCCCATCGCGGGCACCGAACAATCCGGCCCCGAAGCGGGCTTTGCCGAATTGTTCGACAATCGCTGGTGCATCCTCACCCCGCCGCCCGGCACCGATGCCGGCGCGATCGAGAAGCTCAAGGAATTCTGGCAGGGCTGCGGCAGCAATGTCGATGTGATGGATCCCAAGCACCATGACCTCGTGCTCGCCATCACCAGCCATTTGCCGCATCTGATCGCCTACAACATCGTGGGCACGGCCGACGATCTGGAAGCGGTCACCGAAGGCGAAGTGATCAAATATTCCGCCGGCGGCTTCCGCGATTTCACGCGCATCGCGGCCTCCGATCCCACCATGTGGCGCGACGTGTTCCTCAACAACCGCGATGCCGTGCTCGAAGTGCTGGGCCGCTTCAGCGAGGATCTGAGCGCGCTGCAACGCGCGATCCGCTGGGGCGATGGGGATGCGCTGTTCAATCTGTTCACGCGCACCCGGGCGATCCGGCGCAGCATCGTCGATGCCGGTCAGGATAGCGCGGTGCCGAATTTCGGCCGCAACAAGAAGCCTCAGTAGAGGGGCGCGGTTGCGAGTTCGGAGAGGCCGAACATCTCCGTGGCCAAGGTGCCGGTGAGCTGGTGCTGGCCGTTGAGCATCATGCGGCCTTTGGTATCGATGGCGGCGAATTTCTCTTTCGATTGCACATCGATGAGTTCGATCCGCCCTTCGCCGCCGCGCCAGGCTTCCAGAACCGTGCGCCAGTCGGCATCGCCCGACAACATGCCGTTGAGGAATTGCGCCATGGTGATGCGCGAATCCATCTGGGCGTGGAGCAGCGGCCTCTGCTGCGGCAGGGAAAGGTTGTCGGCGAAGGTGACGAGATCGAGTGCATCGATCTTGGGATCGTGGCGCAGATGGAATTCGATCCGCCCCGCCGTCACCTTGGGCGAATCGAAGGCAACGATCACAAGATCGAAGCGTGTCAGCCTGCCATTCGCGGTGATCGCATCGGCGCGAACGCTGCCGGGCAGAAAAGCGAAGCCGGCCGGTTTGCCGTCGCTTCCGATCCACGAAAAGCTTTGCTTGCCGCCTGCCTCGAACACGGTCTTGCCGCTGCCATAGCTCAACCGGTGCAGCGCGAAATCTTCCGTCCGCCATTTGAAGGTGCGGGGGCCCGCGAATGTGATGCGGAAATCCTTGAAGATCGTATCGACGCGGAACGGGAAGCCCGCGATCTGGCGCGACGAGAAATGCAGCGTCACGCCGGGGCTGATCTCATGGCCGTTCAACGCATCGATCTGCTTCGTCCAGGCGCTGGCCTCGCGCCACCACTGCACGCCCACGCCCACCGCGAGGATGACGAAGAGGCTGAACGGGGCATAGAGGAAGAAGCGGCTGGAATAGCGCATCCGGCTTCGTTTACCCGCAGCGCGAGTAGCCGCAAGCGACGCAAGTGTCGCATCCCTCGATCTTCACGAAACTGGGGGAGGAACAGCGCGGGCAGAGCCGCGCGGGCGCCCCTTCGGCGGCCACCGCCACGGCGCGGCGCTCCTCGCGAGGAACCACGGTCTCGCGCGGGGTCATGAAGCCGGTCGCCACCAGATGGCGCTCGATCACCTCGCCGATGGCGGCCAGAAGCGAGGGCACATAGCGCCCGCCCATCCATTGGCCGCCGCGCGGATCGAACACGGCCTTGAGTTCATCGACCACGAACGAAACATCGCCGCCGCGCCGGAACACGGCACTCACCATGCGGGTCAGCGCCACCGTCCAGGCATAGGCTTCCATGTTCTTCGAGTTGATGAAAATCTCGAAAGGCCTGCGTCTGCCATCCTGCTCGATGTCGTTCACGGTGATGTAGAAGGCGTGATCGGAATCGAGCCATTTGATCTTGTAGGTCTGCCCGGTCAGCAATTCGGGGCGATCCAGCGGCCGCGTCATGTAGACGACATCGCCTGCGCCGCGCGGGATAGGCAGCGGCAGGCTCGGCTGATCGGCGTCTTCGGCGGGTTTGCTTTCGACAGCGGTTTGCAGCACCGCCCCCGTGATCGCATTGGGGCGATAGGTGGTGCAGCCCTTGCAGCCTGTTTCATAGGCCTTCAGGTAAACATCCTTGAACGCTTCGAACGAAATGCTTTCCGGCACGTTGATGGTTTTCGAGATCGAACTGTCGATATGTTTCTGCGCCATCGCCTGCACGGAAAGATGATCGTCCGGCGAAAGTTCCTGGGCGCTCACGAAATAATCCGGCAGATCGGTGTCCTCGCCGAAGCGCGCGCGAAACGCCCGCCACGCAAAATCGCTGACCTTTTCTTCGCTGCGCGTGCCATCGGCGCGCAGCACCTGGCGGGTGAAGCTGTAGGCGAACACCGGCTCGATCCCGCTCGACACGTTGTCGGCGAACAGGGAGATCGTGCCGGTCGGCGCGATGGAGGTGACAAGCCCGTTGCGGATGCCATGGGCCGCGATCTTGTCGCGGATCGCCTGGGGCAGCCGCTGCACGAAGGGCCGCGAAAGAAATTCCGCGCGGTCGAACAGGGGGAAGGCGCCTTTTTCCGCGGCGATATCGGCCGATGAATCGTACGCGGCGTGGCTCAACACCGAGAGCCAGCGATCGATCAGCACAAGGCTTTCCGGCGAACCATAGCGCACGCGGCAGAAGATCAGCGCGTCGGCAAGCCCCGTGACACCAAGCCCGATGCGCCGCTTGGCCATCGCCTCGGCGCGCTGCGCCTCAAGGGGGAAGCGCGAAATGTCGATCACATTGTCGAGCATCCGAACGGCGTTGCGCGCCAGTCGCGCAAGCTCTGCTTCATCGAGCGCCGCGTTATCGTCAAACGGATTGGTCACCAGCTTCGCAAGATTGATCGAACCCAGCAGGCACGCACCATAAGGCGGCAACGGCTGTTCACCGCAAGGGTTGGTCGCGCGGATCGTTTCGCAATAGGCGAGGTTGTTTTCGTGGTTTATGCGGTCGATGAAGATCACGCCGGGTTCGGCGGCGTCATAGGTCGCGCGCATGATGCGATCCCACAATTCGCGGGCGCGCACCGTTTTGTAAATCTTGCCTTCGAATTTGAGATCCCAGTTCGCATCCGCCTTCACCGCGCCCATGAAGGCATCGGTCGCGAGCACGGAAAGGTTGAACATCGAAAGGCGGCCCGCTTGCCGCTTGGCGTCGATGAAGAGTTCGATATCGGGATGATCGCAGGCCAGCGTCGCCATCATCGCGCCGCGGCGCGAGCCTGCGCTCATGATGGTGCGGCACATCGCATCCCACACATCCATGAACGAGACGGGGCCGGATGCATCCGCCGCCACGCCAGCCACCGGGGCGCCTCTGGGGCGCAGGGTCGAGAAATCGTAACCGATGCCGCCGCCCTGTTGCAGCGTCAGCGCTGCCTCGCGCAAATGCGAGAAGATGCCATCCATCGAATCTTCGATGCGGCCCATCACAAAGCAGTTGAACAGGGTGACGCTGCGCTCGGTGCCCGCGCCTGCGAGAATGCGGCCCGCGGGCAGGAAGCGGTGGCCCGCCAGCGCTTCGCCGAAGGCTTGCGCCCATTCGCGGCGGTGCTCCGGGGCCTCGGCTTGGGCGGCGGCAAGCGCCACGCGCGACCAGCTTTCGGCCACGTCTTTTTCCAGCGGCGTGCCGTCCGGCGCCTTCAGCCGGTATTTCATGTCCCAGATCTGGCGGGAGATGTCGGTCATGGTCCTAATATCCCGCCGAAATGTTTCACCAACGTATTGTCTTCGGCTTTTGAGGGGGGCTGGCCTCGTAAAACCCTGGCTCAAAATATAATGCCGAAAGGGTCTCGAAGCAATATTTGTTCTCTTATTGTTCTAGTTGGGCAAGCCTCTGGCGGCGAGGCTCGCCCTGCCTTCGGCCACGAGATTGGCGGTGGCCGTTTCGATGCGGCTTTGCATCGTGTCCATGAATTCCGCCCGTTTCAGGCCGGGCGGAATGAGGGGCAGGAATTCGACGAGGATGGTGCCGGGCTTTTTCAGAAAGCCGCTGGGGCCCGTCCAGAACAATCCCGAATTGAGCGCGATGGGCAGGCACGGCACGCCAATCTGGCCATAGAGGCCCGCAACGCCCGGTTTGTAATCCGGTGTGGCGCCCGGTTTCTTGCGCGTGCCTTCGGGGAAGATCAGCACCGAGCGGTTCTGCGCCAGAATGGCCTTGGCGTCGTTCGACATTTTGCGCAGCGCGCTTGCCTTGCCGTCGCGGTCGATGGCGATCATCTGCGCCTTGCGCACATACCAGCCATAGAACGGGATCAATCCGAGTTCGCGCTTGAAGACCATGGCGGGTTTTTCCAGCAGCACATAAAGCGCGACCGTGTCCCACATGCTCATATGTTTGGATGCCGCGAGCACGGCTCGCGGCGGGCGCTCTCCGCGCACTTCGTAACGCACGCCCGCGAAAACCTTCAGGCCCCAGATGGTCGCGTGGCACCACAGAAAGGCGGCCCTGCGCATCGCGCTTGCGGGAAAGATCAGCAGCGGCAGATAGAGAAGGCCCAACACGGTGGATGCGGTGGCAAACCACAGAAAGAAAATCGCGGAGCGGATCAGAACCAAAATCATCATGGGGCGTCCGGCTCGCGGTCGAATTCGCGCAGCAGGGGATTGACCACCTTGTTCATCGCCACGCTCGCAAGATATTTCGCATATTCGCCGTTGAGCAGCCGCAAGGTGTGCGGGTTGCGCCACCAATGCACGAAATCGATATCCTCCGGCTTCACCGGATAGGGTTGCAGCACCACGCCGGGCATGGCGGCGGAAAATTCCGTCAAGGTGCGCGGCATGTGATAATTGGCGGTCACCACGATCAGGCTTTTGTAATTGTGCGCGGCCGTCCAGTCGGCGGCTTCCTGCGCGTTGCCGTGGGTGTCGGCGGCGACGAAGCCGAGGTCGGCACAGCAATCGAAGCGATGCCTGCCATGGGCCAGCCGCTTGATGTCGGCCTTGGTCGCCGAAAGATCGACGCCGCTGATGAGAAGCCGCTTGCCCAACCCCTGTTCGAGCAGGGCGGCCGCCCGATCCACGCGCAATTCGCCGCCGGTGAGCGCCACGATGGCATCGGCCATGTGCGGCTCGGCGGCGGGCTTGCGCACATCGTCCACAAACAGGAACAGGCCCGCCACATAGGCGATGGCGCCAAGCACGATGAGTGAGGAAAAAGGGCGCATTCAGTAGATTTTCCGCAAAGCTGCCAGCACCGAAAGCCGGGCCGTCGCCCAGGCGATCAGGCTCGAGGCGACAGGCACCGCCAAGAGCCACAACGCTTCGAGCGGCTTGAGCGACATCGGCGGCAGGAAGGGCACGGCTTCATAGCCCGCCATTTCCAATCCGCCCGCCGCCACGAACACGATGGCCGCGATCCCCGCGCCGATGGCAGAGGCCGCAAGCGCCGAAAGAAAATAGTGTCGCTCGAAGGCCCTGGAGATGAAGCTCGGATGGGCGCCCATCTGGTGCATCAGCTCGACGATCTCGCGATGGGCCTGAAGGCCTGCGCGTGTCGCAAACGTCACCGCGGCGGCGGTCGCCACCGCGATCAGCAGCAATATTCCGTACCCGGACCATATCACCGTGTTGGCGAGGCCCTTCAGCCGCTCGATCCATTGGCTGTGATCGTCAAGCAGGGCATCGGGCACGGCGGCTTTGAGGCTTTTGCGAAGGGCCGGCACATCCACGGCTGCTCCCGGCACGATCTTGGCGTCGATCAGCCGTGGCAGCGGAAGGTCGGCCACGATCGCATCGGCGCCGAGCCAGGGTTCGACGAGCTTCAGCGCATCGGCCCGGCTGATGGGGGTGACGACGGCGATGCCCGGCGTGGTTTGCAGAACCTTGATGGCGGCCTGCGAATCCCTTTCGAGCGCGGGCTCTGCGGGGCCGGTGAGCGGAGGCAGGATCTGCACGGTCAATTGCCCGGCAAGGCCCGAGCGCCAGCCCTGCGCCGCGCGGTCGGCCACCAGCGATGCGCCAAGTGCAAGCGCCGCCAGAAACGCCATCACCGCGATCATCAGATCGAGCGGGCCCGCAGTCTGATCCCGCGGCAGGATGCGAAGCTGGGCTTTCGTCATGGCCGCGTCGCCCGCATCTCGACCAGCCTGCCGTCCACCAGCCGCATCTCGCGGGCCTTCACGCGCTCGATCAGGGCGCGATCATGGGTGGCGATCAGCACCGTGGTGCCCAGCCGGTTCAACTCGGCGAAAAGGCGGATCAGGCGCGCCCCGATCTCGGGGTCCACATTGCCGGTTGGTTCGTCGGCCACCAGCAGGTCGGGCCGGGCGACCACGGCGCGCGCGATGGCGACGCGCTGTTGCTCGCCGCCCGAAAGCGTGTGGGGCGGCGCGTCCATCCGGTCGCCAAGCCCGACCCAGGAGAGAAGCTCCTCCACATCCTGGGCATATTGACCCTCTTTCCGGCCCGCCAGCTTGAGCGGCATGGCCACATTGTCGAAGGCCGAGAGATGGTCGAACAGGCGGAAATCCTGGAACACCACCCCGATCCGCCGCCGGATGGGGGGGAAATCGGCGCGCCGGGTGGTCGCCAGATCGCGGCCGAAAAGGGAAATCAGGCCCCGGGAGGGGGGCTCGGCCAGAAAGATCAGCTTGAGCAGCGTTGTCTTGCCCGCACCGGATAGCCCGGTCAGGAAGGTGAAGGAGCCTGGTTCAAGCCGGAAACTGATGTCCCTGAGGACTTCAGGCCCCGCGCCGTACCGCATCCCGACATTTTCGAAGCGAACCATGATTCGGAAAATAGCTGGCGGGCCCCACGGTTACCATGATCGTAACCAACGCTGTGCTTTGCTTGCGGGGAAGGCTTTGCTCTGCCTATTTACTGGAACATCCGGCATACGGTTACCATGATATTAACCTGTCCCAATTGTGCGACTCGCTACGAGGCCGACGCGGCCAAATTCCTGCCCGCGGGCCGCAAGGTGCGTTGCGCCAAATGCAGCCACACCTGGCACCAGCCCGCGCCGGAGGCGGCGCCCGAACTGGTGGAGCCTGCCGCCGTCGAGGCGCCCGCGAGCAACGCGGCTGAACCCGAACAGGCCACAGCGAAACAAGCTGAACCCATGCGGGCGCCCGAACCGCGCGCGACCGTCATCGAAAGCCGCAAGGTCGTGTCCGCGGGCTGGCGCACCGGCGCGCTTGCCGGCTGGGCGGCCCTGATCGCGGTGCTGGCGATCCTTTGCTGGGGTGCTGTCCAATTCCGTCAGGGCATCGTTGCGGTCTGGCCGCAGACGGCAACGTTCTATTCCGCTGCCGGGCTCGATGTGAACACGGTCGGGCTGGCGTTTCAGGATGTAAGCTATCGCGTGACCAGCGAAGACGATCAGCCGGTGCTGCACATCAAGGGCCGTGTGGTGAACATCACCGCGCGCGAGATCGCCGTGCCCAAGATCAGCGCCTCCCTGACCGACGATGCGCGCCGCGAACTCTATGACTGGACGATCGAGGCGGATGTGAAAAATCTGGCGCCCGGAAAGGCCACAAGCTTTTCGGCGCGTGTGCCGAGCCCGCCATCGGGCGCGCGCCATGTCGATCTGAAATTCGTCAAAGGCTGAATGTGAACAGTCCCCATCAGGTTCTCGTCAGCGAGACCGAAATCTTTCAGCGCATGGCGATACTGGCCGATGAGATCGTCTCGGCGCGCGTCAAACCCGATATGGCGGCGGTGGTGCTGGTGGGCGGCTTCATGTTCGCGGCCGATCTGCTGCGCGCGCTTTCGCGGCGCGGGCTCAATCTTCCGGCGGAATTTTTTTGGCTGCGCTCCTATGCGGGGGGGCGCGAAGGTGCGCGCGACATTTCGGTGATGATCGGGCCATCCGCGCGCGTGCGCGGCCAGAACGTGCTGCTGCTCGACGGCATTCTCGATCGCGGGCGCACGCTCGCCAAGGCAACGGAACTGCTGCTCGATCAGGGAGCGGTTTCGGTCACCTCCGCGGTGATGGTGGAACGCGCGCGCGCCGATGCGGAGCTGCGTGCCGATTATGCGGCCTTCACTGGCCTCGATGGTTTCCTGATCGGCTACGGAATGGACGATGCAGGCCACCATCGCGGCCTGCCCTATATCGCACGGGTGGATTGAGCAGCTGCTTCACCTTCCCCTTGTGGAAAGGCGAAAAATCAAAACTCTTTCAGCAGCCGGTCGATGTAATCGAGTTCTTCTTTCGGCCTGCCGCGTTCGGCGGCACGGCGGCGCAGTTCCTTCAGGATCGAGCGGGCGCGTTCGAGCGTCATCTGATCGGGCACTTTGACGTTGTTGCCGAACATCGCACCCGTGCCGCCCTGTTCGCGGCCAAGCGGATCTTCCTGGCCTTGTTGCCCCGGCATGCCCTGGCCCGAGCGGTTCATCAGTGCTTTCGCCAATTGATCCGCACCGCTGCGCAGCGCATCGAGCGCGTTCTTCTGGCTGCCCGATGCCTGGTCGAGATCCTTACTGCCCAATTGATCTTGCGCGTTGCCCATGGAATTGCCCGCGCGGCCGAGATTGTCCGGCTTTGGATTCTGCGCGCCCAAACCTTTCTCGATTTCCTTCAGCGCGTCGCGCAATTCGCCCTGCTTCTTCGCAAGGCCTTTCTCGCCGCCATCCTTGGGATCGCCGGCCCCTTCCTGCTGGCGCAATGTCTTGTCGAGAAGCGCGCGCTGCTTGCCCATCAGGTCGCCCAGCTTGCCGATGGCATCGGTCATCGCCTTGTCCTGCGGGGATTGGCCTTTGCCACCTCCGGCACCCGCTGTCATCTGCATGTTTTCGAGCATGTTCTGCAGCAGGGCGAGCATCTGGGCCGCCTGCTCGCGCGCGCCGGTCTGCGCCAGTTGCTGGATCGCCTTGAGCATGGTTTCCAGATCGTCCTGGCTCAACACCTTGGCATTGGGCGGCATCTGGCCGCTTCCCGGTTGGGCGTTCTGCGCCATGAAACGCATGTAGCGTTGCAGCGCCTCACGATAGCGTTCGAGCAGCGCGTCGACCTCATCTTGCGGCGCGCCGCGCGCAAGCGCCTCGACCAGCGCCTGCTGCAGGCGGCGCAACTCCGCGGCCGCAAGCGACAGGCCGCCCTGTTCGATGGCGAGTGCGGTCTGCCACATCAGGTCTTCGGCCCGCTGGAATTCTTCCGGGCGGCTTGCGGTTTTCGCGGCCCAGCGCGCGGAACGGATCGCCAGATAAACGCCGGTCTTGCCCTTGTAGAAATGTTCGGGCGCAAGGGTGAGCGCGTCCAGCGCCGCGGCCACTTTGTCCTGCGTCTTGTCTTCACCGCTGGCCAATATCTGACGCTGTTCGATCAGCGCGCGCGAAAGCGGATTGGTGAAAAGGCGCGCGGGCAATTTGAAGCGCGCGGGCTTGCTCAAGCCCCGGTTGCCCGCCGCGTCGCGGGCTTCCAGCACGATGTTCACTTCGAGGCCCGCATAAGGATGATCGGTGAGATCGCGAAACACGGTTTGCGAAAGGGTTTTCGCCGATGTGTCCGTTAGCGGCAGATCGATGGGAAGCGGCTTGGCATTGCGCCCCACCGGCGTGATGAGGGCGCGCGCGCTCACCACGCCGTAATCATCGCCCGCGGTGAAGGAAAGTTTGAGCGCGTTCTGCGGTGTCTTGCTCGGCGGGTTGGCGAATGCGATCACCGGCGCGGTGTCCGGCACGATCTTCACTGACCATGTGCCCAGGCGAAGGCCATCGGCGCGCACGCCCAACGCGGAAGAGCGGGCAAGTCTCACCGTGGCGGAATATTCGCCGCCCTTTCCGGTGAAGGCCGTATCCTGCGCGGGGTCGATGCTGACGCGCGGACGCGAGCCCGCATTGTGTACGCGCAAATGCACGAGCGAATTCTGAGGGGCGGTGACGGTTGCGTTCTGCGCCAGATAGACGGGCGCTTCGCCCGTATAGGCGGGCGGGTCGATCCAGGCATCGAGCGTGGGAACCGATGCGCCGCTGAAGGTGCGCGGGGAAAGCGAGGAGACAAGACGGTTGCTCCAATCGCTTCCCGCAACGAAGACGGCGGCGACAAGAAGGGCCAGCGCCGCAAACCGCAATCCAAAGGGATCGCGCTGCCACAAGCCCGGTTTCGGCGCGTTCAGCTTCAGCGCGCCGAAACCCGCCAGCAGCGCGCGCATATGGGCTGCCCACAATTCTTCGGCATAGGCATCGCCTTCGCCCGCGGCCAGCGTGTCGCGGCTTTCGCTGACGGGGCGGTTGGTCAGCGCATTGTCGCGTTCGAGGCGGCGCGCGCCTTCGCTCCAGCGCGGGAAAATGAAATGGGAGAAGCCTGCATAGAGCGCCAGCGCCAATGCGAACAACGCCAGCGCCAGCAGCGAGGCATGTGCCCAACCCGGAACAATGGTGAAAAGCCCGAACAGCGCTCCGGCGCAGAACAGGGCCGCGATGCCGCTTGCGGGCCAGATGCCGCTCCACACGCGCTCCCACAGCAATGCGGCGCGCGCAAGCGCAATCCGCCGCTCTATGCGGTTAGCGGAGCCAGTCGGGGAGGCGTTCTTGCTCAATCAGCGCTTCATAACTCGGTCGCGGCCGCACAATACTCCACCTGTCGCCCTTCACGAGCAGTTCGGGCGCGGGCGGCCGCGCATTGTAAGCCGAAGACATCACCGCGCCATAGGCGCCCGCCGAAAGGATCGCCACAAGATCGCCCGATTTCAGCCGCGGCAAAGAGCGCGCGGCGGCGAAAAGGTCCGAGGTTTCGCAGACGGGGCCCACCACATCATAGGTTTCATGCGCCGCGCCGGGCGCTGTCTCGGAAACGGACACGATGTCGTGATGGGCGTCATAAAGCGCGGGCCGGATCAGGTCGTTCATCCCCGCATCCAGGATGAGGAACTGTTTGGCCTCGCCCCGCTTCACATAGAGAACTTCGGAAACCAGCACGCCGGCATTGGCCGCGATCAGGCGGCCGGGCTCGAAGATCAGTTGCGCGCCCACGCCCTTCGTCACCTTGGCAACCATCTCGCCATAGGCGGCCGGATCGGGCGGCGGTTCGTTGTTGTGGCGATAGGGCACGCCCAATCCGCCACCCAGATCGATGCGGGCAATCGCATGGCCATCGGCGCGCAAGGCGCCCACCATTTCCACCACGCGCGCGAACGCTGTTTCAAACGGCGAAAGTTCGGTGATCTGGCTGCCGATATGCACATCGACGCCGACAATCTCGATGTTCCTGAGGCTGGCCGCCAGCGCATAGGCCTCGCGTGCACGCTCCCACGGAATGCCGAATTTGGATTCGGCGGTGCCGGTGGTGATCTTGGCGTGGGTTTTCGCATCCACATTCGGGTTGACGCGAATGGTGATGGGCGCGCGCGTGTTCAGCGATTGCGCCACCTCGTTCAGCGCTTCGAGTTCGGGTTCGCTCTCGATGTTGAACTGGTAAATGCCTTCGGTCAGCGCGAGTTTCATTTCGGCGCGCGTCTTGCCGACGCCGGAGAACACGATGCGGCTGGCGGGAATGCCTGCCGCGCGCGCCTTGGCCAGTTCGCCGCCCGAAACGATATCGGCGCCCGCGCCCAGATTGCCGAGTGTCTTCAACACGGCAATGTTTCCGTTCGCCTTCGCGGAGAAGGCGATGAGCGTGTCTTTCGGAAGGGCTGCCGCGAACACGCGGTAGTGCCGTTCGAGCGTCGCGGTCGAATAGCAATAGAAAGGCGTGCCGACCTCGCGCGCCACGCTGGCCAAGCTCACCTCTTCGGCGTGGAGCACGCCATTCTTGTAGCCGAAATGGTTCATTGTCCGATGGGATTTGGCGGGCGCGAGGGATCGCGCTGGTCTTTGGGCGTGGGCTTGCCGTCCGGTTTCATCAGATCGCTTTTCACGCCGCAGGCGGAGACGGTGAGCGCGAAGGCGGTGGCCAAAAATATTCTACCGGCCGTTTTCAGGGGAGAAGGAACGCTTCTCATTTCAACCTCTCCTTCCAGAACGCCACCTGTTCGCGCACACGAATGGGTGCTGTGCCGCCTTCGCTGGTGCGGGCGTTGAGCGAAGCTTCGAGGGAGAGCTGCGGCAGAACATCTTTGGTAAGGCCGGGCTCGATGGTTTGCATTTCGCCAAGCGGCAGTTGGTCGAGCGGCAGCCCCTTCTCTTCGGCGCGCTTCACGATGCTGCCCGCAATATGGTGCGCCTCGCGGAAAGGCTTCTTCAGATTGCGCACCACCCAATCGGCGAGGTCGGTGGCGGTGGGATAACCTGCTTCCGCGGCGCGGCGCATCGCGGCCGGTTGCGGTTTGAGATCGGCCACCATGCCCGCCATCGCAGCCAGCGAAAGCTCGAGCGCATCGGCTGCGGAGAACACCGCTTCCTTGTCTTCCTGAAGGTCTTTCGCATAGGCGAGGGCGAGGCCCTTCATTACGGTGGTGAGCGCCACGAAACTACCGAGGATGCGCCCGATTTTCGCGCGCACCAGTTCCGCGGCATCGGGGTTGCGTTTCTGCGGCATGATGGAGGAGCCGGTGGTGAACGCATCGGACAATTTCACGAAGCCGAACGAAGGCGTGGCCCACAGCACAATCTCTTCGGCCAGCCGCGAAAGATGCGTGGCGCAGATGGAAGCCGCGGCGAGAAATTCCAGCGCAAAGTCGCGCGCCGAAACCGCATCAAGCGAATTGCGCATCGGGTGCGCGAAGCCAAGCTCTTTCGCGGTCGCCTTGCGGTCGATGGGGAAAGGTGTGCCGGCGAGTGCTGCCGCCCCCAGCGGGGATTCGTTCATGCGCGCGCGTGCGCCCGCAAAACGCCCGCGGTCGCGCGCGAGCATTTCGACATAGGCCAGGCAATGATGGCCGAAGCTCACCGGCTGCGCGGGCTGCATGTGGGTGAAGCCGGGCATGATGGTTTCGGCATGGGTTTCGGCCTGCGCCACAAGCGCGCGCTGCAGCGCCAGCAATCCCGCTTCGGCATGATCGCAGGCCGTGCGCACCCAGAGGCGGAAATCGGTCGCCACCTGATCGTTGCGGGAGCGCGCGGTGTGAAGCCGCCCTGCCGCGCTCCCGGCGAATTCGCCAAGGCGCGCCTCGATATTGAGGTGGATGTCCTCGAATTCACGTTTGAAGGCGAAGGTTCCGGCCTCGATCTCTTTGCCGATCTCGTCCAGCCCGGTCAGAATTGCTTCACCGTCCGTTTTGGAAATAATGCCTGTGGCGGCCAGCATCCTTGCATGGGCGCGCGATCCGGCGAGGTCTTCCTTCGCCAGCCGCTTGTCGAAACCGATGGAGGCGTTGATCTCCTCCATGATGGCCGAGGGGCCGCTTGCGAAACGGCCGCCCCACATTTTGTTCGCGCTCATAATGTTAGGGCTTCATAAGGTTAGGACTGCATGACCCGTTCGCGTTTGCTCATCGTGTGTGCCGCTCTCGTCGCTCTCGTGGCGGGCGCGGCTCTGGTTCTATATGTGATCCCGAAGGGCAATGGAACGCCCAAGCGGCCGCCCGCGCTCGCCGAGCTGAAACCGGCGGAAAAGCCAAGCCTCGCGCCGGATGTGGCGTTTACCGATATGGGCGGGCGAAGCTATGTGCTTTCCAAATACCGGGGCCGCTATGTGCTGCTCAATCTGTGGGCGAGTTGGTGCGGGCCTTGCGTTCGCGAGCTGCCTTCGCTTGCCAACCTCCAGCGCCAGGTGCCGGCGGCGCAGCTTTCGGTGGTGACGGTCGATGTCGAGCGCAATGCGGACAAGATCGCGGGAAAATTCCTCATCGCCCATCAGGCGGCCGAACTTCCGGCTTTTGCCGATCCGGGGATGAAGCTGATGGCGGCGGTCCGCACGCCGGGCCTGCCGACCACGCTGTTGATCGATCCCCATGGCCGCGAGATCGCCCGCGCCACCGGACCCGCACAATGGGATGCGCCGGAATCGGTTGCCTATTTCGAGGCGCTGACCAAGGGGCGCTGATCGAGCGCCTTGGTGATGGCCGCAATATAGGCGTTCAGCACGTCGAACGCCTTCAGGTCGGCGGCCTGCCGCCAGGCGCTGTTGACGACGATCACGAGGTCCTGTTTGGGGTCGATGTAGATCGTCTGGCCGAAGAAGCCGAGTGCGGCGAACGTGCCGTTCGGCAATGTCCACCACATATAACCGTAGCCGAGTTTGCCGTTGTCGCTGTCGATATGCTTGCGCGTGGCGTCCGCGACCCAGCCTTTCGGCAACACACCCTTGCCGCCTTCAAGGATGAACTGGCCGAAGCGGCCATAGTCGCGCAACGTCATGGAAAGGCAGCAGCCGCCGATCTCATCGCCGCGCCGGTCGATCATCCACACCGCATCGCGCTGGGCGCCGATCTTCGTCCAGATTTTTTCCGACAGGTAATCGGCCAGATGTTCGCCCGTGGCGCGGCCCACGAGAAATCCCACAAGCGACATTTCGCCGGTGTTGTAGTTGAACACGGTGCCGGGCTCGTGGGCGCGCGGCAGTCTCGCCAGATAATGCAGCTCCGGCTTGGTGCCGACGCCATAGATCAGTTGCGAGAATCGGGCGACATCCGAATTGGGATCGGTGTAGACCTCGCGCCATTTCACGCCCGAGGTCATGGAGAGAAGCTCGCGGATCGTCACGCCATCATAGGCGCTGCCTTTGAGTTCGGGGATGTAATCGGTCACGTCGTCGTTCAGGCTTTTGATCGCACCGTCTTCGATGGCGGCCCCCACCAGGGTCGAGGTGATGGATTTGGTGACGGAGAAGGATTCCCATCTGTCCGTCGAGGTCAGGCCCATGGCGTAACGCTCGAGCGCGATCTTGCCGTTCTTCAACACCAGTAGGCCCGCCACATGATTGTTCTTCATGAAACGGTCGGTGCTCCAGATCTCGCCTTTGTATTTGTACCGGACGTCATATTTCATCAGGTGCAGCGGCAGCGGCGAGACCTTGTCACCGCGTTTGACGATGCGGGTGGGGAAGATGCGTTCGATGAAGCGGTAACCGAGCGGCTGTTCCTGCGCCGACCAGAACAGAAAGCGCGGCGCATCGGGAAGTTTCGCGCCATCCGGCGCATAGGTCGCGCAGGCGGCGAGGGCCGCGATGCACAGGCCCAAAGCTCCTGCCCGAACAATTTTCATGGAGTGTTCGCTCCGAGCGATTCACCTTCGCCATCCTGACACACTTCTTACCCTCCCTCAGGGGGAGGGTCGAAAATTCGTAGCGCGCGAGAATTTTCGGGGAGGGGTCCAGGTGTTGCCACTGATGACCCCTCCCCGAAATTTGCAAACGCAAATTTCGACCCTCCCTCAAGGGGAGGGTAAATTTTCTTTCTTCCTGAGCACGCTTGCATGCATCGCAGGGTCCGCTTCGGGGTTCGATGAGCGCAGTCCCGGATCAGCACCCTGATCGTAAAGCCGCGCAAAGCTCACACCGGCGGCAACCAGCGCGAAACCGGTGCCGATGATGAGCGATACGGTGGGTGCGCCGTGCGGCAGTCGCGAGAACAGCAGTGCCACGATGGCCGCACCCGTCGTCTGGCCGAGCAGGCGCGCGGTGCCGAGCATGCCGCTTGCGCCGCCGCTGCGCTCGCGCGGCGCGGCCCCGATCATGGCGCGGTTGTTGGGCGATTGGAAAAAGCCGAAGCCTATTCCGGCAAGCGCCATGCGCCACACAATATCGAAATGTGTCGGGTCCGGCGGCAGGAAGGCGAGCGACAGAAGGCCGGCCGCGAAAACCAGCAAGCCGAACCCGCCAAGGATGCCCGCGGAATAACGATCGGCGAGCCGGCCCGCGATGGGGGCGACGATGCCGATGGCGATGGGCCAGGGCGTGATGAAAAGGCCGGTCTCGATGGCCGAGAAATGCAGGTCCAGCTGGAAGAGAAACGGCAACGAGACAAGCGCCAGCATCTGGGCCGCGAACGAACAGATCGAGGTGCCGACGGAGAGCGCGAAGATCGGAAGGCGCATCAGGTCGATGGGCAGAAGCGGTGCGGGGCTCGAAAGCTGGCGTTTCACCAGCCAGTAGCCGATGGCGAACGTCGCCACCATCTCCAGCAGGAACAGCGGAAATGCCTCGCCATGGCCGAGCGCATCGATGCTGCCGATCAGGATGCCGAAGGTGAGCGCGCTCAAAACGGCGCTGACCCAGTCGAACTGGTGCTTGCCCAGCGGCGATAGCGGCAGGCTGCCCCAGCCGATCGTCAGTGCTGCGATCCCGAACGGCACGTTGACCGCGAACAGCCACGGCCAGTTGCCGACGGCAAGAATGCCGGCAGCGATGGTCGGGCCGACCGCGGCCGAAATCGCCACGATCACCGCATTGATGCCGATGCCGCGCCCCAGCGCATTGTGCGGATAGATGTAACGCACCAGCGCTGTGTTGACGCTCATGATGCCCGCCGCGCCAAAGCCCTGCACCACGCGCGCGGCGGAAAGTTCGGCGAGCGTGCTGGAAAACGCACATGCGAGCGAGGCCAGCGTAAAGAGCACAAGCCCTACGAGATAGACACGGCGATAGCCGATGATGTCGCCAAGCGCCGAAAGCGGCAGCAGCGAAATGGTGATCGCAAGCTGATAGCCGTTGACGATCCAGATGGAAAACGCGGCATCGGTGTGCAGGTCGATGGCAATGGTCGGCAGCGCCACATTGGCGATGGCCGAATCCATCACCGCCATGGTGATGCCTAGCCCTATGGTGACGATGGCCCAGAAACGCTGCGGGAAGGGAAGGCCATCGGGATGGGTCATGGGGAGCGCGAATGGTGAGTGGCGAATAGTGAATGGTAACACCAATTCGCCATTCGTTACTGGCTATTCGCTATTGGCGAGCTTAGCGCGTCGGAACCGGTTTCTCGCCGCGATAATCATAAAATCCGCGGCCGGTTTTCTGGCCGAGCCAGCCGGCTTCGACATATTTCACCAGCAGCGGGCAGGGCCGATATTTGGAATCGGCGAGGCCTTCATAAAGCACCTGCATCACCGACAAACATGTGTCGAGGCCGATGAAATCCGCCAATTGCAGCGGGCCCATCGGGTGGTTGGCGCCAAGGCGCATCGCGGTGTCGATGGCTTCCACATTCCCCACGCCTTCATAGAGCGTGTAGACCGCCTCGTTGATCATCGGCAGCAGGATGCGGTTGACGATGAAGGCCGGGAAATCTTCGGCATAGGCGGCCACCTTGCCGACGCGGCGCACCACATCGAGGGCGGCTTGAAACGTGGAGTCATCCGTGGCGATGCCGCGGATCACCTCCACCAGCTGCATCATCGGCACCGGATTCATGAAATGCAGGCCGATGAAATGTTCGGGGCGGTCGGTGGAGGCGGCCAACCGCGTCACCGAAATGGATGACGTGTTGGTGGCCAACAGCGTCTTGTCCGAGATGCGGGTGCAGACGTCCTGGAAGATCTTGCGCTTGGTGGGCTCGTCTTCGGTCGCGGCCTCGATGATGAGGTCGCGGTCGCGCATGTCGTCGAGGCTCTGGCTTTTGTGGATGCGCGCCATGGCGGGCGCGACATCCTCCATCTTGATCAGGCCGCGGGCCGCCTGACGTTGCATGTTGCGCTCGATGCGCTGAATGCCCTTGTCGACGGCTTCGGGATTGATGTCCTCAAGGATGACATCGAAACCCGCAAGCGACAGGACGTGGGCGATACCATTGCCCATCTGGCCTGCGCCGATAACTCCTACGCGTTCGATGCTCATGCGGGTTCCGGAATGTCCTTACAGAGAGAGTACTAATACCCCAATTTCGTAAGTTCTTCCTCCATTTCCGGGACCGCCTTGAAAAGATCGGCCACAAGGCCGTAATCGGCGACCTGGAAGATGGGGGCTTCCTCGTCTTTGTTGATGGCGGCAATCACCTTGGAATCCTTCATTCCCGCCAGATGCTGGATCGCGCCGGAAATGCCGACCGCGATATAGAGGTCGGGCGCCACAACCTTGCCGGTCTGGCCGACCTGATAGTCGTTGGGCACAAAGCCCGCATCCACCGCCGCGCGCGATGCGCCAACGGCTGCGTGCAGCTTGTCGGCGATCTTGTCGAGCATATGGAAATTGTCGCCCGATTGCATGCCGCGCCCGCCCGAGATCACGATCTTGGCCGAGGTGAGTTCGGGGCGTTCGGATTTGGAAAGCTCCTCGCCCACGAATTTCGAAATGCCGGGATCGCCCGCGCTTGCGATTTTCTCGATTGTTGCAGAACCCGTCGCGTCCACCGGCTTGAAGGTGGTGGTGCGCACGGTGATGACCTTCTTGCCGGGGGCGGCTTCCACGGTCGCAATCGCGTTGCCCGCATAGATCGGGCGGCGGAACGTGTTGGCGTTTTCGACAGCGAGGATTTCCGAGATCTGCGGCACGTCCAGCTTGGCTGCCACGCGCGGCATGAAATTCTTGCCGTTGGTGGTGGCGGGCGCGAGGATCGCGTCATAATTGCCCGCGAGCGACAGGATCAGCTTTTCCATCGGCTCGGCAACGAGCTTTGCATAAAGCGGATCGTCGGCGAGGATCACTTTCTCCACGCCTGCGAGCTTGGCGGCTGCTTCCGCCACAGCACCGGCATCGGAGCCCGCAACGAGCACATGCACAGGCGTTGAAACCTGGGCGGCTGCTGCCACCGTTTTGGCGGTCGCGTCTTTCAGATTCTTGTTGTCGTGTTCGGCAATGACGAGCGAAGCCATCAGATCACCCCTGCTTCGTTCTTGAGCTTGTCCAGAAGTTCGGCAACCGTCTTCACCTTCACGCCGGCCTGGCGCTTGGGCGGTTCGGAAACCTTGATCACCTTCAGGCGCGGGGTCACATCCACGCCGTAATCGGCCGGGCTCTTTTCATCGATCGGCTTCTTCTTGGCCTTCATGATGTTCGGCAGCGAGGCATAGCGCGGCTCGTTGAGGCGCAGGTCCACGGTCATGATCGCGGGAAGCTTCACTTCCACGGTCTGCAGGCCGCCGTCGATTTCGCGTTCGATCTGCGCGCTGGTGTCACCCAGTTCGAGCTTGTGGGCGAAGGTGCCCTGCGGCCAGCCCAGAAGGGCGGCCAGCATCTGGCCGGTCTGGTTGGAATCGTCGTCGATGGCCTGCTTGCCCAGGATCACAAGACCGGGCTGTTCGGCTTCCACGATGGCTTTCAGGATCTTGGCCACGGCCAGCGGTTCCACATCGCCATCGGTCTTCACCAGGATGCCGCGATCGGCGCCCATGGCGAGTGCGGTGCGAATGGTTTCGCTGGCCTGTTGCGGCCCGATGGACACGGCGATCACTTCGGTCGCCTTGCCTTTTTCCTTCAGCCGAACCGCTTCCTCGACGCTGATTTCGTCGAAGGGGTTCATGGACATTTTCACGTTGGCGAGATCGACCCCGGTCTGGTCCGCTTTCACGCGAACCTTGACGTTGTAGTCGATCACCCGCTTGACGGGGACCAGTACCTTCATAGTTTCAGAATGCCTTCCCGCTTGAGCGGCCCTATCCCACTTGCGGCGCCGTTAAGGAGTGGCGCCCGGGCCGTCTGTTGTGCGGCGCAAAAACTAGGCAAGACGCCTTGTCCCTGTCAACGAAGCAATGCCGCGGCATTTGCCTTCGCGGCGCAACATAACCGCGCGGATGCGTCATTCCGCCGCATGTCGGCTATTTGAGGGTCTCCAGATAGGCAACGAGGTCATCGACCTGCTGGTGGTCGGCCACCCCGGCAAACGCCATCCGGTTGCCGGGCACGATTGTCTGGGGCTTGGCGATATAGGCTTCGAGCTTGTCCTCGGTCCAGGTGATGCCGGATTTCTTCATGGCGGGCGAATAGAAAAATCCGGGGATCGCGCCGGCCTTGCGCCCGACGACGCCGAACAGGTTTGGCCCGATGCGATTTGGGGCGCCGCTGGCATTGGAATGGCAAATGGCGCAGCGGGTGAAATAGGTTTTGCCCTTGGCCGCATCGCCGCCTGCTTCGGCCTCTGTGGCCATCGCCAGCGACGCGATCCCGGCCAGCAAAACCGCGGAGCGCAATTTCATAGTGCGAGCCATGCGAAAATCCTCAAAGTGTTGTTGTCCGACGCATTGTGGCCGAGGCCGTCGTAATTCGTCGAAGCGCCATCGAATTTCGCATAAATGCGATACTGGATGCCAACGCGCAGATTGAAGCGGGGCCCCAGCGATGAGGGTTCGTTGCCGAAAGGTGTCCCGTCGATCTGGAACAAGACACCCGAACTGTTGGGCGTGCCCGTCAGGCTGCCGCCGTAGAGAACCGCGTCGGTCGAACCCCAGGTGTTGAAATACTGCACCGAACCGCCGATTTCATTGTGCCAGTAATAGGATCCATCGAGCCGGAAATCGTTGAGCGTGTTGTGCGCGTTCGCCGAACCTTCCAGCGCATAGGTCGCGTCCAGCGATTGGCGCTCATGGGTGAAGATCGCCTGTATCTCGTAGATGTTCTCGCCCGTGCCCATGAACTGGTATGTGCCGTCCAGGCCGATATCGGCATAGCGATCGCTCATGCCCGTGCTGCGGTCACCGCCCGGATAAAGGCTTGGAAACAGCCCGAATGCGCCGAACTGGAAATTCTGGTCGCCATAATCTTTCTGATAGGCGATGCGCAGATAAGGGGCCGCGCCCGCAATTCTTCCGCCGCCTTCATCGGGATCCGCACCCATGGCGCGCAGGAATCCGTGTGTGGGCGTCCAATATAGCCCCGCCTCTGTGTAGATCGAATTGTCCCACCAGGCATAGGCGCTGACGCCCAATGTGCTTTGCGCCAATGCGCCTGCCATGATCGTGCCGGCCGCAGGCGCGGGCGCCAGATCGGAATCGGTATAGGGAAAGCCCCAGGCCGGCATCGTGTTCCAGATGTCCTGAACGCCCGGCGCATTGTTGAGAGAGGCGCCGATCAGCACATCCGATCCCCCAATCGACACATGATCGACAGCGCGCAGATCGAGATTGTCCCACGAGAAGGCGCGGCCCACGCCGTCATAGGTGAATTGCGAGAACCCGCCGAAATGATCGCCGATGCCGCCGGCCGCGAAAAGGCTGACCTGATCGAGGGTCACGTTGTCGTTGACGCCATAATGCGGCGCGGGTGGTTCTGCCCGATCGGATTGTGTGTGCAGAAAGGACGCCACGGCCATGGCCGAGAACGGCACGGTGAAACTATCGCCGGCGCGCATCGTGTAGCCTTCAAGCTTGAACTGGCGGCCGAGCGGGGTGAGCTGCGGGCCAAACCCGCCGACATGGCAGGCGCTGCAGGGCATGCCGGTCTGAACCGCAAAAGACGGCACGGCCAATGCCTGCGTGCTTGCAAAGATCATCAGCCCGCCCGCGATGGCGGCAACAAATCCCGATGCACCTGGGCGCTGCGTGATGGACATAAGGGGACTCCCGCTCCGCCCGCGCGAAATGCGGGCTCCAGCAGAAAGCCTCACACGCAGCCGAGATACAGAGATTGTCCTGAATCAAAGATGGGTGATCGGTAATCCCCGGGTCAGCGGCGGAACATCCCCGAGCCTTCCTTGGCCGATTCGATGGCGCGGCGGAAGCCGATGGGATCGGCGATGTCGGGAAGTTCGATGGCATCGATGCCGGTGCCTTCGATGCGGATCTGGCCATAGCCCAGAAGCTTGCCCCACATGTTTTGTGTCACCTTCACGCCTTCGATATTGGGCAGCGCGATCTCGGCGGTGCTGAGTGTGAGCCAGCCGGTCTTCTCCACGAAGCGGTGGGTGGTGATGCTGATTTCGGTCGTCCATTTGCGCAGCATCATGCGCACGAAGATCACGATGCCGATGAGGATGATGCCGAGGACGATCAGCGCCGTCCATGCCTTGATGCTGTACCACCAGTGAAAGCGGGCCACCGCGACAAGCCGCTCGCCTTCGCCCAGCGATTGCTCGATATAGGACATGAATACCCTCTCTCGTTTTGCCGAGCTTATGCGGTTTGCCCCTCATTTGGGAGGGGCGTTTGTGCTATAGCGCGGCTGCGCATTTTTCTGACGGCTTCCATGCAAACCAGGATCGATGAAATCGCACAAGGCATCTTCCGCTTTTCCACCTTCGTGGCCGAAGTGCCGCCGGTGGGGTTCACGTTCAACCAATATCTGATCGCGGCCGACGAACCGCTGCTGTTTCATTGCGGCGGCCGCGGGATATTTCCGCTGGTTTCGCAGGCGGCCGCGAGCATCGTGCCGCTCGACAAGCTCAGGTGGATTTCGTTCGGCCATGTGGAATCCGATGAGTGCGGTTCGATGAACCAGTGGCTGGCGGCGGCCCCCAATGCGCAGGTGGCCCACGGCATGATCGCCTGCATGGTCTCGCTCAACGATCTGGCGGATCGGCCGCCGCGCGCGCTGCAGAACGGCGAGGTGCTCGATCTGGGCGGCAAGCGCGTGCGCTACATCGATACGCCGCATGTGCCCCATGCCTGGGAATCCGGCCTGATCTTCGAGGAGACGACGCAGACGCTTTTCACCGGCGATCTGTTCACCCAGGTGGGCGATGGCCCGGCCATCGGGGCGGCGCGCATCATCGACGCAGCAATCGTCGCGGAAGAAGGCTTTCACGCAAGCGCGCTGACGCCCGCTACGGCACCAACCATTCGCGCGCTGAAAGACCTGAAGCCGAAGCGCCTCGCGGTGATGCACGGCACATGCTTTGAAGGCGATTGCGAAGCCGAACTGGAATCGCTTGCGGCGTACTACGAAGGCAAATTGAAAGCCGCGTAGAACCTATCCCCCTTGCAGGCTCCTTTACCCTCCCCTTGAGGGAGGGTCGAAAAATCTTCTTTGATTTTTCGGGGAGGGGTCAGGTGGTTGCCACAACGGACCCCTCCCCGAAATTTGCTTCGCAAATTGTCGACCCTCCCTCAAGGGGAGGGTAAGGGGATCTGCATCAACTCGGAAACAATTCGCTCAATCCTCGCCATGATCCGGCAGAAGGATTTCGCGCACGCCCTTGTGGTTGGGTTTTGAGAGCACGCTTTCCTGTTCCATGCGCTCGATGATACGGGCGGCGCGGTTGTAGCCGATCTGCAGGCGGCGCTGGATATAGCTGGTCGTGGCCTTGCGTTCGCGCGCGACGATGGCAAGCGCGCGGTCGTAAAGATCGTCGCCCGAATCCGAATTGCCGCCGCTGTTGCCGTAGAGCGCGTAAGGATCGTCGCTGTCCTCGTCGGGTTCTTCGGTCACGGCTTCGAGATATTCGGGCGCGCCTTGCGTCTTCAGGAAGCGCACCACGTCTTCGACTTCGTGATCGCTCACGAAAGGTCCATGGATGCGCCTTATGCGCCCGCCCGCCATCATGTGCAGCATGTCGCCCTGGCCGAGCAATTGTTCCGCACCCTGTTCGCCCAGGATCGTGCGGCTGTCGATCTTGCTCGTCACCTGGAACGAGATGCGGGTGGGGAAGTTCGCCTTGATGGTGCCGGTGATCACGTCCACCGATGGGCGCTGTGTCGCCGCGATCAGGTGAATGCCTGCCGCCCGCGCCATCTGGGCCAGGCGTTGCACCGCACCTTCGATTTCCTTGCCCGAAACCATCATCAGGTCGGCCACTTCGTCGACCACAACCACGATGAACGACATCGGCTCCATGTCGAGCGTTTCGTCTTCATACATCGGCTTGCCGGTTTCGCGGTCGAAGCCCGTCTGCACGGTGCGCTTGAGGCTTTCGCCCTTTTCCTTGGCCTTTTTCACGCGCTCGTTGAACGCCTCGATGCCGCGCACGCCGAGCTTGGACATCTTGCGATAGCGATCTTCCATCTCGCGCACCGCCCATTTGAGCGCGACGATGGCCTTCTTCGGATCGGTGACGACCGGGGCCAAGAGATGCGGGATTCCGTCATAGACGGAAAGCTCCAGCATCTTCGGATCGATCATGATCAGGCGGCAATGTTCCGGCGACATGCGATACAGCAGCGACAGGATCATCGTGTTGAGGCCGACCGATTTGCCCGAACCGGTGGTGCCCGCGATCAGCAAGTGAGGCATCTTGGCGAGATCGGCCATCACCGGCTCGCCGCCGATGGTCTTGCCGAGGGCCAGCGTCAGCGGCGCGCGCGCCTTCTCGAAATCGTTGCTCGCCAGAAGTTCGCGCAGGTAAACGGTTTCGCGCGTGTGATTGGGAAGTTCGATGCCGATGACATTGCGCCCGGGTATCACCGCGATGCGGGCGGCCACCGCCGACATGGAACGCGCCACGTCGTCTGCCAGCGAAATCACGCGGGAGGATTTCACCCCCGCTGCTGGCTCGAATTCATAAAGCGTCACCACCGGGCCCGGGCGCACCGCATTGATGCGGCCGCGCACGCCGAAATCCACCAGCACGGATTCGAGCATGCGGGCGTTTTCTTCCAGCGCGTCGTCCGAGAGCGTGTTCTGGTCGCTCACATGCACGGGCTCGGTCAGAAGGCCGAGCGAGGGCAGTTCATATTCGTCGCTGCAAAGGTTGAGCGCGGGCTGATGGGCGCGCTTGGCTGCCTGCTGGGGGGATTTGCGTTCCTCGCGCTTGACGCGAATGGAGCGTTCGGCCTTGCCGCGCGCGGCGGGCTTTTCGCGCAGGTCGAATTCGTCCTCGTCTTCCTCGTCCACTTCCTCGTCGTCGTCGTCTTCTTCCTCGTCATCATCATCATTGTTGTCGAAGGAAGGTTCGATCTGTTCGCCCATCTCCTTGCGGCCGAATTTGGGAACGAAGCCGGTGGGCAGGCGCAGGTTTCGCGCATGTCCGCCCGCGAAGACGAGGAACGCAGGCACATTCATCAAACCATGGGCCAGCGGCATGAAGCGCAGGCCCGTGGCGAGAAACGCGAGCGGCAAACCGATGGCGAGCAGCAGCAGCGGCAACGCGGTGGCAAGCCAGCCCATGCTCCAGCTGGTCGCCATCAATCGCGAAAGCTGCACCCAGCCGAGCCCGATCAACCCGCCCGCGCCCGCGGGCAGGGAAGAAACCGTGGGCATCACGCCAAGCCCTGCCGCCAGCAGCAAGGTGCCGAACGGCCAGGCGAGTGCGCGCCACAGTGTGTAAGGCATGATGCGCCCCATCGCGGTGCGCGCGCCCCAGATCGCGGGCGCGGCCAGAAAGGCCAGCGCTGCGAGCCCGAACACTTGCAGAAGAAGATCGGCTTCGATGGCGCCATAGCGGCCGAGCAGGTTGCTCGCTTCGCGCGCGGTCGCATTGTCGAAGCTCGGGTCGGCGGAATTGTAGCTCGCCAGCGCGATGATGCCGGTGATCGCGAACAGGAACAGCGTCGCGCCTGCGCTGCGGAACATCGCGGTGCGCAGCGCGCGCATCACGGTCAGGCGTGCTTGCGCCATCGCATCGGCAAACGCCATCTTGCGGGCGCGGGGCTGATAGACACCCATGGATCGGCTGCGGCTCATAGGGTCCCGCTCAAAGTTTCGGCCACTCTGACGAGTGCGGCCTCAATGGTTACCAAATCGCTAACGAGCGCCACCCTGAGGTAGCGGAATCCAGGGTTCGACTGGGTTTTTCCCGGTTGGGTCTCGCGCCCCATATAGGCCCCGGGCAAGGTGCGGATGCCTTCCTCGCGCCACAGCTTGAGGGCCGCTTCTTCGCCATTGCCCACATCCAGCCAGAGAAAGAACCCGCCCTGCGGCATGCGAAATCCCGTCCGGTTGCCGAGAATGCGTTTGGCCACCTCAAACCGCGCGGCATAGGTCGCGCGATTGGCGATCACATGATCTTCGTCGCGCCAGGCCGCCGCCGATGCCGCGAGCAGCGGTGTCGGCACTTGCGGGCCTGCGGTGTTGCGCAGGTAGCGAAACTTTTTCATCAGCGCGGGCTCGCCCGCCACGATGCCCGACCGCAGGCCGGGAAGACCTGAGCGTTTCGACAGCGAATGGAAGGTAAGAAGCCGTTCGAAATTGCTGCTCTGTTTGAAGCGCGTGTCCAGCGCCGTGGTGGGCGGGCGGTCGAAATAGATGTCGGCGTAGCATTCATCCGCGAACACGGTGAAATCATATCTGTCCGCCAGCGCGAACAATGTTCGCCAATAATCTTCGCTCGCGCAGGCGCCTTCGGGATTGGAAGGCGAACAGAAATAAGCCGCCACCGTGCGTTCCAGAACATCTTTCGGCAGGCCTGCGAAATCGGGCAGGAAGCCCGTCTGTTCCGTCGCGGGCACGAACACCGCTTCCGCGCCGGCCGCCAAAGCCGCCGCCGCATAGCATTGGTAGAACGGATTGGGGATCAGGATCACTGGCCGCCCGCCCGCCTTCTTTTCGGGCGTCAAAATTTGTGGCGCGAGGAACAGGCCTTCGCGCGTGCCGTTGAGCGGCAGCAGATGGATTTCGGGATCGATTGTCCCGGTTGGCAGGTTGAAGCGGCGGCGCAACCAGGAAGCTGCCGCCTCGCGCCAATCGGCGGTGCCGTTGATGGGCGGGTATTGGCCGAACCCTTGCGCGGATTTCGCGATTGCCTCGGCGATGAAGGCGGGCGGCACGCTCTGCGGATCGCCCACCGCCAGGCTCACGGGCGGCTTGCCGGGCTTGTGCCCATCCAGAAGGCTTGCCAACTGCGCAAAGGAAGATGGCGGCAGTTCGGCTAATCGTCCGGGCAGCACGCGTTACTCATCCACAGTGGTTCGCTCGAATCGTAGCACAAAAACAAAAGGGGCGCCCCGCGAGGAGCGCCCCGATTGCCGGGAGAAAACCGAACCCGTCTAGCCGTGAACCGTCTCGCCGTGGAGGTTGATGTCGAGACCCTCGACCTCGACTTCCTTGGAGACGCGCAGGCCGATCACCAGATCGATCAGCTTCAGGATGATGAAGGTGACGATGCCGCAGTACACGAAGGTGCCGAGCACATCGTAGAGCTGGATCAGCATCTGGTGGCCATTGCCGTCGATCAGCCAGCCCTTGCCGGCCGCGTTGATCGCGCTGTTGGCGAACACGCCCGTCAGGATCGCGCCCAACGCACCGCCCACGCCATGCACGCCCCAGGCGTCGAGCGAGTCGTCATAGCCGAACAGCTTCTTCATGTGGACCGCCGAGATATAGCAGACCACGCCCGCCGCCAGGCCGATGAACAACGCACCCATCGGATCGACAAAGCCCGAAGCCGGTGTGATCGCCACAAGGCCGGCAACCGCACCCGAGATCATGCCCAACACCGAAGGCTTCTTGGCGATGACCCATTCGGCCGCCATCCAGGCAAGGGCCGCCGCCGCCGTTGCGATCTGCGTTGCCGCCATCGCCATGCCGGCATTGACGCCCGCCGAAACCGCCGAGCCCGCATTGAAGCCGAACCAGCCGACCCAAAGGAGGCCCGCACCGATGACGCTGAGCACGAGATTGTGCGGCGCCATGTTCTCGGTGCCGTAGCCCTTGCGCGGCCCGAGCACGAGACAGGTGACCAACGCAGCCGTACCGGCGTTCAGATGCACGACGGAACCGCCCGCATAGTCGAGCGCGCCCATCGAACCGAGCCAGCCGCCGCCCCACACCCAATGGGCGATCGGGCAATAGACGAAGATCAGCCACAGCCCCATGAACCACATGAAGGCCGAGAACTTCATGCGATCGGCAAGCGCACCCGCGATGAGGGCAGGCGTGATGATCGCAAACGTCATCTGGAAGGTCATGAAGACCGATTCCGGAATCGTGCCCGCCAGCGATGCCTGCGAATTGATGCCCATCGGCCGCAGGAACGCATAGGAGAAGCCGCCCAGGAACTGCTGGTGGCTGCCGCCATCGGTGAACGCCAGCGAATAGCCGATGATCATCCACAACACGGTGATGAGGCAGGTGGCGCCGAAGCTTTGCGCCAGCGTGGCCAGCACGTTCTTCTTGCGAACCATGCCGCCATAGAACAGGCCGAGTCCCGGAATGGTCATCATCAGCACGAGTGCCGTGGAGGTGAGCATCCACGCCGTGTCGCCCGTGTCGATCTTGGGCGCAGTGGCCGCGTATGCGGCACCCGCGCTCAAGGACAGCGCACCCGCCGTTGCGAGCGCCCCCGTCCCCAATTTTTTCAATCCAGTCATTTTCATTTGTTGAAACCCCTTCTTATGCGCGAGTGATTTTTTGCGGGCGCGTCACAGCGCGTCGCCATCGGTTTCGCCGGTTCGGATACGGACGACCTGATCGACCGGGGTGACGAAGATCTTTCCGTCGCCGATCTGCCCGGTCTTGGCTTTGCTCACGATCGCATCGATCACAGCGCTTGCCAGTTCCGCCTTTACCGCCACTTCGATTTTGAGCTTGGGCAGGAAACTCACGGCGTATTCCGCGCCGCGATAGATTTCCGTATGCCCCTTCTGCCGCCCGTAGCCTTTGACTTCCGTCACCGTCATGCCCTGGACACCCAGCGTGGAGAGTTGCTCCCGCACGTCGTCGAGCTTGAAGGGTTTGATGATCGCCGTGATGAGCTTCATCCGCTGTCCTTCCGATTGAGTCGCCGCCCCGTGAAACGCCCTGGGCCTTATTGCTTCATCAAGAACCGTGCCGCAGTGCAGCGAGAATCTAAGGGATTGAAAGGAAACGAGATTGTGGGAAAGGCCCGGCGCGGGGCCGCGTAGATCGCCGCTATTATGGGCAGTTTCCCCGCGCTGCCTGTTTTTTCGCCATACTTGCGCGATGGCGCGTGACGGGAGATAGGCTAAGGCCATGAACACAGGCGAAACCGATGTGATCGTTGGCGGCGGGGGCATGGTCGGCCTCACCCTGGCGCTGGCGCTGGCCCAGGGCGGAATGAAGGTGTCGGTCGCCGATCCGATGCCGGCGGCGGCCCTCACAGATGCCAAATTCGACGGAAGGGTGAGCGCGCTCGCCTATGCCTCGGTTCGGATGTATCAGGCACTCGGCGTGTGGCCCGATCTCGACGCGCACGCCCAACCCATCAACGACATCCTCGTCACCGACGCCAAGCTCGATCGCGAGGCTTCGCCTTTCTCGCTGCATTTCGATCATCGCGAGATCGGCGAACCGCTGGGGCGCATCGTCGAGAACCGGCACATTCGCACCGCGCTCTACAAAGCAGCCGAGGCGAGCGCGAACATCACGCTGATTTCGCCCGCCGCCATGACCGCGCTCGAGCATGAGGGTGGCGCGATCACAGCCCGGCTTTCGAATGGGCAAAGCGTGCGCGCGCGGCTGGCCGTCGCTGCCGATGGCCGCGATTCCGCGATGCGCGAAGCGCAGGGAATCGGCATCGTCGGCTGGTCCTATCCGCAGATCGGAATCGTCGCCACCGTCGAACATGCGCGCCCGCACAATGGCGTGGCCTATGAACATTTCCTGCCGTCCGGGCCATTCGCAATTTTGCCGATGACCGGCAACCGCTCATCGCTGGTGTGGACGGAACGCGAAACACTCGCACCAAAGATTTTGCAATCGAGCGAGATGGAATTCGAGGCGGAATTGTCCCGCCGCTTCGGCGCGCATCTGGGCGCCACGAAAGCCGCTGGCCCCCGCTGGTCCTATCCGCTGAAATTCCATCTGGCGCGCGGCTATGTCCGCCCGCGTTTCGCGCTCGCGGGCGATTCCGCGCACGGCATTCATCCCATCGCGGGCCAGGGGCTCAATCTCGGTCTGAAGGATGCGGCCGCACTTGCCGAAAGCGTGCTCGATGCCGCCCGCCTCGGCCTCGATATCGGCGCGCTCGATGTGTTGAAGCGCTACGAACGTTGGCGCCGCTTCGATTCCTTCCTGCTGGCCGCCGCAACCGATGGCCTGAACCGCCTGTTCTCCAACGACATCGCGCCGCTGCGCGCGATCCGCGATCTTGGGCTTGGCATCGTGGATCAGATCGGCCCCCTGCGCCGCCTTTTCATGCGCCATGCGGGCGGCGAGCTGGGCCAGTTGCCGCGCTTGCTCAAGGGCGAGGCAGCCTAGCCGCCTCGCGCGGGTCAAATCTTGCTATTGGCCATGCGGGCGTGCGCTTATTGCTCCGGATAACGGGGAGCTCGCAATGCGCATGATTGCTGTGATGGTTGTGGCCGGGCTCGCATTTGCAGTGCCTGCGTCCGGACACACCGCACGTTCGGCGGATGAGATTTCCGCCACGGGGCCAAGCGCGCTTCACGCAGGCGAAATCCATTTCGCGAATTCTGGATCCAGGGCCGCGCAAAAGCCATTTCTCGAAGGGCTCGCGCTGTTGCATGATTTTGAATATGAGCGGGCGGCTGTGTTGTTTCAGCAGGCGCAAGCCATCGATCCAGGGTTCGCCATGGCTTATTGGGGCGAAGCCATGACACACAACCATGCCGTCTGGATGGAGCAGGATCTGCCCGCCGCGCGCGCGGCGCTCGCCAAACTCGGGTCAACGCCGCAAGCCCGCAGCGCCAAGGCGCCTACTCAGCGCGAGAAAGATTATCTCGGCGCGATCGAGGTTCTCTATGGCGACGGCACCAAGGAAGAGCGCGACTTCCGCTATGCCGATGCGATGGCGGCGATGCACGCGAAATATCCAAGCGATGTGGATGCCACAGCCTTCTATGCGCTGTCGCTGCTGGGTACCGCCCATGAAGGCCGCGACTTCGCAATCTACATGAAGTCCGCGGCCCTGCTTGAAGATGTCTACCCCACGCATATGCGCCATCCGGGCGTGTTGCACTACATGATTCATTCGTATGACGATCCAATCCACGCGCCGCTGGGATTGCGTGCGGCGCGGCGCTACGGCGTCCTGGCGCCCGATGCGCCGCATGCCTTGCACATGACCTCGCATATCTTCCTGGCGCTCGGCATGTGGGATGAGGTGATCGAGGCAAACAGGAAGGCGATCGCCGCAGGCAATGCGCTGCGCATGCGGGCCGGAAAACCGCCGAAGCATTGCGGCCACTATTTTACCTGGCTCACCTATGCCGAACTGCAGGAACGTCGCGATGCGGATGCGCAAACCGCACTGGCGGAATGCCGGCTTGATGCCGCAGCCTCGCTCGGCGCGCCGACGCCTTATGATCCCGATAGCAGCGCCGTCGGTTCCTATGTCTATATGCGCCTGTTGCAGATTGTCGAAACCGGTCACGCGGAAAAGACGCCGCGCCTGGTGTGGCCTGCCTCAGCCGATCCTTCGGCGGATTTCTTCGCCGCTTATGGTGATGCCGTAACCGCCCTTAGAGCCGATGATGCCGCGGGCCTCCAGAAAGCCAGTGCCGTACTCAGCGCCCGCCGGCCAGCGATGCTGGCCTTGCTGGTGACGCAAGGCAACACCAGCAAGGCAGATCGCCAGAACGTGGATATCATCGTCGACGAAATGGCGGCGGCGGCCAAAATTCGCGCGGGCGATAGCGATGGCGGTTTGGCCGCCTTGCACAAAGTCGCGGAAGACGAATCTCAGATATCGATGGAGTTCGGCCCGCCAATCGTCGCACTCCCCAGCTGGGAATTGCTCGGCGAGGAATTGCTGCGTGCACAGAAGCCCGCCGAAGCGGCCAAGGCCTTTCGCAACGCGCTGGCGCGCGCACCGGGCCGCACGCAAAGCCTCAAGGGTCTGCTGAAGAGCGAAGAGCTTCTGGGCAATGCGTCAGGTACGGCCGCTGTCAAAATCGAGCTGCAGAAATACAGGCGTGATCCCGGCTGAAACGGGAATTTGAAGGTGTTTTAGGCATCTGGAGGCACTCCCGTCTCCCCATCGGCAGGCACCAATCCGGCATTGGCCTGATCGGGGAGCTTCAGAATTCCTCGTCGAACAGTTTGCGCTTCTTGCGCTTGGGCCGCTCCCACATCACGCCGGGAAAACCTTTCAGGGGCGCGAGCTGTTCGCCCCCGTAAGCCCAATCGGGCGCTTCCTTGAGGGACAGATGATAGCGCGGCTCCCTGCCGGTGCGGGTTTCGAAAAGCGCCCTTGGAATGTTGACCATCTCGGGCGCGCGCAAACGCTCGTAAACAAGCGGCGTTCCGCAATCTCCGCAAAAGCTTCGCGTGCCGCCGGTGGCGGGGTCTTTGAAACGGCGGATATTGTCTTGGCCTTTCAGGATGCGAAAGCGGCTACGATAGCTGCCGACAAAGGTGGCATAGGCGCAGCCCTGCGCGCGCTGGCTTGCTGCGGAATGATCGTGCCAGGCCCATCGCGCCGGCACGTCGATTTCCAGCACCACCTTTCCGCAGGCACATCGCCCGATGGATTGCGTCGCGGAGGCTTTCGGCTTTTTGGAAGGTGAGACGGCTTTGCGCATCAGCAAACCCGCCTCACAGCAGATAACCGCCATCGAGATAGATGATGCTGCCCGTCATGAACGGGTTGAGCATGCAGGCCACGATCTGCATCGCGATGTCGGCGGGTTGACCGAAACGCTTGGTGGGTGTGCGGTTCACCAACTCGTCTATCTGGGCGCGCCGCGCCGCATCGACATTTCCGAAAATCGGCGTGTCCACCAGTCCCGGAGAAACCGTGTTCACGCGCACGGGCGAGAATTCGAGCGCGAGCCCCTTGGTCAAGGCTTCGACCGCCGCGTTGATCGCGGTCTGCAAGGCGCGGCCCTTGTTGGCGCGCACGGCGGCAGCGCCCGAAATCATTGTCAGTGAACCGCCCGCGTTGATCTCCGCGCCGCGCGCAATGCGATAGGTGCCCCAGAATTTCGAATTCATCGAGGCCTGCGCCTCGGCCACCGAAAAGGATTTCACGGGCTGGATGTTCACCTGCGACGCACTCATCACCACATGATCGAACGCGCCCGCACGCGCGAAGAAGGCATCGACCGAGGCATCGTCGCGAATATCGATGCTGGCCGTTTCGCAGCCATGGCCGATGCGCGCGGCCGCCGCTTTGAGCTTTTCTTCCGAGCGCGAGGCGATCATCACCTTCGCACCCAGTTCGGCCGACGCCTTGGCCGCACCTTCACCGATGCCAGAACTTCCGCCCACCACCAGCACGCGCTTGTTTTTCAGATCGAACATTGTTTCCTCCATTGCTGCTGAAGAGAGCATAGGAAGGCGCGTCCCGCGCGTCCATCGCTTAGGGTTCTAATCCCGCCCCAGCTTGCCGTTGCCGCGTGCCGCCAGCGCCTTGGGCAATTCGGCATAGAAGCCGCGGGCAATCTGGCCCACCGCTTCGGCGCGTGCTTTTTCCGCTTCGCCGCGCGTGGCGAAGATTTCGCCCTGGAAGATATAGCGCGTGACCGGGGTGGCCGTGCGCGGGTCGATGGTGGGGAGTTCGGCGATCTCTTCCACCTGTTCCTCGGCCAGTTTCATCGTGTGGCGGAAATGGGCGACGGGATCGTTGCGCTCCTGCATCTGTTCGATCTGGCGCTGCGCGTTCCTGCGGTCGAAGCGGCGCAGCACATCGAGAATGCGTTCGCGATACCCGAAGAACAGCATCAGGAACAGAACAAAGCCCGCCATGGCGAAGAGGTCGCGCATCAGTCTATATCGGCTGCCGGCGTTTCGATTTTGTGTCCATGGCTTAGATAATCCGCGCTCTGCATTTCCGCCAGCCGCGAAGCGGTGCGCCGGAAGGCGTCTGCCCCGTCGCCATCGGCATAAAGGCCTTCGGGCGGGGCGGCGGCCGAGCAGATCAGCTTCACCCCTTCATCGTAAAGCGTGTCGATCAGCAGCACGAAGCGGCGCGCTTCGTTGCGCAATTCCGGCCCCATCACCGGGATATGGTCGATCAGCACGGTGCGAAAGGCATGTGCGATGGCAAGATAATCCGCCGCCCCCAGCGCCGCCCGGCACAGATCGTCAAACGAAAACCGCGCCACGCCGCCCGCCGCCTCAGGCACCACAAGCCTGCGCCCGAGAACGGTCAGCTCCATTTTCTCGCCGCGGTCCTCATCGGTGAGCTTGCGCCAGTCTTCATCCATCGCGCGGTCGGCCTCCGCGCCCAGCGGCGTCAGGTAGACGTTCATCCCCGCCATGCGCTGCAAGCGGTAATCGATGGCGCCATCGAGATTGAGCACGTCGAGCTTCTGGCGAATCAAGGCGATGAAGGGCAGGAAGAGTTGCCGGTTCAGCCCGCCATCATAAAGCCTGTCCGGCGGGGTGTTGGAGGTGGCCACGATCACCACGCCAAGCGCGAAGAGATGTTCGAACAAGCGCCCAAGGATCATCGCATCGGCGATATCGGTGACCTGGAATTCGTCGAAACACAGAAGCATCGCCTCGCGCGCGATTGTCTGAGCGACGGGGGGAATGGGATCGCCGCTTTCGCCTTTCTGGCGTTCGGCATGGATGCGCGCCTGGGTCTGCACCATGAAGGCGTTGAAATGCACGCGGGTCTTGGCGCGCACCCGCGCCGTTTCGAAGAACAGATCCATCAGCATGGATTTGCCGCGCCCCACATCGCCCCAGATATAGAGACCGCGCGGCGCCGCCGGCTTTTTAAACAGCGACCAGCCGCCGGGCTTGTAGGATCTGAGCGCGCGCGCCAGCGCATCGAGTTTCTGGGCGGCTGCCAGCTGTTCGGCATCCGGCTTGAGCGACCTGGCCGAAACAAGCGCGCGGTAACGCTCCAGAAGCGCCATCAGAGTTTGCGCGGCAGAAGCGCCCAGTAATCGAAATCGAGGATCACGTTTTCGGGGTAGACGCCCTTGTCGTCCTTGTCGGGGAAAGCGTCGCAAGGGAGGTTCTTGGTCGCCACCAGCCGCAGGCGCAGCGCGCCCACATCGCGGCGATGGGGAATTCCCGCCTTGTCCAGCACCTCGCTCCACGCAAACACGGTGTCGCCCGAAAACAGCGGCGCCACATGGCGGCCCGCATTGATTGCTGCGATGGAAACCGCATTGGCAAGCCCGTTGAACGAAAGCGCGCGCGCGATGGAGATCACATGGCCGCCATAGATCAGCCGCTTGCCGAAGCGGCCCTTGCTTTCCGTGAACTGGTTGAAATGCACTTTCGCGGTGTTCTGATAGAGCCGCGTCGCCAGCATGTGTTCGGCTTCCTCCACCGTCATGCCGTCCACATGGTCGATCGTCTCGCCCGGCTCATAATCGTCCCAGCGATGGGCGCTGCCGGAAAGCTCTGTGTTGAACAGTGTCGCGTAGTCGGTGTGCGGGGCCACATGAAGGTCGCTCGCCTCCACGCAGTCCGCCAGTTTCGGCACCAGCGTTTCGGTGGGGGCTTGCGGATCGCGCTTGCGCACCATCACCCAGCGCACATAGCTCAGAACCATTTCGTCGTTTTCATTGAGCCCGCGGGTGCGGACGTAAACAACGCCGGTCTGCTTGTTGGAATTTTCCTTGAGGCCGATCACCTCCGAAACGGCGGTCAGCGTTTCGCCCGGATAGACAGGCTTCATGAAACGCCCTTCGGCATAGCCCAGATTGGCCACCGCGTTGAGCGAGATGTCCGGCACCGATTTTCCGAAAACGGTGTGGAACACCAGCAGATCGTCCACCGGGCTTTTGTGGAAGCCCAGATGTTTGGCAAACGCATCGCCCGATTGCAGCGCGAAGCGCGAACCATAGAGCGCGGTATAAAGCGCGCGGTCGCCCTCGGTCAGCGTGCGCGGGGTCGCATGGCGCAGCGTCTGGCCGAGCCGAAAATCTTCGAAAAAATTGCCGGAATTGGTTTTCATTGCGCCATCTCCGCAATCGCATCCGAAAGCGCCACCGTCTGGCGCGCGATTTCGGCGTGCAGCAGTTCGACCATGCGGCCATCCACCTTGATCGCGCCCTTGCCCTTGTTCTCCGGCAGTTCGAACGCGGCCAGCACCTTGCGCGCGGCCTCCACATCGGCTGCCGAGGGCGCGAAGATGTCGTTGCAGGCGTCCACCTGGCTCGGATGGATCAGCGTCTTGCCATCAAAGCCGAAGGCGCGGCCCTGGCGGCAGATGTCGGCAAAGCCTTCGGTGTTCTGGATGTCGTTGTAAACGCCGTCGATCACGGCAAGCCCGTTGGCCCGGCCCGCCAGCACCGAAAGGCCCAGCGCTGCCGAAAGATTCATCCGGTCCTGCGTGTGCGAGCCGCGCACTTCCTTGATGAGATCGTTGGTGCCCATCACGAACGCGGAAAGCCTGCCGCCCGCGCTCGCAACCGCGGCGATGTTGAGGATGGCAAGCGGTGTCTCCACCATCGCCCAGACCCGCGCCGTGCTCGCCGTGCCGATCTTCGCATCGATCGCATGCAATTCCTCGGGCCGCGAGATCTTCGGCACCAGAATGGCATCGGGGCCCGCATCCACCGCGGCCTTCAGGTCATCTTCGCCCCAGGGCGTCGAAAGCGCGTTGATGCGGATGATGATCTCGCGCTTGCCGAAACCGCGCGCCTTCACCGCATCGGCCACCTGCTGGCGCGCCACATCCTTGGCATCGGGGGCAACCGCATCTTCGAGGTCGAGGATCAGCGCGTCGGCGGGCAAAGTGCGGGCCTTTTCGAGCGCGCGCGCGTTCGATCCAGGCATGTAGAGCACGCTGCGGCGCGGGCGGATGGCGGTCATGGAAATCCCCTTTGAAAACGGGCCGGAGAGTAGCGGGCGGGCAGCGCCCACGCCAAGCGGCACAATGTCAGGCTTTTGGCGCGTATCTGGCGCGCACGGCGGCCCGATAGGCCTCCACATCGGGGCGCCCGCGCAACCATCCCGCCCAGCGCGCCATCACCTTGGCCATGCGCGCGGGCTCAAGGCCCAATTGCGCATGCGCGACCCCGCCATTCACGCTCTCATGATATTCGGCGATCAGCCCATCCTTCAGCACGAAGCGGCTCATGCCATCGATCACGATCTCGCGGCCCAGATAGGCGGGCACTTTGGAAACGAAGGTCGAAAGCGAATGGGCATAGCCGATATCGCCGTTCACCACGGGATCGTAAAACGTCCAGTCATATTCCGCCGCATCGCGATGAAACAGATTCTCCAGCATGTCCGCGATGGATGCGCGGCCCTTGTGCGGGCCATAGATGTAATCGAAATAGGTGCCATCGGGTGTGAAGCAAGCGGCAAGTGCTGCGCCATCGCCCGCGGTCGCGGCGGCGGAGAAGCGTTTTACGAGTTGGGAAAATTCGTCCGGCGTCATGCTGCGTCGTCGAGGCTGATCGAGAGCCGTTTGCCCAGTGCGCTTGCCGCCTTGTTCATGGTCAGCAGCGTCACCGAATTATTTTCTGGGTCGAGCAGCCGGTCCAGTGCCGCCCGGCTTGTCTTCATGCGCTTGGCCATCACGGCCTTGGAAACCTTCTGCTTGCGCATGATCTCCGAAAGCTGCCATGCGATGACTTTCTTCATCGCATGTGCATGCGTTTCTTCGAGAATGTCCTCCTCCTCCAGAAATGAATCGAAGGAAGAACCAAGGTGCTTGTTTTTCTTCTTCATGGATCATTCTCCCATACTTGCTGGCGTTTTCTCGCCAATTCGAGATCGGGCTGCGGTGTTGCCTGGCTTTTCTTTATGAAGCCGTGAAGCACGATCATGTCGTCGCCGTCGATCATGAAAAGTATTCGCGCAATCCTGTCCTTGAGTTGCACGCGAACCTCGTAAAGTCCTTTGCCCATGGCGCGGCAAACGGGCATGCCAACTGGCCAGCCGAACTCGACCATCGCGATTGCGCGTCCGATGCGTGCCTTGTCCTCACGCTCCAGGGAGCGCAGCCAATCGCGCACAGGCTGGCGGCCTGCCGACGTTGCAAAGAAGCCAGCGTGGATGCGCTTTTGGGCAATCACAAACTACATGTACCAAATTAGGTACATACAGTCAAGCGATCAAGCCGCCTTCTTGAGCAGCTTCCGATTGATCAGGCATTCGGCGATCTGCACCGCGTTCAATGCAGCACCTTTGCGCAGATTGTCCGAGACGATCCACATGGCGAGCCCATATTCCACCGTCGGGTCCTTGCGGATGCGGCTCACGAAGGTTGCGTCTTCGCCCGCGCATTCCACCGGCGTGGCGTAGCCGCCATCCTCGCGCTTGTCGACGACAAGCACGCCCGGCGCCTCGCGCAATATGTTGCGCGCGTCCGCGGCGGTGAGCGGCTTTTCGAATTCGATGTTCACGCTTTCCGAATGGCCCACGAACACCGGCACGCGCACGCAGGTCGCCACCAGCTGGATGGATTGGTCGAGGATCTTCTGGGTCTCGACCATCATCTTCCATTCTTCTTTCGTGAAGCCGGAATCGATGAAGCTGTCGATGTGCGGGATCACGTTGAACGCGATCTGCTTGGTGAACTTTCCCTGCTCGATGGGATCGGCCACGAACACCGCGCGCGTCTGGGTGAACAGTTCGTCCATCCCTTCCTTGCCGGCGCCCGAAACCGATTGATAGGTCGAAACCACCACGCGCTTGATGGTCGCCACGTCGTGCAGCGGCTTCAGCGCGACCACGAGTTGGGCCGTCGAGCAATTGGGGTTGGCGATGATGCCCTTCTTGATGTGGTCGAGGGCCGCCACATTCACTTCCGGCACCACCAGCGGCACGTCGCGGTCCATCCGCCAGGCGCTCGAATTGTCGATCACGATGGCGCCTTGGGCGGCGATCTTCGGCGACCATTCCTTGGAAACGGTGCCGCCCGCGCTCATCAGGCAGATGTCGGTGCCGGTGAAGTCGAAATAGTCGAGCGCTTTGACCTTCAGCGTCTTGTCGCCGAACGAAACTTCCGTGCCGATGGATTTGGTCGAGGCCAGCGCCACGACTTCGCTCACGGGAAACTGGCGCTCGGCCAGCACGTTCAGCATTTCCCGGCCCACATTGCCGGTCGCGCCGACGACAGCGACTTTGTACGACATATTCTTTCTCCAGCCCGGCCTCATGCCGGGCGCGGATGCATACTGTATGCGGCCCTGTGAGAAAAGTGCGCCCAAGGCCTCAGCCCATCATGGCGGCCATGACATGATGAGGTGGAAGCCCTTGCCGTCCACCGCGCCCGCGAACTGGGCGATGGGGAAATCCTCGCTCCGGCCGCGGAACAGATAGGCCCGGCCCTCGCGGATGGTCACGCTGCTGCCCAGCCGCACATTGTCCCCGGTCTCGCTGCGGCCGATGTCGTGGTTGCGGTCGAGCTGGCGGAGCGTGGACATGGAATGGCCCGGCGCCTGCAATGCCAGATAGCGCTGGTCCTGCCAGCCCATGGCCGGATCCGCCTGGCAATAAGCCACACCGGGAACTCCGGCAAAGCTGGCAACAAGGAGGAACGGCAATGTTCGGTGCGCGCGCATGGCGAGCGGCCTTTAGGTGAACATAAGATAAACGCTCTACCTTATCGCTTCGTTGCGCAAATCACGTTCTGCGGCATGTTTAATCCTGGCCGCGCTTTCAGCCGTCCAGTTCCGGGTAATGGCGGAAAATGCCTTCGCGCGTGAAGGGGATGCGCCGGTCCGATTTGAGATAGGCCGCGATATTGCGCAGTCCCGCCACGCGATCGCGCAAATCCGTCAACGCAGGCAGTTTCCGTTCGAGTTTGCGCGTAGCCTGCGGATAGGCATAGCGCAGGCCTTCCACGATCTGGAACAGCGAAAGATCGGCATAGCTGCGCCGGTTTCCCACCAGCCAGCCGCTGCCGTTCTTCTTCAGAACACGGGCGAAATAGCCCAGATATTTCGGCAACCGGTTCGCCCTGAGATCGCGCGCGCGTTTGGCGGCTTCCTTCTGCTGGTCTTCGTAATACAGACCGCCTGCGATCGGGTGGTGGCTGTCGTGAATCTCGGCCACGAGATCGGCGATGGTCAGCTGCAACTGATGCGTCCACAAATGGCCCGCGTCCGATTTGGGCGCGAGCCCGTGGCGTTCGCCGAGGAACAGCAGAATGTTCGCGGTTTGCCCGATCACAAGCTTTCCCGCTTTCAGGAAAGGCGGCGCGAAGGGCGGATGCTGGAGCCGCCGATTGCCGAGTTCCGCCACCAGCCTGTCTTCGCCGCCTTTCGCGCGCGCCACATCGCGATAGGGAATTGCCGCCTCTTCAAGGGCAAGGCGGACAAATTCGCCGCGTCCCTGAATGGTTGGCCAATAGTGCAGTTCGTAGGCCATCGAAAGATAATGCACCAATGGGCCGGGCGATCCAATTTCCAAAGGCGGGGCGCAGGGCGTCCGTTCTAGCCCACCACGCCCTGTTTGCGCAGGGCGCCCAGCGCATCGGCATCCAGCCCCAGAACATCGCGCAACACCGCATCGGTGTGTTCGCCCAGAAGCGGGGGCGGCAAATGATATTCCGGCGGCGTTCTGGAAAGTTTCAGCGGGCTTGCAACGAGATCGAGCGGGCCGGTTGCATGCGCCATCGAAATGGTGAGGCCGCGCGCGATGGCTTGCGGATCGCTGAACACCTGATCGACACGGTTGATCGGGCCACAGGGAACGTTCGCGGCTTCCAGCAGCGCGATCCATTGGTTGGTCGTGCGCGTTTCAAAGATGGGTTTCATCAGGCCGACAAGCACCTCGCGATGCTGCACGCGATCGGCGTTGGTGTTGAAGCGCCCATCCTGGGCGATTGCATCCGCGCCGGCTACTTTCGCAAAACGCCGGAACTGCGCATCGTTGGCCACCGCGAGGATAAGAAAACCATCGGCGGTCGCGAACACCTGATAGGGCACGATATTGGGATGGGCGTTGCCCAGCCGCGTCGGCACCATATGGCCTACCAGATAATTCGATGCCTGATTGGCCAGCGCCGCCGCCTGGCAATCGAACAGCGCCATGTCGATCTCCTGGCCCTCGCCGGTCTGGCCCTGATGAACGATCGCGGCAAGAATGGCGATGGTGGTGTAGAGGCCGGTGAGCAGGTCCGAAACCGCCACCCCCACCTTCATCGGTTCGGCGCCCGGCGCCCCATCCGGCTGGCCGGTGATGCTCATCAGCCCGGCCATGCCCTGCACCAGATAGTCGTAACCCGCTTTGTCCTTATACGGACCATCGTGGCCGAAGCCGGTCAGCGAGCAATAGATCAGAGCGGGATTGATGGCCGCCAGGCTCTGGTAATCGAGGCCGTATCGGGCCAGCCCGCCGGTCTTGAAATTCTCCACCACCACATGGGCCCGCCGGGCCAGCCGTTTCACGAGAGCCGCCCCTTGCGGATCGGAAAGATCGATCGCCACCGATTTCTTGTTGCGGTTGGCGGCCAGGAAATAGGTCGCGTCGGCCTTGCTGCCATCCGCCGCTTTCAGGAAGGGCGGGCCGAAATGCCGCGTCTCGTCGCCCTCGCCGGGCTTTTCGATCTTGATGATCTCCGCGCCCAGATCGCCCAGAATCTGCGTGGCCCAGGGCCCCGCCAGTACCCGGCTCAGGTCCAGTACGCGGATATGCGAAAGCGCTCCCATTCGTTTCCCCAGAGTTCCTAAAAGTTCCGCGAAAGCCGGTCTCGCAGTCGCCGCCAGCCCCATGCTATGCTGACGGGCGTAGCATATATAATGGGCTGTCGAATGGGACGGACGTTCAAAGCGGGCGCCTGCGCGCTTGCATGGGTGCTGGGGGTTGGCCAGGTTCAGGCTGCCACGCAATGCGCCAAAGACAATGAAGTCACCGCCATCCAGGCTAGCGCCATCCAGCAGCAATTGATGGTCGCCGCGCTGACCTGCCATGCCATCCAGCATTTCAACGCCTTCCAGACCGGCTTCGGCACCGAGTTGCGCCGGTCCGATTCCGATCTCCTGAAAATGTTCAAGCGCTTCTACGGTCCGCGCAAAGGCGAGGCCGAATATCACGCCTTCAAGACGCGGCTGGCCAACGATTCCTCGATGCGCAGCATTCACGACAATCAGGGCTATTGCGCCGCCGCCGAAGCGGTGTTCGCCGCAGCTCTCGCGCCGCAGAAGCCGACGCTGGCGATGTTTGTGTCGGGCGTGCAAGTCCAGGAATCGAGCCCCTTCGATTCCTGCAACATCCGCGTCGCCGTGGGCCTCAAAGCTTCCGTGCCCGACATTGTCCCCACGCCAAAACCGGTGGAATTCGGCGGCACAGCGCTGGCGCAATCGGCCGGTCAGAGCCCGATCTGGAAAAAGCCCGAAGGCACGGCCTCGGTGGCCTATCCCGCGAATTAACCGAGCCTTGTTGGGATTGAAAAAGGCGTCTGCGCAGAAGCGCAGACGCCTTTTTCGTTTTGCACCGGCAGATGATTTGCGGCGCACGCCGGCGATGATGATTGCCGGACGATCCATGTGCGCGATGTCGAATGGGATCGGGTCCACCGCTGTCGACGGGTGAAGCGGCCGGATCGTCCATGCACAAACAAAAAGGGCGGGCCTCGCGGCCCGCCCTTTGTTTCTTCGGCGTTGGCCGGGCTTAGTTGCCCGCGCCATCACCCAGTTCGATGACCGCACGCCGGTTCTGCGGCTCGCGGACGCCCGGGCCGGTCGGCACGAGCGGATCGTCGAAGGACTTGCCGGACGTGGCGATCGACGCACCGTCCATACCCTGGGCAACCATCGCGTCCTTCACCGAAGCCGAACGGCGCTCGGAAAGGCCCTGGTTGTAGCGGTGCGAGCCGACCGTATCGGTATGGCCCGTGATCACCACCTTCACGATGTTGTTGCCTTTGGCAGTCTTCACCGCTTCAGACACAACCTGCTGCGCTTCCGTCGTCAGGTCCGACTTGTCGAAGTCGAAGAAGACGATGAACGTCTTGACCGGCGGCGGAGGAGGCGGCGGCGGGGGCGGAGGAGGCGGCGGCGGCGGGGGCGGCGGGGGAGGAGGCGGCGGAGGCGCTTCCTGTCCGAGATAGAACCGCAGACCGGCCATGACGACATGTTCGTTCAGGTTCGAAACGTGAACCGGCACGCCGAGGTCGTTGCCATAATCAGAATTCACGTCAGCCTGACGGAAACGATATTCGGCAAAGAGATCCCATTGCTCACCAACCTGCCAGGACAGGCCGCCGATGGCCTGCCACATGAAGCCGGTGTTGCCGCCCCTGGCGATATCGAGGCCCGAGGCAGAGTCACGCACGTTCGCGCGCACATTGCCCGCACCGATACCGGCGCCGAGCGAAAGGTCGAGGGAAGGTGTCAGCGGAACGTCGTAGATCGCATTGACCATGCCCGAACGCACCGACGCGGAGCCGCGCAGATCCAGACCAAGTGCGCTGCTCGCATCGTTGTTGACGCCATGCGAGTCGTAGCCGAGTTCGCCTTCAATGCGGATCGGGATGGAATCGAGCTTGTAGCCGACGCCGCCGACAACAAGCGCACTGTTTTCGAACGGTGCGGTGCCTTCGACACCATCAACCTTGACCTTCACATCCTGGAGTTGATCCCAGCCTGCGCCGATCGTGAAGTACCAGCCTGTCTCACTGCCGGCGGATGCCGGGCTTGAGAGGGCAAGCGCAGCAACGCCTGCCAGGGCGATAAAACGGAATTTCATTTATTTTTCCCTCGCTTTGAGAAGTCTACGGACAGGAATCCCCCGCCGTTTGTCCGGACCAATTACGCATATAACGGTGAACGGGCCGAAAGTCTCCCACGGTTGTCCATGGGACTCCGATATTTAGCTGAAAATCCCCGGTTTTGCCAAACGCCTGTGACTGCCCTGCAACATCTCAGGAACTTCCCAAAACCGAACCTCTTTTCCCTGGTGCCAGAAGGCGGGGCTGTCTGGTTGCCAAAACATGTCTAAATAATGTTCAGATAATTACATAAGGCGGTGGCTCATCTCAAGCGCGGTTTAACCGGCGAAGAGCCCCGGCTCGAGTATCTGCCGGCCACATGGGAAGGGGGGGGAAGCCCGGCCCATAGCGGCGGCCAGTGGTTGCGGCCCCCGTCCGGCGAGGCCCGTGTGGGAGGGGGGGCTTATCCATCCGTATACGGATAACTGGATAGAGCCAGCGCGACCTTATTCATAGGGCAAGATGTGGCCCGTCAAACCGCAAGCGGCTTGCCTTGCGCGCCCGGGAACCTCGCTTTAATGGGAGCCACATGAGCGCATCGGCCACGACACCCATTGATGAAGTCCTGGATCTGCTCGGTCTGGAACCCATCGAGGTCAACATCTTTCGCGGCGTTTCGCCGAAGGACCGGATGCAGCGCGTGTTCGGCGGGCAGGTGCTGGGGCAGGCCCTTGTGGCGGCCTACCGCACGGTGGAGAACCGCGTCTGTCATTCGTTGCACGCTTATTTCCTGCGCGCGGGCGATCCCAAAGTGCCGATCCTCTACGAGGTGGACCGCAGCCGCGATGGCGCGAGTTTCACCTCGCGGCGCGTCGTTGCGATCCAGCACGGTCAACAGATCTTCACATTGGCGGCCTCGTTTCAGGTTCCGGAAGAGGGCTTCGAGCATCAATTCGAGATGCCGGATGCGCCCGATCCGGAATCGCTTCCCACCGAAGCCGAGATGCGCGCCAAGGCCGTGGCGCAGGTTTCCGAAGAAGACCGCGAATGGTTCACGCGTCCCCGCCCGATCGAGATGCGCCATGTCGAGCCGGTGGAATTCTTCAAGCCGCCCAAGCGCGCGCCGCGGCAGATGGTGTGGTTCCGCGCCACGGGAAAATTGCCCGACGATCTTTCGCTGCACCAATGCCTGCTGGCTTATGCCTCGGACATGACGCTGCTCGACACCGCCACGCGCCCCCATGGCATCGGCTGGTTCGATCGCTCGGTGCAGATGGCCAGCATCGATCATGCGATGTGGTTCCACCGCCCGTTCCGCGCCGACGAATGGCTGCTCTATGTGCAGGATGCGCCCAGCGCATCGGGCGCGCGCGGCTTCAATCGCGGGGCGATCTATACCCGCAGTGGAACGCTTGTCGCCTCTGTTGCGCAGGAAGGTCTGATGCGGCCGCGAAAGCGCAGCTGATTAATGCTCAGGGGCAATCGGTGCAGGCCACCGCGATGACGCGGCGCGGCTTGCTGTAGAAGGTATCCGTCATCGGCAGCGTACCGATGATGAATTTGCCGTAGGGCGAGGTGTAATTGTACGTCACCTCGGCAAGGATCAGGCTGCATTGATTGACGTTGGTGCAGGTCGCTGGAAGCAGGCCGGTATCGTCATTGGCCAGGTTTGTGGGATCGCCCACCGTGATCGGATCGCCGACATTGTGGGCGACGCCATGACCGTTGGTCTGGCTCCACAGCACCGTGCCTCTGTTGCGCTGGCCTGTTCCGGTGATGCTGGTGATGACGATGGACATGTTGCCGGTGGCGAACGGCGCCATGATGGCGGATGAGGCGGCAAACACATCGTTGAGATCGGATTTCGAAACCTGGGTCGCCTGGCTGGTGAGGTCGGCCGCGGTCGAGGTCACGGCCGTCATCTTCTGATGCGCGTTGAGGGCGTTGCACACTTCGACGAGGCCGAAAAACAACGCGATCATAAATGGCGCGATGAGCGCGAATTCCACCGCCGCCATGCCGCTATGGCCAAACGTTCGTATGTGAAGACGATTCAACATAGCTGTGTCGTCGCCCGGCTGGCGTCGGGATAGGGTTCGGTGCGGAAGGCCGCCGCAGCGCCCAGCAACACCTGGTTGCCGCTCGGCATATTCGACATGAGCGAACCCAGGAACGGCGTCAGCACGGTCCAGGGATAATAGGCGCGGAACAGCACCACCTTGCAGGCGTCGGTCGCCTGTACCGTCATGTTGTTCACATCGAGCGAGCCGTCGGCCTTGATGACGGAGGGGTAGTTCGCGCCCGAAAAGCCATCGAACACACGCATGTCCACTTGCAAAGTGGCCTTGCAGGTGTCCCAGCTCATGAGGCCCATCGGACCTGTGCCGTCTTGCCTTGTGGCGATGCCATTGCACACGGCATCCTTCATCTGGTCGGCGGTCAGCGTGCCCATGAGCTTGCCGGTGCGCACGGTGCGCGCCGCATCGTCGATGGCGTTGGTCAGAGTCGCCTGCGCGAAATAGATCACGCCGGTTTCGATGAGACCGAACAGAAACAGGAAGAAAACAGGTGCCAGCATCGCGAACTCGATGGCCGCCGATCCGCGGCGCGAATCCCTGCGCATCCGCGCGCGAATGCCATCGTCCGCGCCTTGGGGTTGCGGGCCCCGCTTGTGCAAGCCTTTCAGACGTGAAGCGAATGCGCCCAGCACCAACATCGCTTTGATCCGCGCGGAACACGCGCGCCTTCCCGGAGGATTTCCATAGCGCAGCCTTGCGCCAATGCGAAGAGAATGGGCCCGCCGTGATGAAGGAAGCCTTACTGGGGCGTGCACCCGATTAATGTTTAAGGCGAATCCTCGTCTGCGCGGCAGCAACTCGTTTACCGAGGTAAACAGCGGCGCGAGTTGCAATGGTTATCGTAGCGAACAAGTAACCACTGGGCACAAAAGCAAGCGAATCTTCACATAACCTGCCGATAATGGGAGCGTGTCGGAATAGGTGGAGCCGGGGATGCGTATCGGCGTCATGTTGAAAAGCATGTTCCAGAATTCTTTCGTGCGGCTGCGCGCCTTTCCAAAGGCGACGCGCGGCAACGTTGCAATGATCTTCGGGCTTGCGCTGCTTCCGCTTTGCATCGCGGCCGGCGCGGGGCTCGACATGTCGCGCGCGATGATCACGCGCGTGCGCCTTGGCGCGGCACTCGATGCGGCGGGCCTTGCGGTCGGCAGCCAGCCGGGCATGGATCTGCCTTCGATGCAAAAGCTGGCCAACGAATATTTTCGGCAGAACTACACCGCCGATGTGAATGCCTACGGCACGCCCACCCCGGTGGTGGTCAACCGGGCGGCCGGATCGCAAACCATCACGCTGAGCACGGGTGTGCAGATGCCGACCGTGCTGATGCGCATCGTGGGCGTGAACACGATGGCTGTCGGCGCCCAGTCGGAGATCACCTGGGGCCAGACGAAATTGTGGGTCGCACTTGTGCTCGACAACACCGGCTCGATGTGCGAGCCGGGCAGCCAGCCCTGCCCAACGCCGATTTCCACATCGAAGATCGTGGCGCTCAAAACCGCGACACACAATTTGCTGAACATGCTGAAGGCAGCTGCCGCCAACAATGGCGATGTGCTTGTTTCCATCGTGCCGTTCAGCAAGGACGTGACAGCGGGCGTCTCCCATGTCGGCGACAGCTGGATCGACTGGACGGACTGGGAAGCCGAGCCCGCCACGTCCGACGGCACCAGCCCCAAGCCCGGATCGTCTGTAGGGCCCGGCTCGCTCTGTCCCTGGACCACGAGCAGCAACGGTCGGAAGAGCCCGTACGGCTATTATTGCATGAGTGACGCTTCGTCGGATCTGGGCAGCGCCACGACGGCAAGCAAGGTCAGCAAGGTTCCCGCCAGCGGGTTGATCTGTCCGGGCGTCGACAGCGGCAATTACAACAATCCGGCCAATACCGGCTTTGCCAGGGGCGGCCACTATTACAACGGCTGCTACGACAGCACCCCGACAAGCACGTTGACGACGACGGTCACATCGACATCTACGAAAAATTCGACGAACACCTGCACATCCGACAGTTCGGGAACCTGCACCGGCAGCGTCACCAATACGAATTCCACCACGACGACCGGGCCCGCGACGACAACGGCGACGACATCCGGCTATTCCGGCGACAGCGGCCCGACGACCACAACCACGACAGCCGATCCCGTGGTCGGATCGCCCGTCACGACGTCAACCACGAAAAAAGGTAAGACGACGTACACCACCACGGTCACCACCAGCACAACGACAACGACCACGGTGGTGACCAAAACGGGTGCCGCGCCGTTCAATCACTCCTGGGTCGTCAACAGCCACACCAATTGGCAAGGCTGCATCATGGACCGCACGCAGGACTATGATATTGCCAACACAGCACCCACGGGCGGCGCGAAATTTCCCGCGGAGAATTCGGAATATTGTCCGCCGGGCGTGATCTCGCCACTGCCCAAGGTCAGCGATGTATCATCGGATTCCAACTGGGCGTCCTATTGGACGAATTTGAGCACCCAGGTCGATGCGATGGACGCCAACGGCAACACCAATCAGGGCATCGGCCTCGCCTGGGGCTGGCAGACACTGACCAATGCCGATCCCTACAATCCCGGCGTTTTGCCGATCGGCACGCGCAAAGTGCTGATCCTGCTCACCGACGGCGCCAACACGCAAAACCGCTGGTCGACCACCGCCAGCAGCATCGACAGCCGCACGACGAGCACGTGCCAGGCTATCAAGAACGACGGCATCACGGTCTATACGGTGCTTGTGATGGCCGGGTCCTCGTCCATGCTGCAAGGCTGCGCGTCGGATCCGACCAAGTACTTCGCGCTGACCCAGGCCAGTGACATCGTGACCACGTTCAACCAGATCGGAACCCAGATCACCAATCTGCGCGTTTCGCTGTAAGCGGCCTCTTGGAATTTGCCCGCGCAGCCAGGTGCCGCGCGGGCAAATCTTAATATCTTCCGATTAGCCTTCGGCCATGGCGTCCTTTTCCTTTCTTCGCAGTTCGATTGCGATTCCCGCCGCACTGCGGCGGGGAACGAAACTCTACGATCTGGCGATGGGATTGCCGCTTGTGCTGTTTTACGTCGTCTGCGCTGCGGGCAGGTTTCATTCGCTTTCCGCGTCTCTCGCGGCGTGGAGCTCCGGGTCGCTCGATTTTATCAGAACAATCGGCATCCTGTCGGATGTCAGCGTTCTTTGCGTGGCGCTTCTCTTTGTCGTCTGCGTGCTGCTGCGCCCGCCGGCGATCGCGCAGGCGCCAGGCCTCATGCCGCGAATTGCCGCCTTCGCCGGGACCTATCTTTCAGTCGCGCTGTTGCTGACGTCGCCGGGAAAAACGGCGGGCCCGATCATCGTGATGATGTCGCTGTCTATGGTGCTTTGCGGCACGGCGTTCGCCGCCTATGCCGTCTTCTATCTTGGCCGTTCGGTGAGCCTGATGGCGGAAGCGCGCAAGCTGGTGACCGGCGGCCCTTACAGGCTCATACGTCATCCTCTTTATCTTGGCGAGCAGGTCGCGATTGCAGGCGCGCTTCTCCAGTACATTTCGCCATTTGTCGTCCTGGTGTTTGCGCTCCAGGTGAGCTTCCAGCTCTACCGGATGTCGTGGGAAGAGAAAGTCCTGCGCGCGGCTTTTCCCGAATACGAAGCGTACGCGCGTCGGACCTACAGGATTCTTCCCGGTCTCTATTGATGACGACAGGCCGATTGTTCGGCCTTACGTTTCCATGCCGGGTGCGGCATGGATCGTTCCGGGTAGCACGGACATCACGTCCTGATTGCCTGATGGAAGGCCGCTGTCGTCAACTCACTTGCTCGCGTCGGCTGCCTTCAGCAGGGCGTCGGAGTGGCTTGCGACCTCTTCGTGCATCGCCTTGTGGAAATCGACGGCATCGCCCACGACAGGGGCGGGCTGGCACTGCGCCGATGTGCAGCTATAGGTGAATTGCTGCGCGCCCTTGTTCAGCGTGACCGCACCCATGCGGCGGCCAAACACGGTGACATGATCGTTGGCGATCGGGCGGCCGTCGCGGCCAAGCGCGATCATGTTGGTTTCGCCGAACGATTTGCCGAGCACGAAAATATGCTGGGAGTCGATGGTGGTAATGTCGGCGATGGTGGGGTTGCCCATATAGACGGTGGAGATGGGCTGCTTGAAGGCCACGATGCGCACTTCGTCCATCGGAACCGCGATGTCGGCGGCGTGCGCCGTGCTCGCGAAAGCAGTGGCGGCAATCAGGCTTGCAAGGGCGCGGCGCATGGGGGTTCCTCGTGATGCGGTCATGCGCGGGAGAATAAGGTGCCTTGCGTAAAGGAACGCTTAAATGCAGGACATTGCCGCCCGCTTAAGCGCTCCTTAATTTGCATTGACTAGCTTCGTGCCCAGTTCTGCGTCGCATCTTTTCCCGACGCGCCGGCGCAAGAATCTGCCCGAGAGAGGCTGGAGAACCGTGAGATCGCGTCTTCCCGATCCAAATCCCGAAAAGTCGCTGGTGGAGACGCTGGAATATGCGCTGACCGCCGCTCTGATGATCGTGGTGATTGCCGCCCTGGTCGAAATCTGCGGCGCCCGGTTTCCGTGGCTGGGGTGATTGAATTGGCGGGTTTGGTAAACAACCTGCCACCGTTAAATACGGCCTTGGTTCCAACCCCTCTGTTTTGTGCCGCGCCGGTACAGAATCGCCGTCACCGCGAAAAGCCTTTTAAACCTGCATTAATCGACCTCGCGTAATGTGAGCGTGTCCATGATCTTGAGCGGGAGAGAGACCGCGCTGGATGGATTTTCTAGGGTGTCACTCAAGTGGAGGTTTTCATGACCAATCTTCTTTCGCGTTTTGTACGCGACGAGTCCGGCGCGACGGCCATCGAATACGGCCTGATCGCTGCGCTTATCGCTGTTGCCATTATCGGCGCGTTGCAGCTCGTCGGCACGAACCTGTCGACCACCTTCAACAGCGTCGCCACCAATCTGGCGGGCGCGTAAGCCGTAGCTCGCAGAGTAGAACGGCCGCTCCGTGAGGGGCGGCCGTTTGCGTTTGTGCTTAAGCGCTTCTTCAGCTTTTCCGTCGATCTTTCCTGCCATGATCGCGCCTTGGCTTCCCCTCGTTCCGCTCATCGTACTTCTTCTCCTGGCCGCGGGCTGGGACGTGGCGAGTTTCACGATCCCGAATTTCATCCAGGCCGGCCTCATCCTTGCCTTTCTCGTCTTCGTCATCGTTCCGGGCATCCCCGTCTCGGCGATCGGGTGGCATTTGCTTGCAGGCGGCGTTGCGCTCGTCGCCGGCTTTTCTCTATTTGCGTTTGGCTATATCGGCGGCGGCGATGCGAAATTGTTCGCCTGTGTCGCCTTGTGGCTGGGATTTCACGATCTTCCGGCCTATGCGCTGGTCGCCTGCGTGCTTGGCGGCGCCTTGTCGATCGGGCTTCTGGCGATAAGAAAATTTCCGCTGCCTTCGTTTCTTGCGCGGCAGGAATGGTTGTTAAGGCTTCACGATCCCAAACAGGGCGTGCCCTATGGCGTGGCGCTTGCCGCGGGCCTTTTTCTCATTCTTCCGCAGACGGAAGTATTTCGTCTCGTCGCAACTCACGTCTGACGATTTTGCAGCGCCTTATTAAGTAATTTCTAAAGGGTGGCGTGCTCCAATTCAAACCAAAGGAGCCTCCCCCATGGATAGACGCCGTCTTATTGTCGTCGGTTGCGCAGCCTTCGCGGCCATCGCCGCCATTTTCCTGATGCGCGCGCTGGTGGGCGGCGGAACGCCGAAAGTCGCGGCCGCCGTTGCGCCGCAGAAGATCGAGACCACGGAAGTTCTCGTTGCGGCTTCCGCACTGCAGCCGGGCACCAAGCTCACGGCGGCGCTGGTGCGCTGGCAGGAATGGCCCAAATCATCCGTCGATTCCACCTTCATCACCCATGAGGCCGTGCCGGATGTCGCCAAATATGTCGAGAAGGCCGTGGTGCGTGCGCCGCTCGTTTCGGGCGAACCGCTTAGCGGCACCAAGGTCGTGCAATCCGATACGGCAGGCTTCATGGCCGCGACATTGACGCCGGGCATGCGTGCTGTGTCCGTCGGCATTTCGGTCGAAACGGGCGCGGGCGGTTTTATTCTTCCCAATGATCGCGTCGACGTGATGAAGACCGATCTTGTGTCCGACAGTCCGCGCCGCTTCCGCGCCAGCGTGATCCTCGAAAATGTCCGGGTGCTGTCCGTCGACCAGACGTCGAAGGAAGACAAGGACCAGAAATATGTCGTCGGCAAAACGGCGACGCTCGAATTGTCGCCGGACCAGGCCAAGACGATCGCGCGCGCCTCGGCCAGCGGTTCGCTCTCGCTGGCGCTGCGTTCGCTGGCCGTCCAGAACCCGGACGTCGCCCAGCAGAACGATATGAAAGCCTATGGCGGGGACGTCCAGATCATTCGTTACGGGGTCATGCGTGCAGACGCAGCGATCCAGAGCAAGGAGTAAAGGGCCATGCATAGGGGCATTGTTGCGGGCGTTCTTCTGAGCGCCGCATGGTTGAGCGGGGCATTCGCGGTGGCGCAAGCCGCGCCGAAAGCAGCGCCGAAGGAAACCAAGGTCATCTCCATTTCCACGCGCGCGGGCCAGACGGTCAGCCAGAAGATGAACCTCGCCCTCAACAAGGCCGCGATCATCGAACTGAACGCCGATGCGCGCGATGTGCTGGTCTCCAACCCGGAGATCGTGGATGCGGTGGTTCGCAGCCCGCGGCGCATCTTCCTTCTGGCGATGAAGGCCGGCCAGACCAACGCCTTCTTCTTCGATAGCGCCGGCCACCAGATCCTCTCGCTCGATATCCGTGTCGAGCGCGATACCGCGGATCTGCAGAGCATTCTGCACACCGAAATGCCCGATGCCAGCATCCGGCTCTCCTCGATCAACGGCAGCGTGGTGCTGAGCGGCACCGTGACAAGCGCGCAGGATGCAACGCGGGCCGCCGATCTGGCGGCGCGTTATGCCGGCGGCGCCGACAAGATCGTGAATATGCTCAAGATATCGGCCAACGAGCAGGTCATGCTCAAGGTGCGTGTCGCCGAAATGCAGCGCCAGGTGGCCAAGCAGTTCGGCATCGATCTGGCGGCCGCCGCCATCGCCAATGGCGTGCCGATCGCGCTGTCGACCTCCAACCCGTTCGGCCTTGCGGGCCGCGCGCTCAACGATCTGGCGGGCGCGCAGGCGGGCCAGGTCTGCGCCAACGGCGCCAATCCGCTCAGTGGCGGCACTTGCGTCATCCATCCCAACAATGTGCAGGGATCGTTCAAGGCGTTCGAGGATATCGGCCTGATCCACACGCTGGCCGAACCGAACCTGACCGCTGTGTCGGGCGAGACGGCGAAGTTTCTCGCCGGCGGCGAATTCCCGGTGCCGGCCTCGCGTGACCGCGACGGCAACGTGACCGTCACCTTCAAGCAGTTCGGCGTGGGTCTGGCCTTCACGCCTGTGGTCCTGTCCGAGAACCGCATCTCGCTGCAGATTTCCACCGAAGTCAGCGAGCTCACCAACACCGGCGCCTTCAATATCGGCGGCGGTTCGGTGACCGACAGCAATGGCGTCACCACCCAGACTGCGGGTGTCACGATCCCCGCGCTCAATGTGCGCCGCGCCGAGACCACGATCGAGTTGCCGTCCGGCGGCAGCTTCGCCATCGCGGGCCTGATGCAGCACACCACCAAGCAGGAGATCGACCGCTTCCCCGGCCTCGGCCAGATGCCTGTTCTGGGCGCGCTGTTCAGAAGCCGCGACTATCAGAACAACGAAACCGAACTCGTGGTTCTTGTCAGCGCCTATCTGGTGGATCCCACGGGCATCAAGCAGCTCGCGGCCCCCACCGACGGCTTCGTGCCGCCCGCCGATCTGGAAACGATCCTGCTGGGCAGATTGAACGCCGTCTATCACCGGACGCCTGAAGAAGTCCGGTCCGCTTCCAACGGCCCGATGGGCTACATCGTTCAGTGAGGATGAGTGCCATGACCAGGACGAGAAAACTGATGTCGTTGGGTGCGCTGGCAGCCGTTCTGCTCGCGGGAAGCTGTGCCTCGCCTTCGAATGACGGCAGCGTCTCCAACGATCCCGAGATCAACCATCCGATCTCCGTGATGCCCGAAATGCGCACCATGCGCGTGTCGTTCGCGGGCGACGGATTGTCGAACGAGGAAGCCACGAAATTCGACCAGTTCGTCGCGAGCTACCAGACACGCGGCAACGGCTCGATTTCCATTTCCGCGCCTTCGGGTCCGGGCGCGCCGGAAGCCATCCGCTATTTCGGCGAACGTCTTGCCAATCTCGGCGTGCCGCGCTCGCGCATACTTGTCGGCACCCATGACGTGACCGGCGGCGATAGCCGTATCGAAGTCGGATATGTGGCCTATGTCGCCCATGCCGATCCGTGCGGGGATTGGTCGAAGGATGCGTCGGAAACCGCGTCCAATCTGCCGTCGCCGAATTTCGGCTGCGCCACGCAACACAATCTCGCCGCCATGGTCGCCGATCCGCGCGATCTGCTGGGCCCGCGCACCATCGGTTCGTCCGATGCGACACGGCGCACCACGGTCGTCGGCAAATATGAAAAGGGCGAGACGACCGCCGCCACGAAGTCGCAAGACCAGACGGCCAACATTTCGCAGATTCAGTGATCGGAGAAGGCAATGGTGATGACGCCGGATAAAAGCCAGGGTAACGGCGATGAGGCGTTCGGTGCGGCCCCGCACGAACGTCCCGTGCCGCGCATTTCGATCCACGCCTTCTGCGAATTCCCCGATACGGGGGCGGCCTTGCAGCGCGCAGGCGGCGATCGCCGCCTGTCGAAGGCGCATCTCACCGTGCAGCTGGGTGGCCTTACCGCGGCCATCGAGCATTATCGCGGCCAGGTGACGCCGAATCTGCTGGTGGTCGAAACCCGCCTGCACGGCAACGAAGCGCTCGAAGAACTCGACCATCTGGCCGAGGTCTGCGATTCCGAAACCAAAGTCATCGTGGTCGGCCGCGTCAACGATGTGGAGCTGTATCGCGAACTGATGCGCCGGGGCGCCAGCGAATATCTCGTGGCCCCGCTCAATCCGCTGCACCTGACCGAAGTGATCTCCGGGCTCTATCTCGATCCCAAGGCCGATCCCATCGGCCGTGTGATCAGTTTCGTGGGCAGCCGCGGTGGCGCCGGCTCCTCCACGCTCGCCCACAATGTCGGCTGGTGCGTGGCCGAGATGCTGAAGATCAACACCACCATCATCGATCTCGATCTGCCGTTCGGCACGATGGGCCTCAATTTCAACGAAGAGACCAATCAGGGCGTCGCCGATGCGCTGACAGCGCCTGAGCGTCTCGATGACGTGCTGCTCGACCGGCTGCTGCACAAGGCAAGCGACCATCTCTCGCTGTTCACCTCGCCCGCGCTGCTCGACCGCGAATACGAAGCCCCGCACACCGCCTTCGAAGCGGTGATCGATGCGGTGCGCCAGACCACGCCCTGCGTCATCGTCGATCTGCCGCATCTGTGGACGCGCTGGGTGAAGGAAACCCTGCTTGCCTCCGATGATATCGTGATCGTGTCGACACCGGATCTCGCAGGCCTGCGCACCGCCAAAAGCATGGTCGACATGCTCAAGCAGCAACGCCCCAATGACGCGCCGCCCAAGCTGGTGCTCAATCAGGTTGGCATTCCCAAGCGGCCCGAAATTCCCGCCAAGGATTTCGCCGAGTCCGTCGGCATCGCGCCGTCCCTGATCGTGCCGTTTGATCCCGCGCTGTTCGGGCAGGCCGCCAACAACGGCCAGATGCTGCTCGAAGTCGCGCCCAAAAGTCCTGTCGGGGAATCCATCCGCCGCCTGGCCGAACTGGTAACGGGCCGTTCGACGCCGGTCGAATTGCCCAAGAGCGTGCTGCCGTTCCTCGACGGCTTCCTCAAAGGGCGCAAACAGGCCTGAACATGTTCGGCAAACGCACAGCAATCCAGGATTCACCGCCGCCAGCCCAAGCGCCCGCGTCGGCCGAACCGCCGCGCGCTCCTGCGCAAGGCTCCGATTTCGATTTTCCGGCGCGGGTGGAACCGCAGGCGATGAGCGCGCCACCGCCCAGAGTGGCGCAAAAAGCGCCCGCGCCTTCTGCACCGGTTGCGCGCGCAGCTCCCGAGACAAGCCGCGGCGAAGACTATTATCAAATCAAGACGACGATCTTCAACGCGCTGATCGACACCATCGATCTTGCGCAATTGGCGCAGCTCGATCCGGATTCCGCGCGCGAGGAAATCCGCGACATCGTCAACGAGATCATCTCGATCAAGGCGGTGGTGATGTCCATCGCCGAGCAGGAACATCTGCTCCAGGACATCTGCAACGACGTTCTGGGCTATGGCCCGCTCGAACCGCTGCTCGCGCGCGACGACATCGCCGACATCATGGTCAACGGCGCAGGCCGCGTCTTCATCGAAGTCGCCGGTAAAGTGCAGCTCACGCCCATCCGCTTCCGCGACAACGCGCAGCTGATGAACATCTGCCAGCGCATCGTCAGCCAGGTCGGCCGCCGTGTCGACGAAAGCTCGCCCATATGCGACGCGCGCCTGCTCGATGGTTCCCGCGTCAACGTGATCGCGCCTCCGCTTTCGCTCGATGGCCCCACGCTCACCATTCGTAAGTTCAAGAAAGACAAGCTGACGCTCGAAGACCTCGTGCGCTTCGGCTCGATCAATCCGGCGGGTGCGCGCGTGCTCGGCGTTATTGGCCGGTCGCGTTGCAACATCCTGATCTCCGGCGGCACCGGCTCGGGCAAAACGACGCTGTTGAACTGCCTGACTGCCTATATCGATTCCGAAGAACGCATCATCACCTGCGAAGACGCGGCCGAACTTCAGCTGCAGCAACCCCATGTGGTGCGTCTCGAAACGCGGCCCCCCAACCTCGAAGGCCAGGGCCAGATCACCATGCGCGATCTGGTCAGAAACTGCCTTCGTATGCGTCCCGAACGCATCATCGTCGGCGAAGTGCGCGGACCCGAGGCGTTCGACCTTCTGCAAGCCATGAACACCGGCCATGACGGCTCGATGGGCACGCTGCACAGCAACTCCCCTCGCGAAGCCATGTCGCGTCTGGAAGCGATGATCACAATGGGCGGCTTCCAGCTTCCCACCAAGACCATCCGCGAAATGATCGTGGGGTCCATCGACGTGATCGTGCAGGCCGAGCGCCTGCGCGATGGCTCGCGCCGCATCACCAAGATCACCGAGGTGATCGGCACCGAAGGCGATGTCGTCATCACCCAGGATCTGTTGACCTACGAGATCCTCGGCGAAGACGAGACCGGCAAGATGCGCGGCCGCCACGCCGGCACCGGCATCGTGCGTCCGTCCTTCTGGGAACGTGCGCGGTATTTCGGCCTGGAGCGCGAACTCGCCGAGGCGCTCGACGCCTGCCAGGTGTAGGGAGCTTTGCGGGAATGAGCGAAGTTTTACTCTATGGGCTGACAGCCGTTCTGATCTTTGGCGCCGTGGGCGGTGCTGGATGGGCTTTCGCCGGCGGGATGAGCGGCAAGGCGCGCTCGCGTGTTGCCGCCGTTGCCAAGGTGCCGTCGGTAGGCCGGTTCGCGGCCCTGCGCGGGCAGGCCGATACCGGCCAGCGCCGCAAGAACGTCACAGCGCTCCTCAAGGAAATCGATAAGCAGCGGGAACGGCGCAAGGAGCGCCCCACGTTGCGCCGCCGCCTGACGCGGGCGGGGCTCAGCATCGAACCGCGCACCTTCTGGATCCTCAGCGCCCTTACCGCTTTGGGCTTTGCCTTCTTCTGCTTTGTCATGGGGTATCCCTGGTTTGCGGTGGTGGGTGTGGCCTTCGGTGCGGGCGCGGGCCTGCCGCGCTGGGTGGTGAGTTTCCTCACCAAGCGCCGCCAGAAGAAGTTCACCGCAGAATTCGCCACCGCCATCGATGTCATCGTGCGCTCGGTGCGTTCGGGCCTTCCCGTCAACGAAGCGCTCAAGATCGTGGCCAAGGAATCCCCCGATCCCGTCGGCTCCGAATTCCGCATGTTGATCGAAGGCCTGAAGGTGGGCGTCACGCTCGATCAGGGCCTCAAGCGCATGCACGACAATATGCCGACCGCCGAAGTGAGCTTCTTTGCCATCGTGATGGCGATTCAGCTCAAATCCGGCGGCAATCTTTCGGAGGCGCTGTCCAATCTCGCGGCCGTTTTGCGCGACAGAAAGCGCCTGCAGGGCAAGATCAAGGCGATGTCGTCCGAAGCCAAGGCATCAGCCGGGATCATCGGCTCGCTGCCGGTCGTGGTGGCGTCCCTCGTCTATTTCACGACGCCTGGCTACATCATGCTGCTGTTCACCGAGCGCATGGGTAACCTCATGCTGCTGGCCTGCGGCATATGGATGTCGATCGGCATCGGTGTGATGCGCAAAATGATCAGCTTCAAACATTGAGGGGCCGATAAGCCATGTTGAATGTCGGCATCTTCGAAATCCTGTTCGATCCGAATTTCCTGGCGACTGCGGCCGCCGCGATCGTGGTCTTCGCCACCATCGTGACGCTCGGCCTGCCGTTGATGGAGCGTTCGGCCCTGACCAAGCGCCTCAAGACCGTGTCGGTGCGGCGCGAGGAATTGCGCGCGCGCCATCACGCAGCCCTTCAGAAGCGCGCGAGCCTGCGCACCGAACCCGTCGGCTTCATGAAGGAGACGCTGGAACGCTTCAATCTCGCCAGCGTGCTGGAATCGCCCGACACGCGCGACAAGCTCTCGCGCGCGGGTTATCGCGGCCAGGCCCCGCTGATCGCGTTCCTTTTTTTCCGCTTTGTGATGCCGTTCGTCGTGTTCATGCTGGCGCTGATTTATTTCTTCGCCATCAGCCATGTCGCCTGGCCTGTGCTGACCAAGATCTGCGCTGCTCTTGGCGCGGGCATCATCGGCTATTGCCTGCCCGACGTTTATCTCTCCAACATCATCTCGCGCCGCCAGGAATCGATCATGCAGGCGTTCCCCGATGCGCTCGACCTGATGCTGATCTGCGTGGAATCGGGCATGTCGATCGAGTCCACATTCACCCGCGTGGCATCCGAGATCGGCCAATCCTCGGCCGAACTCGCCGAAGAGCTGGGGCTCACCACCGCCGAACTCTCCTATCTTCCCGAACGCAGCCAGGCTTTCGACAATCTGGCCAGGCGCACCGGCCATCCCGGCGTGAAAGCGGTGGCGACCGCCCTCAACCAGGCCGAGCATTACGGCACGCCGATGGGCCAGGCCTTGCGCGTCACCGCACAGGAAAATCGCGAGCTGCGCATGTCCAACGCCGAAAAGAAGGCAGCAGCCCTTCCCGCCAAGCTCACCGTTCCGATGATCCTGTTCTTCCTGCCGTGCCTCTTCATCGTCATCCTGGGTCCGGCAATCATGAAGATCATGCACACGATGAGCCATTGATCGCACGCGGGTTCGGATAGCGCCGGCACTCCCGCTTTTCCTGCCGCAACGCGTGAGCACCTCACAAGAAAAACGCGGCGCATCTTCGGATGCGCCGCGTTTTGCTTTTCAGCCTGTCTGGAAAATCAGTCGGCGGCGGCGCGCAGATCCGGCGTCACGCGCGGGTTCGGTGCAGCCGATGCAAGCGTGCGCGGCGCGGCCGTGGCCGTCTCGGTGCTGGCCGTATCGGCGCTGGCGGTTTCGGTCTTCACGGGATCGGCATTCTTCACCGGCCCCGCTTCGGGATCCTTCGGCACGGCCTGCATCATCACGCGGCCGGTTTGCGTTTTGATGATGGTGGGCTTTTCGCTGGCCGCCGTGGATGCCGTCTTCACAGGTTCGGGCTTTGCAATGGCCGCGTCCTTCACGGAGGCAGCCTTGGGAGCCGCGGGAACGGTTGCTGTTTTCACAGGCTCGGCTTTGGGAGCTGGAGGAATGGTTGCGGTCTTCACCGGTTCGGGCTTGGTGAATTCCGGCTTGATTTGCGCGGGCGGCGGAAGAGCCGCGGTCGCAACCGGCTTGGGCAATGTGTGCGCGATGGGTGCTGCTTCAAACGAAGCCACCGGCTTTGGCGCGAGCGCGGCAACCGGTTTGGGCGCAAGCGCCGCTGTCGGCTTGGGCGCAAGTGCTGCCGGCTTTGCGCTTGGCGTCTGGGCGGCGGGCACGGTCGAGGCCACAACCGGATGGGCCGTTTCGGCGCGCGGGCCTCTCAAATTCGTCATCAGGGCCGCATTGTGCGCGATCTTGGGATCGTTGCCGGCGGCCTGGGCTTGGGCGATCAAGGCCTGCGCGCCCGGAAGGTCTCCGGCCAGCATGCGCGACATCGCGTAATTGTTGAGCAGCGCCGCACCACCCGGCTTCAGCTCCAACCCGCGCTGATACGCCGTACGGGCACTTTCGAAATCGGCTTTCTGGTCGAACGCAGCGCCGATCGCGGAATAAAGCGTCCAGTCGTTGGGGCTCAGTTGAAGCGCGCGCTTGAGGAAGGCGACCGCGTCGTCCGAACGGCCGAGCGATACCAGCACCTTGCCGTATTCGCTGACCACGCGCACATCGTCCGGCGCCACGAGCATGATCTGCGCCAGCGCGTGCGCGGCACCCGTGTTGTCGCCCAGCGCGCGCTGGGTTTTCGCTTTTTCGATTTCCATGTCGAGATTGGCGGCCAGCGTTTTGGCGAGCGTGGGCGTCTCCGCCTCGTCATCGGCTTTCTGCTGCGGCTGGGTTTGCGCCTGCGCGGGCGGCTTGGGCTTTTCCGGCTTGTCCGATCCGAACAGATTGAAACCGAAAGCCGCACTCGACCACATCGCGACAAGAGCGGCCGTGGCAACGCCAGAACGCAAGGAACGCATGATTTCTTCCCTTCAACGGAGTGGGCCGATCATGACGCTGTGCCAGTCAACAAACCTTTAAGCATACGAAGGGAATTCTAGGGGTTGCGCCATCCTGCGCGCAGGGTCCAAATCCTGTCGCAATCGAGGGTTGGAATACGCCCATGAAGCCACGCATTGCAGCGATGGGGGCGATGGCCGCGGGTCTGGCGCTCTGCCTCTCTTTTGCCGGTCTGGGCATCGCCCAGCCCTTGTCGCCCCGCATCGCCTTCCAGATCGTCACCGGGTCGACGGGGGGAACCTATTTTCCGGCGGGCGAGCTGATCGCGGGCCTCATCAGCCATCCGTCCGGCGCACAAAGGTGTGATAAATCAAATACTTGTGGCCCGGCAGGCCTGATCGCCACCGCCCGCACCAGCGAGGGCACGGCGGCCAATGTGGCGGCGGTGAACAATGGGGCGGCCACGTCGGGCCTGGCCCAGTCCGATGTCGTGGCCGAGGCGGTGGCGGGCAAGGGGCCTTTCCGCAAGGCGGGCCCGGCCACGCATCTGCGGGTCATCGCGGTGCTGTTTCCCGAAGATGTTCATCTGGTGGTTGCCACATCGGCGAAGATCGCGGGCATTTCGGGTTTGAAGAACAAGCGCGTCGCGCTCGGGGCGGCAAATTCCGGCAACCTCGTCACCGCGCGCGCAATCCTTTCGGCTTACGGCATCCGTGAACGAAACCTTAAAGCAAGCTTCGAAGCGCCCGATATCGCGGCGCAGAAAATGGAGCGCAAGGAACTCGATGCGTTCTTCTTTGTGGGCGGCACGCCGGTGCCGCTGGTGCAAAGCCTGATCCAGCGGGGAATAGCCAAACTCGAACCGATCGATGGGCCGGGCCGGGCCCGCTTGCTGAAGGCCGTACCGGCGCTCGCCGCCGATACGATCCCCGCCAACACCTATCCCGGCCTCGGCAAGATCGAAACGGTGAAAAGCCGCGCGGTGTGGATCGTGAACGATCATCAGCCGCCATCGCTGATCTATGAAATCACCCGCGCTCTGTTCGATCCCGGCAATGCCCAGGCGTTGCAGGCAAACCAGAGCACCGGCCGCATCAATATCGACAACGCCGCGCGCGATCTGCCAGCGCCGCTGCATCCCGGCGCGGAAAAGTTTTATCGGGAACGGGGCAAACTGGCCGCAAGCAAACCCTCCCCTTGAGGGAGATAGGCTTTCACGCCAGCCCTTCATCCACTTCGCGTTGCGCACACCTGCCCCAATCCACCATCGCAGGCAGCGCGAACATGCGTTCGACATAGGCCTGTGCGGCGGCGGGCATCTCCACGCCATAGGTGCGAAAGCGCGAACACACCGGCGCATACATGCAATCGGCAATCGAAAAGCGCCCGAAGAGAAACGGCCCGCCATGGGCGGCCAGCGCATCGGTCCATATCTTCAGAATGCGCGCGACTTGTTCTTTTGTCACCGCGCGCAAATCCGGCAACGGAAGTTTGCGCGCGAAATCCATTCCCAACTGGTCGCGCACATCCGGGAAACCGGAATGCATTTCGGCTGAAACCGCGCGCGCCTCGGCGCGGGCGCGCGCATCGTCGGGCCAGAGGCCCGCATCGGCATGGCGTTCGGCCAGCGTCTCGCAGATCGCAAGGCTGTCCCACACGTTCCAGGTCTGGCCCGCTTCCTCGATCTTCAGCAGCGGCACGCGGCCGGAAGGCGAATGTTTGCGCACCTCGGCGGCGGTCGTATCGCGGCGGAGCTGGATCACCACCTCGGCAAAGGGCGCGCCCACGGCGCGCAACGCCAGATAAGGCCGCAGGCTCCAGCTCGACCATTCCTTCGTTGCGATGACAAGCGTGTAGGCCATGATGGCTCTCCTTGCGGCGGCGCGTGAGGATTTCTAGAGTCCCGGGCGATATAACATAAGGCCGCTTCATGCATCAGAGTTTTGCCGCGCGCGCAAAAGACGCTGTGCCGCTTCACGCGGTGACTAGGGGGGATTTGCCGAATTTCCTCGCCCGGCGCGCCAAGCGGCATGCCCAATGGCTCAAACAATCCGGCTTCGCCGCGAAAGAGGGCGAGCTGCGGCTCGTCGCCGATGCGCAGGGCCGCCTGGCTTGCGCCGTGCTGGGCCTGGGCAAGGGCGAGGATACGCTGGCGCTCGCCGCCTTCTCCGAAAACCTCCCGGGCGGCACCTATGTGCTGGGCGATGTGCCCAAACCCTTCGGCGGCACCACGGCGCTCATCGCCTGGGCGCTCGGCACCTACAATTTCCAGCGCTACCGCAAGGCCCGGCGCGAAGCACCGAAACTCGTGCCGCCGAAAGATGGCGATGCCGCCGAGGCAAGCCGCATCGCCGAAGGTATCTTCCTCGCGCGCGATCTCATCAACACGCCCGCCAACGACATGGGCCCCGCCGAACTCGCCGCCGCCGCCAAAGACCTTGCGAAAAAACATGGCGCGAAGATCTCGGTGATCGAAGGTGCTGCGTTGCGCAAGCAGAACTTCCCGCTGATCGTGGCGGTGGGGCAGGGCTCCGATCGTGCGCCCCGCCTGATCGACATCACATGGGGCCCCGCGAACGGCGCCAAGATAACGCTCGTCGGCAAGGGCGTGTGCTTCGATTCCGGCGGCCTCGATCTCAAGCCATCGTCGGCGATGCTGACGATGAAGAAAGACATGGGCGGTGCGGCCACCGTGCTGGGGCTGGCGCACATGATCATGGATGCGAAATTGAAATTGCGCCTGCGCGTGCTGATCCCCGCGGTGGAGAATTCGGTTTCCGCGCGCGCCTATCGCCCCGGCGATGTCTTCCCCAGCCGCAAGGGCCTCACGGTGGAGATCGGCAACACCGATGCCGAAGGCCGCCTTGTTCTGGCTGATGCGCTGGCGCTCGCCGATGATGAAAAGCCCGATCTGCTGATCGACCTGGCAACGCTTACCGGGGCCGCGCGCAGCGCCACCGGCATGGAATTGCCGCCCTTCTTCACCGATGATGAAAGGCTGGCCGCCGATTTCGCGGCCTGCGGAAAACAGGTGAACGACAATGTCTGGCGTCTGCCCCTGTGGCGCGGATATGAATCCGCGCTCGGCAGCGACATCGCCGATCTCACCAACAACCCGAACTACAATCTCGCGGGCGCGATCACGGCGGCGTTGTTCCTCAACCGCTTCGTCGAGAAAGCGAAAAGCTGGATGCATATCGATATTCCGGGCTGGAACGATCGCCCGCGTCCCGGCCGCCGCAAGGGGGCCGAGGGCAACACCGCGCGCGCGCTCTACGCGCTGCTGAAATCGCGCTACATATGAGCCTCGATGCGCGCATCACGCCCGCGCGCGGCGATCTTGCCGCGTCCTTCCTGCGCGGCAAGGTCGAGGCAAGGGCCTTCGTCGAAGGCCGCGCGCAAACCATCGCATCCGGTCACACAGCCTTGCGCGCCGGGCCTTCTTCCACGTCGGGCATGGCGAGCGAAGTTTTGTTCGGCGAAACCGTCACCGTTTACGAGCGCCGCGATGGCTGGGCCTGGGTGCAATGCGCGCTTGATGGCTATGTGGGCTATGTCCGCGAGGATGCATTGGCCGATCCGGGCGCGCCCACCCATCGCGTGCTCGCAACCTCCACGCCGCTGTTGCCCGCCCCCGATGTCAAACGCCCCGCGCTCGATCTTCTGCCGATGAACGCCGAGGTTCAGGTGGCAGGCCATGAAGGCCGCTTCGCCCGCATCGCGCCGCGCGGTTTCATCTATGCCGATCATCTGGTGCCGCTCGCCGACAGGCAACCGGATTGGGTCGCCATCGCGGAGCGTTTCGCAGGCGTGCCCTATGTCTGGGGCGGCAAAACCTCGACGGGGATGGATTGTTCGGGCCTGGTGCAAACCGCCCTGCAACCATCAGGTCTCGCCGCGCCGCGCGACAGCGATATGCAGGAAGCAGCGCTCGGCAAGACGGTCGAAGATCTGTCACGCCCGCAACGCGGCGATCTCATTTTCTGGAAAGGCCATGTCGGCATCATGCTCGATGGCGCCCGCATGATCCACGCCAACGCCCATTCCATGAACGTCACCATCGAGCGGCTGGCCGAAGCGATCACCCGCATCGCGAAATCGGGAAGCGAAGTGACAAGCGTGAAGCGGCTCTGACTATTTCGAGGCGACAGCCCGCTCCAGTATTTCGCGGATGAAGCGCTGATAAGGCATCTTTCTGGTGCTTGCGCGCTTCTTGACCGCTTTCAGCAAGCTTTCGGGCAGGCGCATATTGATGCGCGCCGTCTTGGTTTCGAACTCGAATTTGACCGGCTTGAACTGCGAGAAATCGAGATCGGAAAGATCCTGTTCCAGGAATGCTTCCGCTTCTGCATCGCTCTTAAAGTGAGGCACCTTTTTTTTCATATGCTGCAACCTCCTTCTTGTGCATGTATCGCGCGCTGATCGGTCGAAGCAGGATGACGCCGTCTTTTTCCCGCAAAGTGAAGGCGACGAAGACGTATCGTCCGGCCAGCGTTCTGCCTATCGCCAGGTACCGTTTCTCCTGCGCCGAGTGTTTGCCGTCGGGCGCCACATGCGGCGTGCCGCGCAACAGCGCTTCAATCTCTTGGGGAGAGACGCCGTGCTTGCTGCATTTGCCGAGGTTGGCGCCGTCCCAGTCAAATCCCGCAAGCTTGGGCATGTTATCCATTTGTATGTACAAATGTCAATACAGTTTGCCTAATAGCCCCGCGCGAAATCCACCAGATTGTCGAGCGTTTCGCCGCGTTCCACCTTCGCGATGCCGTGGATCACGAAATCGGCGGCCTCTTTTGGCTGGGTCAGGCCCGCCACATGCGGGGTTACCGTCACCTTCGGGTGCGTCCACAGCGGATTGTCTTCCGGCAGGGGCTCGGTCTCGAACACGTCGAGCGTGGCGCCCGAAAGATGATTGGAATCCAGTGCGGCGATCAGGTCGCGTTCCACCAGATGGCCGCCGCGCGCCGCGTTGATGATTGCAGCGCCCAGCGGCATCGCGGCGAACGCATCGGCATTCAAAATCCCGCGTGTCTCAGGCGTCAGCGGCAGCAGGCAGGTCAGAATGTCGGTGCGCGCGAGAAAGGGTTTCAGTTCGCCGTCGCCCGCGAAACTCTCGATGCCTTCGACATGTTTCTTCGTGCGGCTCCATCCGGCGACCGGAAATCCCAGATCGCGCAAACGCTCGCCCGCCATCTGGCCGATTTCACCGAGCCCCAGAATGCCCACGCGCGTATCGGCGGTTTTCCGTTGCGGGATTCCCTGCCGCCATTGCCGGGCGCGCTGGAACTCATCGAAAGCGCGTTGCTGGCGGTGGTGCATCAGCGTGTGCAGCACCGTGTATTGCGCCATCTCCAGCGACAGCCATCTGTTGACGAAGCGCGCCAGCGGCACATGGCGGGGATAATCGGCGTCGAGCAGGAAGCCGTCCACGCCCGCGCCCAGCGAGAACACGGCCTTCAGATGGGGCAGCGATTTAAAAAGCCCCGGCGGCGGCCGGAAGCTCAGCGCGTAGTCCACATCTTCGGGCTCATAAGGATCGCGGCCGTGCACCGCGATCTTCAGCGAAGGATCAAGTGCCGCGATCTGGCCTTCCCAAAGGGGCGCCCAGTTCACCGGCACGACGAACAACAAGGTCTTCTGGCGCGTGCTCATTCGCAATTCTTACCCTTCCCTCGAGCAAGGAGGTAGCGGTCGCGCGCCGATATCGAACAAATCCGCAATGCGGTGAAAATTTTTCGGGGAGAGGTCCATGGTGATTGCCACCTGGACCCCTCCCCGAAATTTCCTTCGCAAATCTCGACCCTCCTCAAGGGAAGGGTGAGAAATTACGGCGTCTTCGGCGCAGGCGCGGCCGGAGTTGCAGTAGCAGGTGCTGCTGCTGCCGGAGCGCCAGCGGCAGGTGCCGCAGGTGTTGCAGGTGTTGCAGCCGGTGCCGCGGCGGCAGGTGCTGCCTCGGCGGGCTTGGCCGGAGCCGGTGCCGGGATTGGCGCCGGCGAATCGGATTCGGTCCGGAGATAGGCGATCACGTTGATGCGATCCTGCGCGCTTCTGAGGCCCGCGAAGCTCATCTTCGTGCCCGGAATATAGCTGCCCGGCGACTTCAGGAAGTGGAACAGCTCGTCATACGTCCAGGTGCCGCCCTTGGCTTTCATGGCGCTGGAATAGGAGAAGCCCGGATTGTGCGCGCGCGGACGCTCCACCACGCTCCACAGTTCGGGGCCGATCTTGTTGGCGCCGCCCTTGGAAATGTCGTGGCACTGTTCGCAACGGTGCGAAATCTCTTTGCCCGCCGCCACATCGGCGCTGGCCAGAACAGTGCCCCAATCCGGGGCCGCTTCCTGAACGGGAGCCGCGGCCGCACCGCTTGCCGGCGTTTCGGCCACGCCTTCGACCACATAGCCCGGTTTGGCCGGCGGCTCGACGTCATAGATCGCCTCTGTTGCGATCTTGACGGCCATGACAAAGATCAGCGTGCCAAGGACTGCGCCCGCGATCTTGTTCCACTCCCAGGAATCCATAAGGTGCCCACCCGAAAATCGAGGCGACATTAGCCGCCGCGCGGGCCGCATTTCTCGCGGCGAAGCGTCGCATAAGTAACGGAAGGATTTGGCGGAAACCGGAAATGAGCCCTCCAGCGAACCCGATCGTGGTGATACCGGCCCGAATGGCCTCCACAAGGCTGCCCGGAAAGCCGCTGGCCCTCATCGCGGGCACCCCCATGATCGTCTGCGTCTGGCGCCAGGCCGTGGCCGCCAATATCGGGCCGGTGCTGGTGGCGGCGGGCGAACCCGAGATCGTGGCGGCGGTCGAGAAGGCGGGTGGCCGGGCCATTCTCACCGATCCGGGCCTGCCTTCAGGCTCCGATCGGGTGTTCGCGGCGCTGAACGCGGCCGATCCGGGCGGCAAGCATGATGTGATCGTGAACCTGCAGGGCGATCTGCCCGCGCTCGATCCAGCCCAGATCCGCATCGTGGCCGATGCTCTGGGTGATAGCGACATCGCAACGCTCGCCGCCGAGATCGAGGATCCCGCCGAGCGCTCCAATCCAAGCGTCGTCAAACCCGTGATTGCGTGGGATGCCGATGGTCAGATGGGCCGCGCGCTCTATTTCACCCGCGCAGCCGCGCCTTCTGGCGAAGGCCCGCTCTTTCATCACATCGGCATCTATGCGTTTCGGCGGGCAAGCCTTGCCCGATTCGTCGCACTGCCGCCGTCTGCGCTTGAATTGCGCGAAAAGCTGGAGCAATTGCGCGCACTCGAAGCGGGGATGACGATAAGGGTCGCGCGCGTGGACAGCGTGCCGCTCAGTGTCGATACTCCCGCCGATCTGGAAAAGGCGCGCAAATTGCTGGGGCACACATGAGCGGGACATTGATCGAAAGTGCCAAGCGCGTGGCCTTCCAGGGCGAGCCCGGCGCCTATGCCAATCTCGCCGCGCGCGAGGCGCTGCCCCATGCCCAAGCCATTCCCAAGCCCACCTTCGAAGATGCGGTGGAAGCGGTGCGAACCGGCGATTGCGATCTCTGCATCATCCCGGTGGAGAATTCGCTGCATGGCCGCATCGCCGACATTCATCATCTGCTGCCTGAAGCGGGCCTCTATATCGTGGGCGAACATTTCCTGCGCATCCGCCACCAATTGCTGGGTGTGAAGGGTGCGAAGCTCGATGACATCCGCACCATCATGAGCCAGGCGCCCGCGCTCGGCCAATGCCGCAAGATCATCCGCGAGATGCGGTGGACGGCGCAGAACTGGCACGACACGGCGGGTTCGGCGCGCTATGTCGCCGAAACGAAAGACCGTTCGCTCGCCGCCGTCGCCTCGTCGCTCGCGGGCGAAACCTACGGCCTCGATATCCTGAAAGCCGATATCGAAGACGAAGCCCACAACATGACGCGCTTCCTCATCATGGCGCGCGAGCCCGATGATGCCGCCCATGACGAAGGCCCGGTGGTGACCACCTTCGTGTTCCGCGTGAGAAACGTGCCCGCAGCGCTCTATAAGGCGATGGGCGGTTTCGCGACCAACGGCGTGAACATGACCAAGCTCGAATCCTATCAGCTCGGCGGTTCGTTCAACGCCACACAATTCTATGCCGATATCGAAGGCCATCCCGAAGATCGTTCGGTGCGCCTGGCATTGGAAGAATTGCAGTTCTTCACCAGCAAGCTCACCGTGCTCGGCGTTTACAAGGCGCATTCCTTCCGCGCGAACATGCCGTAGAGCGCAATCGCGCCACGGAACCGCCCCAATAGGCGGCGGGAACCTCGAAATAAGTTGGCCGTTTCCTTTTCCGAGCGTCGGGATTCTCCCGGCGGCGCAGGCTTCCAGTGGCGTCTTGGCCGCGCGGCCCTGCGCAACACGCTCACTGCGAGCACGACTGGCACATCGCAAGGGCCGCAAAGCCCGCGGTGCATCCGTGCGCGCGGGCCGAAAGGAAGGTGTGTGATGAACGGACACGAAATGCTGGCGGCGCTGGGCGCACGCGGGCCTCATCACGAAATCGCCGCGGGCGCGAACGCGCTCTTTGCGCCGCTCGCGGGTTCCTGGGATCTGGAAGTCTTCGATCTGGAAGGCGATGGCGCGCGCCGCGTCGCCAACGGCGAATGGCATTTCGGCTGGGTGCTCGAAGGCCGCGCCATGCAGGATGTGCTCGTGGTGCCCTCGCGCGGCGAACGCCGCAACGGCACACCGGTCAAAAACAATCGCTGCGCCACCACCTTGCGAATTTTCGATCCCGCGAGCGGGCTGTGGCGCGTGCATTTCTTTAACCCCGTGAATCAGACGCACGAGGCGTTCACCGCGAAACACGAAGGCAAGGACATCGTGCAGACGAGCACCGCTGCGAACGGCCAATCGATCCGCGAGATCTTTTCCGACATCGCGTCCGGCTCTTTCCGCTGGTATCGCGAAGCCGCCGGCAATCCGGGGAATTGGAAACTGAAATCGGAATATTCCGCAAAACGCCAGAGCTAGAAGAACTGGCCTTCCGCAATTCCGGGTTGAGAGGTTATATATAGCCAGCCATTGCTTGGGGGATGGGCGTGACGCTGGCCAATCGTCTTTGTGCGCTTTGCATGCTGGGCTTTTTGCCGGTGGCAGCTTTTGCCGATCCAGCGCCTTCGCCGCCGGATACGGCCGCTGCCGTTGCCGCTGCCGCTGTCGCGCCGGATAATGCCGTCGAGAGCCCGCACGTCATGCCCGGCAAGACCGATCCGGTGACAGGCATCACCGCGCCGGAAGGCGACGGGCCCCATTCCGTTTCAACATTCTATCCCCCGCTTGCACGACGGCTGAACGAACAAGGCGCGGTCAAGTTGAAATTCGTGGTGACGCCGCAAGGAACGGTCGCAAATCCCGTCGTCGTCGATTCAAGCGGCTTTGCCGATCTCGATGTCGCCGCGACCGAAGCCGTCAAGACATGGCGCTACAAGCCTGCCCGAAAAGGGGACGTCCCCATCGCCGTGAAACTCGAAGCGATAGTGCGGTTTCAACTTATGGGAGACAACGGCATTCCCACCGGTGTGGCGCTGGAGGTGGTCAATATGGCGATGTCCGATTATCCGCCCGATGCGCTTGTCGCAAAGGAAGAAGGGCAGGTCTGCATCCTGGTGACTGTCGGCGAAAGCGGCGGCGTCACCTCGGCGATGATTGTGCGGTCGAGCAACTCGCAGCGCCTGGATCAGGCCGCGATGGCGATTGTGATAGGCCATTGGCATTTCACGCCCGCAACGCGCGAAGGAAAGCCTGTTACATCGCAAACGATCTATGTTCTGAACTGGCGCCTGCCGGGCAGCGATGCAGCCGAAGCTCCAACTAAGCTCCTTCCGCCTCGCACCAAGCCTTGATCAGGTGATGCGCAATCGCGATCTGCGGCGGCACCCAGACCCCGCCGATGCCTTCGCCTTTGATGAGTTGCCGCGCCAGATCGCGTTCCAGCCAGCGCGCTTCGACGATCTCGTTTTCGTCCACCTTGAAGTCGCGCCCTTGCGCTTCGGCGAAGCAACCGATCATCAGGGATGAAGGAAACGGCCAGGGTTGCGTGGCGTAATAGGTCACGCGCCCCGTCTTCACGCCCACTTCTTCCATCAATTCGCGGCGCACGGCTTCTTCAATCGTCTCGCCCGGCTCGATGAAACCCGCGAGTGCGGAAAACATCCCGCGCGGAAACTGCTTGCCGCGCCCCACCAGACACGCATCGCCATGCGTCGCCAGCATGATCACCACCGGATCGGTGCGCGGAAAATGTTCGGCGCCGCAATTGGGGCAGGTGCGCTTGTAACCCGCTTCGGCCGTGGCGGTGAGCGTGCCGCAGCGCGCACAGAAGCGATGGCGCTGGTGCCAGTCGATCATCGCTTTGGCCTGGCCCATGATGGCGGCATCGCGCCCGTCCATCAGCATCGCCGCCCCGCGCGCTTCGCGGAAATGGCCGAGCCCCGCAAGCGGTCCGACATTGGCCGGATCGTCCGCCGCGCTGATGTCGAGCGCGAACATCGCGTTGCGCCCTTCAAGGCCTAAGAAAACCCAGGGCGCATCCGGTGCGGCCAGCGAATCCGCAAGTCCGGGGCGCATCAATCCCAATTCCAATGGCGCGGGCGCATTGTCAGGCCCACGCAGGAAGGGTTGCAGCCGCCACATCGGCAGAACGAGGGTGGACGGGTCGCGGCGCTTGGCCTCGATCCATCCGGCGTCGGGGCGTTTTTCGCTCGCCCGGTCAAGCGGGTTTCCGGTGAAGGGGATCATGCGCCAAACAGAAACTAAAGCAGCGTCCCTTGCAAGATCAGCAACGCCACCGAAAAATAGATCACGAGCCCCGTCACATCCACGAGCGTCGCCACGAAAGGGGCCGATGCGCTCGCCGGATCGAAGCCGAACCGTTTCAGGATGAACGGCAGCATCGAACCCGAAAGCGATCCGAACAGCACGATTCCCACCAGCGCGGTGCCGATCGTGATGGCGACCAATATCCAATGCGGGCCGTAATCGTAGATGCCGAGCTTCTGCCACAGCACGATGCGCCCGATGCCGACCACGCCCAGGATCGCCCCCAGCACGAACCCTGTCGGGATTTCGCGCAAGGCCACGCGCCACCAGTCGCGCAGGCGCACTTCCTGCAAGGCCAGCGCGCGGATCAGAAGCGAGGTCGCCTGCGATCCCGAATTGCCGCCCGAACTCATGATGAGCGGAATGAACAGGGTGAGCACGATGGCGCGCTGCAATTCGTCGGAGAAGTGCTGCATGGCGCTTGCCGTCAGCATCTCGCTCAGGAACAGCGCGCACAGCCAGCCCGCGCGTTTGCGGATCATGCGGCCGAATCCGATCTGCATGTAAGGCTCATCGATGGCCTCCATGCCGCCGAATTTCTGAACGTCTTCGGTGCTTTCCGCCAGGATCGCGTCGATCATGTCGTCCACGGTCACGATGCCGATCACCAGCCCGTCTTCCACCACCGGCACGGCCAGCAGGTCGTATTTGGAAATGAGCTGGGCTGCTTCTTCGCGGTCGGTCAGCGGCGAAACGGCAAGCGGACGGGTTTCGGGTGCGGCCGAGAGCACATCGGCCTGCGGCTCCGCCGCGATCAGGCGGCGCAAGCTCACCGCCTGCAACAGCGTGTGCCGGACGGGATCGAGCACATAGATCGCATAAACCGTCTCGCGGCTGCGCTCCACGCGGCGCACATGATCGAGCGTCTGCGCCACGGTCCAATCCGCGGGCACGCTGACGAATTCGGTCGTCATGATCGAGCCCGCGCTGTGCATCGGGTAGCGCAGCACGCGGTTGAGCGAGGCTTTGGTATCGGCATCGAGCAGCTTGAACAGCGCGCTGCGCCCCGGCTCCTCCAGCTGGCGGAACACCTCCGCCGCCCGGTCGGACGACATGCCGGTGAGGATGCGCGCGGCCTTCGGGCGCGGCAGCAGCGCCATCAACTCGCCGGGATGATCGAGCCCCGCCTCGTCGAACACGCCCACGGCCTGTTCGTCCGGCAGGGCCGCCAGGATCTTCCCGGTCTCCTCGGTCTCTTTGGTGTTGAGCAGGTCAACGATGTCGGGAATGCGCTCGCGCGTCAGGCGGCGGGCGAAATCGGAAAACTCACCCTTGCGGGCGAGGAGTTCTTGAATCATGGCTCACATCCTTGGACCTGCCGTCGCAGGCGGAGGTGAGCCGTTTGCCTCAGCTCACCGCCGTCCCGACGGCAGACACGGTCGACTTGGGCTTTCGCTGGGCATTGGGTCCTCATGCGCGCGGGGATTTGGTTCCCCGCGGACGGCTGGGGTTTAATCCACAAACGGGCAAGGTCAACCCCAAATCCCGTTAAACCTGCTTAATCGGTGGACTCGCATTTCCGGAAGACCGGCTTTATATCGGCCCCGGGAGGTTGGCTGCGGACGACGCAGTCGCCAATCCGGTCAGGTCCGGAAGGAAGCAGCCGTAACGAATCCGCATCGGGTCGTGGTCAGCCTCTCACCTTCAAACAAAAAAACTGTCATCCCGGCCGAGCGGTGCGTCAGCACCGCGCAGAGCCGGGACCTATGGAGCGGGTTGTGCGATAGGTCCCGGCTCTGCGCGGCTTCGCCGCTTGGCCGGGATGACAGGCGTATTTGTGTTGGAGAACCAGACGGAATCTGCGGTAACCTTTGCCAATGGATGAAAACGACAACGCCCTCGGCCTCGATGCCCCGCCGCAAAAGGCGGAGGCCTATCGGGTATTGGCCCGCAAATACCGGCCATCGGATTTTACCGGCCTGATCGGCCAGGAAGCCCTGGTCAAGACACTGTCGAACGCGTTTGCCACGGGCCGCATCGCGCATGCCTTCATGCTGACCGGCGTGCGCGGCGTCGGCAAAACCACCACCGCCCGCATCATCGCGCGCGCGCTCAACTGCATCGGGCCCGATGGCACGCGCAAAGAGCCCACCATCCACCCTTGCGGCGTTTGCGAGCCCTGCATCGCCATCGCCGAAAGCCGCCATGTCGATGTGCAGGAGATGGACGCGGCCTCCCGCACCGGCATCGACGATATCCGCGAGATCATCGAAGGCGTGCGCTATGCGCCCGCGAGCGCGCGCTACAAGGTCTACATCATCGACGAAGTGCACATGCTGTCGAAACAGGCCTTCAACGGCCTGCTGAAAACGCTGGAAGAACCGCCGCCGCATGTGAAGTTCATCTTCGCGACAACCGAAATCCGCAAAGTGCCGGTCACGGTGCTCTCGCGTTGTCAGCGCTTCGATCTGCGCCGCATCGAAACGGCGGAGCTGGCCGCCCATCTGAAAGGCATCGCCGAACAGGAGAAGGTGAGCATCGAAGATGGCGCACTCGCGCTCATCGCGCGTGCCGCCGAAGGCTCGGTGCGCGATGGGCTTTCGCTGCTCGATCAGGCCATCGCCCATGAAGAAGGCACGATCAATGCGGAGTCGGTCCGCGCCATGCTGGGCCTGGCCGATCGCGGCCGCATCCTGGATCTGTTCGAGAAAACGCTCGGCGGGCAAATCGCCGAGGCGCTGGCGGATTTGCGCGAACTCTATGATCGCGGCGCCGATCCGCTGGCGATCCTGCAGGATCTGCTCGAAACCACCCATTTCCTCACCCGCATAAAAGTTGCCCCCGGCGCCGAAGGCTTCTTCGATGGCGGCAGCGCGGAGGCCAAGCGCGCAGCCGAGATGGCCGGCAAACTCACCGTGCCTTCGCTCACGCGGGCTTGGCAGATGTTGCTGAAAGGCCTGTTCGAAGTCCGTGACGCCACCCGCCCGATTGCTGCCGCCGAAATGGCGCTGATCCGTTTGTCTTACGCAGCCGACCTGCCGCCCACCGACAAGCTGGTGCGCGATGTGCTCGATGGCGCCAGCGCGCCCGGGCCCTCGCGCAGCACGTCATCGTCGCCACCATCCGGCGGAAATGTGCGCGCGCAAGCAGCGGTTCGTGCCGGTGAGGGATCGGCAAGCGTGCAGCGTGCGCCCGAGCCCACGGCAAATGCACAAGCCGCCCCCATCATCCGCTCGCTGGAAGATCTGGCGGCATTGGCGCAAGCCAACCATGCGCCCGTGCTGAAAGTGAACATCGAGAACGATATCCATCTCGTGCGCCTGGAACCCGGCCAGCTTGAATTCCGCCCCAGCGCGCGCGCGCCCCGCACGCTTTCCGCCGATCTTTCGCAAAAGCTGAAGGATTGGACGGGCACACGCTGGATGGTGACGGTCGCCCGTGAAGGCGGCGCGCCAACCTTGGCCGAAGCCAAGCGCATGGCGCGCGACGCCACCTTCGATGCGATGAAGCAGCAACCGCTGGTGCGCGCCGTGCTCGATCGTTTTCCCGGCGCGGAAATCATCGCCGTGCGCGAACTCGCCGAAGAAGATATCGCCGCACCGGCAGAAGAAGACGCGACATGAACCTCGGCGATCTCTTCAAACAGGCAAAGGACATGCAGGCGAAAGCCGCCGACATGCAGAAGGCGGTGGAGCGCATCGAAGTCGAAGGCCAGTCCGGCGGCGGCATGGTGAAACTCGCTTTGAGCGGCAAGTCGGATCTCAAGCGCCTTGAAGTCGATCCATCGCTGCTCAAGTCCGAAGACAAGACGATGCTCGAAGATTTGATTATGGCGGCGCATGCCGATGCGAAAGCCAAGCTCGAACGCGCGCTCGCCGAAGAAATGCAGCGCATGAGCAGCGAGTTGGGATTGCCCGCCGGCATGGGTGGATTGTTCGGCTGATGGCATCGCTTCCCGCCGGTCCCGAGATCGAACGTTTGATTCAACTGCTCGCAAAACTTCCGGGCCTGGGCCCGCGTTCGGCGCGCCGGGCCGCGTTGGCGCTGCTGAAGAAACGCGAAGCCCTGCTCGAACCGCTCAACGCGGCTTTGCGCGATGCAGCCGATGCGATCTCGACATGCGAAATCTGCGGCAATCTCGATACCACTTCACCGTGCTCGCTCTGCCGCGATCCGCGCCGCGATGCGCATATCCTTTGCGTGGTGGAAGATGTGGCCGATCTCTGGGCGCTGGAACGCGCGGGCGTGTTTCGCGGCAAGTATCATGTGCTGGGCGGCGCATTGTCGGCGCTCGACGGCATCACGCCCGAACGCCTCAACGTGCCGCAACTGATGGCGCGCGTGGTGGAAGGCGTGGACGAAGTGATCCTTGCGATGAACGCCACCGTCGAAGGCCAGACGACCGCCCATTATCTGATGGATGCGCTGGAGCCGAAGGGCGTGAAGGTCACCCGCCTTGCCCATGGCGTACCGGTCGGCGGCGAACTCGATTATCTGGATGAAGGCACCTTGTCCGCCGCCTTCCGCGCAAGGCGGCCGCTTTAAAGAAATGCGCGCTCATGATAAGATGAGGCTATGAATAAGATCGACGAAGCATGGGCAGCCTTGCGCAAATTGCCGGTCCAGGAGCAAGAGCGGCTGGCGGACGTCATCTTGGACATTGCGGCGGGGACCGACGACAATTTTGGAATCACCGATGAGCAAGCGGCCGAACTTGAGCGCCGCCTGGCCAATCCCAATCCGAAATATCTCACAATGCCCGAAGTGCGCGCGCGGCTGAGAAAATATCTGGCGTGAAGGTCATCCTCGAAGAATCTGCGCTCGCGGATTTGGAGCGCATTTGCTCATGGATCGAACAAGACAGTCCCACCAACGCGAATTCGACAGCCCGGCGGATTCTGGACGCGATTGAAAATACGATCGCATGGTTTCCGTATATGGGCCGGGCCGGCCGCATCACGGGCACGAGGGAATGGACCGTGAAGAATTCACCTTACATCATCGTTTATCGGATCGACGATCGACGCGAAACCGTCGATGTGCAGGCCGTTTTCCACGGCGCACAAAACCGCTGAACCCATCGCGCGCCTGAACCCGGCCAGCGCCGACACCGTTCGCGCCCCGCGCGCGTCCGCGTTATCATGTGCCGGGTGGGATTTGTGGAGCAAGGCATGGGCAAGGGGCGGCTGGAAGCGTTCAGCGATGGCGTCATCGCCATCATCATCACGATCATGGTGCTGGAATTCAAAAGGCCGGAAACGGCGTCGCTTGCGGGGCTGGCCGATGTGGCGCCGCATTTCGCGGCCTATGTCCTCAGCTTCGTCTATGTCGGCATTTATTGGAACAACCACCATCACATGCTCCATGCCGTGCGCGGGGTGACGGGCGCGATCCTGTGGGCGAACCTGCACCTGCTGTTCTGGCTGTCGCTGGTGCCCTTCGCGACGGCATGGATGGGCGAACATTATCTTTCGGCCTGGCCGGTGGCGCTCTATGGCGTCGTGCTTCTGATGGCGGCGCTGGCCTATGCCATTCTCGCGCGCCTTCTGGTGCGCCATGAAGGGCCGGGTTCGCTGATGGCGAAAGCGGTGGGCGGCGAGCTCAAAATCCTGCTGTCGCCGGTGGCTTATGGGGCTGCGATCGCGATCGCATTCTTTTTCCCGCCCCTGTCGCTCGCGCTCTATGCCGGTGTCGCCCTGTGCTGGCTGATCCCCGATCCCCGGATCGAGCGCGCCATCGCCATGAAATAGCCCCGGCCGTTTATTCGTCCAGATAGCGCGCCGCCAGATGCGCCTTGAAGGCATCGGCCGAAAGCGGCTTGCCGGTTGCGCGCCGCATCACCTCGTCGCTCGTCGCATAGAGGCTCGCGACGCAATGGATGTTGGCCCGCGTCCATTCCAGCAGCGGCTTGAAATCGCCCTGGCCCAGTTGCGGCAGAATTCGCGCATCGTCTTTTTTTGCCTGCGCGAAAAGTTGCGCCGCCGATAACGCGCCCAAAGTGTAGGTCGGAAAATAGCCGAACAATCCGGCCGACCAGTGAACATCCTGCAGGCAGCCTTGCGTATCGTCCGGCGGCACGATGCCCAGCATATTGCGATAGGCGGCGTTCCAGGCTTGGGGCAGATCGGCGGGTTTGAGATCGCCGCTCAACAATTTCTGTTCCAGCCGATAGCGCAGGATCACATGGATCGGATAGGTCACTTCATCGGCCTCGACGCGGATCAGGCTCGGCCGCACGCGGCGATAAACCCGCAAGATGTTCTCATCGCTCCAGGCCGCGCCTTCGCCACCGAAATGATCGCGCAACAGCGGCGTGAGATAGGAAATGAAGGGCCCCGACCGCCCCGCCTGCATCTCGAACAGCAGCGATTGGCTTTCGTGCAATCCAAAACTGCGCGCCAGCCCCACCGGCTGAAACGCCCAGTCCGCGGGCAATCCGGATTCATACATGGCATGTCCGGTTTCATGCACCGTCGCCATGATGGCCGATAGAACATCGTCCTCGTGATAGCGCGTGGTGATCCGCACATCGCCGGGGTTGCCGCTCATAAAGGGATGCGCCGTCGGGTCGATCCGCCCATGGGCAAAGTCGAAGCCGATTTTGGTCGCCAGCGTTTCGTTGAACCCATGCTGCTTTTCGCTGGCAAACGGCCCTGGCAGGTCCAGCGTGGGCGGTTCTGCTGCCTGCCGTTCCATGATCTTGCGCATCAGCGGCGGAAGAAAGGCCGAAAGATCGTCGAACAACGGATCGATGCTGGCCGTGCGCGCGCCGGGCTCATATTCATCGAGCAGCGCATCGTAAGGCGAAAGGCCAAAGGCATCCGCCTTGATCTGGGCCACCTCGCGTTGCAACGCGATCAATTGCGAAAGCGGGCCGAGAAATGTTTTGAAATCGTTGGCGGCCCGCGCGTCCTGCCATATCTGCTGGGCCAGCGAGGATTTGGCGGCGATCTGCGCGCGCAAGGGCGTCGGCACGATCGTGTCCTGCCGCCACCGCCTGCGCATCTCGCGCAGATTGGCGGCTTCCCATTCGCTCAGGCCCGCGGCTTCTTCGTTTTCCGCGCGGTCCAGAAGTTCGCCCACACGCGGGGCCGCCATCGTGTCGCCGATCACGATGCTGAGGGCCGACATGACCTTGGCGCGGGTTTGCGCCGCGCCCGCGGGCATCATGGTGCGGCTTTCCCATTCCAGCGTTTTCTCGGCCGCCCCCAGATGGCCGATATGCGCGAACGTGGCGGTCAATTCGCTATAGGCGGAATTCGCTTTGTTCATCTGGGGCTCTTTGAAAATTGCGGGCAGCGGAAGATAGCCCGAAACCGCCAGATCGATCACGTCCGATTCCGGCCAGACCGTCGGGCGCCGCCGCACCATGATCGGCGCAGATCAAGGGAGACGATCATGGCCAGCATCCGAAAAGAATTTCATCTGAACGCGGCAATCGAAGATGTGTGGGATGCGCTGCGCGATTTCTATGCCGTGCACGAACGCCTCGCGCCCGGTTTCCTCACCGCGCTCGAACGCCAGCCCGGCGCGCGCGTGCTGACCTTCGCCAATGGTTCGGTGGCCCGCGAAGTGCTGGTGAGCATCGACGACGATCACCGCCGCCTCGTCTACACCATCCCGAGCGACCGGCTGGAATATCACGGCGCTTCGGCGCAGGCGCTGCCCGATGGCAAGGCGGGCTGCCGCTTCGTCTGGATCACCGATGTGCTGCCCGATGCGATGGCGCCCCATATCTCTGCCCAGATGGACGAAGGCGTGAAGGCAATGGTCAAAGCCTTGGAAGAAAAGGCAAAAATTCCAGTATGATGGGAATAAAGATGTAGGCCTTCACGTCGGTCTTGCCAGTATCTGAATTATATCCTATATTGGCAAGTCATGAAGGAGAACTGTCTTGTCCCCATCCCAATCCACCCCCTCGCGGGGCATCGCCTGCCTCGAAGACAATCTGGCCGAGGTGAACCGCGCCATCGCCGAATGTTTCGAAGCCGCCCGCACCATCCCGCGCGTCATCGACGAATACGGCCATATGCGCCATTCGGAATACAGCAACGCCGTCTCGCTGCTGAAGGCGAGCGCCAAGATCGGCCGCACGCTCGCCCAGATCCAGGGCGGCAAGTTCGATCACACCATCTCGGTCACCCGCCGCATCACACCGTCGCCCGCCCCGGCCCGAAAGCGCGTGCAACAAGATGCGCAGGAAACCCAACAGCTTGCGCCCCCACCACCCCCCACCAATTCCGAAGGTTCGAATGGCTGAGGGCCGCCGCCGCGGCGGCCAACCGGGCAATAGCAACCGGCTGAAACACGGCGCGTTCTCGCGAGCCCATGCTGGCCGTCGCGCCGCTATCAAACGCATGGTCGCGAAAGTGGAATTTGCCTGCGCGCAGGTGCTCATCTGGCAGGATTGCGAAACTAATCCCGTGGCAGCGCCTTGGCGTCGTCGGGCGCGGAAAGCTCCACCTTCGCGATGGATTGCGAGCGGGAATCGATCTTGCGCAGCGACATCGCGATATCGTCGAAATCCTTGTCCGTCTGGCGGAAATGCTTGCGCAGGCCTTCCACGCGCTCGCCCAAACGCTGCACATCCTGCAACAACAGGCCCACCTCCTGCTGGATGCGGTGCGCCTGTTCGCGCATCTTGGCGTCCTTCACCACGGTCTGCACGGTGTTGATGGCCAGCATGAGGATATTTGGGGATACCACCATCACGCCCGCGCGATGGGCCCGCTGGATCACATCGGAAAACCCGTCATGCAATTCCGCATAGATGGATTCCGAGGGCACAAACATGATCGCGGGATTCTGCACTTCGCCGGGAATGAGATATTTCTCCGAAATATCCTTCACATGCTTGGCAAGATCGGAACGCACACGCGCTTCGGCCTGCTTGCGGTCGCCTTCGCCGCGCAAGGCGGTGAAACATTCCAGCGGAAATTTGGAATCGATCACCAGCACGCCGGGGCTGTTGGGCAGGCGGATGATGCAATCGGGCCGCATGCCGTTGGAGAGCGTGGCCTGGAATTCATAAAGCGTCGGCGGCAAGCCATCGCGCACGATGTCTTCCATCTGCGCCTGCCCGAAGGCGCCGCGCGACTGTTTGTTGGAAAGCACTTCCTGAAGGGAAACGACCTGTCCCGAAAGGGCGGTGATGTTCTTCTGCGCCTCGTCGATCACGGTCAGCCGCGTCTGGATGCCGCCCAGGCTTTCGGCGGTCTTTTCCGCGCTCGCATTCAGGCTCTCGCCAAGGCGCTGGTTCAGCGCATCCATCCGTTCCGAAAGGGCCTTTTGCAACAGGCTCTGGCTTTCCAAAGTCTGGCGGAACTGCCCGTCCAGCGAGCCCTGCGCTGCCAGCAGCGTGTCCAGCCGCGGGTCGGGCGGCGGCAGGGGCTGGGTGGCCGGTTTCTTCGCCAGCACCAGAATCAGGGCGGCGGCCACAATGGCCACGGCGAGCGCGATAACGGCAATATCCATAGGGTTTCCGGGCGCTTTCGAGCGATTATCTTGACCGGAAGGTGCGGCGACCTTATTTCCAGCCCATGACGATACGCCCCATCCTTACCGCGCCCGATCCGCGCCTGAAAGCGGTCTCCGAACCCATCGCCAAGGTGGACGATGAGACGCGCAAACTGGCTGACGATCTGCTCGATTCCATGTATGCCGCCGATGGCATCGGGCTGGCCGCCGTGCAGGTGGGCGTGCCCAAGCGGATGCTGGTGATGGATATCGCGCAGGCGCAGGGCAAGCGCGAACCGATGGTTTTCATCAACCCGAAAATCCTCTGGGCCTCGGAAGAAATGGCGCAGATGGAAGAAGGCTGTCTCTCCGTCCCCGAAATCTGGGACGATGTGGAACGCCCCGCCAAGATCCGCGCCGAATATCAAGATCGCGACGGCAAGGTGCAAACACTCGAAGCCGATGGCCTGCTCGCCTGCTGTCTGCAACACGAGATGGATCATCTCGATGGCGTTTTGTTTTTGGATCACCTCTCCAAACTCAAGCGCTCCATCGCTTTGCGCAAACTCACCAAAGCCAAACGGCTGAAAGACGCAGGGTAGGGTTATGCGCCTCGCCTTCATGGGCACGCCGGATTTCGCCGTGCCCACGCTTGGCGCATTGATCGCACAGGGCCATGACATCGCCGCGGTCTATACCCAGCCCCCACGTCCCAAGGGCCGCGGCCTCGCAACCGAAATCTCCCCCGTCGCCAAACTTGCGCAAAGCAACAACATCGAAATCCGCGATCCCGTTTCGCTGAAAGGCGAAAGCGAGCAATTCGCCTTCGCATCGCTCAATCTCGATGCCGCGGTGGTGGTGGCTTATGGCCTGCTGCTGCCCAAACCCATCCTCGATGCGCCGCGTCTCGGCTGCTTCAACCTCCACGGTTCGCTGTTGCCGCGCTGGCGCGGTGCGGCCCCCATCCAGCGCGCCATCATGGCAGGCGATGCCGAAACCGGCGTCATGGCCATGCGCATGGAAGAAGGCCTCGACACCGGTCCCGTGCTGATGGCCGAGCGCGTAAGCGTTGGCCGCAAAACCTATGGCGAATTGCACGACGAACTTTCCCACCTCGGCGCCGACCTGATGGTGCGCGCATTGGCGGCGCTCGATCGCGGCAGCATCGAAGTCCAACCGCAACAGGGCGAGCCGACCTACGCAAAAAAGATTCTGAAAGAAGAAACCAGAATCGACTGGACGAAATCCGCAAACGAAATCGATTGCCACATTCGCGGCCTCTCGCCCGCACCCGGCGCGTGGACGCAAGCAAATGGCGAGCGCCTGAAAATCCTTTATGCCGAGCCCGCAAAGGCAAGCGGCACACCGGGCGAAATGCTGGATGACAAGCTCACCATCGCCTGCGGCGAAGGCGCACTGAAACTCCTCCGGCTCCAGCGCGCCGGCAAAGGCCCGATGAGCGCGGAAGATCTGCTGCGTGGGTTTTCGCTTCCGCGCGGCACAAAGCTTGTGTGATGCGCTACCGCCTCACCATCGAATATGACGGCGGCCCATTCTCCGGCTGGCAGCGTCAGGAAAATGCCCCCTCCGTGCAAGGCGCGTTGGAAGAGGCGATCCAGAAACTTTCCGGCGAAACCGTCACCGTCCATGGCGCGGGCCGCACCGATGCCGGCGTGCATGCGTTCGGTCAGGTCGCGCATTTCGATCTCGAAAAGGAATTTGCAGCTGACAAGGTGCGCGATGCGCTCAACTATTACCTGAAGCCCGCGCCCGTCGCCGTGCTCGAAGCCGCCATCGCGGATGCGGAATTCCACGCCCGCTTCTCCGCCAAGGCGCGGCACTATCTCTATCGCATCATCTGCCGGCGCGCGCCCCTGGTTCTGGAACGCGGCCATGCCTGGCACCTGTCGCGCGCCCTCGATGCCGAAGCCATGCATGCGGCAGCTCAAGCCCTGATCGGCAATCACGATTTCACAACCTTCCGCGCCGCCGAATGCCAGGCCAAATCGCCGGTGAAGACGCTGGACGTTCTCGATGTCGCCCGCCTCGCCGACGAAATCCAGATCAAGGCGTCCGCGCGCTCCTTCCTGCATCATCAGGTGCGTTCGATTGTCGGCTCGCTCAAACTCGTCGGCGAAGGCAAATGGCAAATCCGCGACATGGCCCGCGCGCTCGCCGCGAAAGACCGCGCCGCCTGCGGCCCGGTGGCCCCGGCCGATGGGCTGTATCTGGTGAGGGTGGATTACTGAAGATCGATCAGCTCGACATCGCCCGGATCGATCGCGCTGCCGAGGAATATTTCGCCCACGCGCGCAAAACGATCCGGCGCATCCGTCGCCAAAAATTTGCGGAACACCGGCCCGTCGCCGCTTGCCGCAAGCATCCTGTCGGCAAGCAATTTTTCCACCGCCATCGCCGTCGTGTCGGCGCTGTCCACCAGCTTCACGTCGCCCGCGATGCGCGCGATCACGGGTTTGAGTGCGGGATAATGCGTACAGCCGAGCAAAAGGCATCTGGGTTTGGGCACCGTCGCCAGCAGCGGGTCGAGATAGCGGTGCACGATGGCCTCGACAATCGGCCCTTCAATCAGGCCTTCTTCGGTCATCGGCACAAACAGCGGGCAAGCCTGTTGCACCACCGGCGTTTGCCCGCGCGCCTGCAACGCCCGCACATAGGCGCCGCCCTTCACGGTGCCCTCGGTGGCGATCACCGCAATCGGTCCCTCGGGGGCTGCCGCAAGTGCTGCCGCCGCACCCGGTTCGATCACGCCAATCACCGGCAGCGGCGCAAGCGCCTCCTGCAAGGCTGGCAATGCCACCGATGCGGTGTTGCACGCCACAACCACCATCTTCACGCCGCGATCCATAAGCGCCCGCGATGCCTGGAGCGCGTAACGCTTCACGGTATCTGCGCTCTTGGTGCCATAGGGCAGCCGCGCCGTATCGCCGAGATAAAGAAAGCTTTCCCGCGGCAGGCGCGCGGTCAACGCCCGCATCACGGTCAATCCGCCCATGCCGGAATCGAATACGCCGATACTCGCTTCGTTCATTTGGGAGGATTGGAAAAATAATGGTTGAGCACGGATTCATAAATGTCGGTGAGCCGCTCGATCTCGGCCACCGGCATGCATTCATCGACTTTGTGCATCGTGGTTCCAGAAAGCCCAAGCTCGGCCACCGGGCAATGCTCCTTGATGAAGCGCGCATCCGATGTGCCGCCGGTCGTGGAGAGTTCGGGTCTTCTGCCGGTCACCTTCTCAACCGCATTGGCCACCAGTTCGGTGAACGGTCCGGGCAGGGTGAGAAAGGCAATCCCGCTCGTCTGCGCGGTCACGGAAATTTCGCCACCCATTTCATCGGCCACATTCTTTGCCGCGGATTCGATGCGAAGCTTGAGCGTGTCGGGCGTGTGCAGGTCGTTGAAGCGGATGTTGAAGCGCGCAACCGCTTCGGCCGGAATGACGTTGGTCGCATCATTGCCCACATCGATGCTGGTGAAGGCAAGCGTCGAGGGTTCGAAATGCGCCGTGCCATTGTCCAGCGGTTCGCCGGCCAGCCGGTTCACCAGCATTGCCAGAATGGGAATGGGGTTGAGCGCGCGGTGCGGATAGCCCACATGGCCCTGGATGCCGCGCACCGCCACGCGGAAGTTGATCGAGCCCCTGCGCCCGATCTTCAGCGTGTCGCCGGATTGGGCCGAAGAGGTCGGCTCGCCGACGATGCAATGGTCGAGGCGTTGCCCGTTCTCGGTCAGCCACGCCAGCATCTTCTTCGTGCCGTTGATGGCGATGCCTTCTTCGTCGCCGGTGATGAGAAGGCTGATCGAACCTTTGAGCTTGCCCTTGGCGAGATGGCGCGCGGCCGCGCCCGCGAAGGCGGCTATGGCCGTCTTCATGTCGGCGGCGCCACGGCCGTAGAGCACGCGGTCCGCGATCTCGCCGCCAAACGGATCGTGTTTCCATTGCGCGCGGTCACCCACCGGCACCACATCTGTGTGTCCGGCGAAGCAGAAATGCGGTGCGTCCGCGCCAATGCGGGCATAGAGGTTTTCGACCGGGGCGGTATCGGGCGCCTCGAAACGCAGGCGCTTGCAGGCGAACCCCAGCGGCATCAGGGCCGCTTCCAGAACGCCCAGCGCGCCCGCATCCTCCGGCGTCACCGAGGGGCAGCGGATCAGGGCCTGGGAGAGCGCGGTTACATCAAGGGACATGGCAGCGATTTAGGCGGTCGGCTAGGCTACGGTCAACAAAAGCAATTCTTGAGGGCAGGAACATGGCGGGACGTCTAGACGGCAAGGTCGCGGTTATCACCGGGGCGGCAAGCGGCATCGGCCGGGGCACTGTCGATCTCTTCGTGAAGGAAGGCGCGCGCGTGATCGCTGCCGACATCCAGGATGACAAGGGCGCCCGCATCGAGGAAGAACACAAGGGTCACGCGGTTTACGTGCGCTGCGACGTCTCGCGGGAAGCCGACATCGCGCTTGCCATCGAAACCGCGACCAGGAAGTTCGGCCGCCTCGATTGTCTCTTCAACAATGCGGGCACCGGCGGCGCGCGCGATGCCGCCGATGGCGTGACGGCCGAAGGGTTCGATTCCGTCATGCATCTGCATGTGCGCGCCGCCCTGTTCGGGATGAAATACGCGGCGCCCGCAATGAAGGCGCAAGGCGGCGGCGCGATCATCACCACCGCCTCGGTCACGGGATTGCAGGCGGGTTACGGGCCCATCCTCTATTCCATTGCCAAGGGTGCGATCATCCACATGACAAAGGTGACGGCGGCGCAACTCGCGCAGCATCGCATCCGGGTGAACTGCATCTGTCCCGGCCTGATTGCGACGAATATCTTCGCGCAAGGCTTGGGCATGCCCAGCCAGCTCGCGGAGACGCGCCTCGATGCGATCGCGCAAGCCGCGTCGTCTTCCCAACCCATCCAGCGTGGCGGCCGCCCGCGCGATATCGCCGAAGCTGCCCTCTATCTCGCAAGCGACGGATCGGATTGGGTCACGGGCCAGGCCCTCACCGTCGACGGCGGATTGACGCTTGGGCCCTCGGGCGCAGACCAGCTTTCAGCCTTCGCGCCCATCGTGCAGGCGCTGGGTGTCGATGCCGAAACGCTTGCCGCACTCGCGCGAGGGCGAAGCTAGTCGCGCAGCAATTCGTTGATTGAGGTTTTCGAACGCGTGCGTTCGTCCACGCGCTTGACGATCACCGCGCAATAGAGTGAGGGCTGGCCATTGCCGCCGCCCATCGTGCCGGAAACCACGACAGAATAGGGCGGCACGCGGCCATAGAAGATTTCGCCCGTGGCGCGATCCACGATCTTGGTGGATTGGCCCAGATAAACACCCATCGACAGCACTGAGCCTTCGCCCACGGTCACACCTTCGGCCACTTCGGAACGCGCGCCGATAAAGCAATTGTCTTCGATGATGACAGGGCCTGCCTGCAACGGTTCGAGCACGCCGCCGATGCCCACGCCGCCGGAGAGATGGCAGTGCTTGCCGATCTGCGCGCAGGAACCGACCGTCGTCCAGGTGTCCACCATCGTGCCTTCGCCGACATAAGCGCCCAGATTGACGAAGCTCGGCATCAACACCGCGCCCTTGCCGATGAATGCCGAGCGGCGCACCACCGAACCGGGCACCGCGCGGAATCCGGCGTCGCGAAAACGTGCTTCGTTCCAACCGGTGAATTTGGAATCCACCTTGTCCCACCACGATGCGCCCCCGGGCGCGCCTTCGATGGGTTTCATGTCGGTCAGGCGGAATGACAGAAGCACGGCCTTCTTCAGCCATTGATGCACATGCCATTCGTCCTGGAATTTTTCGGCAACGCGCGCCTTGCCGCAATCCAGCGCATCGAGCGCCGCGTCCACCGCCTCGCGCACCGGGCCGCGCGTGGTGAAGGAAAGGTTGTCGCGGCTTTCCCACGCTTCGTCGATGATGCGTTCGGCGTCGGCAAGCGAAGTCATGGTGCGGTCCTGATCGTTCTCAAGAATTGGGCGAGGTCCGGGGTTTCATAGTCGATATTTTCAGGGCCCGCGACAGGGAATTCGGGGCCCTGGCTGGACCAGTGAGAAGCATTGGTCACCCACACCGTGGTCATGCCCAGCGCATGTGCGGGCACAAGGTTGCGGGCGATATCTTCGAACATGGCGGCCTCGCGCGGGTTCACGCCGGAATGGTCGAGAATGTGATCGTAAGCCTGCCGGAGCGGCTTGGGCGCAAACCGCATGGTGCGGATGTCCCAGATGTCCTCGAAGAAATCGGTCAGGCCAGTGCGGGCCAAGACCCGCTGCGCATGATGGCGGCAACCATTGGTGAAGACGAAGCGCCGGCCCGGCAGGGCGGAGATGGCTTTGCTCAGATCTGCGTCGGCCTGGATGGCGGCAAGGTCGATGTCGTGCACGTCGAGCAGGAATTCTTCGGGATCGGCATCGTGCAGCTTTATGAGGCCGGTGAGCGTGGTGCCGTGGTCGCGGTAATAGGCTTTCTGGATACGGCGGGCTTCTTCGGCATCCACCCCCAGCAGGCGTTGGACATAGGCCTGCATCCGGGTGTCGATCTGGGCGAAAAGATTGGAATCGGCCCGGTAGAGCGTGTTGTCGAGATCGAAAATCCAGTCGCGGATATGGCGGAAATCGGGCTCGGCGGAAGGGGGTTGGGCGGGCTGCATGGCGGCGGAAGATGGTGGATTGGCTCCAGCCCCGCAAGCCAGGTTCGCTGGTAACCAAATCCCTTCAAGGAACCTTAAGGCACGGCGGCCAAACTCCGGCCCGAACCGGAGGACTGCATGACGGCCAGGGGCCCAAAGCCCGAAGGACAACTGCCGGAAAAGCTCTCGCGCGACCAGGTGCTTGGCATTCTGGAGGAGCGGGAAAAATCGGCCCAGCACGAACTGGCAACGCGCAGCGATGCTGGGGTGGAGGTGCTTTATTACCTCGCTTCCAAGGGGGCTGCCGCCATCCGCCGGGCGGTTGCGGGCAATACCGGCACGCCCGCCCATGCCAACCGCCTGCTTGCCGATGATACCGACGACGATGTGCGCGCCGAACTCGCGCGCAAGATCGGCCGGTTGATGCCCGATCTGGCGCAGGAAGAAAGCGAGAAGCTGCGCGCGCTCACCCTGGAAACGCTGGAGAAACTCGCCGACGACCAGCTGCCGCGGGTGCGCGCGATTCTGGCAGAGGAGATAAAGTCGCTCGACTGCGTGCCGAAGAACGTGGTCCGCAAGCTGGCGTTCGATCTGGAAGCGATCGTCTGCGCGCCGATTCTTGAATATTCGCCGCTGCTCTCCGATGCCGATCTGATGGAAGTGATCGCCACCGCCAAGGCGAACGAGGCGCTGACCGCAATTGCCAAGCGCAAATTCCTGAGCGCCAATGTCGCCGATGCGATCGTCACCTCGCTTGAAGTGCCCGCGGTCGCCGCCCTGCTGGCCAACCCAGATGCGAAGGTGCGCGAGGAAACGCTCAGCAAGATCATCGAGCAGGCCGAGAATATCCGTGCCTGGCATCAGCCGCTGGTGATGCGTGTCGATCTCTCCCAGCGCGCGATCCGGCGCATTGCATCGTTCGTTGGCATGGCGTTGATCGAGGTGCTGGGCAGCCGCCAGCGTCTGGAACCCGAAACGCGCGCTCATCTGAACCACCAGCTCCGCCGCCGCATCGAGGCGGGCGAGGATGCTCATGGCAGTGAGGAAGATCAGGCGGTGGGCCTGGTTGAGGCGGTGCGCCGCGCGGGCAAGCTCGATGACGGGTTTGTCGATGCGGCCGCCGAATCCGGCAAGCGCGAGGTGGTGGCGGCAGCATTGTCGGTGCTGGCGCAGGTGCCGCAGGAAACCGTGCGCAAGATACTTGCATTCCGTTCCGCCAAACCGGTGACGGCGCTGGCCTGGCGCGCCAAGCTCAGCATGCGGGTGGCGTTTCGCATCCAGCGTTTTGTGATGAAATTGCCGACCGATGAATTGCTGCCCGCGCGCGAGGGTGTGCGCTTTCCGCTCAGCGACGACGAGATGCGCTGGCACTTGAGCTATTTCGACGTGCCGGAGTGATAAGCCCCTTGGGCCCGATGCGCGCAACGTAACCCTGTTCGCCTTTCACATTGGTCTGGGCAAAACCTATTTCGCGCATGCCGCGCTTCTGGCAATCGGTCTTCCCCTGAATTTCGAAGGCGATGTCGGTGACGCAGAATTTTTCCGATCCCGTCACCAGCGGTTTCTTCCCCGGCAGATCGGCCAGCAGATAGATGCGATCGGTTGCGAGTGGTTGGGTGATGGCTGTCGCGCAATTGGCGGGGGGCACTTTCCACCAGCCGCGGCTGACCCAATCCTTGCCGGTTTTCTGGCCGATAGCGGCCCAGAAGGGCGTCGTTGTGGTGTTGCACACCGAATAGCCGGCGGGGGCCGCGGTCTGGCTTGCGGCTTTTTCCAGCGCCTGGAACAGCGCGTCGTCTGTGGCCTTTCGGGAAAGTTTGGCCTTGCGGCGGAAATCGCCCAGCGCGGTTTCGGTGGGCTTGTCGTCATTGCCGTCGATGGCGGCGATTTTGTAGCCATTGTCGGAGAGCAGGCGTTGCAGGCCAGCGATGCGCGCCTGGTCGAGCGTTGCAAGCGTCGGTTTCTCGGTCAGGGTCTGGGTGAAATCGGATTTGCCTTTGGTCGCGATCTCGCTGAAGCGCACGTTGAAGGCATCTTCCTGTGTGCAGCGGCCAAGGGCGGGCGTGGTGAAGGTGAAGTTGCCATGACCGACGCAGAGGCTGGTTGCGCCGCCCCAGGCGCGCGCGGGGCCGGAATGGGAGCGCGAGGATTGCGCATAGACATAATAGGGCGGCGCTTTCAGGGGCTTTGAGATCGCCTCGCCACAAGCGCCCGGTGCAAGGCGCGTCCAGCCTTGCGTGAGCATGTTGGGCCGGGCGGCGGTGGCGGTCGCCGCATAAAGGACGTAGCTCGTGCGATTGCAGAGCTTGAGGCTTGCGGCTGCGGGCGCCGCCGCGAAAATGGCTGCGAAGAAAACAAAAATCGCGGCTGTGCGCGGCGCGATCATTCCGCCGTGATCATGGTGCCGGCGCCGTGCTCGGTGAAAAGTTCGAGCATCAGCACATGGGGAATGCGGCCATCCAGTATCACCGCCGCTTTCACGCCGGATTCCACCGCATCGATCGCGGTTTCGATCTTGGGGATCATGCCGCCGGAAATCGTGCCGTCGGCGATCAGGGCGCGCGCGTCCGCGATGGAAAGTTTGGGGATCAGCTTGCGCTCGCGATCGAGCACGCCTTCGACATCGGTGAGCAGGATCAGGCGCTCGGCCGCCAGCGCACCGGCAACAGCGCCCGCCACCGTATCGGCATTGATGTTGAAGGTTTCGCCCTTGGTGCCCGCACCGATGGGGGCGATCACGGGAATAAGATCGGATGCGATGATGGTGCGCAGGATCTGCGGGCTCACCTTTTCGGGCTGGCCCACGAAGCCCAGATCGAACACCTGGCCATTGCTCTTGTGTTCCAGCTTGCGGGCGATGACGAGATTGCCATCCTTCCCCGAAAGGCCGACCGCCTTGCCGCCGGCGGCATTGATGCCGCTCACGATCTGCTTGTTGATGGAGCCGGTGAGCACCATCTCGACCACTTCGACAGCGGCCGCATCGGTCACGCGCAAACCATCCACGAAGCTCGATGCGATGTTGAGCTTCTTCAGCATGGAGCCGATCTGCGGCCCGCCGCCGTGGACGACCACGGGGTCGATGCCGGTCTGCTTCATCAGCACGATGTCTTGCGCGAAATGCTCGCTGACGCCGCCTTCCATGGCGTGTCCGCCATATTTCACGATGATGATCTTGTTGTCGTATTTCAGGATGTAGGGCAGCGCCTCCACCAGCACGCGCGCGGTCGAGCGCCAGCGCGCCATCACCCGCAGGTTGCGGTCTTGCGTGGTGTCGTCCTGCATCGCCATGGGGGTGGGGGCCTTCGAAAAGCGCGGGCGTTATAGCGGCAAAGTCAGGGGGCCGCCAGCGCCACCAGATGGGCGCGAAGCCCTTCCAAACCTTGGGCTTTCAGGGCCGAAGTGGCCTCCAGCCCCGGATAGGCGGCAACATGCTTGCGCGACTGGACCATGGTGCTTTCCACAATCGCCTCGCGCTCGGCCGCGCTCAACTGGTCGAGCTTGGTGAGCACGATGAGATAGGAGACGGCGGCCTTGTCCAGCAGCTTCATCACCTCGTGGTCGATATCGCCCACACCTCTGCGCGCGTCGATCAAAAGCACCACGCGGGCAAGGCTCGCGCGCCCGCGCAGATAGGCGAAGATCAGCTTCTGCCATTCGGCGGTGAGCGCCTTGGAGGCCTTGGCATAGCCATAGCCCGGAAGGTCCGCCAGGATCAGCCGGTTGTTCAGCCGGAAGAAATTGATTTCGCGCGTGCGCCCCGGTGTTTTGGAGACCCGCGCAAGCGCCTTCTGCCCCGTCAGCGCATTGATCAGCGAAGACTTGCCGACATTGGAGCGCCCGACAAAGGCCACCTCCGGCAGCGAAATGGGCGGCAGATTGTCCGCACTCGATGCGCCCCAGATGAAATCGCAAGGGCCCGCGAAAAACTTCCGCGCCGTCTCGGGATCGATCTTTATCTCTGGATCTTCGGGCTCTGCATCGCTCATGGGGCGAGTGCTTACACGGTTCGGGCGCGGCAGGGCAGGCCACCTCTGCCGCATGGCGTGCGAGCACCTGTTGCAGCACCAGCCGCCCGCGCCGGACCAGCCCCATGATCTCCTTGCGCCGCGCGATGCGCGCGGCCGCATAGCGGCCATGGATCAGTCGGTTTGTGTTGCCGAAGGGGGCGCCTTTCTTGCCCCCGGTGCGCTTGCCCAATTGAACCTCACTTTGCCAGGGGGGTGGGGGCAGGGGCCTCGACCAGCGCGCCTTCCTGGGCGCGGGCCAGCGCGGGCGGGGCATCGGCCGGGCCGCGCAACACATTGATCTGGTGTTCGAATTTTCCCTTGATCTTGGCCAGCGCCAGGCCGATGCCGCTCGAAAGCGCGAGCAGGCGCTCGGCATTTCCGCATTCGTCGCGCCGGAGCGTGCCGTATTCGGTGCGATCCTCCTCCTCCATCCGCTCGAAACAGCGGGCGATGGCGGCGGTCATCAGGGCAAGCTGGGCTTCCAGCTCGGCTTCGCCACGAGTGGCGGACAGGGTCAGGGTGGTGGTTTGCGACATGACTTCTCTCCTTTTCAGGGAGAAATGTAGGAATTTCATCTGGAATTGCAAGTCCTTCTTCCGTCAAAGAAGGGAATTTACCTATTTATAATCTATAATTTTATATGGTATAAAAAAGAAGACGTGCACTACCTTTCGCAACATATGAGCTTGGAGGGCCTGAAAATAAAGCTCCTTATCGAGTTGTAATTCCTCAGAAAAAAGCGAGATTCCCATTTTGATTTTATAGGCTATAAAATGAAGACGCCGCCCAAGCCGCCCAATCACTTAAAAATCTGGCAGGAAATCGTTTCCGACAAGGACAAGCTGGCGGCTATCGGCAGTCTCGTTCGGCTGAATAACGCCCCTTACGACCACTGGGACAAGGCAAGGTTTCGCGAACCGATAAAGCCGTTTTCTGCCCAAGAGATGTGGACACTCACAAAGCTCAATCGCAAGTACGCACAGAAGCCGCTGCCCTTCGATGACAAGATCGGAGGGACTTTCACCTATGTACCATCCGGCCGTTTCCAGCGTGCCCTACATGAAATCGACAGCTATTCGCGCGGGCTCTTCGGAATGCCGGGTGGTGCGGCGACATCGGAAGGGCGAGATGTCTATCTGCAAAAGTCGCTGATCGAGGAACCCTTTTCCAGCTCGGCATTGGAGGGGGCGGCTACGACGCGCGAAATCGCCAGGAAGATGATCGAGGACGCGCGCCCACCGAAGACGCTGGACGAGCACATGGTCTTGAACAACTACGAGGCGATGAATTTCGTCCGGGAACATCGAAACGATCCGCTGACACCTGCAATGATCTTCGAGATACATCGCATCCTTACTAAAGACACGTTGCAGCGGCCGGAGAAGGTGGGAGTGTTTCGCGCCGGCGATGATGACGTGCGCGTCGTCGACGCCAACACCGACGAGACGCTTCACCAACCTCCCAAAGCGAGCGAGCTTCCGGTCAGGCTTGAACGCCTTTGTGCCTTTGCCAACTCGTCTTCCGACGAGGAATTTCTGCATCCTGTTATCAGGGCGATTATCCTTCATTTCATGCTGGCTTACGATCATCCTTTCTGGGATGGAAATGGCCGTTGCGCGCGCGCGTTGTTTTATTGGTGCGTGTTGAAACACGGCTATTGGCTTCTGGAATATGTTTCGATCTCATCGGTGATACGCCGTGCGCCTGTAAAATACGGCACAGCGTTTCTTTATACGGAGACGGACGAAGGCGATGTCACATACTTCATCGATCATCAGCTTGAGGTGATCGAGAAATCCATCGCGGATTTGCAAGAATATCTCGTGAAGAAGACAAAGGAACTTCGCGACCTTGGTACGACGCTTGGAATTCTTGAAAGTCAGTTGAACCGCAGGCAGCTGCAATTGATCCAGCAAGCGCTACGTCAACCCTCCATAAGGTATGTCATTGCCGATCACGCACAGCTGCAGAGGGTAAGTTATCTGACAGCGAGGTCCGATCTCGAAGCCCTTGCCAAAATGGGTCTTCTGAAAAAGACGAAAGACGGCGTGAAATCGGTGTTCCTCGTTCCCGTCAATCTTCGGGAACGCCTGGATAAGCAAGCCGCAGTTTGAAGCGTCGCCCCAATCTTTCCCCCGCCTACGTCTTCGCGCGCGCCGATTTGAAATCCTCGAAAATCTGGATCGGCGTGCCGGTGCGCTTCATCATGATGATTTGTTGCAGGATCGAGAGCAGGTTGTTCCACGTCCAGTAGATCACAAGCCCTGCCGGGAACGTCGCCAGCATGAACATGAAAATCAGCGGCATGAAGAGGAACATCTTGGCCTGAACCGGATCGGCGGGGGCTGGGTTCAGCTTGGTCTGCACGAATTGGGTGATGCCCATCAGGATCGGCCAGATGCCGATGGAAAGCAGCGCCGGAATGAAATGCGGCACGCTGTAAGGCAGCAATCCGAACAGGTTGATGATCGAGGTGGGATCGGGGGCGGAGAGATCCCTGATCCAGCCGAAGAAGGGGGCGTGGCGCATTTCGATGGTGACGAACAGCACCTTGTACAGCGAGAAGAACACCGGCACCTGGATCAGCATGGGCAGGCAGCCCGAGACGGGGTTCACCTTCTCGCGCTTGTAGAGCTCCATCATCTCCTGTTGCTGGCGCACCTTGTCGTCCGCGAAACGGGTGCGGACTTTTTCGACTTCGGGCTGAAGCTTCTTCATCCGGCTCATCGAGCGATAAGAGGCATCGGCCAGCGGGAAGAACAGCAGCTTCACCGAGACGGTGAGCAGCAGGATCGCGATGCCGAAATTGCCGACCAGCTTGTAGAATTCATCGAGCACCAGGAACATCGGGCGCGTGATGAAGAAGAACCAGCCCCAGTCGATCGCATAGTCGAAACCGGCGATGCCATAATGGCTTTCATAATCGCGCAAGGTCTTGACGACTTTCGCGCCGGCGAAAAGCTGGTGCTTGACGCTCAGGCTCGCGCCGGGCGCGATCTTGCGGCCATCGAGGCGATAGTCCGATTGATAGGCGGTGGCATCGCCTGCCTTGGAGATTGTGTAGGAGCCGGAGAACTTTTCGTTCTGCGGGGGGATGACGCTCGCCATCCAGTATTTGTCGGTGATGCCGATCCAGCCGCCGGTGGATTCGAAGGTCTGCGTCGGCGCATCGGGTTTGAGCGCATCGTATTTGGTGTATTTCGCGCTGCCGCCCGCATAGCCGACGAAGCCTTCGTGCAGCACCCAGAAATGCGTGGTCTTGGGCAGGCCGTCGCGCGCGACATAGGCATAGGGATAAAGCGTGGCCGCGGTGGCGCCGGTGTTCTTCACCGTGTCCGACACGTTGAACATGTATTGCTCGTCCACCGTGATGGTGCGGGTGAAGACAAGGCCGTGGCCGTTGTTCCATTCGAGCGTGATCGGATGGCTTGGGGTCAGCGTGCCGCCGCTCTTGAGCGTCCACGGCGTGTTGTCGTCGGGCACGGCGATGTTGCTGCCGGGGGCGGCGACCCAGCCGAAGACCGCGTAATAGGGATAATCCGTCGATTGCGGGGCGAGCAGCACGATCTCCGGCGATTTGGGATCGACGGTCTCGCGATATTTCTTCAGGCGCAGATCGTCGAAGCGCGCGCCCTTCAGGCGCAGCGAGCCATCGACCGTCGGCGTGTCGATGGTGACGCGCGCGCCGCTTTCCTTCAGCGCGGCTTCGCGGCTGATGGGCGCGGAGATGCCCGGCGCGTTCGGCTTCAGACCCGGTTCGGGCGCCTTCTTTTCCTGATGGCTGATCGCGGCCTGATGGGCCTTCTCCGCCTTCATCTGGGGGGCGGCCACGAAATACTGCCAGCCGAAAATGACGGCGGCGCAGAGCAGGACGGCTGTGAGGAGATTGCGATTTTCGTTCATGGGACTCTTACGGGTGTTCGTGGCGGTGCGGCACGGGATCGAAACCCGATGAACCGCCAAGCCAGGTGAGGGGATGGCACCGCGCGATGCGGCGCGCGGCGAGCGCCACACCCCTGATCGGGCCGTGAACGCGGATCGCCTCCAGCGCATAGGCCGAGCAGGTGGGCTCGAACCGGCAACTGGGCGGCAGCATGGGCGAAAGGACCGCGCGATAGACGCGGATAGGGGCAGACAGCACCTGGATGGCGAGCGTTCGGATGATGGGCGTTTGGGCGAATGCCATCAGGAAACTTGATCCTTTCGGCCAAGCCTCTCATGAGCCTGGGAGATTGCGGCCTTCAGATCGTCCAGAAGGCCGTCGTAACCGTGGGTCAACGTGGCCGCGCGGGCGACCAGAACATAGTCATGGCCCGGCACGCCATAAAGGGGAAGAAGCGCACGCGCCGCAGCCCTGAGCCGCCGTTTGGCCCGGTTGCGGGTCACCGCATCGCCGAGCTTCTTGGTGGCGGTGAAGCCGACCCGGGGCCCGGCGGGCTCGGGCGAGCGGCAGAGTTCCAGGGTGACGCTGGGACGGACCTGCCGGACGCCCTTCTGGGCGCGCAGGAAATCGGCGCGTTTCTTAAGGCGATTCAACGGGATAGGAAGCTCAGGCCGAAAGCTTCTTGCGGCCATGGGCGCGGCGCCGGGCCAGAACCTTGCGGCCGCCGGCCGTGGCCATGCGGGAGCGGAATCCATGACGCCGGGCGCGGACGATCTTGCTGGGCTGAAAAGGGCGCTTCATGGGTTCTGGCCTTCGAAAGAGGGCGGTTTCTAGGTGAGGGGCGGTGAGGCTGTCAACCTCGGACTAGTACGGGAGCCATGCGTCCTCCGGGCAGGCCGCATGAGGCCGGGAAGAGCACTTTCTTTCTCCGCCGCTTGCCTGTTTTCTTCCTCGGCATGCTTCGCCCCCTCACCTGGCGCGCGCGAGTGGCAGGCGCCGTGGGGCTCGTCGCGCACAGCCTCTCCGGGCGGCTGCTGCTGCTCACGCTTTTTTATGTGCTGATCAGCGAGGCGGTGATCTCGGTGCCCACCATCGCGCGCTATCACCATGAGCTTCTCAACACCCATATCGAATCCGCCGAAATCGCGATCCTGCCCTTCACGGAAATCGGCGATGAGCAATTCTCGGCCACGCTGCGCCGCCAGCTTCTGATGCGGGCGGGTGCCGATGCCGTGATGCTGAAGCGGCGCGAGCAGCGCGAATTGTTTCTCGTGCAGGGCATGCCCGAAACGCTGGACCGCACCATCGATCTGTCGCGGCCGGGGCTTTGGAACGAGATCGTGGAAGCCACCAACTGCCTGTTCGAAGGCGGCGACCGGATGCTGCGCATCATCTCGGCCACCCATATTCCGCACGCGCAGACCGTGGAAGTGATCGTGGGCGAAGAACCGATCCGGGCTGCGCTGCTGGTCTATTCCGAGCGCACGCTGTTGGTGGGGTTGCTGATTTCGATCGTGGCGGCGGTGCTGGTTTTTCTTAGCCTCTATTTCGTGCTGGTGCGGCCGATGGGGCGGATCACCTCGGCGATGGTCCGGTTCCGGGAGAACCCGGAAGATCCGGGCCGGATCGTCGTGGCATCGGCGCGGCGCGACGAGATCGGAATCGCCGAACGCGAACTGGCCGCGATGCAGCGCGATATCTATGGCTCCTTGCAGCAGAAGACGCGGCTTGCGGCTCTGGGCAGCGCGGTCGCCAAGATCCAGCACGATCTGCGCAACATATTGTCGAGTGCGCAACTGGCCTCCGAACGGTTGACGGCGATCGACGATCCGGTGGTGAAGCGGTTGACGCCGCGGCTGGTCGCCTCGCTCGACCGGGCGGTGGCGCTTGCCACCAACACGCTGCGCTATGGCCGCGCCGACGAGCGCCCACCGGAACGCAAACCCGTTCTGCTCGCGCCTGTTGTCGACGATGTGGGCGAGGCGGTGCGGATGGCGACGATGCTGTCGTTCGAGAACAAGGTCAATCCGGCGCTGGTGGTGGATGCCGATGGCGAACAACTGCATCGCATCCTGCTCAATCTCGTGCGCAATGCCGCCGAGGCGTTGCAGGCCTGCAAGAGCGGGACGATTGCGGTTTATGCGATGCGCGAACGGGGCGGCGTGAAGATCGAGATTTGCGACACGGGGCCGGGCATCCCGCCCGCGATGCGGGAAAAGCTGTTTCAGCCCTTCGCCACAGCGGCAAAACCGGGCGGCTCGGGGCTTGGGCTTTCCATCGCGCGCGATCTGGCGCGCGGCCATGGTGGCGATGTGACGCTCGCGGCATCAGGCGCGGGCGGCACGAAATTCTGCGTGTTCATTCCGGATAGAGGCGCATGAGCTGGGACCCGAAGACCTATCTTTCGTTTGCCGATGAACGCACGCGGCCTGCCGCGGATTTGCTGGCGCGCGTGCCGGATGCAACGCCTGCGTGCGTGGCCGATCTGGGCTGCGGGCCGGGCAATTCGACCGCGCTGCTGGCGGCGCGGTGGCCGCAGGCAACGCTCGACGGCGTGGATTCATCGGATGCGATGTTGCAACAGGCGCGCGGCTCCGGCGTGCGCGCGAACTGGGTGTTGGGCGATCTGGCGCAATGGGTGCCGGATGCGGCTTATGACGTCGTGTTTTCGAACGCGACATATCAATGGCTGCCGGATCACAGGGCTTTGCTGCCCCGGTTGCTGGGCTTCGTGAAGGCGGGCGGTGTGTTTGCGTTTCAGGTGCCGTCAAATTTCAATGCGCCATCGCATGTGTTGATGCGCGAAGTCGCCGAAAGCGGCGCCTGGGCATCGAAACTGCGCGATGTGCGCGAGGCGACGGTTCTGTCTGCCGAAGCTTATTACGATATTCTTTCCCCGCTGGCGCCCGCGCTCGATATCTGGGAAACGACTTATCTGCATGTGCTGGAAGGCGACGATCCTGTGTTCAACTGGGTGAGCGCGACGGGCCTGCGGCCCTTCGTGCAGGCGCTTGAGGGCGCGGAGCGCGCAGCGTTCACCGATGCCTATCGCGCGCGGTTGCGCGAGGCTTATCCGAAACGCAGCGATGGCAAGACGCTGTTTGCGTTCCAGCGGTTGTTTGCGGTGGTGAAGAAATAAATCTTACCTCCCCGCGTAGGGGGTAAGTGGAGTTTCAATCCCCGCGCACATTCCCCGGCCGTCTCACATCGGCGCCGCCGATGTAGCCGTATTTTGTTTTCTCGATGATGTGCAGGCCGCTTTCCAATGGGGCGAAGCGGATGGTGTGGCCCATCTGTGTCAGCGCGGGAGCCAGCGCCGCGAGCGGGGTGTCCTGTTCCAGGATCGTGGGGCCGTTCATGTTGACGTGGTGCGGTTCGGCGGCGGCCTGTTGCGGCGTCATGTGGCCGTCGATCAGGGCGATCAGGGACTCTGCGACATAAGCAATGATCACCGGGCCGCCGGGGGAGCCGGTGGCGATCCAGAAATTTCCATCGGGTTTGAAGACGATGGTGGGCGCCATCGCGCTCATCGGGCGCTTGCCCGGGCCCGGCGCGTTGGCGACGGGTTTGCCGTCGCGCTCGGCTTCGAACGAAAAATCCGTCAGCTCGTTGTTGAGGAAGAAACCGTTGGCCATCATTTCGGAGCCGAAGGCGAATTCGATGGTGGTGGTCATGGAAACCACCTGACCGGAATCATCGACGATGGAGAAATGGCTGGTGCCGGGCAATTGCGGCGTGCGCTGCGGGGCGTAATCGGCGCGTTTGTTGGGTGGCGTGCCTGCCTGCGCCTGGCCCATATCGCGCTTCTCGTCGATCAGTTTGGAGCGGTCGCGCAGATAGGCGGGGTCGACGAGCCCTGCGATGGGCACGCTGATGACATCGGGATCGCCCAGATATTTGGCGCGATCGGCATAGGCAAGGCGGCTGGCCTGCGAAGACAGGTGTACTTCGGAAAGCGAGTTGGGTTTCAACTGCGTCTCGTTGAAACGTTCGAGCATGCCGAGAATCTGCAGGATGGCGATGCCGCCCGAACTCGGCGGCCCCATGGAACACAGCCTGTGCTCGCGATAGCTGCCGCAGACGGGCTCGCGTTCGACGGCGCGATAGCCTGCGAGATCGGCAAGCGTCATCGTTGTGCGGTTGACCGGCGCGGTGTTCACCTTGTCGATGATCGCTTGCGCGATGGGGCCGGAATAGAAGGCTTTGGCGCCGCCTTTTGCGATCAGCCGCAGCGTTTTGGCGAGTTCGGGGTTCTTCAGCGTTTCGCCGGCGGCAAGCGGCGTTTCATCCTTGTGATAGAGATAGGCCTTGAAATCCGGCATCTGCGCCATTTGCGGAAATTGGCGAATTTCGGCGGCAAGCTTGTCGCTGACCTTGAAACCTTTTTCCGAAAGCCGGATCGCGGGCGCGAAAAGTCTGGCCCAGGGGAGTTTGCCGTATTTCTTGTGCGCCATCTCGAACATCGCAATGTCGCCGGGTATGCCGACCGACAATCCGCCGGGTACCGCATCGAAATGGGCCCGCGGCTTGCCGTTTGCATCGAGGAACATTGTCGGCGTGGCGGAGGCGGGCGCGGTTTCACGGCCGTCGAAACTCGTCACGCGGTTGGTCTTCTTGTCGTAGAGAAGCATGAAAGCGCCGCCGCCGATGCCGGAGGATTCGGGCTCGACCAGGGTGAGCACCATCTGTGTGGCGATGGCCGCATCCACCGCCGATCCGCCCGCGCGCAGGATTTCGAGGCCCGCTTGCGTCGCATAGGGGCTTGCCGCCGCAATCATGTGTTTCTGCGCGGGCTTTTCGAAGGCCTGCGCGGGGAGGCTTGCGAAAAGGGCAAGGACGAGAAGAATTTTGCTGAATTTCATGATCGCCGACCGGGTTTGTTTGGACGCCACTAGTCCCCTTCCCCCGCGACGCTCGCCGGGGATGACAACCGGGTGACAGGAGATTTCGTTTCGGCTCGTTTGTAAACCGCGTTAGCGTAAGGGCCATGATCAAGCCGGGCCACAGGAATCTCATCACCGATGTTGCGGGGTTGCGCGTGGGCGCGGCCCATGATGCGGCGGCACGCACAGGCGTCACGGTGTTGCTGGCGGATACGCCGGTGGTGGCGGCGGCCGATGTGCGCGGCGGCGCGCCCGGATCGCGCGATATAGAGGGGCTCGATCCGGTGATGCTGGCGCCGCCGGTCGATGCGCTGGTGCTTTCGGGTGGTTCGGTGTTCGGGCTCGATGCGGCGGGCGGTGTGATGGGGTGGCTTTCCACACAGGGGCGCGGCTTCGCCATCGGGCCCGGTGCGCCGCTGGTGCCGATCACGCCCTCGGCGATTTTGTTCGATCTCAACAATGGCGGCGACAAGAACTGGGGCGAGGTCGCGCCCTATCGTGCGCTGGGCCGCGCGGCCGCGATTGCGGCATCGCAGGATTTCGCACTCGGCAATGCGGGTGCGGGCTTTGGCGCGGTGTGCGGCGGATTGAAGGGCGGGCTCGGCAGCGCCTCCGCCGTGACGGCGGGCGGGCTCACGATGGGCGCGCTGGCCGCGGTGAATGCGGTGGGATCCGCATTGGTGCCGGGCACCGATATTTTCTGGGCCTCTCCTTTCGAACAAGGCGATGAATTTGGCGGGCGCAAACCGCGCGGACCCTTGCCCGATATCGATCTCGATCTGCCGCCGGATATGAAAGGCGCGCGCGCGGGCGAGAGCACCACGCTTGCGATCGTGGCCACCGATGCAGCACTTTCACGTGTGGAGATGAAGCGCATCGCGATCATGGCGCATGATGGGTTCGCGCGCGCGCTCAGGCCCGTGCACACGCCATTCGATGGCGACATCGTGTTTGCTGTTTCAACGGGTGCGAAGGAAATCAACGGCGCGATCCGGCCTTACGAGGTTTTGCGGTTGGGGCATATCGCGGCCGATTGCGTGGCGCGCGCGATCGCGCGCGGGGTGTATGCGGCGGAAACCCTTGGGCGCGCGTGGAGTTATAGAGACAGCTTTCCCGCCTGAAGGAGTGCCTGTCATGAAACACGAAACGGGATTTGCGCTTTCGCGCCGGGCCTTTGCCGCAACCGGGCTGGTGGCGGGGTTTGCGCTGGCGGGCGGGCCGGTGAGCGCAGACGCCATCGTCACCGATTCAAACGGGCTCGATGTGGGCGAGGTTTCGATCCCCGTTTCCGATGGCGTGATCCCCGGCTATCGCGCCAGGCCCAAGGGTATCGCCAATGCGCCCGCCATTGTGGTGGTGCAGGAAGTGTTCGGCGTGCACGAACATATCCGCGATATCTGCCGGCGGTTTGCCAAGCTTGGCTATTATGCGGTGGCGCCTTCGCTTTATGCGCGCCAGGGCGATCCGGGGAAATACGATCTGGGTTCCGTGGGCAAGCTCGTGAGCGAGATCGTGAGCAAGGTGCCCGACCGCCAAGTGATGGGCGATCTCGATGCCACGGCGAAATTTGCAAAGGGCGATGGCGCCGATCTTTCGCGTTTGGGCATCACCGGCTTCTGCTGGGGCGGGCGGATCGTCTGGCTTTATTGTGCGCATTCGAGCGCGGTGCGCGCGGGTGTTGCGTGGTATGGGCCGCTGAAGGGCGAAACCAACGCGCTGCGGCCGCGGCATCCCATCGACATTGCGGCGCAATTGAAGGCGCCCGTGCTTGGTCAATATGGCGGGCTCGACAAGGGCATTACCGCCGAGGATATCGACGCGATGCGCGCGGCCTTGAAAGCGGCGGCCAAGACCGATTGCCGGATCGACGTGCTTGCCGACGCGGCACACGGATTCTTCGCTGATTATAGGCCGAGCTACAACGCCAGGGATGCGCAAATCGGCTGGGCGCATTGCCTGGACTGGATGCGCGCGCACGGTGTTGGGTAGAGAGAGCGCCCTAGCGCTGATAGACGCGCACTTCGCCCGCCGACAAACCCGGATCGGTCGACGACGAGATTTGCAGGCGCGAAGCGGGCACGCCCATATCGGTCATCGCACGCAACACTTCCTGCGCCCGGCGCTTGGTGGTGGTCTGCGCGATCTGCACGGCGTTGGATGTGCCCCGTGTGGGCGAAACGGCCACGATCTCGAAATTCGAATTGGGCCGCGAGGCGAGCGCCTGGTTGAGCGAGGAATATAGCGGCTGCTGGAAGTTGCCGTTGACGCGCACCACCGCGATGGCACCGTTCGAATAGGAGCCGCCCGCGCTCATCGGCCGGGCTGCACCCATCATCGGGGTCATGTCGTTGCCGTAGAGTTCGCCATTCTTGATGCCGTTGGCGAGCGTGGTGAGATTGGCGCGCTCGTTTGCGACATAGGCTGTCTGGCGTTGGATATCGTCGGCGACGCTCTTGAGCAGGCGATCGATCAGGATGATCGTCTGGTTGGTTTCGTCTTCCAGCACGGCCAGTTGGCGGTGATCTTCATCGACCGCGCCCGAGACATTGAACGTCGCCACGATCTGATCGAGCACGAAATGGGCCGACGATGAGCTTGTCGTCACGTCGGTGCCCACCGCGTTCAGCGTGTTGATGTTGGCCGAAAGCTGATCGAGCGCGGATTGCGCGGTGTTCCATTGCGCGACCAGTTCGGGATTGCCGCGGGTGGTGCCGAGCTGCAGGCGCGTCATGATCTGCGCCTTGGATTCCTGATAGGTGGTGGCCGAAGACGCATTGGCGGTGCGCAGGTCGGTCAGGCGTTGCGCGCCCGATGACAGGCGCTGCTCAAGATCGGAAAGCTGGCTGCGCAGCTGTTGCACCGTCTGGCTGACCTGGGTGCCGGTGTCGGTGCCCGGCTCGATGGGGACGGGCGTGATCGAAACGCCGTTGCTCGGCGTGGCTTGCGATTCTGCAACCGGGGCGGGCGTGCCGTAATCGGGAACGGCAGGCAGCGTTCCGGGCAGGTTGCCGCGGACGGATGAGGAAGACGAGGGATAGGAAAGCTGGCTGCTATCGGCAGATGGCATGGTGCCGGCCTGGCTGGGGGCCGGGGCTGCCGCCACAGGGGCCGGGGCAACAGCGGAATTATCGGGAGTTTCAGAAGAATCCGACGGCACGCCGGAACCGGCATCGGAGGTTCCGCCGAACACGGCATCGTCGAGGCTGGAGCAGCCGGAGAGCGCAAGAGCCGCGGCCAGCGCCATGGCACCTGCCACCGGCTTCAGGCCCGAGCCTGCCTTCGCGCCCCAGAATCCCCTCATTTTTGCACTCCGTTCAAGCGGTTAGCGTCTTTTCACGAACGGATCGTTCCGCCAATGCCCCACGCCCGCACAAGTCGAATCCCGAAGGCGGCCTGTCCTTGAGTGTTAACCAAGGGGATAGTCCCGGACAAGAGTAACAAATGCGGCATGTTGGGGAAAATCCGTGTGGGTGCTGGACTTGGCCGGTGGGAGGCGATGGAGCCGAAGGAGGGCGATCTGTCGTGGAAGCCGGACCCCGAGGCGCCCGCAGCCGCACTTATATATGTAACTCGGACGAAGCGGCACCTGAAATCGCCGACAGCCTTTCCGGGATGCAAACGCGTTGGGGCGGCGGCCCGGGCGCGGCCAAAAGACCTGTGCGCCCCCCCGCCGCCGAGGCTTGCCTTAGGCCGCCTCGATGCATAGGTTCGCCGCCTCGCAGAAAACGCGCCCGTAGCTCAGCTGGATAGAGCACCAGACTACGAATCTGGGGGTCAGGAGTTCGAATCTCTTCGGGCGCGCCATTCTCTTTCAAAGACTTACGCGATTTGTGCGACCGCGAAATTTCCCGCGTTTGGGACTCCCGTTTGGGACTTTTCGAAAAAGGCTCGGTGAGAGCTGGTCTTACGGCCGCTTTGTTGGCCGCCGCACGCTTCACTTCGTCTGCAACGTGGATGTAACGGCGCGTCGTGGAGAAGTCGCTGTGCCGGGCCAAAGCCTGCGCGGCCACTCCGCCGCTAGTGATCGCAACATGCGTGACGAAAGCCGCGCGAATGTCGTGCCAGCGGTAACGTGCGCCATACTCGGTTTCGATCCGCTTCATCGCCGTCCGCCAGGCGCTTTTAGAGCCTTTGATGGGAACCCATTTGATGGGCAGTTTGCTCTTGGACTTTTCCTTCCGCCGCCGCGTCCACGAGATCAGATATCTCGTGTCGCGCTGCTCGGCCTGTTCGACGAGCTTGCGCAGATACGCCATGGCTTCCGGCGCGCCGGGTAGAAACTCGTCTTCATCGTCTTTGACCTCCTCGGCGAAGAACCGGACACCGCCAAGGTCGAAATCGATGTGCCGAATTTGAAGACGAAACGCTTCGCCCCGCCGAAACCCGAAATACAACGTCAGCGTGATCGCCTCGACCACATGCTGGGGCACCGTCGAAAGCACGTCCTGAAGGATCGTTTCCGGCACCGGGCGCGCCTTCCGCTTCGGCACGTCTAGGACTTTGACGTGAGGAACCTGACGCAAAAGAGGTTCGCCCGTAATCGGATCGCGGAATTTGAGCGCCTGGGCGAAGATCTGGCGCAGCAGATTCAGATATTGATTGATTGTTGCCGGGCTCCGGCCCTTCGGTTTGTTGGCCATTCTCCAGTAACGAGCGTTCTTTGGATCGTCGGGATCGCGGCTTCCGCCGCCGGACCAGACCTTCAGCGGATGGTCTCGCGCATAGCGGATGTATTCCTGAACGCGAATGTCGCCAATCAGCCGGATTGGCGTCGAAGGTCCGAAGAACTGTAGCAGCTCCTTCGCATATCTATCCTTGTTGAAGGCATCGGATTGTCCTGCCCAATTTGGTGCGAGACTTGCAACGGCCTCGGCAAAGGTTGGGTCGGATGTCCGTATGCTATCTGCCGCTTTGCTTGCTTTGCGCTTCTCGACGCCTTCCGCCTCTTTGGCGGCGCGTTTCGATGTGACCGGCTGGTCATCGCCGTCCAGGCAATAACCCGCGAAGCGTTGGTTACCGACTTCGAAGTCGTACATCCACCGTCCGCGCTGTTTGTTTAAGTAAACGGTCATCCGAACACTCTTCTGTGCGGGCGTCTGTCACTAGTCGCCGCGAGTCGTATTATAACGCCGATCTCGATTTCAAATATTTCTTGACATTTTCCTCACTTCAACAATCCCCGCGCACGCAAAGTCGCGAGCGCGTCGATGTAGGATTTTCGCGCTATGGCGCGCCTTTGCTGCTTCTGCTCGCGTGGGCGAACGATCTGTTCGGTTCGTGATTCCTGATAGGCGGCAACCGAATCGAGGAAGATGCGCAGGCCGCGCTTTCCGATGCGATGCGATTCGAGTGCGCCTGTTTTGACAAGGCGTCGAACCTGGCTCTGATCGCAATCCATCATCTGCGCGACCGCCGAGACACGGGCGCTTGGGCGTACAGAGGCGCGTTCGGCGCCCGGTTCATTGCCATCATGATCATTGCGATCCATCGGTAGAAAATCGGGATGAACGCCGCCGCCATCAACGCCGCCCGAACAGGATGGGGCGGGGCCGTAAAAGGTGGATCACGATGCTCCCCGCTGCGTGTACCCGTGTGCTTCGTGTTGCCTCGTCATTCGATCCGGGGACCAACCGCAGCAATATTATTGCCACCTTGCCACGCACAATTTGCGTTCTGACGCAAATTTTTTCGAGCCAAACCCTGAAATTAAAATGGCCATTTGTTTGGGGAGCGGACCCGTGCCGTCAAAATATCTTCGTGACCGGGATGGTCAATTTGAAACGGATCATCTGAAAGCCGTTTTGCAAGTCTCCGCCATTTGGAAGCGGAATCTCGCTCGGAAATCAGGGGAAGGGGCACAAGCAGGCTGCCTTTGCCCGCGATTTTCGCGGCATTCGCCGGCGCGTATCGGGACCGTTCTGCCCCGATTTGGAGCGCACGAAAATTTCTTTTCAAAACGCCTCCACCCTCAGCCCCTCTCAAACGAGGTATTTTATAGGACACGGACTCTAACCCGCACTGGGTAGGGGGTAGCCGAGATGTCGGAAAACGGTCGCGAACACACGCATCCGCCCAAGGTGAGCGCGGAGATGGATATGCGCGACCTGCATCTCTGGTTCACTCGGGAAGTTTTGCCGCTGGAGGCGGATTTGGTGCAGTTCCTGCAACATCACAATCGGAACCGCAGCGACATCGGCGATTTACGCCAGGAGGTTTATCTGCGCGCCTATGAAAGCGCGCAGACGAAGCTCCCCCAATCGACAAGACCATTCGTCTTCGCCATTGCCCGCAACGTGCTGGTTGATCGCCTCCGCCGGGACCGGATTATTCCCATCGAAGGAATGCCGGACCTCGATGCGATAGAAATTCCCGACGATGCCCCCGGCCCGGATCGCAGCGTCATCGCGCGCAGCGAATTCCGGCGTCTCTACGAAGCGCTGGATCGTCTTCCTCCGCGTTGTCGGGAAGCTGTTGTGATGCGCCGGGTAGACCAACTTTCCCGTCGGGAAATCGCAACTCGTATGAGCCTCTCCGAAGCAACGGTGAAGACCCACCTCAATGACGGCCTGCGGTTGCTGGTGGCGATGCTCTATGGCGAAAAGCCGGATCGGGGCGAGTCATGAGCAGTAGCGAAGACATGAAACCTGCTTTGACGCCCGCCGAACAGATCGATGCGCAAGCAGCCGCATGGTTCAATGATCGGAACGATGGAACGGCAGACCAGGCGCAATTCGACGCTTGGCTTGCGCAATCGCCGAACAATCTTCTCGCCTATTGGCGCATGGAAGCTGGCTGGGATCGCGCCGGATTGTTGGCTGCGGTTCGACCGCCGAACCACAACCGACCCGGCGAACGGGATCGCCGTCCTTGGGGACTTTGGTTGGGGCGCATTGCTGCAATCGCTGCGGTCGTCGGAATCGGGATTGCTGCGGCATACGAATTTTCCGGCGACAAGTTCACGACTTACACGACTACGATAGGCGGCCATCGCGTGGTCATGCTCGCCGATGGTTCGCAGATCGAACTGAACACTGACACGACTGTCCGCGTTAACGCGACCGGAAAAAACAGGCGTGTCGAACTCGTCCGGGGCGAAGCTTATTTTTCCGTCAGGCACGATGAGCACCGTCCCTTCGTCGTAGACGCGGGTGACCAGCGCCTCGTTGACCTCGGAACGAAGTTCCTCCTGCGGCGGGACGCGAAAGAAGTGCGGGTTGGCTTGTTCGAAGGCAGCGTTCGTCTCGAAACGCCTGGGCTTCTGGCATCGTCGCCACTCGCCGTTCTGATGGCAGGAGATGTGGCTGTCGCAACATCTAGCAGGATTCTGATTACCCGGGGGGCTAAGCGCGAACTGGATGCAGAGGCCGGTTGGCGCACGGGGCGCTTGATTTTCGATCACGTGACGCTTGCCGAGGCTGCGTCGGAATTCAACCGCTACAACGGCGTGAAGCTGGTGATCGCAGATGCCGGTGTCGGCTCGCGTAAATTCAGCAGCGCGTTCCCGACAAACGGCATCGAGGCATTCGTTCGCGTGGCGCAGAAATCGCTGGGTCTGCATGTCGAACGCAGGAACGGTGAAATTCTAATTTCGAATTGACAGCCGACCATCAATTACTTTCCAAAACGGGGGGATACTGTGAGATATAAGACTTTCCTGATCGGTGCGAGCGTGGCTGCGCTCCTGACATCGGGCGCTTTCGCCCGGAGTTTCGACATCGCGGGCGGCAACCTCGACGCGGCGTTGAGCGCTTATCAGACGCAGTCCGGCGTTACCCTTATGATCCCCAGCGATGCCGTGCGCAGCGCGCAGACCGCGGGCGTGAAGGGCGACATTTCTCCGGATCGCGCGCTCATTCTGCTCTTGAAAGGAACCGGCTTCGGTTTCAGCCGGGATTCTTCGGGCGTCATAGCGATCGTGCCAAGCGGTCGTTCCAGCAGCGCGGCGCAGGATATTCCCGCCATGCAGCTCGCGCAGGCAGCGCCTCCATCGCGATCCGCCGTCGAAACCGTCACTGTCACCTCGTCGAAACTGGGCGGCGCCGATGTGCAGAGTATCCCGATCGCGATCACGGCGTTGAGCCAGGAACAACTAACGTCCACCCAAACCGCTGGCGGTCCGGATCTGGTCAAGCAGGTTCCGAACATGAACTTCACTAAGACGAATTTCTCCGGCTACAGCATTCAGATACGCGGCATCGGTACACAGGCCATCTCGGTCACCACCGATCCGGCGGTGGCCGTCGCGTTCAATGACACACCCTTCATCCGAAATCATTTCTTCGAACAGGAATTTTACGACGCTGCGCAGGTCGAAGTGCTGCGTGGGCCGCAAGGCACGCTTTACGGCCGCAATGCAACGGCTGGCGTGGTGAACCTCACCAGCGCCAAGCCGACAGATCAATTCGAAGCCATGGCCTCGGGCGAGTTCGGCAACTACAAGGACCGCCGTTTCGAAGGCATGATCAACATTCCCATCCTCGACGACCGCATCGACTTGCGCATCGCTGGAGAATGGACCAAACGCGACGGTTTTTCGCTCAACTCGCTGACCGATCAACGCATCGATGGCCGCGATCTATGGTCCGGACGCGTTACGCTGGGCTGGAAACCGACCGAGCACCTGCAAGCCTATCTCATCTGGGAGCATTTCTCCGAAAACGACGATCGGTTGAGAAGCGCAAAACAGCTCTGCAAAACAACGCCTCTTCCCACCGTAGTGGATGGCGTTCCGATTGCACCTCGGGGCGGTCAAATAGCTCAAGACTTCGGGGCTTACCTTGCGCAAGGTTGTCAGGCCGTTTCGCTCTATTCGCCCGAAGCGTTTGAGGTGCCGAATGGCTACGCGCTTCCTTATTACGTCGCGATTTCGTATGGCGGTTATGCCTCGAACATAAACCCATATCTCAATGCAACACAGTCAACGAATCTGCGCGATATCGAATCTCAACTCGAGCCATCGTATAAGGCCAAGAACGACGTTGTGGAGTTGAATGCCGATTACGATTTCACACCCACACTGACGTTCACGTCACAAACGGGGTTCAATCAGGATTTCCTATGGTCGACCGAGGATTACAATCGTTTCGCGTCAACGCCTGGAATTTTTGTCCCGTTTGTGTTCCATGGCAATACGATCGTCGACCAAAACGGTGTCTATTGTGATCCACAACTCGGTTGCAGCGACCGTCTGCTCGCTGAGGATTTGAACGAGGAGCATGCTTGGCAAGCAAGTCAGGAATTCCGGCTCGCATCGCATTTCACGGGGCCTTTTAACTTCAGCGCTGGCGGAAATTATCTGCACTATGAAACTGAAGAGAACTATTACGTTTTCATCAACGCTTTGACACGCTTCTCCACGGACTCGCTCACCCCGGACAATAGTGATTGTGTCATGACACGGGGCGGCGGCTTTAACTTGCACGATCCCAGGTTAGGTGGTGGCAGTGGTGCAGCCGCTTGTCCTTACATCGATCCCAATCCGATCGGGAGTCTCAACGACAACGGCCACAACTATTTCTTGAGCCAGAATCCTTATACGCTAAATTCCTATGCGGCTTTCGGCGAAGGCTACTACGATATCTTTAAAGACCTGAAGCTCACCACGGGCCTGCGTTGGACCGAAGACCAGAAACATTTCACTGATATTCCCAGCGAAATTTTTGCCCTGGGCTGGGGATATGGTTCGACCGGTACGGTCGACCAGCAATGGGATGCGATTACCGGCCGCGCAGCCCTGAATTGGACGCCGCAACTTAGCTTTACCGATCAAACCCTGTTCTACGGCTCATACGCGCACGGATATAAGGCTGGCGGCGCCAATCCTCCGGGCGCTGTACTTCTGGTGCAAAAATCGGGTGCGGACAATCCAAACCCCGTGCATCCCCTTACCTTCAAGCCCGAGTTCATCGATGCTTTTGAACTTGGCACCAAGAACACGTTACTCGATGGAGCGCTGACGTTGAACGGCAGCGTGTTCTATTACAATTATGAAAACTACCAGATTTCCGAAATTGTCGACCGCACGGCGATCAACAACAACTATGACGCCCATGTGAAAGGCGCGGAGGTCGAGGCCACCTGGGAGCCGATCCCCGGATTGCGCTTCAACGCCAGCGGTGGGTACGAAGACGCGCGTGCCGCAAATGGCCAGAGCGCGGTTGATCTGATGGACCGCACGGCTGGGAACCCCGATTGGATGGTGATGAAGCCATTCGTAACACAAGCGTCGGACTGTATTTTACCGACTTATGTTATTGCAGCCCTTATCAAGCTACAACCTGTTGCGTCTGGCTCGATACCCAATCCCACGTCGTTCGCTTGTGGCATAGCCTATAATCAGGGTTATGATCCGGTTACCTACAAGCCTTATACAAATCCCGTCTCTCCAACGACATTTATAATCGGTGCCACCGGAAACAATGTAAAGCCGACGCCCGCCGGTTATGTCGGATTTGATCCGGCCAGCGCACCGAACGATGGCGAAGGATTCAGCAAGGATCTCAGCCATCACTCGTTACCAAATGCGCCGCCATTTACGCTCTCGGCCGGCGCGCAATATTCCATTCCCATCACCAGTGATTGGGCGGGAACATTACGGGCAGACTTCTATTGGCAGGATGATAGTTGGGCCCGCATCATCAACGATGATCCTTACGACCGCCTGCACGGTTACACCAACCTGAACCTCACCCTGATTCTGACCAATCAGGCTGGCTGGCAGGCGATGGGCTTCATCAAGAACGTGATGAACACCACGGCGATCACCGGCGCCTTCCTCAATTCGGACGACAGCGGTTTGACGACCAACGTGTTCCTGACAGACCCGCGTCTGTTCGGCATCCGCGTCACGAAGAATTGGTAAGGGGGACCCAATGAGCGAATTGATAACAAATACGAGACAAGAAAATCTCCGCTGGCATCTGCTGAACACCGTATCTGCGGCCTCGCTTCTGCTGGCGGTCTCCGCGCCGAGCACTGTCATGGCCGAAGATATGGATCGTCCTACCGTCTGGATTGAACTGGGCGGCCAGTTTGAAATCGGTCAAGGCAACGAAGATCGTTATGCCGCCCCCTTCATTATCAGGAATTTGGGCAGGCACCTTGACTCCCCGCTGAACGCGCAACAGCCGCCTCATTCCGATTTCGCCGGTGAGGGGAAGATATCCTTCGAGCCTGCAGGCACGGATTGGATCTTTTCTGCAGCCGTCCGCTATGGCCGGTCCAATGGCAAGAAAGACATGTTCCAGCAGACTCAAGCCCAATACACGCATCTTAAAACCGCGCTGAATGGTATTCTGCCGGGGAAATACGGTTATGCCACCGTCACAAGCCCTAGGTTCAGCAATTCGCAAACCAAATATAGCTCTGCACATGCGATTATCGATTTTATGGCCGGTAGAGATGTGGGCTTGGGAGTTTTTGGACGATTTGCTTCTTCAACATTCAGTGCTGGCGTTCGATACGCCCAGTTCGGAACGAAGTCGGATATCGTGTTTCACTCTCTGCCTTCTCGCCACTATCCAAACTATCATTCCAACAAAGGTGTTCATTCCACTTACTACGCCCATGCTGAGGCGGAGCGGACGTTTCACGGGGTTGGACCATCGATTTCTTGGGACGCATCTGCTGCGGTTTTGGGCAAGCACGAGGAAGGCGAGGTAACCCTCGATTGGGGCATAAACGCTGCCGCTTTGTTTGGCCGCCAAAGAGTGACCAGTAGCCACGAGACGAAGGGGTTCTACATCACGGGGAGCATAGCCCGCGTGAAGTCGCAGTATGATCACATAACGCCGGTCGTTCGTTCGCATTCTGTTGTGGTGCCTAACCTCGGTGGTTTCGCTGGTATCTCGGTGAAATACCCTAACGCCAAATTCAGCGTCGGGTACCGGGCTGACTTCTTTTTTAATGCGATGGACGAGGGGACCGACACACGCAATTCCGGTACACGCGGCTTTCTTGGCCCCTTCGCCACGGTCAGTATCGGGCTGGGGGGATGAGGGGAATGACTCGGACATAGAATTGGAGAGACGGCGGAGCGATCTGCCGTCTTTTTCTTTGAGAGCGACATTTGAATTGAGCCGCGGACGCAACGAGTTTTCTTTCAAACTGGGAGAAGTCGATGGAATGCGTTCTTCAAACTTTCCTGGACGACCTCGAAGTCTCGGGAAACATCCAACAGCTCCGCGATGCTCTAACGGCGCTCACGAGCGGTTTCGGTCTTAAGAGTTACGCCTACTTAGCACTATCGAATTCTCCCTATCATCGCCCACGCCTGATCTCGAACTATGACATACGCTGGACAGGGCATTACCTCGATCAGTTCTATCACAAATCAGATCCCATAATTCTGCGGGCCTTGCGCGATCCGAAGCCTTTCAGGTGGGGCGCAGAATTTATCGGTTCAGCCAGTTCGCGATTCATACGCAACTTTTTCCATGAAGCTGCGAGTTTTGGGATTTGCTCCGGCCTGACCTATCCTATGGGTCGCTGGCGTGCAGGCCGGGCGGCTTTGACATTTGCTTCGGATTCTTCTGGGTCCGATTTTCTCGTTCACGCCCCCGAGACTTGCGGCGTGCTGCGAATGGCGGCCTACGAATTCCATCGGCACTTTCGCCGCCTTGTCGCTCCTGGCTACAGCGTCAACGGTGTGGCGCTGAGCCTGCGTCAGGTTCAATGCCTCGAATGGATCGCCATGGGCAAGACCATCGCCGAAGTGGCCTTTCTGCTGGGCGTCGCGCGTTCAACGGCAAAGCATCATCTCCAAGTCGTGCGCGAGAAACTCAATGTCCACACCAGTGCGCAGGCGGTCGCAGCGCTGGCCAATTTGAAACGGATTCTCTGAAAGCGGTTTTTCAGCCCTCCGCCATTTGGCGAGGTGCTTCAATCTTCAGGATAGGTCTCCATGACGTTGCAACCGTCATGGAGACCACCATGTTGCAGCTCATCACACCGGATTGTTACGGCGAGTTTGCCGACGATCTTACCGAAATGCACAAGATGCGGTGCCGCGTTTTCAGGGACCGCCTGAATTGGGACGTGCAAGTCGCAGATGAAATGGAGCGAGACCATTTCGACGATCTGCATCCGGTTTATCTCCTGCAGCGCGATCATGACGGCCGCGTCTGCGGCTGCGCCCGCCTTCTGCCGACACTCGGACCAACGATGTTGCGCGATACGTTTCCCGCGCTGCTGCATGGCGAATCCATGCGGGCCAGTCCGGCAATCTGGGAAAGCAGCCGCTTCGCCCTTGACGTGCCAGAGAATGCGCCCCAGGCAGCAGGCGGCATGGCCATCGGCACCTACGAACTTTTCGCAGGTCTTGTAGAGTTCGGGCTTGCAAAGCGATTGCGCGAGATCGTCACCGTTACTGACGTGCGGCTCGAACGCATTCTGCGGCGAGCGTCCTGGCCGTTGCGGCGGATCGGTCCGCCTGTGCGGATCGGCAACACACAGGCAGTCGCGGGATTTCTGGAAGTCTCGCGGGCGGCGCTTCAACGCCTGCGAAACGGCGGCGGACTCAAAGGTCCGGTGCTCTGGTCGCCCGTCGCTCCGCAATCGTGAGGCGGCGATGAGCGAGCAGGATGATTTCGTGGTGCCGGACTGGTTGACGGACAAGCCTTACACCTACACCGAACGTCTTTCCGGTCCACAATGGGCTTGGGAATTTTTGAGACGCAACGTGGAATTCCGGGCCGATTGGAGAAAGGCGCAGCTCGAATACGGCCTTTCCGGTTACGATCCGCCGGTGACAATGATGATGTCGCAATACGACACACCGATGCTTTCGAAATGGGGATTACTCTACTGCACCACCCCCAACGACGATTCTCGCATGGCTGGCGCTTTTTGGAATCCCGGCCTTTGCTCCACCGTCTTGCGGCTTCAAGGATTCCCGGTGACTGCGGAAATCGCCGCCGCGCCATTCGTGATCGACGATCTCAAATGCCCGTCCATACTGCTCGAATTTCCCAACCAATCGCAGCATCTGCTCTTTATGGATGAGGCAAGGCGGCTGCAGCTTGCCATCGAGGGCGCCGATGTGATGCGACCGGTGCGCCTGCTGGTCGAGGGGACACTGGAAAAGGAACTGGCGGCGGCGCAGCTACGATCGCTGCGGTGTTTCAACGATCTGCGGATTTCTGGAAGATTGTATGATTCCCACATTGAGCGAGGCCGTGGGCCGGAACGATTGCACTTGGTCCTGCGCATTCTCGACGCGCACCTTTCCGGTGCCACACGCGACGAAATCGCCAGGAAGCTCTTTGCCGATGAATATCTCGACGAGGGATGGTCCGGCGCCAATCAGTTGCTGCGGGACCGCGTGAGACGGGCGATCTATCGTGGCCGTGCGTTGATGCGCAAAGCTTATCGCACTCTGTTGGCGTAATGGTGCCGTTTAGGCGCGCGGGTTCGACACAAGGTGTTTCAGGCCGTCCATGGTCGTGAACCAGCGGGCGCGCACGATATGGCTTTCCAGACATTTGACGGCACGGTCGCGGTCCGCGTTCGGATCGATGTGCAGGACTTCGGTGCAAAGTTCGTCAATGAGGGCGCCGCAGTCGATCGCATCCATCAATTCGATGTAGAGCGTGAAGTGCTCCTTGTCGTAAGCCGTCAGCTCGTCCTGGGTGGGAGCGAGATCGGCGAGAGCAACCTTCTTTGTGTTTTTCGTCATTGTGCATCCCGTGAAGGACGCCGCCATGTTGCCCCTGGGAGAGGGGCCTGGCAGCCGGAACGTTAGGATCCTTCATACGCAAAGGCACGATGCCTTTAGGCCTTGCGGCCATTGGACATAGCATCGACCGCCCGGCCCTAAGCCAGGCGTATGTGAGGATCCTACTCCCCCTGAGCCGTTGGTGGGCTCAGGCGTATAGAATCGCAGAACCAAGTTGGTTTCGCAAGAAATTTGCTATCGCCAGAAGGTATTGGCCGCCCGCGCTAACGCGCGCCGCGTGGTCGTGAACCGAACCCGGCCTGCGCTTCGCTCCAGCTGGTTTCGTCCCTTCGGGCTTTCCCCGCATGGCGGAGGCTCAGGCTTCGCCTGAGCAGTGGCGTCGGCGCGGCCGCGCCGACACTTCTATGTGTCATTCCCCGTATGCGCGGGGGTGGGCGGCGCTCCCTTGTAGTCCCGCCGCGGCGTGCCGCAACGCGCGCGAACAGCGCGCGTCTTCCGCTTCGCTTCAGCCCTTCGGGTGCAGCCCACCTCTGACGGCGGGCCTGCCGGTCGCCAAACGCCGCCCACCCCCACGCCTCCGGGGAATGTGTGCGCGAGGTCCGAGCAGGTGGCTGCAGCCGTGCCCTGATCTTCCAACAGCAGCGATGCGGCGCAACCTTGAAAGGTGACTGTTATGGAACTGAAGAACATCCCCATCGAACAACTGCACATCTCCAAGCTCAATATGCGGCATGGCAGGAAATCGCCTGACGTATCGGACATTCTGCCGAGCGTGCGCGAGAAAGGCATCCTTCTGCCGCTGATCGTCAGGCCGGAAGACGATGGTTTCGGCGTGATCGCTGGTGGCAGGCGCTATCGCTGCGGCGAGATCATTGTTGAAGAAGGCGGCGCGTTTGAACCGCCGCTGTGCGCCGTAATGGGCGAGGGCGATGATGCCGAAGCCCTCGAAATCTCTCTCATCGAGAACTTTGCCCGGCGCGATCCCGACCCGTTCAGCGAATACGAAACCTTCGCCAAGCTGATCAAATGCGGGCGGACCATCGACGGCATTGCCGCCACCTTCGGCATCACCCCGCAAGTGGTCAAACAGCGTCTCGCGCTCGCCAATCTGCTTCCAAAGATCAAGGAAGCGTACCGCGCCGACGAGATCGACGACGAGACGGTGCGCCATCTCACCATGGCGACCAAGAGCCAGCAAAGGGATTGGCTCAAGCTGTTCGAGGATGAGGGCGGCAACGTGCCCGCCGGACATTGTTTGAAGCAATGGTTGTTCGGGGGAGCGTCCATTTCCACCAAGGCGGCGCTGTTTCCGCTGGAACAATACACCGGCCAGATCGTCAATGATCTGTTCGGTGAGGACAGCTACTTCGCGGATGTTGAGACCTTCTGGCAGGCGCAATCCGCCGCCATCGAGGCCAAGGCGGAAACCTATTGTGAAGCGGGATGGAGTGATGTCGTCGTTCTGGAGATCGGTGCGTATTTCTCCACTTGGGAGCATCAAAAGACACCCAAGACCAAGGGTGGAAAGGTTTTTGTCGAATGCGCTCATGGTGGACAGGTCAAGTTTTATGAGGGCTACCTGACCGCGAAGGAAGCCGGGAAGATCGCGCGCGCCGACACCAAGAAGGGTGACGGGACCGGCGACAACGAAGGCGAAAAGTCCGCCAAACCGCAGATGACCCAGACGATGGAGAACTACCTTGAACTCCACCGTCACGCGATTGTTCGCCTCGCGCTGTTACGCGATCCGGCCTGTGCATTCCGGCTCATGGTGGCCCATGCCATCGTGCCCACCGGCAACTGGAACGTGAAGTCCGATCCGCAGCGTGCCCGTTCCAACGAGATCGGCGCGAATATCGCAGGTGCGCCAGCGCAAGCGAAGTTCGAAGTCGAGCACGAGGCCGTCGAAGCGTTGCTCGACAAGTCGGTAGAGCGCGACACCATCGGCGTGTTTGCGCATCTTCTGACGCTCACCGATGAGGATGTGATGCGCATCGCGGCCTTCGTCATGGCCGACACGTTAGCGGTGGGCGATACGACCGTGGAAGCCGTGGGCCACCGCCTGAAACCCAATGCCGCCGAGGTCTGGCAACCGGATGATCTGTTCTTCGAACTCGTCCGGGATCGCATCACCGTCAATGCCATGCTGGCCGAAGTGGCAGGGAAATCCGTCGCCAAAGCCAACAAGGATGAGAAGATGAAGTCGCAGAAAAAGGTCGTTCGCGATTGTCTCGCGGGTGAAAATTGGCGCTCCAAAGTGGAAGGCTGGCTTCCCGGCTGGATGCAGTTTCCGTTCAAACCTTACGGCAAAGGCGCATCGCGCATTGCCGACGCGGCCAAGCAGGCCGGGCGTTTGATCCCGGAAACATAGCGATCATCGAAGCGGGCGGCGTTGCCGCCCGCGTCCGTTTGCAATGCTGGAATATTCCTGCGGGTTGGGAGCGTTCGCCGTTTGACCGTACAGGCTGCGGTTTCTTGCGTGGCGAATTTCCCGCATCGCGATCTTAGCCCTGCGTCTCAATAGAGATTTTCAGACATATAGGTCACCGCAATCCGATGCGGTGAACCGATGGATACCGACGAAGACGACCACAACGCCCGCGCAGCGACGGCGCGCAAGGGAAGTCCCTTCCTGAACACGGCACAGGCCGCGCACTATCTGTGCATTTCCAGGCGCACACTGGAAGATTTGCGCCATCGCGGCGAAGGGCCGCCGCATCGCAGGCATGGCCGCCAGGTGCGCTATCACATCGCCGATCTCGATGCGTGGTCGGCTGCTCAGAACGAGAAGGGCAAGGCACCCCGAAAGCGAAAATCCGATGCCACGCCGCGGTCGTAAGTACCGGCTGCGGGTCGTTTTGACCTCGCGCGGCATGGGTTCCGTGGCTGCCGTATTCGCGCTCTGCGGCTATCTCATAACGCCTTCGAGCACACCAGACCGCGCCCGCATCGTCTGGAATGTAACCGCTAGCGCACCTATCGGCCTCTATGTTGTCCGGCATGATCGTGCGTTCGTGCGCGGCGATCTTGTCTTGGTTGTCCCTTCCCCAAGTATCGCGCAATTCGCCATGCAGCGCGGTTATCTGCCGGCCGGCGTGCCGCTGGTGAAGCGCATTGCTGCCATGGCCGGCGACACCGTTTGCGCGCAGGGGGACAGCATATTTATCGATGGCCAATCTGTGGCCGTGAGGCTTTCTGCTGACGGCGAAGGGCGACCGTTACCGAGTTGGCGGGGATGCCGGACCCTCGATCAGGGCGAAGTTTTCCTGCTCATGGAAGGCGTCCGAACGTCTTTTGACGGGCGGTATTTTGGTCCGACGAGTATCTCCAACATCGTCGGACGTTTGGATGCGTTATGGACCCACTGAAAGCGCTCGGTCTCTGTGCGCTACTGGCTTCAGCGCCCCAGACGGCTCCAAATTGCGCGCCGGTAGAGCACGTTTCGTCGCCGCTCATCGACCGCTGGCAATCCGAAATCACCGGAGCTTCCCGGCGTTTTGGTATTCCAGAAGACTGGATTCGCGCCGTTATGAAACAGGAAAGCGCGGGCCTCACCGTACTCAACGGCCAGCCAATCACTTCGCGCGCAGGCGCGATGGGACTGATGCAACTTGTGCCCGGAACGTGGTCGGAGATGCGGGATCGCTACGGTTTGGGCAGCAATCCATTCGATCCGAGCGACAATATCCTCGCGGGCACAGCTTATCTCCGCGAAATGTACGATCGCTACGGTTATCCATATCTCTTTGCCGCGTATCATGTAGGTCCAGATCGCGTGAATGCGTTTCTTGCCGGATTGAAACCGCTGCCGGATGTCACGCGCACCTACCTCGAAAGCATCGTTCCGGGAGTCGAAATCTCCCAATTTCTGGTTCGAAATCCCATCTCGAAGCCCACGAATTCGAGTCCGAATTCGCTGTTTTTCATGCGGTCGGAGAGTGAAATTTCATCGCCGCAACCGTTAAATTCATACTCGAAATCCGCAAAATCCGAGTCGAAAAGCAAACGAATTAATCGCGAAAATGCCTCCGGTCAGATCGTGGAATCTGTTCATGGCGCGAGCGATTTGTTCGTCCCTCTCATGCAACTCGCGCGATAGCGCACTCGCGGAATCCTTGGAAAGCTTGGAGATTTGCGCAGGGTGAGCACAAAAAATTTGGAGAGCAAGATTGAAGGCTTGATGTCTGCGATCCATCAAGTGGTTGTCTGCACATCTCTATTCTTGATGTTACGGCGGAGAAGCATAGCAGCACGATTTTCCAAACACCTGGTGCGCAACACAGCGATGGCATCATTCGCTATTTTGTATATCTCGCGGTTCAATCGTACTGAAGCTCTACGCGAGTTGTTGCGATGAACGATGATGAGTTCGAACCGAAGGTGGGGCACGGACGAGCACCGCGGGAGCGAAGTTACGTTCAGCGCGTATTGCACAGCACGGCGAAGGCCGGGAGTCGTGTCGGCAAGGGCAATCGCCGCTTCAACGGCAGTCGTATCGGCAGGGGTTCGGGCGTCGGCGGTGTCCTTGGCTCGCGTGACAAGAATTCGGCCTTCAGATCGCGCAGGGTGGTCGTACAGGCGCGGATCGTGAAGCTCGCAGGCAAAGGCTTGGGCGGTGCGCGTGCCCATCTACGCTACGTTCAGCGCGATGGTGTTACCCGTGAAGGCGAGCCAGGCTCGCTGTACGACCGCGAGAATGACAGGGCCGACGGGAAATCTTTCATCGAACGTGCCGATGGCGACCGCCACCAGTTCCGCTTCATCGTCTCCCCCGAAGCCGGGGACAAATACCAAGACCTGAAGCCTTTCGTGCGCCGTCTCATGGACCGCATGGAAAAGGATCTGGACACGCAGCTCGATTGGGTGGCGGCCGACCACTACAACACCGGCCATCCCCACAGCCATATCATCGTCCGGGGCAAGGACGCGACGGGCAAAGACCTCATCATCGCCCGCGAATACATCACCCATGGAATGCGAGAACGCGCAGCCGAGATCGTTAGCCTCGATCTTGGGCCCCGATCCGACCTGGAGATTCTGGACCGGCTCCGCGATGAAATGGAACAGGAGCGATTCACCAGGATCGACCGCGACCTGCTGCGCGCAATGGATGCCGAGCGGACGGTCGGAACCATCGGCAGCGATAGCTCGCAACAGAGTCTGCGAGCAGGCCGGTTGCAGAAGCTGGGTCGCCTGGGTCTCGCAACCGAGATCGAGCCGGGCCGGTGGCAGCTGTCGGGCAAACTGCAAGTCACGCTCCGGCAGATGGGCGAGCGCGGCGACATCATCCGCACGATGCAGCGTGACCTCGCGCGGGAGAGTAGTGGTAGGGCATCCGCGAACTATGCGATCTACGATGCCGTTGAGCCCGATACTGGCAGGCTTGTTGGGCGCGTGGCGGCGCAGGGGATTTCCGACGAACTGCACGACCGCCGCTATCTCATCGTGGATGGCATGGATGGACGCGCCTATTACGTCGATTTGGGACTCATCGATCCAGCAGGAATACCAAGTGACGGCGGGATCGTGTCTGTCACGCCTGTTCGCGCCAGTGCGAAACAGGCCGACCACACCGTGGCTGAGATCGCGGCTTCCCATGGCGGTGTCTATGACATCGCCACCCACACACGAGCCGATCCAAGAGCAAACCCGGATTACCTCATGGCCCATATCCGCCGGCTTGAAGCCTTAAGGCGCGCTGGCGTGGGTGTGGAGCGGCAAGCCGATGGTAGCTGGAAAATCCCGCCCGATCATCTGCAACAGGCAGAGCGGTATGAGCGGATGCAGGCACGGTCTCGTCCTGTACAGGTGGAAACGCTGTCGCCGCTACCGTTGGAGCGACAGATCAGGATCGAAGGCGCGACGTGGCTGGATCGCGAATTGACCAATCCCACAGCCTTCGACATTCGAGGCTCCGGATTCGGGCATGATGTTCAGGATGCTTTGAACCGCCGTCGCCAATGGTTGATCGCGCAGGGCTTCGCGCGGGAGGAAGACGGGCGCACGATCTATCCCACTGGCATGGTATCCGAGCTACAGCGCCGCGAGCTCGCAAAGGAAGGGGCGAAGTTCGCCCGTGAGCGGGGTTTGCCCTATGCCGAAACCGCCAAGGGCGATCACGTCTTCGGCGTCTATCGCAAACGGCTTGACCTCGCGAGTGGGCGTTTCGCGCTCATCGAGAACAGCCGCGAATTTACCCTCGTTCCCTGGCGACCGGTGATCGAGGACAGCATCGGCCGGGAAGTCTCCGGAAACTTGCGGGGCGATACGATTTCCTGGACGCTTGGTCGTCAGCGCAGCGGGCCGTCGATCTCGTAGCTGCGGCCGGACGGGGTCCAACCGTAGAAGACCGTGATTGTCCAAATAAGGCTACAAGCAAATCCTCGCGGGCATCAAGTCGCGCTCAACCGAGGTTGCTGTGAGGAAAAATCGCCACTGCATCTATCTAGAACCCAAAATTAGCGAACGGCTGACCGCGTTGGCCGAGAAACCTGGAACCACGATATCCAACGTGATCGGCGATGCCTTGCGAGCTTACTTCGAGCGTCAGGGCGGCGACGTCCTCGAAGATCGGTTCAAGGCGCGTCTCGACAACATCACCACGCAGCTCAACCGCATCGAACGCGATCAGCGGATCGATCTCGAAAGCCTGGCGCTGTGGATTCGCTATCAGTTGATGCTTTCCAATCCCGTGCCGCCTGGGCAACTCGCGGCGCTACAGGCGGTTGGGCAGGAGAGGTTCCAGGCGTTCATCGACGAGGTGGGCCGCAGGATTGCGAATGGCAGGGCTACCAGCGTTGAGGTCATGCAGAGGGCGAAAAAGGTTTCCTGAGAAAATTGACGATTTTGGCTTCTATGTTCGAAGTCTGAACGCCCAGCAAGGCGTTGGTTATCTAAAAGCTCACGGATGTCTAAAATATAGCAATCCTGCCGATTCCCGGCAGGCACGTCTTGTCGGCTGCGGCAAGACGAGCCCTCTTGAAAATATCCTAGAAATGGGATAATGCGTATGGCTCGAATATTGATCGCTGGGGAGAAGCCGCTTGCCTGGGTGGGATCATCCAAGCGGGATTTTCTGGAGTTTCCAGAGCCGGTCAAAGATGAGATGGGCAACGCGCTTGGTATCGCGCAATTTGGAGGAAAACATCCTTCCGCGAAGCCATGGAAAGGACAAGGGCCGGGCATTTTCGAGATCGTGGAGGATTTCGATGGCGACACTTACCGGGCCGTCTATACGGTCAAATTCCGCGAGACAGTGTATGTGCTGCACGCATTCCAGAAGAAATCTCCGCGCGGAATCAAGACAGCCAGAGGCGATGTGGAGCTCATCGAACAGCGGCTGAAAAGTGCGCAGCAGGACTATGAGGCACGTTATGGCAGATCGAAGCACCAAAAACCGTGATGAAATCACCGTCGGAACGACCAACGTGTTCGCCGACCTCGGGTATGCCGATGCCGGCGAGCGGCAGACAAAGTTGCGTCTTGCCTATGCGATCAATCAAATTCTCGAAAGCCAGAACCTAACCCAGGCGGCAGCGGCCGAGCTTTTGGCTATCAATCAACCGAAGATTTCGGCGCTCCTGCGGTACAAGCTGGAAGGCTTCTCGGTTGAGCGGTTGATGACGTTCCTGACATCGCTTGATCGCGACATAAACATTGTCATCAAGAAGAAACCCAAGGCGCACAGCACCGGGCGAATTCACATCATAGCTGCGTAGCGTGCGTGGGCGATCATCCATACATCGGTGTCCCCACTACCGCCATTTCTGCTTTGGGCGCTGTTGGGAAATGCCTCTCAAACGGCCCAAAACGGGTTCATGCAAGAAATATGAAGCAAATTCAACGTGATATGGATCGGGTATAATTGGGTGCAATTGGATATGTAATTGGGTGCATGAATCTGTGTCACGGCTCCGGCCTTCTAACCGCGATGGCGCAGCGTATCGACCAGAAGCGCGAACGCCGCCGAAGGTTGCCTTCGGCTTGGATAATGCAGGTGATGGCCGGAATAGGGCGCGTACCAATCCTCCAGCATCCGCTTGAGGCGGCCTTTGGCAATATGCGGTGCCGCCAGATCGTCCCACATAGGCAAGGCCGTTTTCGCTTAGCGCTGATCGCGCCTAAAGACTGACGTTACTGTTCTTTATGAAGGCGACAGAGAAATCCGTCGTCTTTTTGTTTGCGATTGCAACTTTGAAGTGAGCGCCCGATTGGGCTCGCTCCCGGCCAAGGGAGCAAGAAAATTTCGCCGAAAATTTCTTCCGTTCGTCCATGCACAATCGCGCGGCTTGCGCGACTTATAGTGCAAGGACGTGTTCTTGCCCTCGAAGAACGGGATGATGCGGGGGAATGGCAGAAACAATCGGACCCAATTCGGAAACCGACAAGGCTGACGGTCGCGAAACGATGGCGGCGGCTTTGGACGTAAACGCGTGGTTCGTGCGGGAAATCCTGCCGCTGGAAGCGTCTTTGCTGAGGTTTCTGCGCCGGGGTTGGCGCAACGAAAGCGACATCAGAGATCTTTGCCAGGATGTCTATATTGAAATTTACGAGTCGGCCAAAGCGGAAATTCCAGAATCCGCAAAAGCGTTCGCTTTCACCGTTGCGCGAAATGTCCTTGTCAGTCGGCTCCGCCATGCCCAAGTCGTCGCCATCGAAGCAGTGGCAGATTTGGACGATCTCGGCATCGTGCTCGACGAGCCAGGGCCGGAGCGAGCGGCGATTGGGCGGCAGGAATTGCATCGCCTACAGGCGGCACTCGATCAACTTCCCCAACGATGGCGCGAGGTGATTGTGATGCGAAAAATAGAAGGGTTCACGCGTCCGCAAATCGCCGCGCGCCTCGGCATCGCCGAGCGCACCGTGTCGTTGCACCTTGCGTCGGGCATCGTTGCGCTGGCGAACCTGTTCCACGGCGTCCTTCCCGACAAAGGAGGCAAGCCGTGAGCCAGGCAGGTTCTCAAAGGGCACCGAGCACTGACACCGAGCAGGTGATGGCGATCGCTGGAAACTGGATCGCGCGCCGCGACCATTCCGATTGGAGTGCGCGGGATCAGGCCGAATTAGATGCATGGCTGACCGAATCTCCATCCCATCAGATCGCATTCCTGCGCCTGGACGACGTTTGGCAACGGGCAAACCGGTTGAAAGCATTGCAGCACCCGCGGCGAAGCGGCCTCGCGGTGGTTCAACAATGGATTGTGAGGCCATTGGTGATGCGGATAGCCGCGGTCCTTGTTGTTGCGGGCCTCGTTACTGCGGGCGGGAGCCATTACTTCGCAGTGTCGGATGAAACGACATATGCGACATCCGCCGGTGAGCACAAGATCGTGGCCCTCGGCGATGGTTCGAAGGTCGAGTTGAACACAAACACGCTTATCCGAATGAGCAGAACGGATAAACAGCGAGTGGTCAGGCTCGTTAGAGGCGAAGTCTTCTTTCAGATCAGGCACGATCCGTCCCGGTCATTTGTCGTATTGGCCGGCGATCACCGCATCACCGATATAGGGACCGAGTTCCTGGTCCGGTCCGAACCCAATCGATTGGAGGTTGCTCTCGTCGAAGGCCGCGCGCAGTTCGATGCGCCGGATGGGCGGATGCAGTCTCCTATCCTGCTGACTTCGGGCGTCGCCCTTGTAGTCTCGAACAATCTTATCACGACGATAAAGAAAGCTCCCGTCGAACAGGCGCATGAACTTGCCTGGCGCAGGGGAATGCTCGTCTTCGACAAGGAACCGCTCGGCCAGGTGGCGGAAGAATTTAATCGTTATGGCGGAAAAAAGATCGTCGTCACCGAAGCGTCGATTGCGAAGATCCCTGTCAGCGGAACGTTTCCGACAAATGGCGTCGACGGCTTCGTCGAACTCGCCAAAGCAATGCTGGGGCTGAAAGTCGAGCAGCGCGGACAACGGGTCGAGCTTTCGCGCTGAATGTGAAAACGCAGGGCGGGGCTAACTGGGGCGTCCGCAGATATCAAGGGGGAAAAATGTTCAAGCAGTTGAAGCCGGTCTTGCTCGTGGGTACCGCCTTGGCTTTGTTGGGAACTGGTGCGGCCGCGAAAGACTTCGATGTTCCTGCGGGAGAATTAAGGACGGCGCTCGATGCCTACATGAAACAGTCCGGCGTCGCGCTGATGTATCTGCCCGATACGGTCAAGGGCATCAAGACGAGGGGCGTGGAAGGTGATTTGAGCCCCGATAGCGCGCTATCGCGGATTCTATCTGGCACCGGGTTTAGCGCGAGAAAGGCATCAACCGGCGCGGTCGGAATTTTCCGCGATGGCGAGAGTGAGATCATCACTGTTCCATCTATCCAACTTGCCCAAGCTACATCTGCACCACGTGCCGCGGTCGAGACCGTTACCGTCACCTCCTCGAAGCTTGGTGGCGCAGATGTCCAATCCATCCCCATCTCAATCACTGCCCTTTCGCAGGAGCAATTGACCGCCACGCAAACGGCAGGCGGGCCGGACCTGATCAAGCAGGTGCCGAACATGACCTTCACGAAAACCAATTTCACCGGTTACAGCATCAATATTCGCGGTATCGGCACCCAAGCGATCTCCGTCACCACCGATCCTGCCGTGGCGGTTGCGATGAACGACACGCCCTTCATCCGCAATCACTTCTTCGAACAGGAATTCTACGACATCGGGCAAGTCGAAGTGTTGCGCGGCCCTCAAGGCACGCTCTATGGGCGCAACGCGACCGCGGGCGTCGTCAATCTTACCACCGCAAAACCGACCGACCAGTTCGAAGCGATGGCGAGCGGAGAGATCGGCAACTACCAGCAACGCCGCTTCGAGGGGATGGTCAACCTGCCGCTCGTCGATGATCGGCTCGACCTGCGTGTCGCGGGCGAATGGACCAAGCGGCAGGGCTATTCTTTCAACGACCTGACGGATCAACGCGTCGATGGCCGCGACCTGTGGTCCGGCCGGGTCACCATCGGCCTCAAGCCGATAGAGAACCTGCAGATGTATCTCGTTTGGGAGCATTTCTCCGAAGACGACGACCGGATGCGCACAAGCAAGCAGCTCTGCAAGACCGATCCGGGGCCGGCAAGCGTGGATGGCGTTATCATCAAGCCTGGCGGAAGCACGACTGGGGGAACCGGAGGGGGCATCGGAGCTGCTTTTACGCTGAATGCAGGTTATCTCAGCCAAGGGTGCCTTCCGGCGTCGCTCTATTCTCCGGAGTCGTTCGAAGTGCCGAACGGTTATTCGCTTCCCTATGTGATGGCGGGCTATGTGGCTGGCACGCTTGACGCCAGAGTCAATCCCTATGCCAGTACCACGCAATCGCAAAATCTTCGCGTCATCGAATCGCAGATCGATCCTCTCTACAAGGCCAAGAACGATACGGTCGAGTTGAACACCGACTACAAAATCACCTCCGCGCTGACCTTCACCTCGCAGACGGGATACAATCAGGATTTCCTGTGGTCGACGGAAGACTACAATCGCTTCGATACATCCCCTGGCATCTTTGTTATTCCGAGCCTGAAGACGGGTTGGATTCGCAACCAGACGCTGGTGGGCCAAGATGGGATGTTCTGCGATCCGCAGCTGGGTTGTAGCAATCGTCTCGTCGCGCAGGATATTTCCGAGGAACATGCATGGCAATTGAGCCAGGAATTTCGCCTGGCCTCAAGCTTTGCGGGGCCGTTCAATTTCAACGTCGGCGGCAATTACATGCATTACGAGACGGAGGAAAATTATTACGTCTTCGTGAATTCGCTTACCACCCTTGCGGCAACCTCCGGCGGCGCAATCGGATATCCTTGGGTTCCGAACGTTTCAGATGATCACGAATGCCTGAAAAAGGGAGCGTTCTCAGCCGGTGGGAGCGTGGGATATCAGAACAATGACCCCAGCCAGGGTGCGGGCCAGCCAACGTCCGTTTGCATGTATGTCGATCCAAATTCGCTTACCAGCCTGAATAACAAGGGGCACAACTATTTCCTGAGTCAGAATCCCTATCTGCTGAATTCCTATGCGGCTTTTGGAGAAGCTTACTACAATGTCCTAAATGACCTGAAGCTCATTACGGGTCTGCGCTGGACGGAAGACCAGAAGCATTTCACTGATATTCCCAGCGAACTTCTGTCGCAAGGTTATGGCTATGCCAGCACCGGCGTGGTGGATCAGCAATGGGATCAGTTCACCGGACGCGCCGCTGTCAACTGGACACCGAAACTCGCTTTCACCGACCAGACTCTAGTTTATGGCTCTTATGCACACGGCTACAAAGCGGGCGGCGCAAATCCGCCGGGCGCAACCTTATACGCTTACTTTACCGGCGAAACGGGCAACGGCGTTCCCGTGCACCCGCTGACTTTCAAGCCGGAATTCATCGATGCATTTGAACTCGGTACGAAGAACACGCTGCTGGATGGCGCATTAACGCTGAATGGCAGCGTTTTCTATTATAATTACGAGAACTACCAGATATCGGAAATTGTCGATCGCACATCCATCAATTTGAACTTCGATGCTCACGTTAAAGGCGCGGAGCTGGAGGCGAACTGGGAGCCTGTGCCCGGCCTGCGGTTCAATTTCGCAGGCGGCTGGGAGGACACGGCACTTGCTAGAGGCACAAGCTCTGTCGATCTCATGGATCGTACGGCAGATAATCCGGATTGGATCGTCGTCAAACCCTTCGTGACACAATCGTCGAATTGTATTCTTCCTGCATATGTCGTCGCCGACGCTATGGCAGCTTATAGAAACGCAGGCGAAGGCAACGCCGGAGTATCGATGTGCGGCTTTTCCTATGGCCAGCATGTCGATCCGATAACTGGCCTAGCCTATGACCCACTTCACCCGAGGACCACATATAGCGATTTGAACGGTAACTGCGTTTGTGCGGGCGAAGAGGCGGGGAGCTTCATTCCTCTCGATTATCCAGGTTTCGATCCAGCGAGCGCCCCCAACAACGGAGCAGGCTTCAGCAAAAATTTGGGCGGCAACGAATTGCCGAACGCGCCGCCTTTCACCGTGTCGTTCGGCGCGCAGTACAGCCTGCCGCTGACGCCCGATTGGGCCGGCACCCTGCGCAGCGATTTCTACTGGCAGTCCGATTCCTGGGCGCGGGTATTCAACGACGATCCGTATGATCGCATCCGGGGCTACAACACGGTCAACATTTCCATCATCCTCACCAATCAGAGCGGCTGGCAGGTGATGCTCTACGACAAGAACGTGTTCGACACGACCGCGATCACCGGCACATTCCTGAACAGTGACGACAGCGGCCTAACGACAAACGTGTTCCTCACCGATCCGAAGCTGATCGGCGTCCGCGTCACGAAGAACTGGTGAGCGCGATGGGGAAGAGCAATCTAACGAAAACCTACCTGTCATCCCGGCCAAGCGGCGTCAGCCGCGCAGAGCCGGGACCCATGGAGCAGGCGGCTGGATGGGCCTCGGATCGCCGCTGCGCGCCGTCTGGGATGACAATCATAATCACGGGGGGAACACAACAATGAGCGAACTCATCATACGCGCGGCCTGCGCCGACACCCGTTGGCAATTGCTCACGACCGTTTCGGCGCTGGCGCTGCTGACGGTGGTCGTCGCGGACGCGAAAGCCGAAGATGTAGACCGGCCCACCGTCTGGATCGAACTCGGTGGTCAGCTTGAACGTATGGACGGCGTGAACGGGCGCTTCATAGAGCCCTTCATGCTGGTGACGCCGACGCCAGGCATCCTGAATGCGGCCTCTCCGATCGACGCGCAGCGCCCGCCGCGTTATGGCATCGGCGGCGAAGCCAAAATATCGTTCGAGCCGAAGGGCATGGACTGGGTGTTTTCCGCCGCGGTGCGCTATGGCCGCGGCAACGGAAATCGATCCGTTTATCACCAATCTCCTGGTGCACCCTTCCCCTATAAAACTATTTTATACGGAGCATCCAAGGAAAGAACGCCGCTACTAGAAGACTATTCGAACAACCGGATCGAGAGCAGCGAAAGCCACGCCATCCTCGATTTCACGGCCGGAAAAGATGTGGGCCTGGGCATGTTTGGCCGTGGAGGCAGCTCCACGTTGGATTTCGGCGTCCGCTTCGCGCAATTCATCTCCAAATCGAGCGCCGATATCCGCGTGCGCCCGGACATCACGGGCGCTCAAACTGGTGTCCTGAAATACCGCTACAAATTTCACAACTATGCCCTGACCGGACATGGCTCTCGCAGCTTCCACGGCATCGGGCCGTCGCTGTCCTGGAACGCATCTATGCCTCTCATAGGAAATTCCAACACGGCGGAATTCACGTTCGACTGGGGCGTGAATGCGGCGGCTCTCTTTGGGCGACAGAAGGCGAAGGTCGATCATCAGACAACCGCACTGATCTATAACCACGCCTACAACCATCCCACGCCGGGGAACGGTGCCACGCATTACAATCCATTTTACCATCACAGCGCAGACAAAGCCCGCGCGCGATCCGTCATCGTGCCGAATGTGGGTGGCTTCGCCGGAATGTCGATCAAATTCCCCAACGCCAAGGTCAGCCTCGGTTACCGCGCCGATTTCTTCTTCGGCGCAATGGACACCGGCATCGACACGACTAACCGCACGACGACGAGCTTCCGCGGGCCTTATGCAACGATCAGCATCGGGTTAGGCGGATAAGAATAGCCGGGGGGAGTGCAGCAAAGGGGCGGTGGAGCGATCCGCCGCCCTTTATGCTGCCCGCTATTTATGACACGGATGAATTCCCGACCATGGGCTCCCATTTTGTAATTTTATGACCTGAAGGCCCGGCGAGAAATATTTCGCTGAGGCGCTACCCTCGCTCGCAGGTCTCAAGCGTCTCAATAGGACAATCGAGGGATACCCGTTCGAAGGGAAGCGAGCTGGCAGACCATGCCAGACACACTGGAATCAGCCCATGAAGGCGCAGGTCAGCTGCGTGGAGGCGGGGGGCCTTGGTTTTGGTAATGGAGCCGTATGGGAACGGAGCGGCAGAGCGATCTGCCGTCTTTCTTTGCTAGGAAATGAGAAAGGTCCAGTACCCCAAGCTCTGAACCCATGTGTTTTGGCACCCTGCTACTGCCATGGCGCTCCTTCCGATCACCAATGAAGGGCGACATCCCACAGAACAGACGACATGCGACGCTGGAAGGCGGCGTTTGTCCTAATGCTATTTCTGTTTGGGACTCCGTTTGGGAAAATGCCTCCAAAATAGTCCCAAACGTGCCTGTTTTGGTCTTTTCGGAGTCAATGAAATCAAATACTTAACCCTTATATCGGAAGCTACGAATCTGGGGGTCAGGAGTTCGAATCTCTTCGGGCGCGCCATCTTTGCCGAGTCGGATCAGGTACTTAAGCCGCGGCTCGCTTCGATCTCAGAAGTCACATGGTGAGTAAGCACCGAATAGGTACCGTTTCAGTTTCCCGACAGGATTTGCACCTTTAGCTGGCAGCGCAATCGCGATGTTATCGATAGGTTGGCCCTTTTGTGATCTCCCGAGAGAACTGGTCGATCTGGGCACTAATGTCGGTGAACGTCTAGGGATCGCCAGCTTGGCACGTGAGCCGTCAAAAGTGCTTTGAACAACCGACTGTGGTTCGGCACTCTGAGGTGGAGGAGTTCGTGCGCAATGACAAAATCTTGAAACCCTTCGCGCTGCTCGTCCAAGTCAATAGCCAAAGTGATAGTGCCTGCTGTGGAGCATGATCCCCACTTTCGGGTCATTCGCTGAATTCGAATAATACGGGGCATCACCCCTAGTCTTATCACCCAAATGTCAACACGCAGCTTGAGCCTCGCGGCCGGGGTTATCGGAAGCCTTCCGGCGTCACAGTGACCTTATGGGTCACGCCTTTCCATTCGCGGGTCAGATCTACGCCCGGAGAGACATCCCGGCGAATTTGCGGTTCATACGATCCATCGCGCTCCAATGCGTTGGCAATCTGGTGGAGTTGGCGTTGGGTTCGGGCATCCAGCCCACCGAACGCAGCGGCCTGGAGCCGCCAAGCAAACATGCGCGCGATAACGTCTCGCGAACGAACGGCGGGCGCGTCTTCCCGAAAGTGGTCGGTCCAGGCCCGACGCAGCTCTTCAATCGAAAGCTTTGTAAGGGCCGCAACCTCGACAAGGAGCGCGCTGCTATGTTGGCGGCGGATCACCGTATCTGGGGGGATAGCGCACTTCTTATCTTATCGATTGTCTCGGGGCGGCGAATGGACATTCGCCGCCCTTTTTCTTATTCGGCAATAATCGTATGTACCTTTCACCGCCCCGGCCAATTGTGCGCGGGCGCGCCTGGGCTCATCCTGCCCCCGCCAACTTTCTTCCCTTAAGTCTGGCTGCTTCGGTTGTCCTTATTAGTGAACACCAATTTCTAACCCCCTCGGCAGCGAGGATCGGCAGGGATGGTCGGCAGACTGAACAGCACTCGCGGAGGCACAGGCACCGTGCCGAAAGACGCGCCCTCGGCCGCGTCGCTGGCGAAAGCGTGGTTTGGTCGCGAGATCCTGCCGCTGGAAGCGGCCCTGATGCAATATCTCGAGCACAATTGGCGCAACGCGAGCGACATTACCGATCTCCGGCAGGAGATTTATGCCCGCGTTTTCTCCGCCGCGCTTCAGGCTATCCCGGAGCGGCCAAAGCAATATTTGTTCGTCACCGCCAAGAACATTCTCATCAACCGGATGCGGCACGAGCAGGTCGTGCCCATTGAGGCGGCCGCTGATCTTGATGCGCTCGAGATCGAAGCCGAGGAGCCCGGTGCCGATCGCGTGGTCATTGCGCGCGACGAGTTGCGCCGATTGCAGGCGGCGCTGGTGCGCCTTGCGCCGCGTTGCCGCGAAGCTGTCACGCTCGGCCGGATTGAGGGATTGTCGCGGCCGGAAATCGCGGCGCGCATGGGCATTACAGAAATTTCGGTTTCCCAATATTTGACCCAAGGCATCCGCGAGCTGGCCGACATTCTTTATGGCGAGCCGCCCAATGTGCGGAGGAAGCCATGACTGGCGTAGCCGCGGAAAGCGCGTCGCCGCCGCGCGCGACGTCCATCGAGCAACGTGCCGCCGAATGGCTTGAGCGGCGCGCATTCGGCCGATGGACGGAAGGCGATGCCGAATCCCTGGATGCATGGCTCAACGAATCTGTCGATCACGAGGTGGCGTTCTATCGTTTGGAATTTGGCTGGGAGCGCACCGCGCGCCTTTCCGCGCTTCGTTCGGGCTTGCCGCGCAATGCGAAATCGAAGACGAGGGATTGGGCTGGCCATTTCAAGCTGATGGCAGCTGCGTCCGCTATCGCTGCGCTGTGCGTAGGCGGTATCTATGAATATGTGCTGGCGCCCAAAGGCATGACCTATGCCACTGACATCGGTGGGCGGAAGATACTGACGCTGCCTGACGGTTCAAAGATCGAGCTGAACACAAACACAGCGGTTCGTATCGCGGCCGACGATACCGGCCGCAAGGTCTGGCTTACAAAGGGCGAAGCCTTCTTCCAGATTCATCACGACGCGGTGCACCCCTTTGCCGTCATGGTTGGCGATCACAAGATCACCGATCTGGGCACGAAATTTCTCGTGCGACGCCAGCCGGATGGCATGATTGTCTCGCTGATCGAAGGCAGCGCCCGCGTCGAAGCGATAGGGCCAGGTGCCAAAGCGCAAGCTGCGGAACTGAAGCCGGGCGATATCGCGCGCGCAACACATACGTCGGTATCGGTTTCGCACAAGCAGATCGCAATGCTGGAAACCCAGCTCGGCTGGCGGCAGGGTGTTTTAATTTTCCATGACACTTCGCTTGCCGCCGCGGCAGCCGAATTCAACCGCTACAACCGGCAAAAGCTAATCGTATCCGATCAGGCAGTCGCGAAGCTGACCATCGACGGGACATTCCCGGCGGCCCGCGTGGAAACCTTTGCGCGCCTCGCGCGCGATGTGCTCGGCCTGCACGTGGAGAACAAGGGCGATCGCATCGTCATCGCACGCTGAAGGGCCTTTGAACGCTGCTAACGGGGCGCCGTCGATGCGTCGAATTGGGGGAAATATGTCAAAAAGTGCATTTCTGCAAACAGTATCCACAGCCGCGATCTGCGCCGTGCTCGCCTGCGGCCACGCCACGGCAAAGGATTTCAATATTCCCGGCGGCGATCTGAAGACGGTGCTCGACACCTACGCCACCCAGGCCGGCGTTCCGCTCATCTATTCGGGCGCGATCGTGAAGGGCGCACACAGCAGTGGCGCCGTCGGAGACTTATCAGAAAGTGCGGCGCTATCTCGAATTCTTTCCGGCACAGGTTTCTCCGTACACAAGGAATCTGACGCTTTCGCAATAGTGCGCGACCGTTCCAGCGCCGTTGAGCCAGAAATCGCTCCGATGCAGCTGGCACAAGCGACACCGTCACGCTCGGCTGTCGAGACGGTAACGGTTACATCGTCAAAACTTGGCGGCGCAGATGTGCAGAGCATTCCGATTGCTATAACGGCGCTGAGTCAGGAACAGCTGACAGCCACACAAACCGCGGGCGGCCCCGATCTGGTGAAGCAGGTACCGAACCTGACGTTCACGAAAACGAACTTCAGCGGATATAGCATCCAGATCCGTGGCATCGGCACACAGGCGATCTCGGTTGCCACCGATCCGGCAGTTGCCGTGGCGCTAAACGACATACCGTTCATCCGCAATCACTTCTTCGAACAGGAATTCTTCGATCTTAGCCAGGCGGAAGTGCTGCGAGGGCCCCAGGGCACGCTTTACGGGCGCAATGCGACAGCAGGTGTGGTGAACCTTGTTACCGCCAAACCGACCGACCAATTCGAAGCTCAAGCTTCCGGCGATATCGGCAATTACAAGAACCGCCGCTTCGAAGGCATGATTAACTTGCCAATCGTAGATGATCGTTTCGATCTGCGCATCGCCGGTGAATGGACCAAACGCGACGGCTATACGACGAACGAAATCACCGCCGACCCCATCGATGGCCGCGATCTGTGGTCTGGCCGCGCCACGTTGGCGTGGAAACCTATGGAAAATCTGCAAGCAACTGTCATGTGGGAGCATTTCCAGGAAAACGACGACCGGCTCCGTACGAGCAAGCAGCTCTGTAAAACCGACCCAACCAAGACCGAAGTGGGTGGGGTGCCTGTGCCACCGGCGGGAAGCGTATTGGCATATGCGGCCCAGCCTTATTTAAGCCAGGGATGCCTGCCGACATCTCTTTATTCGGTCGACGCCTTCCAGGTGCCGAATGGAATATCACTGCCGTACTACGAACCGCTGGGGTTCGAAGGAATTCCGGTTATGTCCCGAGGGGGGGCCTTCGATCCCTATTCGAACACAACCCAGTCGACAAACCTTCGGGTCATCGAATCGCAAATCAATCCCGCTTACAAAGCGAAAAATGACACGATTGAGCTCAACGTCGACTATTCCGTAACGCCGTCGCTGACGTTCACGTCGCAAACCGGCTACAGCCACGATTTCTTATGGTCGACGGAAGACTACAACCGGTTCAATACCAGGCGTGGCGCCTTCATGTCGGACGGCAACCTAAACACGACCTCGCCGCTGGACCCGAACGACGGGATCACTGTCACATACGAGCCCTGCTCCCCCGCCTCTCCCGGGGGAACCACGCGCGCTGCTTGCGCTGGCGTGGGAACGTTCTGCGATCCGCAATTAGGGTGCAGCGACCGGCTCGTTGCGCAAGACCTCGACGAAGAGCGTTCCTGGCAACTGAGCCAGGAATTCCGGCTCGCGTCGAATTTCGCAGGCCCGTTCAACTTCAGCATCGGCGGAAATTATCTCCATTATGAGACCGAAGAAAATTATTACGTATTCATCAATTCGCTCACGCTTGCCTCCTATGCCTGGGATCACAGCGGCTATATCGAGCAAACACAGCCTTGGGTTCCTGGCGTATCGGACAATGCGAATTGTCTTGTCGGCGGTTTCTCTGTTCCCAATCCGAAGACTTCAACTTCGCTCGGAACGGAAGGCAGCGCGCCGTGCATGTATATTGATCCCAACCCGCTATCGAGCTTGAACAACAAGGGGCACAATTATTTCCTGAGCCAAAATCCCTACACATTGAATTCCTATGCCGGATTCGGGGAGGCGTATTACAACGTGGCTCCGGACGTGAAGCTGACAGGCGGCTTGCGTTTCACTGACGACCAAAAGCACTTCGTCGATATCCCTAGCGAACTGCTGGTCGGCGGTTGGGGCTATCCCATTACCGGTGTTGTCGATCAGTCATGGAAGGAAGCGACCGGCCGGTTTGCTGCCAACTGGACGCCAAAGGTCGATTTCACCGATCAGACTTTGCTCTACGCCTCGTTTGCGCACGGATATAAGGCGGGCGGTGCCAATCCACCCGGCGCTACGCTTCTGACCTTCGGCGACGTCGGTATATCCAATCCGATCCATCCGTTGACGTTCAAGCCGGAATTCATCAATGCCTACGAGCTCGGCACCAAGAACACTCTGCTCGATGGCGCCGTGACCTTTAATGGGAACGTCTTCTTCTACGATTACAAAGGCTATCAAATCTCGCGCATCGTGGATCGTACCGCGATCAACGATAATTTCGATGCCACGGTGAGGGGCGCCGAAGTTGAAGCGACCTACGAGCCGCTTCCAGGCCTCAGATTCAAATTTGCGGGCGGTTATGAACACACACGGATTGACAATGGACAAAGTTCGATCGACTTGATGGACCGCGCGGATGTGGCCGAACATCCAGACTGGATGGTCGTCAAGCCGTTCGTCACGCAATCCTCAAACTGCATTCTGCCGGTTTATGTCGTGGCGGCTCTTATCAAAGCGCGGCCGCCAATCGCGGAAGTCAACGGCACAAGCAGCATTCCGGGCATTTGCGACAACGCCTACCGTGAGGGCCTCGATCCGGTCACGCTCGAGCCATATAAGACTGACGGTCCACCGGTCTTTCCGACGGATTATGGTCCGGGTGGAATCAGATTGGACGATCCGGGTGCTTATCAGGGTTTTGATCCTGCATCGGCACCCAACAACGGCGAAGGTTTCGCGAAAAATCTTGGCGGCAACGAATTGCCCAACGCGCCACCATTCACTGTATCGATGTCCGGCGATTATACGATCCCGCTGACGCCGGATTGGGCAGGGACCCTCCACGCCGATTACTACTGGCAGGATTATTCCTGGGCCCGAGTCTTCAACGACAACCCATATGACCGGCTGCGCGGTTACACCAATGTCAACCTCGCGGTGATCCTGACAAGTCAGGATGGCTGGCAGGTAATGGGCTATGTGAAAAACGTCTTCGATGTCACCGACATCACCGGAACGTTCCTCAACAGCGATGACAGTGGTCTGACAACAAACGTGTTCCTGACCGATCCGCGCCTTTTCGGCGTGCGTGTCACGAAGAACTGGTGAGGGGGAAAAGATGAGCGAACTGATTCAAGCCGCCACAATCCGAAACAATACACGCTGGAAGCTCTTGCTCGGCGCATCGACGCTTTCATTCATGGCGTATCTGGGAAGCGTTGCTCCCGGTCTTGCCGAAGATCAGGATAAACCTCAGGTCTGGATCGACCTTGGCGGGCAGTTGAGCCGCCTCGGTGATGGTCAGGAGACATTTTCTCCGTCCATTATGAGCGGTCGGCCTTCCATGTTCGATCCATCCGGGCCTTATGAAAGGCCGCCGCAGTTTGGCTTCGATGAAGAAGGCAGTATTTCCTTCCAGCCGAAGGGCACGGACTGGGTGCTTTCGGCGGCCGTGCGCTATGGCCGCGCGTCTGCCAATCACAATCATCATCAGCAGACCTATCCAAGTCCGTTCAGGCTTCACTTCACCTTTTCGGGTTATCCCGTACATTTCACACGCTATCCAGCGGGCGCGAAGTTCGCGGACACTGAATCTCGCATCAATGACAGCCATCTAGTCTTGGATTTTCAGGTCGGGAAGGACGTTGGATTGGGGTTGTTCAATAGCGGAACCGGTTCCTCAATCATAAGTACGGGTGTGCGTTTTGCACAATTCTCCTCGCGAACCAACACGGCGCTCAAATCCGGTCCCGATTGGCATTTTAACTACGTCTATCATCCTTCCCTCGTCACCTATTATGGTGCCGCGAGTTCCAAACTCGCCTTTGACCAGGCCTTCCACAGCAATTTGGCGAGCCTGCAGGCATCACGCAGCTTCCACGGCGTAGGGCCGTCCATTTCTTGGACGGCCTCGGCTCCATTTGCAGGCAACGAAGATAGGGGACAGCTAAGTTTGGATTGGGGTATCAATGGCGCGGTTCTGTTTGGCAGACAACGCGCCACGGTCAATCGTCAATCCACGCAATACTACGAAAAATCCGGTATAGGTATCGCGCCCCACAGATACGTTATTGGTACGCCTCAATTGCATAGCACGGCGCGCTCCCGCATTGTGACTGTGCCCAATGTCGGCGGCTTCGCGGGTCTTTCGTTCAAATACGCCACCGCCAAAGTCAGCTTTGGCTATCGCGCCGACTTCTTTTTCGGCGCGATGGATGGCGGCATCGACACGCGTAAAACTTATGATCGTTCGTTTTACGGCCCCTTTGTCACCATCGGCATTGGTTTTCCGTAATGAGCCGTGAGGAGTCAAGGCTCCATCCTGTGCTCTCGCCGCCGGTATCAGGCTTCCGTACGTGGTCGGTCTTTGCCGCCACATGGAGGAAGTCGGTGCCGTCGATCCACATGCGATGCAGAACGATGGCGAGCTTCCTGGCCAATGCCACGGTGGCACGTCCTGGGCCGCGGCGCTTGGCGACGGCAAGCGCCCAGCGTCTGAGGAGAAGATCTTCACCCGGGTGCGCATGGAATGGGCTGCCTCATAGAGAGCGCTGCAAAGCGCCGCCAGCCTTGGTGATGGAGCCGGTGACGTCGACAATGCCGGACTGATACTTCCGTGGTGTCGGGTCAAAATGTGCGCCAAGTCGCTTCGACGAGGTGAAGCGCGAAGGGGCGTCAACACATTCTGGATAGTCGCCTTCCTGATGTTGCTCAGTTCTAAGACCTTTGCCATCTCAGCGGTCGCGCGCCACGGATCGAAATCCGCGATCGAGACGATTTAAGCACCGCCACTCATAGATTTATGGCGAAACGGGCGGCAGGCCATTGGCCCTGCCGCCCGTTTCGCGTTTGCGCAGCAAGGTTGCTCTGCCTGCGCTTGGCAATATTGTTTCAAGGCTACATGCCCTGTGTGCACCCCGCGAGAAATTTTCCCCCAGCAGTGGTCAAATCGCCTGCGTTGGCTCGTCGGAATATATGAGACCCACGCTCCACCCTTAAACGAACGGGCTTCGGCAGGGGATGATCGAAAGACCGGACACTGATCGTGAAAGCGCTCCACGCGCTTCAAAGGCGGCGATGACCGCGTTCGAGGTAGATGCCTGGTTCGTGCGTGAAGTGTTGCCGCTGGAGGCGGCGCTTATGGAATACCTACAGCACAATTGGCGCAACCGAAGCGACATTTACGATCTCCGCCAGGAAATCTATATCCGCGTTTATGAAACGGCGTTGAAGGAATTGCCCAACCGACCCAAGCAGTTCGTTTTCGCCACCGCCCGCAATCTTTTGATCGACCGCGTGCGCCACGAGCGCATCATTCCCATCGAAGCGGCTGCCGACCTTGAGGGCCTGGAAGTGGCCGCTGACGCACCGGCTCCCGATCGTGCGGTGTTGGCGCGCGATGAGTTGCGGCATCTGCAGGCTGCCCTCGATCGTCTGTCGCCGCGTTGTCGCGAGGCGATTGTGCTTGGCCGCATCGAAGGGTTTTCCCGCTCCGAGATCGCCGCACGAATGGGTGTCGCCGAGAGCGCGGTTTCCAAATACCTGTCCACCGGCATTCGCGCGCTGGTCGAGATTTTCTATGGCGAGCCCCGTACGGTGAGGAGAAAGCCGTGAGCGCCAACCCCACAGCACTCGAAGTCGAAACGCTTGCCGCCGAGTGGATCGAGCGCCGCTTCTTCGGCGCTTGGAGCGAAACCGAGCAAAAAGAGCTCGATGCGTGGCTTGCCCAATCTCTGGCCCATCGCATCGCTTTCGTGCGCATCAATTCGGGCTGGCAGCGCACCGAGCGCCTGGCGGTGTTGCAATCGCCGATGCGTGATGCGCCCGTGCGTGCGGTCAGTCGCGAACCCTGGCTGAAGTTCTTCCGCCTCGCCGCGGCCGCCATCGTGATCGCTGCCACCAGCGGCGCGGTCACGTTCGTCATGTCCCGCTCTTCAGAAAACACGTACGCCACCCATATCGGCGAGCGCGAAGTGCTTTCGCTGGCGGATGGGTCCGAGATCGAACTCAACACCAACACGGTGCTGCGCACTGCCGTCACGCCCAGTCGGCGCACCGTGTGGCTCGAAAGAGGTGAAGCCTTTTTCCGTGTCAAGCATGATGCGTCCCATCCGTTTGTCGTCATGGTTGGTGGGCGGCGCATCACCGATCTCGGCACAAAATTCTCGATCCGCAGCGATTCCGGGCGTCTTCAGGTCGCGGTGGTGGAGGGCGTGGTCCAGTATGATGATCCCACCCAGCAACACACTGCTGCTTCGCGCATTCTGCGCCAGGGCGATGTGGTGGTTGCCACCAACGCGTCTACCTCGGTCCTGCGCCGCTCGCCGCATGAATTGGCCGATGAACTTGGCTGGCGCCGAGGCGTGCTGATCTTCGACCGCACGCCATTGTCGGAAGCCGCTGAAGAGATCAATCGCTATAATCACAAGAAGTTGGTTATTGCCGATCCCGTTGCCGCCCGCATGAAAATCGGCGGCACATTTCCGAAGAACAACGTCAACGCAATCACTGCGGCCGCACGCGAATTGTTCGGCCTGCATGTCGAAGATCGTGGCGACCAAATCGTGATCACACGCCGTTAGGCAGGAGTTGGATCGGCAGGAACGATCCAAAAAGGGGGGTATATGACGAAGCGATCATTTTGGAAACTTTCGACCTCGATGGCGGCACTCGGCTGCGTCTTTGCAGCCGCGGCCCAAGCCTCGGATTTCGATATTCCCGGCGGCGATCTGAAGTCCGCACTTGATTCTTATGTGCGCGCCACGGGCGCCCGAGTGCTTTACGCCGATGATGCCATCCGCGGCGTCAAGACCAAGGGCGCCAAAGGCGATCTCTCGGATACCACCGCACTATCGCGCATCCTGACAGGCACCGGCTTCAGCATGCGCAGTCACTCTGACGGAACGATCACCGTTCTGCGCCAGCCTTCCGCCAGCAACGAAGTGGCTCCTATCGCGCTGGCGCAAGCCGCGCCGATGGCACGCGCGAGCGTGGAAACCGTAACTGTGACATCATCCAAGCTGGGTGGCGCGGATGTGCAAAGCATCCCGATCGCGATCACGGCACTCAGTCAGGAACAGTTGACCGCCACACAGACGGCAGGTGGTCCCGACCTGATTAAATCCATTCCCAACATGACGTTCACGAAAACCAACTTCACGGGTTATTCGATCCAGATTCGTGGCATCGGTACGCAGGCAATTTCGGTCAGCACCGATCCAGCCGTCGCCGTTGCCCTAAACGACATTCCCTTCATCCGCAATCACTTCTTCGAACAGGAATTCTACGATCTTAGCCAGGCGGAAGTGTTGCGCGGTCCGCAAGGCACGCTTTACGGACGCAACGCAACGGCGGGTGTCGTCAATCTGACGACAGCCAAACCGACCGATCAGTTCGAGGCGATGGTTTCCGGCGACATCGGCAACTACAAGAACCGCCGCTTCGAGGGAATGATAAATCTTCCCATTGTCGATGACCGGTTGGACGTCCGCCTCGCAGGCGAATGGACCAAGCGCAATGGTTACACCACCAATGAGCTTACCGGCGGCCAGGTGGATGGCCGCAATCTCTGGTCCAGCCGTCTGTCGATTGGCTGGAAGCCAATGGAAAATCTGACGGCCAATCTCGTCTGGGAACATTTCTCCGAAAATGACGACCGCATGCGCACGGCGAAGCAACTGTGCCACAACGATCCGGGTCCTTCGACGGTACTGGGGCTGACCGTGCCAGGGACGGGAAACTACAACGGTCTGGGGCAGGCTTTCGCCGTTACAACTGCGAAGCTGAGCCAGGGTTGCCTGCCGGCGAGCCTCTATTCCCCGGAATCATTTCAAGTGCCCAACGGTTTTTCGCTGCCCTACGTTACCGCGGGATATGTGAGCGAGGCGATGACCCCGAGCATCGATCCCTATGCAAGCACGACGCAATCGACAGATCTTCGCGTCATCCAGACGCAAATCAACCCGCAATATCGTGCAAAAAACGATACGATCGAATTGAACGCGGATTACAATGTTACGCCGTCGCTCATGTTTATATCGCAAACGGGCTACAACGAGGACTTCCTTTGGTCCACCGAAGATTATAACCGCTTTAATACGGTGCCGGGAATCTTTCACCCTGTCTTCACGGGTGGCGACACACGCACGGATAGCCTCATCAGTTCCTATTCAGATTGCAGAAGCCCCTCATCGTTTCCCCCTCCTGTTCCGCCGGATGGCACTTACTACTTTGCTGATCCGCAACTTGGCTGCAGCAATCGGCTCGTGGCCCAGGACATTTCGCGAGAGCATGCTTGGCAGTTCAGCCAGGAATTTCGTTTCGCCTCCAATTTTTCCGGCCCGTTCAATTTCAGCGCCGGCGGCAACTATATGCATTACGAAACGGTTGAAGACTATTATGTATTCGCCAATGCGTTGACCCTGTTTGCAGCCACTTCCGCTTCAAGCGATACAACCGCTTGGGTCCCCGGCGTCACCGACAACAGTGAATGCTTGGCTGCGGATGCATTCGGCGTTCACGGTGGTGGCTTTGGCCAGCAATATAACGATCCCAATCATGGTGCCGGTCAGCCGACATCGACGTGCTATTCGATCGACCCCAATCCGCTTTCCCAAGTAGACGATGCGGGGCACAACTATTTTCTGAGCCGCAATCCCTATACGCTCAATTCCTATGCGGGATTCGGTGAAGCCTATTACAATGTCCTGAGCGACTTGAAGCTCACGGGTGGGTTGCGCTGGACCGACGACCAGAAACATTTCACCGATATCCCGAGTGAGCTTCTGGCCAATGGCTATGGCTATATGGCCACCGGCGTTGTGAACCAGACCTGGAAGAAGTTTACCGGTCGCTTCGCCGCCAATTGGACACCGAAACTCGATTTCACGGATCAAACGCTGATTTATGGTTCGTTTGCGCGTGGGTATAAGGCGGGCGGCGCCAATCCACCAGGTGCTGCGCTTTATGCCTATGGCGCCGGCAGCGGCGTGCAAGGCGTTCCCATACACCCGCTGACCTTTGAGCCCGAATACATCGATGCCTATGAACTCGGCAGCAAGAATACGCTGCTCGACGGTAACGTAACGCTTAATGGTGACATGTTCTTTTACAACTACAAAGGCTACCAGATTTCCGAAATCGTGGATCGCACTTCGATCAATCTGAATTTCGACGCCACGGTCAGAGGCGCAGAAGTCGAGGCGAGCTACCAACCGTTGCCCGGTCTGCGTTTCCATTTCGCGGGTGGCTACGAAAATACCCGTATCAATGACGGGCAATCCGCGGTGGATCTTATGGATCGCACGGCGGGGCATGCGGGTTGGATGGTGATGAAGCCGTTCGTCACGCAGTCATCAAACTGCATCTTCCCGGAATATGTGATCGCCGCAATGCTTGGCGGTGGATCACAAGGGTATCAGGGCGCCTCTGCCTGCGGATACGCCTATCAATCGGGGCAGGATCCGGTTGTCACGGGAGTATACCACTCTTCCTGGGACGCTCCGGATGATCCATCTCGGGGTCTCGTGAATGGAGAACCGTACTACATTCAAGGAACACCTCCGTACACCACGATCCAGGGCTATCCATACCCCTATCCCGCTTCCACAAACGGATTGATTTACACGGGTTTTGATCCGCTGGCGGGTACGCCGGGAGATCCTTATACCGGCCAAAACACCTTTAACGGTATCGACTACGGCCCGGTGCCGAACAATGGCGCCGGTTTCGCAAAAAATGTTGGCGGCAACGAATTACCGAATGCGCCGCGCTTCACGATGTCTGCCTCGGCCGAATACACAACGCCAATCACAGCGGATTGGGCCGGCGCCCTGCACGTCGATTACTACTGGCAGGACTATTCCTGGACGCGGGTGTTCAACGACAATCCCTATGACCGCCTGCGTGGTTACACCAACGTCAACCTCGCACTTATCCTGACAAGCCAGAATGGCTGGCAAGTGATGGGGTATCTCAAGAACGTCTTCGACTCCTCGGCCATCACAGGAGCCTTCCTGAACAGTGATGACAGCGGTCTGACGACCAACGTGTTCCTGACAGATCCGCGTCTGTTCGGCCTTCGCGTCACGAAGAACTGGTAAGGGGGGATTTTTCAATGAGCGAACTGATCAAATCATGCGGCGAGCGCGCCGATTTTCAAGCCAGGTTGATGGCGACTGTTTCTGCATTCGCGCTGACGGCCTATATTGCTTCCGCGAACGCCGCTGTCGCCGACGATACAGACCGGCCAACGGTCTGGGTCGAATTGGGCGGCCAGATGGAGTTGATGCAGGGTCTTGCCAGCCCGATCACGGCGCCGTTCATGACCGCCATTTCTCCAACGCCGGGTCCCTATTCGGATAATATTTTCCTGAATGGTCAGAAACCGTCGCTTCACGCGTTTGGGCTGCAAGGAGGAATCAGTTTTCAGCCGGAAAATTCCGACTGGGTGTTCACCGCGGGGATCCGCTATGGCCGCTCACATTCCAAGCGGCACATTCGTCATCAAACCCAAGTGCCGCCGTATCACTTCACAACGGGCACGTATCACATCTCGCGCACCAAATACGCTGCCCCGTTTGCCGATATCAAGTCGGATTTCCACGAGTCGCACACCATATTGGATTTCGCCGCCGGCAAAGATATCGGCCTCGGCATGTTCGGGCACGACAGTTCCTCGACATTGAGCGTCGGCGTGCGCTTTGCGCAATTTTCCTCGCGCTCGATGCTGGATGTTCAGGGGCGTCCGGTTCTCACTCCCGGCCCGCTGATAATCGGCATCCCGAAGTATTTCACCTGGGATCAATACACGCTCTCAGGTACGGCAGAACGAAGCTTTCGCGGCATTGGCCCATCCTTGTCTTGGAACGCATCGGCTGGCCTTTTGGGAAACCATGAGAGCGGCGAGCTGATGTTGGATTGGAGCGTCAATGTCGCCGCGCTATTTGGGCGCCAGAAGGCAAGGACTTCTCACAATACAGAGCAGCGCCACGAATATGGGCCCAACCAAACACCCGAATATCCCATAATCTATCAAACCGGCACCGGCATCGTCCGCTCGCGCTCGCGCTCTGTCACCGTGCCCAACATCGGCGGCTCCATCGGTTTCTCGGTGAACTACCCCAATGCCAAAGTTAGCCTCGGCTATCGCGCAGACTTCTTCTTCGGGGCGCTGGATACCGGCATCGATGCTCGCCAAACCAAAGATCTCGGCTTCAACGGGCCTTACGCCAGCATCAGCATCGGTCTGGGCGGTTAGTAAGCCGGCACATCCAAGTATATCGGAAAGGTAGGACGGCGTGGAAATCCGCCGCCCTGGCTGTTTTCTTGCAATGGTGCGTGTGGAGAAATTGGGTTAAATACCAATCAATCACATCAGATCCGGCGAGCGGAATTTCCGAGGGGGATATGCAAAGGCCTCGTACAGAGCCCCAGATTCAGTCTCTCCTGCGGGAAGCTGTTGCACATTTGAATGGCGGGGCGGTGCCCAAGGCCGAGGCGGTCGGCGTCCGCGCGCTCACTCTCGCGCCCGATGATTGCGATGCGTTGCAATTCATGGGCCTCCTGCGGCAGACGCAAGGCCGCGATCAGGAAGCCGAGGCGTTCTACCGCCGGTCACTCGCGCTTGTTTCGAACCAGCCGGGCGTTCATTTCAATCTCGGGATGCTTTTTCATCGCCGCGCTCGCTTTGGAGATGCGTTGGCGGCTTTCGAGGCCGTGCTGCAATTAAAGCCCGGCGATTTCGACACGCTTCTGATGTGCGGTTATTGCCACCAGGCGAGCGGCAATGTTGGGGCCGCGGAAGACTCTTTTCGGCAGGCCATTCGTGCGCAACCCGGTTCCATCACCGCCCGGCAAAACCTTGGCGGGCTTTTGGCCGATCAAGCGCGCGGCGAAGAAGCCGAAGCGGTGCTGCGCGAGGCGCTGGCGATGAACCCGCGCGACCGGCTCCAGCTCGCAACACTGCAACAATTCCTGGGTGTCGCATTGAAGCAGCAGCGTCGCTTGAAGGAAGCACTGCAGCTTTTTGACATCGCCCAGCAAACGATGCCGGACATAACGACGGTCGATAATTGTCGCGGCGTTACGTTGCAGGATATGGGGGATATGGACGGCGCGGTGAAAAGTTTTCGCCTGGCGCTCGCGCGCAATCCACTCAACATGATCGCGCATCAGGAGTTGAACAAGCTCCTTTACCGACTGGGGCGTGACGATGAATTCCTGACCTCGCTGGATGAAGCCGCCAACAAGCGCCCCGATACGGGGGGGCTGTTCCTGCTAAAGGGCGGTTTCCTGCTCAATGCGGGGCGCAATATTGCTGCGGCCGAGACCTTCGAACATGCGGCCCGCCTGATGCCGAATTCCGCAGCACCCCACGATATGTTGGGCCAGATCTACGCGCAGCAGGAACGTTTCGACGAGGCGGTGCGCATGCACGAACGCGCGCTGGAGCTGGAACCCGCAAACGCCCAGCGATGGACAAATTTTGCCGAAACCCTGCTCCGGGCCCAAGACCCCGAACGTGCACGCGACGCAGCCGAGCGCGCACTCGCAATCTCACCCAACCAACAAAAGGCAATCGCTCTTTGGGCATTGGCGCTGCGCAAATTCGACGATCCCCGGGAGCCCGGCCTCAACGATTATGGGTCGCTTGTGCAGATTTATGATCTGCCGCCGCCCGAAGGCTATTCCTCCATGGAAGCGTTCAACCGGGACTTGAACGCCTATCTGGACCCAATGCATCACGACAGCCAGGCTCCGTTGGAGCAAACGCTTCGCATGGGCACCCAGACCCACGACAACCTGATCGGCCGTGGACATGATCTGGTGGAACGTCTGCGCGCGCGCATCGATGAAGCGCTGCTGGCTTACACGGCGGGAATGGCGGACGATCAAACCCATCCCCTGTTCCGCAGGCGAACGCGCGGCGTGCGCTATCAAGGGTCATGGTCGGCGCGCCTGCGCGATTGCGGCTTCCATACCAACCATGTTCATCCCTTCGGCTGGATCAGCTCCTGCTATTACGTGTCGCTGCCGAACGAAATTGAAGATCCGGAGCAACAGCAGGGTTGGCTCAAATTCGGCGAACCGAGCTTTGAGGCCGGGCTTGGCAATGCTGTCCGCCGTACCGTGAAGCCCATGCCGGGCAGGTTGGTCTTGTTTCCATCTTACATGTGGCACGGCACGATTCCGTTCCGGTCGCAGCAGCAGCGAACCACAATCGCCTTCGACGCGGTACCGACCTAGCAACGCCCAATCCGGTAACAATCTTTCGAGCTAGGCTCTTTCTCGTCTGGCTTTTCGCCATTGTTCGCAGAGGCCCGCTTTTTTTTGCGGACGACCCGGACATTCCGGCCGCCCAATCGCCTATTCTGATGTGGGCATGAACCCAGAACCCGCGAACGCAAGGACGTGGAACGGGGGATGACAGACACAACAGATAGCGGTCGTGAAAGCACGAACCAGCGGCACGAAGGCACGGATATGGCCGCGCCAGTGGTAGACGCATGGTTTGCGCGCGAAGTGCTGCCGCTGGAGGCCGTATTGGTGCAGTTCCTTCAACGCAATTGGCGCAACAGAAGCGACATCGCGGACCTGCTCCAGGATGTCTATGTCGGCGTCTACGAGGCGGCCCAAAAGAAGCTTCCCGATTCCGCGCGCCATTTCGTTTTCGCGACCGCACGAAACCTTCTGGTCAGCCGCGCGCGGCGGGAACGCATCGTTCCATTCGAGACGGTGGCGGACATGGAAGCGCTGGGCTTCGTTGCGGATGCGCCGGGTCCGGAACAATCCGCTGTGGCGCGCGATGAATTGCTGCGCCTGCAGGCGGGCCTCGATCGTCTGCCGGCGCGCGCTCGTGAAGCCTTCCTTCTGCGGCAGATCGAGGGTCTTTCGCGGCACGAAATTGCGCAGCGCATGGGTATTTCCGACAAAACCGTCCGCTGGCATTTGAACGAGGGCCTGCGCGCGCTTGCCGACATTATGTATGGCGAATCTGCAGATGCAGGAGGCCGCGTATGAACGATGGAGCGCATAAGGCCGAAAGTGCCACCGAAATCCAGGAGCGCGCCGCCAACTGGATTTTTGATCGCCACGATTGCGAGAATTGGACTGCCGAAAGCCAGATCGAACTTGACGCCTGGCTCAACGCATCCATCGCCCATCGTGTCGCTTATGTTCGTTTGGAAACGGCATTGGCGCGCAGCAATCGATTGGCTGCCTTGCGCAACGGTTCGCCGGTAAGCGCCCGGCGCGCCGAGCGGCCCTTGCGCAGGCGCCCTTATCTGATCGCGGCGTCAGCAATACTGACTGTTGCAGCCCTTGCCGGATCAAGTGCGGTGGTCCTTCTGCGCGGACCGCAAACCCAAACTTACGCGACCGCTCTGGGCGCCCACAAAGCCATCATGCTGGCCGATGGCACCCGCATAGAGCTCAATACCAATACTGTTCTTCGCGCTAGAATAGGCACGCACCAAAGGCTCGTGTGGCTCGATAAGGGCGAAGCATTTTTCCAGGTCAAGCATGAATCCGCCCGCCCCTTCCTGGTGACCGCCGGTAACTACCGCGTTCGGGATTTGGGCACAAAATTCTCCGTTCGAAGCGATGCGAACAATCTCGAAGTCGCGTTGGTGGAAGGCCGCGCGCGTATTGAAGCGGCCAACGACACGGTGCGGATGCGGCAAGCCGATCTGACGCCAGGCGATGTCGTGGTCGCCACGGCAGAGAAGGTTACCGTCACCAAAAGGCCAGAACGCAAAATTGCCAACGAACTTGCCTGGCGGCAGGGGTTGCTCATCTTCAACTACACCACGCTGGCCGATGCAGCCGCCGAGTTCAATCGCTACAACGCCAAGAAGATCGTCATCTCCGATCAGGCCGCCGCGCGAATGACGGTGATGGGGAAATTTCCCACCACCAATGTCGATTTGTTCGGGCAGGTGGCGAAAGCCGTGCTCGGCGTTCACGTCCGGGATAGCGGAGATGAAATTGTGATCTCGAAACGACCGTCAGGGGAATAGCTCGCGCTATCCGGCACGAGCTTCGCGGAAAACGAACAGTTACAGCTTACGAGGGGGTAGGATGTCCAGATATACCAATTCACTGCTCACAGGAACGGCCTGTGTTGCGCTCTTCGCGTCGCAAGCCTTCGCCACGGATTTCAATATTCCGAATGGCGATCTGGGCTCGGCGCTCAACGCCTATATGGCGCAAAGCGGCGTGGTGCTGATCGTCTCCGGCGACGCGGTGAAAGGCATCAGAACGCGCGGCGTGAAGGGCGCGCTTCCGGCAGACGCTGCATTGTCACGGCTGCTCTCGGGCACGGGATTTTCCGCCCAGCAGAATTCCGGCGTTGTCGCCATCATCCGCAATGCCCAGTCCAGCGATGCGTCGGGTTTGCTGCAACCCATGACGCTGGCCCAGGCCGTACCCTCGCGCGCTGCCGTTGAAACCGTAACGGTTACATCTTCGAAGCTTGGCGGCGCGGATGTGCAGAGCATCCCGATTGCGATTACAGCGCTCAGCCAGGAACAGCTAACCTCTCGGCAGATCGCCGGTGGCCCGGATTTGGTGAAAGAGGTACCGAACCTCACATTCTCGAAAACAAACTTCACCGGCTACAACATTCAGATTCGCGGCATCGGCACGCAGGCCATATCCGTGACCACCGATCCTGCCGTGGCGGTTGCGTTCAACGACACGCCTTTCATTCGCAATCATTTCTTTGAGCAGGAATTTTACGATCTGAGCCAGGCCGAAGTGTTGCGCGGGCCCCAAGGCACGCTCTATGGCCGCAACGCGACGGCAGGCGTGGTCAATATCGCGAGCGCCAAGCCAACCGATCAATTCGAAGCAATGGCGTCGGGCGATATCGGCAATTATAAAAATCGTCGCTTTGAAGGAATGATCAACCTGCCTCTGGTGGGCGATAAACTCGATTTGCGGTTGGCGGGCGAGTGGACCAAGCGCGATGGCTACAGCCTGAATGAAACGACCGGGGAACAGATCGATGGCCGGGATCTTTGGTCGGGCCGGCTCACGCTCGGATGGAAGCCGATCTCCACAATCCAAACCTATCTTGTATGGGAACATTTCTCGGAAAATGACGATCGCCTGCGCAGCGGCAAGCAGCTTTGCAAGACAGATTTTGGACCAGGCGCCAATTCCATTTCCAGCCCGGGACAGTTGATTGCCGCAGACGGCACTGTTGTGAGCGTACCTGCAGCGAATGGCGCCGTCTTCGGTCTGAGCACTGCGGACTTTAGTCAGGGCTGTTCGCCTGCCTCGCTTTACTCGAAGGAGTCTTTCCAGGTTCCAAACGGTTTCTCGTTGCCCTTTATCACGGGAGCCTCATTTGAAGGTCTGGTCAGCGGAAGCATCGATCCTTATGCGCAAACTTCCCAATCGACCAATTTGCACAATATCCAGTCCGCTATAGAGCCGAAATATCTGGCGAAAAACGATACGCTGGAGCTCAACACAAGCTGGGATATCGCACCGACTCTCACCTTCTATTCGAACACTGGCTACAACAACGACTTCCTGTGGTCGAGCGAAGATTACAACCGATTTGATACGACTCCGGGGATTTTCATTCCTGACGATCTCGGGCGACAAATGGTCGATCCGGTCACCAAGGTCTTTTGCGATCCGCAACTGGGTTGCAGTGACCGGCTTGTTGTTCAGGATCTGGCAACCGAGCACGCTTGGCAATTGAGCCAGGAATTCCGGGTGGCGTCGAATTTACAGGGGCCGCTAAATTTCAGCGTCGGGGGCAGCTACCTGCATTATGAAACTGCCGAGAACTACTACGTCTTCTCGAACACTTTCACGATGATCTCGCTCGACAATGTGGGCTGCGATCAGGTTTACCAACCGGGCGTCACGAACAATCTCTATTGTCTCAGCAATGGCAGGGGCTATGAGACGAATTTGGCGAATCTCGAAAGTATCCCGACAGAATCCCCGCAATATATCGATCCGCATCCGATCACAAATCTCGACGATAAGGGGCACAATTATTTCCTCAGCCAGAATCCTTACGTGCTCAATTCCTACGCGGGATTCGGCGAGGGTTACTACAGCGTAACGCCGGAGCTGAAACTTACCGCCGGTGTGCGTTGGACCAGTGACCGGAAGCATTTTGTCGAAATCCCGAGCGAACTTCTCGTGAAAGGATATGGGTATCCTTCGACTGGCGCGCTGGATCAACAATGGAACGAATGGACAGGCCGGTTTGTGGCGAACTGGTCTCCCAAGCTCGATTTCACAGATCAAAGCATGTTCTATGCATCTTATGCGCGGGGCTACAAAGCGGGCGGCGCCAATCCACCCGGCCCGATACTCCTCGATGCGGATGTGACGCTTGATTCGGCCAATGTTTCCTTTCCGGTCCATCCGCTAGATTTCAAGCCGGAGTTCATCAACGCATACGAACTCGGCACCAAAGACACGCTGCTGGATGGCAGCCTGACACTGAACGGCGATGTCTTTTTCTACAGTTACAAGGGCTATCAAATTTCGCAGATTGTCGATCGCAGCTCGATCAATCTCAATTTCGATGCGACAGTGAAGGGCGCCGAAATCGAGGCGACCTATGAACCGGTACCTGGCCTGAAGTTTTCGTTCGCAGGCGGTTATGAAGACACCAACATCAACAAGAACCAGTACGCGATCGATCTGATAGATCGCACGGCGGGCGTGCCGGGATGGATTGTTGTGAAACCATCGGTCGGCCAGTCCTCGAACTGCATCATTCCCAATTATGTTGCGGCCGCTTTGGTGCAGGAGTTCGGCAGTAGCAATTCTCAAGGGTCGGGGGCCGGCTACATTTGCGGCGCCGCTTATGCCGCGCATGTGGACCCGGTGACCGGTCTGGATTATGTCACCGAGACCGATAATGGTAGCCATGCACCGGTAGGGCACGCCTCTGCCTATTCTTCAGACGCGCCAGCCGGCTATCCTGGATTCGATCCGAACACTGTCGATCCAAATCTCAATCCTGCGTTACTCTCGACCGTAAATCATGGCTTGGGGCTGCCGCCGAACAATGGTGAAGGCTTCGCCAAACCGGTTGGCGGCAACGAGCTTCCCAGCGCGCCGCACTACACGGTGTCTCTCTCGGCTGATTACACAGTGCCTGTGTCGCCGGATTGGGCGGCAACGCTGCATTCCGATTTCTACTGGCAATCGCAGAGCTGGGCGCGGGTGTTCAACGACCAACCCTATGACCGGATCCAGGGCTATACGAATGTGAATGCCGCGCTGATCCTGACCGATACGTCGGGTTGGCAGATCATGGGCTATGTGAAGAATATCTTCGACACGACTGCGATCACCGGCGATTTCCTGAACAGCGACGATTCCGGGCTCACCACGAACATCTTCCTGACCGATCCACGGCTTTTTGGCGTGCGTGTCACCAAGCATTTCGATGGCCAGGGCCTGCCGGATCGCATCGATATCTTCGGTGATGCGGATGGCAAGGCCCCGCAGATCTGGTTGACGCTTGGCGGGGGCTACAACAACAAGCTGGATGTCGCGGCCGATCCCTATGATCCGCTCGCGTCACCAAACTTCCCCAACGGGGGCAACCCGACGCCGCCATGGGCTGCTGGCCTTCCGACCCCTGCACAATTGCAGAAGACGCCGAAAGCCGGCTTCGATTGGCAGGGCGTGCTCACCTATCAGGCCGACGATTCGGATTGGGTGCTGAAGGCTGGTATCCGTTATGGCCGCTCGACTTACAAAAAGGCATTCCACGAGAGCATCGTGGCTGGCACCAAATCCGGCGTGTTTGTCGGGCCGTTCTATCAGACCTGCGCCCTGATCACCCGGCTCATTCCAGCCGATGCCGGCTTTTGCGCACATGGCCGCGTGAAGGAGTTCGACGATTCACTCGATGTATCGAGCGAAGAACATTCGATCCTCGATTTCTCGCTCGGCAGGGATGTGGGCCTCGGCTCATTCGGCAGCGGCGGAAAGAGCACGCTCAGCGCCGGCGTGCGGATTGCCCAATTCAGTTCGCTTTCAGAGCTGCAGCTGGGGGCCGGCCCGCACTACAATTTTTCGGCGCATGTCGAACAGAAATATCATGAGGTTTACGACTTCCAATCCAGTGAGAAGCGCAACTTCCGCGGCATCGGCCCGGAAGTGGCCTGGGATGGAAGTGTGACCGCATTGGGCAATCTAGTTGATGGGCAGGTCACATTCGATTGGGGCATCAACGCAGGCGTGCTGTTCGGCCGTCAAATTGCGGTGCTGCACCATGCGGTTCAACATTGCCGCATTAACAGCTTTCAACCTTTGAACACATGCGTAGGCGACGTGGAAATCACAGAGCCCGCAGACGATACCAACCGCTCGCGCACAGTCACGGTGCCGAATCTCGGCGGGTATGCAGGGCTGTCGGTGCGCTACACAGATGCGAAGGTCAGCCTCGGCTATCGCGCAGACACGTTCTTCGGCGCGATGGATGGCGGGCAGGATACGGCGAAGAGAGAGAACCGCGGCTTCTACGGGCCTTATCTCAACGTCAGCCTCGGCTTTGGAGGCTAGGAGACTGGACGCGGATTGCGATGCCTTTCCCGCATGGCGCGCTCTGCAGCGGCCATGCGGGAGCTTCCGCGCAAACCCCATAATCACAGAATGGTCAGGGCTTGGTTAGGTATTCCGTTCCGAGCCCGGAAAGCGCACATAAGTCTGGCCGCACCCCATTTTGGGATTTTGGCGTAGACTTCCGGCAGCGCAAATTTAATTGCTGTTTTCAATGCGGCTTTCGCATTGCGGCGATAAAATCGTGCGGTCATTTCGCACTCTGCTGCAACTGCGAAACAAGATTGCGCGCGCGGCCCGCAGAAATTTTCGGCCGCCATCCCCCACTTCTCCAATTCCGCTTCGTCTCACCAGCAGTCGTTCTAAGCTGTAACCCTCGAAAACGGCGGGAAAGCCAGGGGGATGGTCGAGAAGATACCGGAAACCGGGCGCGAAAGCGCAGGCCAGAGGGCGGATGCCGCGATGAACGCGTCCGAGCTGAAGGCCTGGTTTGTGCGCGAAGTGCTGCCGCTGGAGGCAATCTTGATGCATTTTCTGCGTCACAACTGGCGCGATGCGAGCGAGATCGAAGATCTGCGGCAGGAAGTCTATGCGCGTGTCTGCGAAGCCGCCCGTAAGGAACGCCCGGACCTTGCCAAACCCTTCGTGTTGCAAACCGCCCGTCATCTGCTGATCGATAGGGTGCGCCGCGGCCATGTCGTGCCGATCGATGCTGTGGCCGATCTCGATGCGCTGGGCGTGGCGATGGATGTGCCGGGGCCGGACCGCGCTGTGATCGCGCGCGAACAATTGCGCCGCCTGCAAGGCGCGCTCGATAAGCTTTCACCGCGCGTGCGCCAGGTTGTGGTTATGCGCCGCATCGAAGGTCTTGCGCGCGCCGAAATCGCAAGCCGCATGGGCATCACCGAAGACACCGTGGCCGAATATCTCGCCCAGGGCATGCGCGTGCTCGCCAACAAGCTTTATGGCGAAACTCCGCCGCCGGGGGCCACGCCATGAACGCCTCCCAGATCGAAGCCCGCGCTGCCCAGTGGCTTGCCGCCCGCGACCGCGATGATTGGCGCGAGGCCGATCGAGCCATGCTCGATGCGTGGCTCGAAGAGAATATCGACAACGCCGTCGCCTATTGGCGCCTCGAAGCCGCCTGGTCCTGCACCGAACGCCTCACCGCGTTGCGCCGCCCCGGCCCTGAGCAAAGCGTGCCCACGCCAAAGCGCCGCTTCCGGCCCTGGCTGCTGGGTGCTGCGGCCGCGCTCACCGCCGTCACGGCGCTGGGCCTCGGCAGCAACTATATTTTTCCGCCTACCACCCGCACCTATGCCACCGCCATTGGCGAGCGCGAAACCATCCGCTTTGCCGACGGTTCGCAGATCGAACTCAACACAGACACAAAGCTGCGCGCGGCAGTGAGCGCCTCGCGTCGCAAAGTCTGGCTCGAAAAGGGCGAGGCCTATTTCCAGATTCATCACGATGCGAGCAACCCCTTCGTGGTGATCGCAGGCGACCGTTATATCACCGATCTCGGCACCAAATTCCGCATCCGCCGCGATCCCGGTCGCCTCGAAGTGGGGCTGGTCGAAGGCCGCGTACAGCTCGAAACCTCCGATGCCCAGGCGCCCCAAAAGCCCATGGTGCTGACACCGGGCGATACGGCCATCGCCACCGCCAACAGCGTTTCGCTCACCCGCACACCATCGAAGGGGCTTGGCCGCGAGCTTGCTTGGCGCCAGGGCATCATCATCTTCAACAACACCTCGCTTGCGGCCGCCGCTTCCGAATTCAATCGCTACAATCGCGAAAAAATCATCATTGCCGATCCGGCCGTGGCGAGCACCGCGATCTACGGAACCTTCCAGACCAACAACGTCGCTGCGTTCGCGCGGCTGGCGCACGAGGTTCTGGGTCTCAACGTCGAACATCGAAACGGCAACATCGTCGTCTCGCACTGACATCCAACGCCGGCCGAGCCCGGCCGCGACAAGGGGGGGATATGAAAAGACAAATCTGGACGAGGGCAGCACTTCTGGGCGGGGCTTGCATATTGAGCCTTGCCTCCGCGCAAGCCGATGATTTCGATATTCCGGCGGGCGATCTCAAATCCGCGCTCGGCGCCTATATGGCCGAAACCGGCGTGCAATTGATGGTCTCGGAAAGCGCGCTCAAAGGTGCGCGCACCGGCGGCGTAAAAGGTTCGCTGTCACGTGACGAAGCCCTCACCCGCCTCCTGAAGGGCACTGGCTTCAGCCTGCATCGCGATGAATCTGGCGCCATCGGCATCGTGCGCGGTCCGCAAGCCTCCAGCCAGCAGACACAGGATCTCTCCATCCAGTTCGCGCAAGCAACACCCGCGGTGCGCGCGGTGGAAACCGTGACGGTTACCTCATCCAAACTTGGTGGCGCGGATGTGCAGAGCATCCCCATCTCGATTACCGCATTGAGCCAGGAACAATTGACAGCCACACAAACCGCCGGCGGCCCGGACCTGATCAAACAGGTTCCGAACATGAGCTTTACGAAAACGAACTTCTCCGGTTACAGCATTCAGTTGCGGGGCATTGGCACCCAGGCGATTTCGGTGACCACAGACCCGGCGGTGGCCGTGGCTCTCAACGACATTCCCTTCATCCGCAATCACTTCTTCGAGCAGGAATTCTATGACGTCTCCTCTGTCGAGGTTCTGCGTGGCCCGCAAGGCACACTCTATGGTCGAAACGCCACCGCAGGCGTTGTGAACCTGACAAGCGCCAAACCAACCGATCAGTTTGAGGCCATGGCGAGCGGCGAACTCGGCAACTATCACCAACGCCGCTTCGAAGGCATGATCAATCTGCCCATCGTGGACGATCGCCTCGATATCCGCGTCGCAGGCGAATGGACGAAGCGACAAGGCTATTCGTTCAACGACATTACCGATCAACGCATCGACGGTCGCAATCTGTGGTCTGGCAGAGTGACGGTCGGATTGAAACCATCTGAGAACTTGCAGGCGTATCTCGTCTGGGAGCATTTCTCGGAAAGCGACGACCGCATCCGCTCGAGCAAGCAACTCTGCAAAACCGACCCGGGTCGCACCAATATCGATGGCGTTGACGTGCCGGCTGCCAGCCAGGTAACTGGCGGTTTCGGAAGCGGCGATGGAATCGGCCAAGCGTTCTCCATCAATTCAGCCACTTTCAGTCAAGGCTGCTTGCCGACTTCTCTTTATTCGCCAGACGCCTTCGAAGTGCCAAACGGCTTTTCGTTACCATATTATACAGCCGGTCTCGTGGCTGGTATCATCGGCGGCGGCATAGACCCTTACGCAAGAACCACGCAGTCGCGCAATTTACGCGTTATCGAATCGACAATCGATCCGTCATACAGAGCCAAGAACGATACTGTCGAACTAAATGCAGACTTCAATCCGACATCGACGCTCACACTCACATCGCAGACCGGATACAATCGGGACTCACTTTGGTCGACGGAAGACTACAATCGGTTCAACACATCGTCTGATATCTTTATCGATCATGGTACGACCGATAGTCGCCAAAACACGCTTGTCACGCCAGACGGGAATTACCGTTGCTTCGATGGTAGCCTCAGCATCGGCGGCACCTGTGCCGGCGGCGGGGGCGCGCCCACGGGATACTTCTGCGATCCCCAGCTCGGATGCAGTACGCGGTTGGTCGCCCAGGATATTTCCAGCGAGCATGCTTGGCAGTTCAACCAGGAACTTCGCTTGGCCTCAAGCTTTGCCGGGCCGCTTAACTTCAGCGTGGGCGGAAACTACCTGCACTATGAGACACAGGAGAGTTATTACGTCTTCATAAATTCACTTTCCGCTTATTCCGCTACCGGCGCCTATTCGATCGGGCCTTATGTGCCCGGCGTGACCGACAATCACGAGTGTCAAGCGCGCAACGTGGGCGGTTCCGGTCCGCAAGACAACAACCCTCAGGCGGGCGGCGGTGTTCCGACTGAAATCTGCATTTATTTGGATCCCAATCCGATCGCAAACCTTAACGATCAGGGCCACAACTATTTTCTCAGCCAGAACCCCTATACGCTGAATTCCTATGCCGCATTTGGCGAAGCGAATTACAAGATTCTCGACGATGTGAAATTGACGGCCGGTCTTCGCTGGACGGAAGACCAAAAGCACTTTGTTGATATTCCCAGCGAGCTTGTCTCACAGGGGCAGGGGTATGACACCACCGGAGTGGTCGACCAACAATGGGATCAATTCACGGGTCGGGTTGTTGCGAACTGGACACCGAAACTCGATTTCACTGATCAAACGCTTCTCTATGGATCCTACGCGCATGGCTACAAGGCGGGGGGAGCCAATCCTCCCGGCGCCAATCTCTTCGAGTATGCCTCCAACGCAGGGGGAAAGGGTGTTCCTGTCCATCCGCTCACATTCAAACCGGAATTCATAGATGCGTTTGAACTGGGTTCGAAAAACACACTGCTCGACGGGACGCTGACACTGAATGCAGACGCTTTCTACTATAACTACGAAAATTATCAGATTTCCGAGATCGTCGATCGAACGTCGATCAATCTGAATTTCGATGCCCATGTGAAAGGCGCCGAACTCGAAGCCACCTACGAACCGATACCGGGCCTGCGCTTCAATTTTTCTGGAGGCTGGGAGGAAACCGCGCTCGCCCAAGGAACGCAGGCCGTGGATCTGATGGATCGCACGGCAGGGCACGCGGACTGGGTTGTGATGAAGCCATTCGTCACGCAGGCGTCGAACTGCGTTTTCCCTTCTTATGTCGCAGCGGCCCTCGTCGAAGCGTACCAAGGCGCAGGCGAGGGCGCGCAAGGCGTTTCAGCTTGCAGCTACGCATACAATGCTCATGTCGATCCCGTCACGTTGCTTCCCTATACTCCAGATCCATCGATATCGAATGGATTTCGCATCCCGGTTGGGTATACAGGGTATGATCCCGCGAATTTGGATGCGGCCAACAATGGCGCGGGCCCGGCGCCAAACAACGGCCATGGATTTGCCAAAGACTTGGGCGGTAACGAGTTACCTAATGCGCCACCGTTCACTGTGTCGGCTGGTGCACAATACACGATGCCGCTGACCATAGACTGGACCGGCACGCTGCGGGGAGACTTCTACTATCAGGCAAATTCCTGGGCCCGCGTTTTCAACGATAACCCATATGACCGCCTTCACGGGTACACGAATCTCAATCTCACCCTGATTCTCACGAGCCAAGCCGGCTGGCAGGTAATGCTTTACGATAAGAATGTGTTCAACACGACCGCGATCACCGGCGATTTCTTGAACAGCGACGATAGTGGGCTGACGACAAACGTTTTCCTAACCGATCCCAAGCTGATCGGCATTCGCGTCACGAAAAACTGGTAAGGGGGGAACCATGAGCGAATTGGTCAGGACATCGGGAAAAAGCGACTTTTATCAGCGCCTGCTTATCACTGTTTCGGCGATCGCGCTGGCGTCGCTCGCTACCAACGCCGTTGCTGCCGATGATACAGGCCGCCCAACTGTGTGGATTGAGCTTGGTGGGCAGCTGGAGCGTATTGGCGGCATTGGAGACCGGATTCTCGCGCCATTTATGACACTCGCGCCGACGCCGGATCCATATAAGTTTGCCTCGCCTGCAGATGCTGTGAAATCGCCGCGTTATGCAGTCGGCGAAGAGGCAAAAATTACGTTTACCCCGGGACAGACGAATTGGGTGTTCTCGGCAGCACTCAGGTATGGCCGTTCGAGTGGCAACAAGACCGCGAAACACCAGACAGACCCAACGCATTTCAGCCCTTGCATAACGCCCAACAACTGCGTGTATGTCGGCGTTCGGTATGCGCCTGCGCAATTTGCAAGAACTTTTGCGAAGCACGCGGAAAGCCATCTCGTCTTAGATTTTATGGCCGGAAAGGATGTTGGATTGGGCATGTTCAGCAACGGAAGTCACGCTATTGTCAGTGCCGGCGTACGTTATGCGCAGTTCCAGGCGAAATCCGACACGAAGGTGTATGCGAGGCCGGTGATCCAGCATTACAACAAATACCCCTCTCCTGGTCCGAGTGGTTTCCCCTACATAACCGGAAACCGATTCAACGAATACACCCAGTTTGCAAAAAGCGAGCGCAATTTTCACGGTTTGGGCCCGTCAATTTCGTGGGAAGCAACTACTCCGCTTGGAGGCGACCCCGATACCTCGATGCTTGCCATCGATTGGGGTGTTAACGCTGCCATTCTATTCGGCAAGCAGCGAGCTGGTATTCACCATCAAACTCTTGCCACCCATTATCACGGCTTTTTCGAGTACAATCACTATTCGCCCGCATACCAGCCGCGAACGAATACAACCGCCCGCTCCCGTTCGGTCACAGTTCCCAATGTCGGGGGCTTCGCGGCCGCCTCGCTGCAATTCCCTAATGCCAAAGTCAGCCTAGGCTATCGCGCCGATTTCTTCTTTGGAGCAACCGATGCCGGCATTGATGCGCGAAAAGAAGATACACTAAGCTTCCACGGCCCCTTCGCCACCATCAGCATCGGCCTAGGCGACTAGCCTTTCCAGACATCGCAGTACAATCGAAGGCGGGGGCCCGGCGGCCTCCGCTTTTGCATTTGCGAATACCGTCTTTGCGGACATTTGCTCTGATCTCCAAAACTTGCCGGAGCAAAGTGAAGGGTGGACTGCCCGCTGCGCCATTCTCTTTCAATGACTTACGCGATTTGTGCGAGTGCGAAATTTCCCGAGTTTGGGACTCGTGTTTGGGACTTTTCGAAAAAACCTCGGTGAGAGCTGGTCTTACGGCCGCTTTGTTGGCCGCAGCACGCTTCACTTCGTCGGCGACGTGTATGTAGCGGCGCGTCGTGGAGAAGTCGGAGGAACGGCTTATTATTATGCAAACGATCCTCGTCGCCATCTCAATGCCAACGCTTCTAATAAAGAGAGCCACGCGATCATCGATTTCCAGGCTGGTAGAGATGCTGGCTTGGGAATGTTCATAGGCACGTCCTTAGCCTCGCTCGGAATACGCTTTGCACAATTCACGTCGTCCAGATCTGCCGATATCAACGGCGTACCAGATTTTCTACGTATCGGAACGACCGATAAATACGGAATTTTCAAATCACATCATCGTTATCTCGGCACGGCGAAGACGGCGCAAAGCTTTCACGGCGTGGGCCCCTCGCTCTCTTGGACGGGAGAAATGCCGCTTCTTGGCCAGAACGGAGACAGTGAAATATCATTAGATTGGGGCGCTGCCGGATCGGTTCTGTTCGGCCGGCAAAAAGCGCGCGGCGAGGCTAACGAAACTGGTCTTCACTACAAGACAAAACAAATAATCATTGGAGCCAACTATAAGGGTGTCGTGTCGTCTTACTATCATTCGCATTCAATCGGGCGGTCGCGATCTGAGGTTGTCCCCAATGTCGGGGGTAACGCCGGTGTTTCATGGCGTTATTCCAACGCCAGGGTAAGCCTCGGTTACCGCGCCGATTTCTTCTTTGGCGCAGTGGATGGCGGCATCGATACGCGCAAGACCTACAACCAGTCCTTCTACGGCCCCTTCGCCTCGATCAGCATCGGGTTAGGCGGCTAGCGACAGAGACGATCCCGGGGGCGCGCGAAAAGGCGGCGGAGCGATCCGTCGCTTTTTTATTTGCGATTACAACTTTGTGAGCACCCGGTTGGGCTGGCTCCCGGCCGGGGCGGCAAGATAATTTCGCCAATCTGTTGCCGGCCAACTGGGCGGCTGTTCTACATATCTGACACCCCACTCGGGAATATTTTGGCGGCCCCCCCCGCAGTCAGTTCTCCGGCTGCGTCTAGATACATGTAGACCTAAGCTTCAACCCTCGAGAGGAAACGGGCGGGGGATGGCCGAATTCCAGGATACCAGCCGTGAAGATGCGGGCTTGCGTCGCGAGGGCGAAGCCATGACACCCGCAGAGCTGGATGCCTGGTTCGCGCAAGAAGTCTTGCCGTTGGAGGCAACCCTGGTGCGCTATTTACAGCACAATTGGCGCAATCACAGCGACATCATCGACCTGCGGCAGGAAGTGTATGTGCGGGTCTGCGAAGCGGCCATGAAGCAAACGCCCGCGCAGCCGCGCCAATTCGTCTTCACCACGGCCCGCAATCTTTTGATCGACAGGGTGCGTCGCGAGCGCGTGATCCCCATTGAGGCGGTCGAAGATCTCGATGCGTTGGGCGTCGCCATTGATGAGCCTGGCGCGGAACGAACAGTGATTGCGCGCGAAACGCTGCGCCGCTTGAAAGACGCCATCCATCGGCTTCCGGCGCGCTGCCAGGAAGCAGTCGTTCTGAAACAGGTCAACGGGTTATCTCGGCGCGAGATCGCCGTGCGCATGGGCATCTCCGACAAGATGGTCACTGAGCATCTCACCAATGGCATGCGGGCTCTGGCGGACATCCTTCTTGGCGAGCCCCCGGAACCGCGGAGGACGCCATGATGGCCGGCACGCCGCACGATCCCAATCAGCTGATTACGCCCGCGAAGGAAATCGAAGCCTGCGCCGCCGCCTGGCTAGAGCGGTCGGTCTGCGAAGGCTGGAGCGATGAGGACCAGTCGCAACTCGATCTTTGGCTTGCGTCATCTCTTGCCCATCGCATCGCTTTTGTGCGCCTGCGCGTGGCGTGGTCGCAGACAGATCGGTTGGCGGTTTTGCAGCCGCAGAACGCACCGCCGTCCGGGCGCGTTCGCATTCCACAGGTGATTTCGTTCTCGCACATGACGCGCTGGGCAGCACTCGCTGTGGCCACGGCGGCAGCTATTGGCGTCATGTTTGTCAATTGGGATATGCCGCAGAGGGTGCATGTCTATGCGACAGCGGTGGGCGGGCACGAAATCGTCCGGCTGGGCGATGGCTCGACAGTCGAATTGAACACCGACACGTCACTACGGGTGGCGGTCAACTTGGATCGTCGCATTGTGTGGCTGGACAAGGGTGAAGCGTATTTCCAGATCAATCACGATCCGGTGCGCCCGTTCATCGTGATGGCCGGAAATCGCCGCGTCACCGATCTCGGCACGAAATTCGTCGTGCGGCGCGAACCCAATCGCCTGCAAGTCGCCGTCATGGAAGGCCGGGTGTGGCTCGATGCGACGGCCGGAAAATCGCAATCTGCACTTGTGAGTGCAGATCAGAGCGCCATTGCGACCGCCGATACGATCTCGGTCATCCGCAAGCCGGAAGCCAAGCTCGCCGACCGGCTGGGGTGGCGCCATGGTGTGCTTGTTTTCGACAACACGACGCTTGCAGACGCCGTCAGAGAATTCAACCGCTACAACAAACGAAAACTCGTCGTTTCCGATTCCGTCGCGGCAGCGCAAACGATCGGCGGCACGTTTCCGAAGAACGACGTGAATGCCTTTACGCGCGTGACGCAGGAAATCCTGGGCCTACGCATCAGCGACAGGGGCGACGAGATATTCATTTCGCGGCGATGAGCCGTGCGTAACCGCAAATATGATCAAGGGGGTATATGAACAGTCTGGCATTTCTGAGGGTCGCTTTGGCGGGAAGCATTTGCAGCGCCGCGCTTATAACCACGGCCCATGCAGGAAGTTTCAATGTTCCAGGCGGAGAACTGAAAGCTGCCCTGGACGCCTATTCGCAGCAGGCCGGCGTGGCTTTGCTCTATCCCGCGGGCGCGGTGAAAGGCGTCCAGACGCGCGGCGTGAGCGGTTCACTGCCAACTGATGAGGCATTGACCAGAATTCTCGATGGCACCGGTTTCGCCATGCATCGGGACGCATCCGGCGTGATCGCCATCGTCCCCAGGCAGCGTTCGCAGAACGATGTACCATCCGTGATGTCGCTGCAACTCGCCCAGGTCGTGCCGGCGCCGCGTAGCACGGTGGAAACGGTAACTGTGACCTCGTCGAAACTCGGCGGTGCAGATGTACAATCGATACCGATCTCGATCACAGCACTGTCACAGGAACAATTGACCGCCACGCAGACGGCGGGCGGCCCGGACCTGATCAAGCAGGTGCCGAACATGACCTTCACGAAGACGAATTTCACCGGCTACAGCATCAATATTCGCGGCATCGGCACCCAGGCAATCTCGGTCACCACCGATCCTGCTGTGGCCGTTGCGATGAACGATACGCCGTTTATTCGCAACCACTTCTTTGAACAGGAATTCTACGACATTGGGCAAGTCGAAGTGTTGCGCGGCCCGCAAGGCACGCTCTATGGGCGCAACGCGACCGCGGGCGTCGTAAATCTTACCACCGCAAAACCGACCGACCAATTCGAAGCGATGGCAAGCGGAGAAATCGGCAACTACCAGCAGCGCCGCTTCGAGGGCATGGTCAACCTGCCGCTTGTCGATGATCGGCTCGACCTGCGCGTCGCGGGCGAATGGACCAAACGGCAGGGCTATTCCTTCAACGATCTGACGGACCAACGCGTCGACGGCCGCGATCTGTGGTCAGGCCGGGTCACCGTTGGCTTCAAACCGGTCGAGAACCTGCAAATGTATCTCGTCTGGGAGCACTTCTCCGAAGACGACGACCGGATGCGCACGAGCAAGCAGCTCTGCAAGACCGATCCGGGGCCGACGAGCGTGAACGGTGTGGCGATACCTCCGGGCGGAAGCCAATCCCTTGCCGGAGGCGGCATCGATGCCGCCTTCACGCTGAATGCGGGATATCTCAGCCAGGGTTGTTTGCCTGCCCCGCTCTACTCCGCGGAATCGTTCGAGGTACCGAACGGCTATTCGCTCCCCTATGTGGTGGCGGGATATGTCTCCGGCGCGCTCAAACCGAGCATCGATCCCTATGCCAGCACCACGCAATCGCAAAATCTTCGCGTCATCGAATCGCAGATCGATCCTCTCTACAAGGCCAAGAACGATACGGTCGAGTTGAACACCGACTACAAAATCACGCCTGCGCTCACTTTCACCTCGCAGACGGGATTTAATCAGGATTTCCTGTGGTCGACCGAAGACTACAATCGTTTCGATACCTCGCCGAATATCTTCATCATTCCCAGATTGAACACCGGCCGAATCCGAAACCAAACATTGATCGGCCAGGATGGCGTCTTCTGCGATCCACAACTGGGCTGCAGCAATCGCCTCGTTGCGCAGGATATTTCCGAGGAACATGCGTGGCAATTGAGTCAAGAGTTCCGTTTGGCATCGAGCTTTTCCGGCCCGTTGAACTTCAGCCTCGGCGGCAACTACATGCATTACGAGACGGAAGAAAACTATTATGTCTTCGCTAACGCGCTTACCACGCTCGCTGCGACGTCCGGCGGTGCCATCTCCTATCCGTGGGTACCAGGTGTCTCAGACGATCACGAATGCCTGAAGATCGGGGCGTTCGCTGCCGGCGGCAACAGAGGCTATCAGAACAACAATCCGAGCGAGGGTGCGGGTCAACCAACATCGACTTGCTACTACATCGACCCAAATCCGCTCAACGATCTAAACAACAAGGGGCACAATTACTTCCTCAGCCAGAACCCCTATCTGCTCAATTCCTATGCGGCTTTCGGCGAGGCCTACTACAATGTTCTGAGCAATCTGAAAGTTATTACCGGCTTGCGGTGGACGGAAGACCAGAAACATTTCACGGACATCCCCAGCGAACTTCTGGCCATGGGATATGGCTACGCCAGCACCGGCGTTGTCGATCAGCAATGGGATCAGTTCACAGGCCGTGCGGCCGTCAACTGGACACCGAAACTCGATTTTACCGACCAGACGCTCGTTTATGGCTCTTACGCGCATGGGTATAAGGCGGGTGGCGCCAATCCGCCGGGCGCCACGCTTTACAGCTATTTCACTGCTGGCGGCGTGAGCGGAGTCCCGCTTCACCCACTGACGTTCAAGCCCGAATTCATCGATGCATTCGAACTGGGAACAAAGAATACTCTGTTGGACGGCGCGCTGACCCTGAACGGCAGCTTGTTCTACTATAACTACGAAAACTATCAGATTTCGGAAATCGTCGACCGCACATCGATCAACCTGAACTTCGATGCCCATGTCAAAGGCGCTGAACTTGAAGCGGCGTGGGAGCCCGTACCGGGCCTCAGATTCAATTTTGCAGGCGGCTGGGAAGACACGGCCCTTGCGAGAGGTTCCAACTCTGTCGATCTGATGGATCGCACGGCGGGAAATTCGGATTGGATCCTGGTCAAGCCGTTCGTGACGCAATCGTCGAATTGCATCCTCCCAAAATACGTCGTCGCTGCCGCCATTACGGCATATCAAGGCTTTGGCGAAGGCAACCCCGAAGTATCGATGTGCGGCTTCGCTTATAGCGAACACATCGATCCGATTACGGGGCTTCCATATGATCCGTTGCATCCAAGAACAACATATTTCGACTTGAATGGAGGATGCGTTTGTGCGGGCAATGAAAAAGGCAGTGCCATTCCTGTAACTTATCCGGGATTCGATCCCGCCAGCGCGCCGAACAATGGCGCTGGCTTCAGCAAGGATTTGAGCGGCAACGAATTGCCGAACGCGCCGCCCTTCACCGTATCGTTCGGCGCGCAATACAGCTTGCCGCTGACGCCCGATTGGGCCGGTACGCTGCGCAGCGATTTCTACTGGCAGTCCGACTCATGGGCGCGGGTGTTCAACGACGATCCTTACGATCGCATACGCGGCTACAACACGGTCAATCTTTCCGTGATCCTTACCAACCAGAGCGGTTGGCAAGTGATGCTCTACGACAAGAACGTGTTCAACACGACCGCGATCACCGGGACATTCCTGAACAGCGACGACAGCGGGCTCACGACCAACGTGTTCCTGACCGATCCAAAGCTGATCGGCGTTCGCGTCACGAAGAATTGGTAAGGGGGAACCAATGAGCGAATTGATGAATGTGCGAAGCGACGGCGAAACCATCCGCCGGCGGCTTCTGACAACGGTCTCGGCACTTGCTCTGCTGACGTCAGTTTATAATGCGGATGAGGCCAGGGCGGACGAGGTTAATCGGCCCACCGTCTGGATCGAACTCGGCGGTCAGCTCGAACGCATGGACGGCGTGAACGGGCGTTTCATCGAGCCCTTCATGCAGGTGGCGCCGACGCCCGCCATCCTGAACGCGGCCTCTCCAATCGACGCGCAACGCCCGCCGCGTAATGGCATTAGCGGCGAAGCCAAAATCTCATTCGAGCCGAATGGCACGGAATGGGTGTTTTCCGCCGCGGTGCGCTATGGCCGCGGCAACGCAAACCGATCCGTCTCACAACAATCCTCTGCCGCACCCTTTCCATACACAGACTTATATGGAGCACCTGGAGAACGAACTCCACTTTTGCAGGATTATTCGAACAACAGGATCGAGAGCAGCGAAAGCCACGCCATCCTCGATTTCACGGTCGGAAAAGATGTGGGCCTCGGCATGTTCGGCCGTGGGGGCAGTTCCACGGTGGATTTTGGCGTCCGCTTCGCGCAATTCATCTCGAAGTCAAGCGCCGACATCCGCGTCCGCCCGGACATCACCGGCTCTCAAACCGGTGTCCTGAAATACCGCTACAAATTCCACAACTATGCCCTGACCGGACATAGCTCCCGCAGCTTCCACGGCATCGGGCCATCGCTGTCGTGGAACGCCTCCGCGCCTCTCACAGGAAATTCCGACACGGCGGAATTCACGTTCGACTGGGGCGTGAACGTGGCGGTTCTTTTCGGGCGGCAGAAGGCGAAGGTCAGCCATCAGACGACCGCACAAATTTACCGCAACGCCTACAACCACCCCACCGCGGGAGCTGGGGCAACGCATTACAATTTATTCTACCATCACAGCGCGGACAAAGCCCGCGCGCGATCCGTCATCGTGCCAAATGTTGGTGGGTTCGCAGGGCTGTCGCTGAAATTCCCGGACGCCAAAGTCAGCCTCGGCTATCGCGCCGATTTCTTCTTCGGCGCGATGGACACAGGCATCGATATAGCCAACCGCACGACGACGAGCTTTCACGGACCCTTCGCCACGATCAGCATCGGCCTGGGCGGATAAGGATAGCCGGGGGGCGTGTAGCAAGAAGGCGGCGGAGCGATCCGCCGCCTTTTTGACGTTTGCCGTTCGATCTCCGCCGCAAGATTGTTGCGACGAGTCGCCGAAAAATCGTGCGGGCGCACCCTTAAGTTTTGCCTGCCTGCTTCGTCAGCATAGATGAAGTCTTATTGTGACCCCTCGAATGGCGGGACGCTGGCGGAGGGTATGACAGAAACATCGGAACCGACGCGTGAAAACGCCGGCCTTGGCCAGGATGCGGGCATGACTGCGTCCGAGGCGGAGCTTTGGTTTGTGCGCGAGGTCTTGCCGCTGGAGTCCGCATTGATGCAGTTCCTGCAGCACAACTGGCGCAACCAGAGCGATATCGCCGACCTGCGGCAGGAGGTTTACGTGCGCGTCTGCGAAGCGGCCCAGACGCAGATCCCCGATTCCGCCAAGGCTTTCGTCTTTCGCACCGCGCGCAATCTTCTGGTGGACCGTGTGCGCCGCGAACATGTGGTGCCGATCGAGGCGGTGTCCGATCTCGATGCGCTCGATGTGGCCATTGACATGCCGGGTCCCGACCGTAGCGCGATCGCGCGCGATGAATTGCGCCGCCTGCAGGCGGCCCTCGACCGGCTGCCGCCGCGGTGCCGTGAGGCCTTCGTGCTCGGCCGCATCGAAGGCCTGGCGGGCCGCGAGATCGCTACCCGCATGGGCATCAGCGAGGCCGCTGTTTCCATGCACATCGACAACGGTATCCGCGCGCTAGCGAACATCCTCTATGGCGATCCCGCCGATCTGCGGAGGAAACCATGAGCGACGTGGCCGAATACCCCGCGCCCGCAAGTGGCGCGATGGCGACAGAAGCGGAAGCTGCTTCCTGGCTGCGGCGGCGCAATTTCTGGGATTGGTCGCAGGCAGATCAGGTAGCGCTGGATGCCTGGCTCGAAGCCGCGCTTGAGCATCGCGTCGCTTACTGGCGGCTGAAGGCGGCGCTCGAACGCACCGAGCGGCTGGGGGCCTTGCGGGGTGCCGGGGCGGGGCAGGGTGCGCGCGGCCGTCTGTGGATTGTGCTGGCGCGCGTGGCGGCTGGGTTCGCGGCCGTCGCTGCGTTGGGCGTGGCCAGCGCATTCTATCTGCTGCAACCCGAACAGACGATTTATGCAACCGCCGTCGGCGGCCATAAGACCATCCACCTGTCCGATGGGTCCGAAGTCGAACTGAACACGGCAACCGTGGTGCGGGTGGCTGCGGGCGCCCGCGAATTGTGGCTCGACAAGGGCGAGGCGTATTTCCGTATCAAACATGATGCGGCCCGCCCCTTCACGGTGATGGTGGCTGGCCATCGCGTGACCGATCTGGGCACGAAATTTTTGATCCGTAACGTCTCGGACCGTCTCGAGGTCGCGCTGATAGAAGGCCGCGTGCAGCTTGATACGCCGGACGGGCGCATGCGCGAGCCGCTGCTGCTGGCGCCGGGCGATGTCGCCGTGGCGCGCCGGAATATTCTCTACGTGGAGAAGAAATCCGACAAGGCACTTGCCTCGGCCACGGCCTGGCGCCATGGCATCGTGGTCTTCAACAACACCACGCTGGCCGATGCGGCATCCGAATTCAATCGCTACAACGCGCGCAAAATCGTCATCGCCGACCCAGCTACCGCGCAACTGACGATCGACGGGAAGTTCCGGTCCAACGACATCGAAGACTTCACACATCTGGCGCAGACCGTGTTCGCGCTGCAGGTCAGGACACAAAGAAACCAGATCGTGATCTCGCGCTAAACCCGCAAGCCTCACGAAATGCAAAGGGGGGAAATATGAGATCGCTGAAACATCTTTCGACGAGGCTTCTGGGAAGCGTGTTTGCCGCAACACTGGCGACCGCCGCCTTCGCCGCCACTTTCGATATTCCGGGCGGCGATCTTAAATCCGCACTTGCCGCCTATACCGCGCAATCCGGTGTCGAGCTCATCGTCTCGTCCGAGGCCATCCGCGACACACATACCCGCGGTGCAAAAGGCGCGCTGTCGCCCGACGATGCTTTGTCGCGCATTCTCGCCGGAACCGGGTTCGCCGCCCACCGCACCTCCTCGGGCGCCGTCGGCATCGTGCGCGATCGCTCGTCCTACATCGTGCCGGCAGCGGATTTGTCAATCCAGATGGCACAGGCCGCACCGGCACGCGCGGCGGTCGAAACCGTGACAGTCACTTCGTCCAAACTCGGTGGTGCGGATGTGCAGTCCATACCAATTTCGATCACCGCCTTGAGCCAGGAACAACTCACCTCGACACAGACTGCAGGCGGCCCCGATCTGATCAAGCAAGTTCCTAACATGACGTTCACGAAGACGAACTTCTCGGGCTACAGCATCCAGCTTCGCGGCATCGGCACCCAGGCGATCTCCGCCACCACCGATCCCGCCGTCGCGGTTGCCTTCAACGACACGCCGTTCATCCGCAACCATTTCTTCGAGCAGGAGTTCTACGACGTGGCGCAGGTCGAAGTCCTGCGCGGGCCGCAAGGCACGCTCTATGGCCGCAACGCGACAGCAGGCGTCGTCAATCTCACTTCCGCCAAGCCTACCGATCAATTCGAAGCCATGGCGTCCGGCGAGTTCGGAAATTACAGTTCAAAGCGCTTCGAAGGCATGATCAACATCCCGATCATTGACGACACGCTCGATATCCGTCTTGCGGGCGAATGGACCAAACGCAACGGTTACTCTTTCAATGAGCAAACGGGCGACCGCATCGACGGCCGCGATCTCTGGTCGGGCCGCCTGTCGATCGGCTGGCATCCGCTGGAATCGTTGCAGACCAACTTCGTCTGGGAGCATTTCTCCGAAAACGACGATCGTCTGCGCAGCGGCAAGCAACTCTGCACCACCGATCCCGCGCCAACTTCCGTCGGCGGCCAGCCGGTGCCGCCCACGGGCACGCTTCTGGCAAGCTTCGGCGCCTATCTCAGCCAGGGGTGCAAAATGGGCTCGCTCTATGCCCCCACCGCCTATGGCGTGCCGAACGGTTATTCATTGCCGTATTACACCGTCGCGCAATTCGCCAGCCTGGTGACAAGCGCCAATCCCTATTTGAGCGACACGCAAACACCGGACCTGCGCGTTATCAATTCGCAACTGTCGCCCGCTTACAAGGCTAAGAACGATACCATCGAATTCAACGCCGACTATCAGGTCACGCCATCGCTCACCTTCACCTCGGAATCGGGTTTCAACCACGATTTCTTGTCGTCGGCGGAAGATTACAATCGCTTTGCCTCGTCGCCTGGTGTCTTCAACAAGAATTCGCACGGTATCACCGATGCCAATGGCGTCTATTGCGATCCGCAGCTTGGTTGCAGCGACAAGATTCTCACCGAAGATCTCTCGGAAGAACATTCTTGGCAGGCAAGTCAGGAATTCCGCCTGGCCTCGCATTTCACCGGCCCGTTCAATTTCAGCGTCGGCGGCAATTACCTGCATTATGAGACCGAAGAAAACTATTACGTCTTCATCAACACGCTCACGGCCTTCGCCTGGTCGGAAGGCGGTGCGGATGGCAGCGGCCAACTCACGCGGCCCCCATGGACGCCGAGCGTTTCCGATAACAGCCAGTGCCTCGGCCGTTATGGCGGCTTTGTCTACAACAATCCCGCGCTTGGCGGCGGCGAACCCGAAGTCAATGCCTGCGTCTATATCGATCCCAATCCGATCGGCAGCCTGAACAACAACGGTCACAACTATTTCCTGAGCCAGAACCCGTACACGCTCAATTCCTATGCCGCGTTCGGCGAAACCTATTTTGACATCTTCCACAACCTCAAACTGACGACCGGTGCGCGCTGGACGGAAGACCAGAAGCACTTCGTCAACATCCCAAGCCAGCTGGTGGACGATGGTTGGGGCTATCCCTCGACCGGCTCGGTAGATCAGCAATGGGATGCGATCACCGGCCGCGCTGCACTGAACTGGACCCCGCAACTGCGTTTCACCGACCAGACATTGGTCTACGGTTCATTTGCACACGGTTACAAGGCGGGCGGCGCCAATCCGCCCGGTCCGGTTCTGCCGCAATTCGCGGTGGGCGATACCAATCCCGATCACCCGCTGACGTTCAAACCAGAGTTCATCGATGCCTTCGAACTCGGCACCAAGAACACCTTGCTCGACGGCGCGCTGACGCTGAACGGAAGCCTCTTCTATTACAATTACGAGGGCTACCAGATTTCGGAGATTGTTGACCGCACCGCGATCAACAACAATTTCGATGCCCATGTGAAAGGCGCGGAAGTCGAAGCGACTTGGGAACCGATCCCGGGCCTGCGGTTCAATGCGAGCGGCGGCTATGAAGATGCCCGTGTCGCAAACGGCCAGTCTTCCATCGATCTGATGGATCGCACGGCAGGCAACACCGACTGGATTGTGGTGCGTCCGTTCCCGACACAGGCCTCCAATTGCATCCTGCCGGTATATGTGGTGGCGGCGTTGTTGCAGCAGAATCTCTTCTCAGGAGGAAACGAGAGCAACACCAATCCTGTCATCGCGTGCAGTCATGCCTACACACAGGACTTGGATCCCGTCACGCTACTTTCTTATACGGCAAATCCAGTAAGTCGCCTCGATCCAGTTAGTAGTTTTGGCGGTACCCTTCCACTCAATCTCCCCGGTTATATCGGCTTCAATCCGGCGACTGGTCCCAACCTGGGCGAAGGTTTCACCAAGGACGTAAGCCATCATTCGCTGCCCAACGCGCCGCCCTTCACGTTCTCGGCTGGCGCGCAATATTCGATGCCCGTCACACAGGATTGGGCCAGCACCCTGCGCGCAGATTTCTACTGGCAGAACGATAGCTGGGCGCGCGTCTTCAACGACAATCCCTATGACCGCCTGCACGGTTACACCAACCTCAACCTCACGCTGATCCTGACCAATCAGGCGGGCTGGCAGGTGATGGGCTACATCAAGAACGTGTTCAACACGACAGCCATCACCGGCGACTTCCTCAACAGCGACGACTCCAACCTGACGACGAACGTGTTCCTCACCGATCCCCGCCTGATCGGCGTTCGCATCACGAAAAACTGGTGAGCGCGATGGCCAACAATCTGGAAAAAACACTCATGGGGGGAAGTGCACAATGAGCGAACTCATAACCAACGCAGGCGGCAAGAATTTCCGCTGGCAATTGTTCACCACGGTTTCGGCGGCGTCGCTCGCACTTGCGAGTGCGGCAGCCCATGCCCAAGCGGGGGAAGATGCAAGCCATCCGACCGTCTGGATCGAATTGGGCGGACAGCTAGAAGCCATCGGCGGCAAACCCGATCTCTTCACGCCGCCCTTCGTCGCCGCACATCTGGATGCGCCCTACAACAGCGTCTCGCCGGTCGATGCCACGCATCCTGCAAGCAATGGCTTTGGCGGCGAGGGCAAGCTTTCCTTCAGGCCGCAAGACAGTGACTGGGTGTTCTCCGCGGCGGTGCGCTATGGGCGCTCCAACCGCAACAAGCATCTGCACCAGCAGACCACGACGAGCTTTCGCCAAAAGACATTCAAATACAACACCGCCAATCCCAAATTCCAGTATCGCAACGTTCGCCGCTTCAGCGACGCTACGGTGGATCAGGGAGAAACCCACGCGGTCATCGATTTCATGGCGGGCAGGGATGTCGGGCTCGGCATGTTCCATGGCCAGAGCACGCTCAATTTCGGCGTTCGCATTGCACAGTTTCACTCGCGGGCGAATTCCGGCTTCAAATCCTTCCCCGACCCGCACTACTCAACCAAATTCACCTACAACGATCCGGGCGCGCACCATCATTCCTATGCCGCCACCGCCGAACTCACCCGCAATTTCCGCGGCGTCGGCCCGTCGGTCGCGTGGGAAGGAAATGCCGCCATGCTCGGCAGGCCCGATGCAGGCCACTTGACCTTCGATTGGGGTGTTGATGCATCGGTCCTGTTCGGCCGCCAGACGATCAACGGCGAGCACCAGACAAGCACCCGCTATTTCCACGGCAGTCCCTTTGCGCTGCCGCCGCCGCCGACCACGCACACTTTCCATACCTCGCCCGTCAGGCGTTCGCGCACCGTCATCGTTCCCAATGCCGGTGGCTTCGCAGGGCTCTCTGTGCGCTATCCCAATGCCAGGGTCAGCCTCGGCTATCGCGCAGCCTTTTTCTTCGGTGCGATGGATGGCGGTATCGATACGCGCAAATCCGAAGCCGTCGGTTTCTACGGACCCTTCGCGACGATCAGCATCGGATTGGGCGGATAAGGATAGCCGGGGGCGCGCAGCGAAGGGGCGGCGGAGCGATCCGCCGCCCTTTGCTTGTATAGATGCTCGGCGCCCTGCTGCTACAGCCATGGCGGTCCTTCCGATCACCAATCAGGGGCGGCATCCCCACAGAACAGACAACAGGCGACGCTGGAAGTGGCGTTTGCCCTAATGCAATTTCTGTTTGGGACTCCGTTTGGGAAATGCCCCCCAACAGTCCCAAACGTGCTCGATTTGGTCTTTTCGGAGTCAATAAAATCAGGCACTTAACTCCTATATCTGAAACTACGAATCTAGGGGTCAGGAGTTCGAATCTCTTCGGGCGCGCCATTCATTCTCCGACGAACTCCGGTACGGAGATTCACAGCGCAAATGGCGCTATTTTCCCGCGAATTTCGCACATAGCGGAATCCGAACCGGGTTCAGAGACCCGCCATATCCCAAATTTCTGAGCGCTCCCACCGGCAATTCTCCGTTTGCAGAGACCCGACCCCCAGTTTGTCGGGAAGTGATCGCAGTTTTTCCAAGGACCCGAACCGCCGGATTCGAATTGTGCTCACAAAAATATCAGGGAAAAATGCAGGAGAGATTTTCGGATTTTGATCTCTACCCAGCCCTCAGGTCAGGAAAACGCCCGTGATTCCCTATAGTTATCGCGATTTTGAAGGGGCCTGATTGCCGCAAATAACAGGAAAGCTTTTTGCCAATAACAGGGAAGGGTCCGCACGAAACAATGGCTTAAGCAAGTATGGGCTCGACGCCGTCTGATGGGTCCAGAAGCAACGGTAGGCGAATTTTGAAAGTCGTTCCTGTTCTTTCCGATCCAGACATGGTGAGGGTGCCGCCGAGTTGACGCACGAAGATGGCGACGTAGTCGGAACCACGCTTTTCAGGAGTCTTCGCCGAATCTTGATCCTTCATGCCCACGCCGTCATCGGCGACGGTCAGTTCAATATGATCTCCGGCCTTCCCTACGCTGAGCATAATACGTCCCGTCCCGCCGGGAAACGCGTGCTTGATGGCGTTAGTCGCAAGCTCGTTGACCAGGAGACCAAACGGTACGGCACGATCAGATTCGATCTCCAATGCTTCTGCCTTGACCTCTATTGTGATGCCGGACGTGTTTCCAAGCAAACTCGCCGACATAGTTTTGGCGATTTCCCGAAGATAGGCGTCAACCGCGATGCTCTCTCCGTGGCTGGATTGAGATATGAGATCATAAAGGTCGGCAATCGCTCCAATGCGCGCCTGCATCGCTTTATAACCTTGTAGGCTCGGAGCTGCCGTCGATCTGATTTCGATTGCGATCAAGCCAGCGATGATCTGCAAGTTATTCTTGATTCGATGTGAGATTTCGTTCGTGAGCATTAGGGCGTCACGTTCACGTTGCTTGCGATCAGTGACGTCTTCGAAAACGAGAAGCATCCGATGGGCATGGTTCCCCGGTTGAGAAATTTTGCGCGCATTCAGGTTGAAGACACGCCGACCCAGACCGGGAAAATCATCCTCAATCTCGAAATTCTCAATCGGCCTGTTTTCCGGGAGCACCTTCTCCATCAAATGGCGAAGCGCAGGTACGTTCCATTGATGCTCGCCAAGCTCTGAAATACGCCGGCCCCGCGTCTTGGCTGCGGTGCTCCCGAACATCGTCAAGAACGCTTGACTCGCCATCACGATGGTCATGTCAAATTCAAGGACGACGAGAGGATCGCGGATCGTATCGACAATACTTTGGGTAAGTTTCCAGTTGCGCTTACTTTCTGCATAAGCAGCGCGTTCGTCGCTCACATCCTCTATGGCCAGAAGAATGGAGCCGTCATGCTTACCGGGACGACTGATCTTGCGCGCATTAACCAACATGGTGCGCTGCCCAATCGTCGGAAAATCGTGAACAACTTCGAACTTTTCCACTGAGGCACGATTGGGGATCACGTCTTCGAGCAACGTGTGAAGTGCAGGGATATTCCACTGCCGGTTTCCGAGTTCAAATATGTGGCATCCCTCGGTCTCGCGACGACCCGTGCGAAACATCTGATAGAACACGCCATTGGCAGAGGTGATGACAAGGTTTCGATCAAGAATGATGAGCGCGCTGGGTATAGTCTCGACAATATCGCTTGCGACAATATCGAAAGTGGCTTCGTCGCCTGACGCAGTTTCGGTCATGGTCCCCAGTTCCTATGGATCGCGCGCGTTCATAATTGCACGGCAAGCATGCCTTCAATGGAAGCCTCGAGCTGGTAGGCTGCATACGGCTTGCGAAGAAAATGGGTGCCTTCGACAAACAAAGCTCTCATAGCGTCGGTGATCAAATTTCCAGTCGTGTAAAGCACGCGCAATTCTGGTCGAAGTTTGATCGCCTCACGCGCAAGATCGCATCCGCCCAAGACGGCCTTCTTGAGATAAATATCAGTGAAAAGTGCGTCGACATGTTGGGGGGAGCGCAGGATCAAAAGCGCTTCCGCTACGTCGCTGGCCGAAAGTATTTGATGTCCCGCGTCTCCGATAATCAACTCCGCAGTCTCGCGGATAAACGCGTCATCTTCGACAATTAATATCACGGCCATCAGAACTCATCCGCCGTGACAAAATCCGCAACTGTTGCTGCTTATTCCGCCAGCAACACGCTGTCAGAGCCCTTCCGGTCACGATGAAGGCATAGCCGACAACGCGCGGGGAGGAATAACGTTCCCGTGGGGCCGAAATATCTTCTCCTGATCTGCGCAAACCATTATCGCGCGCAATATCCATCCAGTCGCTGGGCTCGCCTTTCCCGCCTGTGCAGCTTCATTTTCTAATGGGGGCGCTCGGCTATCACCTTATGGCACCATTCAACAACAGCTTTGGGCAATATGGCGTCACGCAGTTGTGCCTAGGAATCTGTTATCCGTGAATGCGACAGCGATGCTTGTCAGTGTATAGCCGGCCCTAAGGAATGGCGCAGCCACGGGCCGGAGGGCGGGGCTGTCGGTTGATGGTTCGCGAGGACTCCATCCTTGCTGCCAAAATAGCCATACCGCCGCGGTCAGCGAGGTTACAACTGCGGCCTGAAGCGTCGCGGCAAAGATTCCCGCGTGGAAAAGCCGTAACACCGGTGCCTCTTCACGAGTTGGCGAAGAAAAGCGTCTCCTTGATCGAGAGCTTTTATGAGTCGAGTTGCGGTGCTGCCTGCAGCACGTCCTGTCCGACATGGTCTTCGAACTTCTTGAAGTTGTCGCGGAACATGCTGACAAGCTTCTTTGCCTGCGCATCGTAAGCCGCCTTGTCCGCCCATGTGTCGCGTGGATTGAGGATCTTGGAATCCACGCCCGGCATGGAAACCGGCACGCGGAAACGGAAATGCGGGTCGACGCGCATCTCGGCATTCGCAAGCGA
>Ga0265331_10000048_pt1 | contig 182667 bp, 129 predicted proteins | sample 41923metaG_FD_202088 | JGI IMG/M metagenome (GOLD analysis project Ga0265331, IMG submission 202088) | Rhizosphere microbial communities from Carex aquatilis grown in University of Washington, Seatle, WA, United States - 4-19-23 metaG | ecosystem: Host-associated > Plants > Roots >... | reverse complement strand
CCACTGACAGGTTTGCTCGTGTACTCGACCGACAGTTCCGTTGCCCCGCCCGTTGAGCTACTTTTGCGCTGCATCGTTCTGTTCCTCCCTGCTCGGCGTCGAACTTCGCGAGAGATCAACGATGACACGGGTTTCAGAACGATGCGCTTCTTTCAACTCTCCCTAACTGGGGTTTCCGGGCTCAGCTCAAGGCCGGCGCGTCCATCCTGGCCGCCGCGGCGACGATGGATACGCGGACCATCAAGACGCGGCTGGCCGACGCGCGGGCGCTGGTTCTGGATGGCTGGTCGCGGATCAACCCTTTCGCCGCCCTGGCACGCCGCCGCTGAGCTCGCTGGTGCGCTTGCCGTACGCCGGCGAAGCCAAGACGATCCATGCGGTGGTTGCCGCCGTCAGGCGCGCCAAGCGATTGCGCCCGGAGACGCTCAAGGTTGCGCAGCGGGCCGACCAGGCCGCTGGGGCGGTCGAACAAGGATTGAAGCTGGTGGCCAAGCAGCAGGCCGTCGTGCGCGCCGCCCGACACCGGCGCGATGCCCTGGCGCGGCTGTGGACCACCGAAGTGGCCGCGCTCAAGCGGCGCGCCGGCGCCGCTGAAGACGAAGGCGCGCACCGGCTGCACGCAACGCTGTTCGAGCGCCCGAAGCCGAGCGTGCCAACGCGCCGCCGGCGCACGCCGACATCGGTGGCGAGCACGCAGCCAATCCCGCCGGACGCGGGAACTCGCAACGAAAGTCGAGTCCGTGTTTTATGCTGAGGCTCTTGAGCGGAAACCTCAACGCTCCCGGCCAACACACCGCTCACCCTGAGGAGGCCGCATCTTCTCAGCGGCCGTCTCGAAGCATGTCCTGAGCCTGTCGAAGGGGGTGCCTGCCATCGCGGACGATCTCTAACTCACTGGCATGGCTCTGAGCCCGCCGGGTGGGGTCGCTACTGTCCGAGACTGTTCTCGATGCGGATGAGTACCGACTTGCCGCGCACCGCCGGCAAGCGATCAATCTGGCGGAGCGCGCGCCGCAGGTTGCGTTCCAACGCCTGATGCGTGCGGATGACGATGGCCACGCTGGCGCCGTGCTCGCGCTCTTTCTGGATCACCGAGGCAATCGAAATGTCGTGGGCTCCCAGAATGCCGGAGATCTTGGCGAGCACACCGGGGCGGTCGACGACCATGAAGCGCAGGTAGTATTCGCTATCGAGATCCTCGATGGGCCGGATACGTACCTGGCGCTGCTGTGCCAACGGGTAGCCCAGCGGCGCAACGCGCCCGCGGTTGCCGCTGACGATGTTGCGCGCCACCTCGATGAGATCGGCAACCACCGCTGTGGCGGTCGGCATCATGCCGGCGCCCAGACCGAAGTACATGCTGGAACCGAGCGCTTCACCCTGCACGGCAATGGCGTTGTACGCACCGCTGACGTCGGCGAGCAGGTGCTGGCGCCGCACCATCGTCGGGTGCACCCGCGCCTCGATCTGCTCGCCGTCTTGTTTCGCGATGGCCAGGAGCTTGATGACGTAGCCGAACTCGCGCGCGAAGCTGATGTCGAGCTGGCTGACGTGGCGGATGCCTTCGACCGGAATGTCCTTGAACCGCGCCGCGCTGCCGAACGCCAGCTGGATGAGCAGCGTCAGCTTGTGCGCCGCGTCGATGCCGTCGACGTCGAAGGTCGGATCCGCCTCCGCCAAGCCCTGCTGTTGCGCTTCCTTCACGACCGTGGCGAACTCGCCGCCTTGCTGGGTCATCGTGCTGAGGATGTAATTCGAAGTGCCGTTGACGATGCCGTAGATGGCACAATTGCGATCGGCGGCGAGCCCTTCCTTGAGTGTGCGGATGATCGGAATGCCGCCGCCGACGCTAGCTTCGTAGCCGATATCGACACCCGCCTTCTCCGCGGCGCGAAAGATCTCGAGCCCGTGCACCGCCAGCAACGCCTTGTTGGCCGTCACCACGCTCTTGCCGTTGTCCACGGCGCGCAGCACGAAGCGGCGCGCCGTGTCGTACCCGCCCATCAACTCGACGACGATATCGATCTGCGGATCATCGATGAGCGACAACGCGTCGTTCGTCAGCAGCCGGCGGTCGACCTTCACTCCCCGCTCGGTGGTCAGATCGATATCGGCAATGCGCCCCAAGCTGAGCCGCGCGCCGAGACGCGAGCGGATCTGCGCCTGCTGGCGTTGCAGCAGCTTGATGACTCCCGTGCCGATCGTGCCGAAGCCGATCAACCCGACGCGAACTTCACGATCCACCTGCGCCCTCTTCGCTATCGTTCTCATCATTCCACCAACATCGTGTCACTGATGCATCATAAGTAGATGCCGGCAGCGAGCCAACCGCGCGTGGCGTGGCGCCCTCTCCCGCAGGCGGCTGTGCCGCCTAGGATCGTCCGCGATGGCAGGCACCCCCTTCGACAGGCACAGGACATGCTTCGAGACGGCCGCTGAGAAGATGCGGCCTCAGGGTGAGCGGTGTCTTGTCAGGGAACATCGAGGTTTCCGCTCATCCTGAGGAGGCGCCGTCTCTTCAGGCGTCGTCTCGAAGGATGCGATCTTGGCACGATGCCGGTTATCTCACGGGCAATGCGCCTTAGCCGACTTGTCGGATGCTTGCTTGTCCGCCACCGCCAAGGGCGCGACGGATGCCGCGGATAGCTTGACGCGTGCGGTGCTCGTTCTCGATCAAGGCGAAGCGGACATACTTGTCGCCATACTCGCCGAAGCCGATGCCGGGTGACACGGCGACCTTGCCTTCTTGCAGCAGGAAGGTCGCAAACTCGAGAGAGCCCATGGTCTCGAACTCTTCGGGAATGCGGGCCCAGACGAACATCGTCGCCTTGGGCTTGGTAACGTGCCAGCCGATGCGGTTGAGGCCGTCGATCAGCACATCGCGGCGTGCCTTGTACAGGACGCGGATCTCCTCGACGCAATCTTGCGGACCGTTCAGCGCCGCGATCGCCGCGACCTGGATCGGCTGAAACATGCCGTAGTCCATGTAGCTCTTGAGACGCGCCAGCGCCGCAATCATCGCCGGATTGCCGACGGCGAAGCCGACGCGCCAGCCCGGCATGTTGTAGCTCTTCGAGAGCGTATAGAATTCGACTCCGATGTCCTTGGCGCCCGGGACCTGGAGGAAGCTCGGCGGCTCGTAGCCGTCAAACGACAGGTCGGCGTAGGCCAGATCGTGGATGACCATCAACGAGTGCTCCCGCGCGAAATCGACGATCTTCCGGAAGAACTCGAGATCGACGACCTCGGTTGTGGGATTCGCCGGGAAGTTGAGGATCAGCAGCTTCGGCTTCGGCCAGGTCTGCCGCATCGCTTCGACGAGATGCGCAAAGAAATCTTCGCCGGGGATCAATGGGATGCTGCGCAGGTCGCCACCGGCAATGATCACCGAGTACTGATGGATCGGATAGGTCGGGCTCGGGCAGAAGACAACGTCCCCGGGTCCGAGGATAGCCAACGCCAGGTGGCCAAGCCCTTCCTTGGAGCCGATGGTGGCAATCGTTTCCGTGTCGGCATCGAGATCGACGTTGTAACGGCGCTTGTACCAATCGGCGATGGCGAGGCGCAGCTTGTAGATACCCTTGGACACCGAGTAGCGGTGGTTGATGGGCTTGGAGGCAGCTTCGATCAGCTTGGCCACCACGTGCGGCGGCGTGGCGCCGTCGGGATTGCCCATACCGAAGTCGATGATGTCCTCACCGGCGCGCCGCGCCTTCTGCTTCAGGTCGCCGACGATGTTGAAGACGTAGGGAGGGAGGCGTTTGATTCGCGGGAAGTCCATGGCGTCCATGTTATGCGTCTTTCCTCATGGTCTGAGGCAAGCCGCGACAATAGAGCATTTGATCCATGCACGCAAATTCCGCGGCACCACGCTCGTGCGCGCGACGGCGAAAACGGTCCACTGAACGGCCGGCCACCCGGCGGCGCGACCCAGCGGTGATTTTTCTCTTGATTTTGAGTACCAGGCTAGCGTACCGTGTCCAATCAAAACTGGAGGTTGATAGTGAACGTACGACGCTTCATACCCGTGGTAGTGTCCGCTCTGGTCGTTGGTGGTCTCTCCTTGGCACTGTCCACGCTCTCCAGTGCGCAATATGTCCACCCACACCCGCAGCATCCGGTCAGCGACCCGAGCGTGGCGCATCCGACGCATGCGGCGCGGCCAACGCGCACGCCACGCGGCGGCGGCGGGACCCCGGTCGTGCCACCAACACCGACGCCGGTGATTCACGCCTGCCCGGCGCCGCCGGATCATGCGCTGAGCGCCCGCGTCACCAAGCTCTTCTACGCGTACCCGTCACCGCAGCGAGTGCTGCGCGCCAGTGGCTTCTTCAACGTGGACTCTTTCTCCAACGGCATCCACCCGGCAACCGAACCCTCCTCCTTGACCCTCACAGACGACGACGGCGCCGTCATTCTCAGCATGCCCAACATCCAGTTCAGCGATCTGGGTGACGGCAACTTCTCCGCCAGCAACGAGCAGGGCTACGTCAACATCCGGCCGTTCGCGGGAATGCAGGCGTTTGATTTCACTTTCGAAAAGCCGAACTTCCCCGACGGTTTCTTCCGCGTGCGCTTGCACCTGTGCTTCAACATCGGCGACGATGGCTTTGGTACCATTGCAATCGTCTGCCAGCACAAGACGCGCGGCGGCTTCGTCTGTCACCAGTAGTCCAGGTCCCGCGCGGCGAGCAAGGTCTTTAACCTTGCCGTCGCGCGCCGGCCCTCAGCGGGCCTTCGCGGGCGGCTTCGGCGTAGCCTTCGGGCGTTGACGGGCGGGACTCCGTTTGCTCGCAGGAGCGCGTGCGGGCTTTCGCTTTGTGGGCTTTTGCGCCACCACAGCCGCTGCAGCATCGTCGCTCGCCTCGACCTGAACCGCGGGCACTGTCGCGCCCTCCGCCTTGGCGCCAGCGCCTGCGGCAGGGCTCTTGGCCGATGCACTCTTGCGCGCCGCAGCTGGCGTCGATGCCCGGCGCTTGGCACTGCGGTCGCGACTCTGTGTGCCGCGCCCGCGTCGTCCCCGTGACCGGCGCGCCGGGGTCACGGCAGTTTCGGCTGCTTCTTGCGGTACCTCAGGCTGAGGCGTCGGGACGTCACTGAGCGGCTGAACGGCTGTGGACTCGACCGGTGCCGACGCGGCGATCGCATCGACGGTTGCGGTCGGCGCGTCCTCACCGTGCGTCAACGCGTCGCCCTGTTCGCCCGCCTCTTCAACATCTTCGCCCACCTCCTCAGCATCCCCATCTTCCGCAAACTCGTCGGCGTCCTCGGTGTCAGACGCATTCGACAGATCCTCCGGGAGCAGGGTTTGCCGCTCGCTTTCTTCGACCTGGATTCCGGCGTGTGCTCCAAGGGCGCTGAGCGCCTCGCCGATCGCGGCGGCGGCCATTTTCCCCCGACCGCGGCGGCGGCCGCGGCGGCGACGTTTGCGCTTGCCGTTCTTGTCCGCCTCGGCGCCTCCCGGTGTCGCCGCTGTGGCCCCGGCGGCTGGCGTGGCGGGCACGGGTTCACCCTCGCCATTGGCTTGCGGAGCGGCGGTTGCCTCGATCGGTGCCACCCCACCGAGACGCATTTGCGGCGGCTCGGGCACCTCGCCCTCCACGCGCGCGCGCCCCTCGAGCTCCGACTGGTGCGGCATGAGTTGCTCATTCAGCGCAATCTGGATGCGTGTCGCATAGCGCCGCTCGAGTTGTGCCAGATCTTCGCGTTTCTGATTGAGCAGGTAGACTGCCACCTCCGGCGGTAGCGCGACACGCAAGGCGGCGACGTCCCCCTGCGCGACGCGGTGATGGATCTTGCGCAGAGCGACCAGCGCGGCCGACTCGGTGGTACGCACGAGCCCGTGTCCTTCGCACATTGGACACGCGGTATACGACGTCGCGGCAGCGGCGGGCCGCAAGCGTTGACGAGAAATCTCGATCAGCCCGAATTGCGAAATGCGTCCGATCTCATGGCGTGCCTTGTCACCATGCATCGCGGTGCGCAGCGTCTTCTCGACCTCGCTGATATGCTGCGGGCTGCGCATATCGATGAAGTCGATGACCACCAGACCACCGAGGTCACGCAGTCGCAGTTGGCGGGCGATTTCGGTGGCGGCTTCGCAATTGGTGCGAAACGCCGTGTCTTCCTGATTGGCGCCACGAATCGAGCGTCCGGAGTTGACATCGATCGCCGTGAGCGCCTCGGTGCCGTCAATGACGATGCTGCCGCCAGACTTCAGGGAGACGCGGCGCTTGTAGATGGTTTCGATCTGCGACTCGACGTTGAAGTGCGAGAAGATCGGCTGGTCGCCGTCGTAGAGGCGCAGCACGCCTTCCTTTTCCGGCATGACGTCGCGCAGGAACTCACGGGCGCGCTGGAATACCTCTTCGTTGTCGACGTAGATCTCGTCGATATCGGGCGTGAAGTAGTCCCGGATGTTGCGCAAAACGAGGTCGTGCTCGCGGTAGACCAGCGCCGGTGGGCGCTTGGTCGCCGCGGACTGTTGGATGCTGTCCCACAACCGGCGCAGGTACGTCAAATCGCGTTGCAGCTCGCGCACGCCTTGATCGAAGCCGGCGACGGTGCGGACGATGATGCCGAACCCCTCCGGCGCCTCGAGATTCTCGATGAGCTCGCGGATGCGCGTGCGCTCGGCCCCTTCGATGCGCCGGGAGATCCCGGCATCATCTGATCCTGGCAGCAGGACGAGGTAGCGGCCAGCGAGCGAGTAGAACGTGCTCAGCGTCGGCGGCTTGTTGGCGAACTGCTCTTTGACGATTTGGACGAGCACCTCCTCGCCCGGCTTGAGCACCTCATTGATCCTCGGGCGGCGGCGCTCGCCGTTGCCGCTTTCGCGCCCCCCGTTCTTGAGGTTGCGGAAACAGATCTCGTCCAAGGGGAGAAAGGCGTCACGCTCGGCGCCGATATCCACGAAGGCGGCTTCCAGGGCGGGGTGGATGCGGTGCACCACGCCCTTGTAAATGTTCCCCTTCAGGTGCTCACGACTGAACGACTCGATCTCAAACGAGCTGAGAACGCCATCGGTAACGATGCCCACGCGGCTCTCTTCGGCGTGGGTCACATTGATCAGCATTATCTTCGGCATGAAACCTCTTCCACCTCTTCCCAATCAGCCAGCCCGGAGCCCTTGGAGGCATTTGGTACTCCACTGCTTCTTTCATACGGTGGGACGGGCGCACGCGCAACTGCGAATGGCCGACACCCGCGGTACAGCCGGACGCTACTTCTTCCGCGAACCGTAATCGCCGAAGGGCCCGTCGCGCTCCGCGAGCGCGGCCTTAACACCCTTTTCCAGCGCCAGCTCGCGCCAGGCAATGCCCTCGGGGGTGTGGCGGGCGATTCCGTCGAGCAGCGTACCGATGATCTGGCTCGTGCGCAGGCCCATGTTTTCGTAGGCCTGGTTGACCAGGAGCTTCATCATCGCCAGTTGATTCACCGGCAGCAGCGCCATGCGATTCGCCAGCCCGGCCGCCTCGGCGGCCAGCTGGTCCGGAGCCACCGCTCGGTAGATCAAACCGATGCGCTCGGCCATGGCGCCGTCGACCGCGTCACCCGTCAGCAACAGGCGCTTAGCCTGCTCCATGCCCAGCCGGTAGGCCCAGAGCGCCGAGGTCGGAGACCCCCAGACGCGCGCCGGGGGGTAGCCCATCTGGGCATCGGTGGCGGCGATGATCAAGTCGGAGCACAGCGCCAAGTCCGTTCCACCGCCGACGCACCAACCATGCACCTGGGCGATGATCGGCTTGCGGCTGTGCCACAGGCTCATGAAGCAGCGCACGTTCTCCGACATACCGGCGAAGTCACGCATCGGATCCCAGCCGCGCTGTGCATCGCTGGCGTGCTCCGCCTGCGTGCCCCAGTCGAGGTCGTAGCCCGCGCAGAAGGCGCGCCCGGCGCCGCGCAGCACGAGCACGTGCACGGTCTCGTCGCGGTTGGCGTCGGCCACGGCGCGCTCGAGCTCGCGCGGCATGTCGAAATTGATCGCGTTGAGGCGCTCGGGGCGATTGAGGACGATGTGCCGTACGCGGTCGTGCTGTTCGAGAGTGAGGGTCGTAAACGTCATGAAGCTCCTTTCCGGGGCCGTTGTCAGCAGCAGCGCGACCCGCTCCGATAGTGGTCTTCGAGGCGGCGAGCGAAGGCAGCGCCACGATCCAGTGGCAGCGGGCCCGCCGCGCGGTGCCGGGGCGCCGCGATTTCTTGGCCGCTGGTTTCGCCGACTACACCCCCCTGGCTCGCACTTCCCACGCGGTACCACGCGCGCAGCGAATCAATCACAATCACCGTAACCAGCGCCATGAAGACGCCGGTGACCAGCGCATCGAGGCGGTCATTGAATATGAGCGCGTGGGTCTCGGCAACCTTTCCCGTCGCGACCTGCCCGGCAGCCAGCTGGTCCGACAGCAGCGCCGCATGCGCCAGGAAGCCGATGCGCCGGTCCGGGCTGAAGATTTTCTGGTAGCCGGCAGTCAAGGTCACCGACAACAGCCACGCCAGTGGCAGCAGCGTCGTCCAGGCGTAGCGGGCGCGTCCAGCCTTGATCACCAGCGTCGTGGCCACGCACAGCGCAATCGCCGCGAGCAGCTGGTTCGAGATCCCGAACAGCGGCCACAAGCTGTTGATCCCGCCGAGCGGATCGATCACCCCTTGATAGAGAAAGTAGCCCCACGCGCCGACCATGCCGGCACTCGTCAGCAGCACGCTCGGTGCCCAGCTGGTGCGGCCGAGCGGAGCCCAGAAATGGCCGAGAAAGTCTTGCAGCATGAAACGTCCGACCCGTGTGCCGGCATCCATGGTCGTAAGGATGAAGAGCGCTTCGAACATGATGGCGAAGTGATACCAGAGCCCCATGACGGTCTTGCCGCCGAGGCTGTTTGCGAAGATGTGGGCCATGCCGACGGCGAGGGACGGCGCGCCGCCGGTGCGCGCCAACAAGCTCTGCTCGCCGACATCGTCAGCGAGGGCCTGGATATCCGCCGGCGTCACTACGAATCCCCAATCGGTTATCGTGCGCGTCGCTTGCGCCGCCGTCGAGCCCACCACGCCGGCCGGGCTGTTGATCGCGAAGTACACGCCTGGCTGCAAGACCGCCGCAGCCACCATCGCCATGACAGCGACAAAGGATTCCATCAGCATCGCACCGTAACCGATCATGCGCGCATCGGACTCGCGGCGCAGCAGCTTGGGCGTCGTGCCGGACGCCACGAGCGCGTGAAAGCCGGAAATCGCGCCGCAGGCGATGGTGATGAAGGCGAAAGGAAAAATTTTGCCGGCAAAGATCGGCCCCGTGCCGTCCACGAAACGCGTTAGCGGCGGCAGCGCGAGCTGCGGCCGGAACACGAGAATCCCGACGGCGAGTGCCGCGATGGTGCCGATCTTGATGAAGGCACTGAGATAGTCGCGCGGCGCCAGCAGCAGCCACACCGGCAGCACCGATGCAGCGAAGCCATACGCGATAATCATCAGAGCCAAGGTTTTCGCCGACAAGGTGAACAAAGGGGCGAGCGCGGCGCTCTCCCCTACCCAGCGGCCGCCGACGACGGCCGCGAGCACCAAGGCCAGGCCCCAGACGGTCGCCTCGACAACGCGGCCGGGCCGAACGAAGCGCATAGACCATCCCATCAGCAAGGCAATGGGAATCGTGGCCCCAACGGTGAATGTTCCCCACGGGCTGCCCTTCAGCGCGTTGACGATGACGAGGCCCAGAACCGCCATCAAAATAATCATGATCAACAGCACCCCGCTGAGCGCCGCGAAACCGCCAAGCGCACCGATTTCCTCCCGCGCCATCATCCCCAGCGACTTGCCGTCACGCCGCAGCGAACCGACAAGAATGAAGAAATCCTGCACCGCGCCCCCGAGAACGACGCCGAGGATGATCCACAGCGTGCCCGGCAGGTAGCCAAATTGGGCGCAGAGGGTCGGTCCAATCAGCGGGCCGGGGCCGGCGATGGCGGCAAAGTGGTGGCCGAACACGATCCAGCGATTCGTCGGCACGAAATCGCGGCCGTCATTGATGCGCTCTGCGGGTGTTTGGCGCCGATCGTCAAGGCTGAGCACACGGGCAGCGAGAAACGCGCTGTAGAAGCGATATGCCACGGCGTAGGTGGCGACCGCCGCGACGACCATCCACACGGCGCCGACGGGCTCGCCGCGTCCCAGGGCCACCATGCCAAGGGCAAGCGCGCCCAGTGCGGTAACCAGAAGCCAGAGGACAGCGCGCAACAGTCGCATAGACGGGCGAATATGCGCCAAGCCGCCGGCCCGACGCAAGCCGTCGCGATGGACGGCCACGCACAGCCACGCACACTTCCCCGTTGCTGGGGGCACCCCATTTCCTGTAGCCTACCCCGGCCATGTACATCCGCGATTTGATCGGCGCGCAGGGGCCAGTGTTCTCGTTTGAATTCTTCCCCCCGAAAACGGAGGCCGGGGAGCAGAACCTCTACCGGGCGATCGAGCAGCTCCGACATCTGCACCCGACCTTCGTGTCAGTGACCTACGGCGCCGGCGGCAGCACACGCGACAAGACGGTCGAGCTCGTGTGCCGCATCAAACACGAGCTCGGCATCGAGACCATGGCCCATCTGACGTGTGTCGGCGCCGATCGCGCCGAGATCCATACGGTGCTGCAACGCCTGCGCGCCGGAGGCATCGACAACGTCCTCGCCCTGCGCGGTGATCCACCGCGCGAGCAGTCCCAGTTCGTCCGACCCACAAATGGCTTCGCGTACGCGTCCGAGTTGGTAGAGTTCATTCGTACGCAGGGCTTTCCGTTCTCGATCGGGGCGGCTTGTTATCCCGAGGGACACGTCGAGTGCCGCGCCCTCGACGCCGACCTGACGAATCTCATGGTTAAACTCGCGGCTGGCGTCGATTTCGCGATCACGCAGCTGTTCTTCGACAATGCCGACTATTTCGCCTTCGTGGAACGGGCGCGCGCACGCGGCATACAGGTTCCGATCATTCCCGGTATCATGCCGATTACCAATGTCGCGCAAATCGAACGCTTCACGTCCATGTGCGGCGCCCACATTCCCGCGGCGCTGCAGGCACACCTCAACGCAGCACGCGACGATGAGGTAGCAGTGCGGGAGATCGGCATTGCGCATGCGACGGCACAGTGCCGTGACTTGCTGGAGCGCGGGGCGCCCGGCATCCACTTTTACACGTTGAACCAGTCACCTGCGACGCGCGCCATCTTCGAGCGCCTACCGCGTTGATCCCGTGCCGACTATTGTCACCTTCACGCCATTGCAGCCGCCAACGCGCGTCCCCGTGAAGGGTCGGGGGCGTCTCTTCGCGCATCGGTGTGAAGATGTCTCCGGTCGCAAACACCAGCAGCGGTTGCCGCTCGGCAGCGTGCGCGGCATCGTATATCTCGACGCGTTGTGCCTGCATTGCGGCGCGCATTTCGTCTGGGCAGACGACGATGTCGTGGCGCGCACCGAGCGCGAGTGATAGGGCGCGCCCCCGCCGAGATCCTGCACGACCGACATTTTCGATTCTTGCCAACAGATTCTGCTTGACAAGATTGCGGGCACCGCGTACGAAATATCCACGATGTTTGAGCCTGTGGTTTGGCCTTGCCTGCGGCACGCGAGAAAATTTTGAGGTGTGCAGATTTCTCTTGACAGGTGTGACTTGACTGCGGTAAAGAACGGGATATCGGTTAATTTGGGGTCAAGGGCGAACACGTTGATTCGGGCGCGCTACGGATTACGAAGGAGGGAGATTATGTCTGGCAGGAAGAGTGTTGTTCGAATGGCCGGTTGGGCGGTCACGGGAATGGGCTTGGTCGGGTTTGTGGCCCTGCAAGCGGTCGCAGAGCAACCGAGCCATGGCTTTCATCACCCGCCTGGGGCGCATAAGCCGCACAAGCCACATCCACAGCTGAATCCACCACCGAGTGGACATAAGCCGCACAAGCCACATCCGGAATTGAATCCGCCACCGAGCGGGCACAAGCCACACAAGCCACACCCCCAGCTGAATCCGCCGCCAAGCGGACACAAGCCTCACAAGCCACATCCAGTATTGAACCCACCGCCAAGCGGGCATAAGCCACACAAGCCGCATACAGCGCACAAGCCTCATCCGTCGCTGAACCCGTTTGCTCCTGGTCAATAGGCTTCATCGTTCTCAGTACAGCGGGCACCCAGACCTTGGGTGTCCGCTTTTTTCTTGGCCTCTCGCCACGTTCCCGCCTTTCGGTCGAACCCATCAGGACGCCGCAGCGGGGCGCTTTTCGAGCGCCGGTCTTTCCCTGCCATCGCAGTACACCGCCTCGGCGGACTGCCCTTCCCGCTTCTACAATCTTTTCATGTGCTATCGCATCGCCTCTTGGTGAACGCTAGGAGTTTACGACCGCGCTGGACGACAGTCGGATCATGAGAAGCGTTCCCTCCTTATTGTTGATTTGGACGTTGCCCATTCTCTTGGCAACCGGCGTGCACGCCGATCCACTTCGACTTTCAGCCGATGAGGTTGTTGCGCGCGCCATTGCAACGAATCTCGAGCTCCGGGCAAGCCGGAAGGATGTGAATGTTGCGGAGGCTGGTCTGGAACGTAGTCGATCGCTGCTGCCTGGAAACCCATTGGTGACCGCGGGTGCGCAGCATGCGGATGGCTTCGCTCCCAACTACAGCTTTTCCGTGTCGCAGGAGTTCGAGATCGCCGGGCAGCGCAGCGCACGCATGAACGCGGCACAACAGGAGGTCGAAAAGGCAACTTGGGATGTGAAGACCGCTGAGCGAACACTGGCTGCAACGGCAAAAACCGCGTTCATTCACGCCTTGATCAGCATTGAGCGTGTCACCGCGGCCCAACAGGGCGTGGATGCCACGACAGAACTGCTTCACATCCATGAACAGGACAAGGCCACTTCGGATGTGCAACGCATCGAGCGTAACCAGGCACGCATACAGGCAGCCCGGGACCGACGTACCCTGTCATGGGCGGAGCACGGACGAGAGAGCGCATTCACTGCACTACGGGGACTCTTGGGACTTCCCATCGATCAGGCCATCGTCTTGACCGGTGCGCCGCAAACGGAAGTCCGCCCGCTCCCATCCGATGCTGCGCTGATCACCCGGGCGTTGGATAGACGGTCCGACTTGATAGCTCTGCGGCACTCGGTTGAACACGCGGACTTGCAGTTGGCGCTCGTTCGTCGCGAAGGCATCCCAAACGTGACGCTTTCGGGCAACTATGGGCGCTTCGAGGCTGATACCTTCGGGGGCGGTGACGTGACCGTCCCAATACCGATCTTCCAGCGCAAGGCGCCCGAAGTACACGAAGCGCTTGCCGAGTACGAACGCACGAACCTACAGGTACAAAATCTTGAACGCAGTATCGCCAGAGAGGTTTTAGAAGCTCGCCAAACCTGCACCACTACCGGCATTGATTTGCAGATGCAACAACAACAGATCGTGCCTTTGAGTGAGGAGAACCTCGAGATCGAACGCCGCCTCTATGATCGCGGTGCGGTCGATACGAGTGACGTCATTGGCCTGCAAATCGACCTGCTGACCGCGCGCCACGAGTATCTCGACGCCCTTGAAGCGTACAACACCGCGCTCATCGAGTTGGAGCGCGTTTCCGGCGGCAATCTCTCGGGTGACTAGGCCTGCGGCCGGCGTGTCTTTTATGCGCCGCTCCCGCTGGGTCGCTACGGGCTGCCAAGTCCGACAGGCTGCTCCCATCTTCTACGCGCCGCAAACTCGACCATCACGATTGATATTCACCGGCCCGAGGACTAAAAGGGGCACCGTTGTGCAGGAGGGTAGGCGACAGATCAGGGGCTCCGCGATCGCCGTCCTACTGTGCTGCGTGATGGCGGTAGCCGCTTATAGCTGCGGGAGCGAAGGGACTTCGTCCGATTCTGCCGCCGCACCGATGGCCACGCCAACCGCAACGCCCGGAGACTTCACAGGTAACTTCATTGGCGCCGCTGCCCTCGACGCCGGCCAGACCGCAACAGTCACGCTCGCTGCCCACAGCGACACCACGGCAACCGGGACACTGACGATCAGCGGCGGAACAGCGGCCGACACGGTGGTCCCACTCAGCGGATTTGTCGACTTGATCGGCGGCAGCTTCTCACTGAATGGGGGCACAGACACCGTTTCTGGCACCCTTCCAAGCCCGGGCGGCACCGGTTTTCTTTCCGTACAGCTCGGGGTGAACACCACACCGTTTCATGGCACGATCGCCAAGGCGCAGTGAGCGCATTTTTTCACGTGGCCAATGGAAGAAGCCAATTGATGGATCGGTGCAGGTAGAACAAGATGGCGCCGAGAAGGCTGGAAGCGTCTTAAGGCTGGAAGCGTCTTAAGGCTGGAAGCGTCTTAAGGCTGGAAGCGTCTTGAGGATACGCATGAGTCAAATACGAATTCTGGTACTGTTCCTCGTGAGCGCTGCTGTCGGCTGTGGGAGCAACGGCGGACCGTCTCAAACCGTCTCGACGCAGCCGCAGCCGGCGATGCCGACGTTCGAGCGTCTCCAAACCCAGGTCTTCAACGTGAGCTGTGCGTCCGATTCGTGTCACAGCAGCGTTGGGCGCGCTGCGGATCTCGTCCTTGAAGAAGGCCAATCCTGGGATTCCTTGGTCAATCACCGCGCCACAAATCCCGTCGCCGCGTCGCAGAGCTGGATGCGAGTAAATCCGGGGCAACCGGATAACAGCTTCCTCATGGCGAAAGTCGCCGACAACCTGGCGGCCGGTGAAGGGCAGTCGATGCCGTATGGCGTGGCACCTCTCGATGCCGCCACGGTTGCCATCGTCCGCGCGTGGATTGCCGCGGGTGCTCCCGCGACAGGAGTGGTGCCCGGCGACGATGGGCGGCAAATGGGTGGAAGCGGCGACACCGGCACCGATATCCAGCTGCCACCACCAAGCCGGGGCGTGCAGCTGCACGTCACCTCGCCGCCCGTGCCCAAGGGGAAAGAAGAAACCGGTTGCCACTACTTCAAGCTGCCTTCCGATGTCGACTTCGACGTGAACCGCTTCCAAATTGCCGTCAGCGGTGGCAGCCACCACATTCATTTATACCGCGCCTATGACTCGACCCTCGATCTCCCTGACGGCTACGAGGTCTGCAACCACGCCGTCGATTTCGACACGTGGGAACTCGTTGTCGCCAGTCAGCTGCGCCACAGCGACTGGGAGCTGCCGGCGGGGGTGGGCTACCACTTCCGCGCCGGCGAGCAACTCCTCATGCAGACCCATTTCGTCAACGTGGGCTCTCTGGAAACCGTGGGCGAAGGCCAGGCGGTGATGAATCTCAACGCCGCCGATCCGGGGAGCGTTACCGCCTATGCCGGCGCCATCTTCGGGCAGAACAAGGACGTCGATGTCCTGCCATACTCGACACCGACTGCCGACGCCGAGTGCGTGTTTCCCAACCCGATCAACCTCATGGCGGAGACGGGACACTACCATTTCCGCGGGCGGCACTTCCAAACCTTCCTGTGGGACGACGGATATCAGGGCGACAGGATTTACGACTATCTGGGCTACAACGATCCGCCGTTCACCGTGCACGATCCGGCAATTCCCTTCGCTGCGGGTCAGGGTATCCAGTGGGAGTGCTATTGGGAGAATAATACCGGGAACGAATACAAGTTTGGCCCGTTCACCGACACCAACGAGCACTGCAATTGGTTTGGGTTCTATTACCCGACCCTCTCGCCAAGCGAGGCGATTACCTGCGTAAAGCTAAACGGCGTGTCGACGACTGTAGTGCGCACACAACACTAGCGAGGCGCGCCTCAGACCAACGAGCATTATGGTTGCGCCTCGCGCTGATGGCTGATAGCTGATGGCGGATGGCAGATGGTTCAGACCATCCGCCATCAGCGATCAGCTATCGGCGGGCGCTTGAGGGAACCGAACTTGACTTGCCAGCAACCACTTCCCAACCTCAAGCGCCCCAGGCAACGGAATGTCCCAGATTAACTGATCAAAAGGAAGGTTGCTGATGCTCAAGCTGCACTATCACCCATTCTCCACCTTCGCGCGCCGCGTGCGCATCGCGCTGATCGAGAAAAGCATTCCGGCCGAGCTCGTCGAGGTCGACATGATCGCACGCGCACACCGCGCTCCCGCCTACCTGGCGCTCAACCCGTACGGTCGGGTCCCGACGTTGGAGGAAGACGGCTTTGTACTCTACGAGTCCACGGCGATTCTCGACTACCTGGAAGCGACGCATCCCACCCCGCCACTGGTGCCCGCCGACGCCCGCGGCCGCGCCCTGGTGTCGATGCACATGAAGCTCTGTGACATCCAGATGGCGCGCCAGGCCGGGACAATCATCTTTCCCAAGCGTTTTCTCCCCAAGGACCGCTGGGATGAAGCGGCCATGGCGCAAGCCAAGAAAGAGATCGAGAAGCACCTCGCCATCGTCGAGCAGCAACTCGCCGGGAACAGCTACCTCGTGCGCAATCAGTACTCGCTCGCCGAGGTATGCTATACCCCGTTCGTCGAGTTCCTCTCATTGATGGAGGTCACGCCGCCGCCCGGGGTTGCCGCATGGGCACAGCGCATCCTTGACCGCCCCAGCGCGCAGCAGACCAAGCCGGCAGGGTGAGAAGAGCAGCAGTGAGCGGTGCGTGCTGGATAACGAGAAGGGCGGTGTCTTGCTTTCCTTGTCAGCGAACAATCGCCACTTCCCAAGTTTGGAGGATACATGGCCGACGTACGAGTCAAAACCTTGAAGGATGGTCCCTACGAAGTGAAGGGAACGATCCAATTGGTGGATGCCAAGCGTAACGAATTCAAACTAACTGAAGATCCTATCTACCTCTGCCGCTGCGGCCATTCGGCCAACAAGCCGTTCTGCGACGGAACGCACAGCAAGGTGGGTTTCAAATCGGAAGAGCCGGCACGGTAGGGGGAGGGACAAAGGATAAGCGATGAGTAGAGAGCGACGAGCCCGAAGTGGGCGGCGTCTCATCACTCATCACGTGTCACTGCGCTAGTAGCCTGTCGGACGTGGCAGTGCTTAGCGACCAATCCTGTTCCGAAGGGGGGAGTGCTCCATGGAAGAGACGCCGACCGCAGGTCCTAGGTCTCGGCGTAGCGGAACAGACGTAGCCCGATGGCGAAGGATACGAGGCCATAGGCCACCAAGAAGAGTATCTTCGGCGCCACGTCTAGCAGGCCACGGTCGCGCAGCATCACATCGTGAATGGCGAACATCGACCACGTCGTCATGACGCCTTGCGCGATCACTTGCATCCACTTCGGCTGTTCGAAGAACGGCCACCAGCAGCCTCCGAGGGCCGCGAGAATGAAGACGGCCGACAGGCCGACCGGAATGATCTGCTCGCGCGTACGGGCCAGCGCGGCGATGATCACGCTGAAGCACGCCATCGAGAACACGATCGCGATCGCCACCAGAAACAGCGTGACCGGCGAGTGCCCGAGGTTGAGCCCGTAGGTAAAGTGGCCGAAGAGGAGCAAGATCAATAGCTGCGTCGTGCCGACCACCAAGCGCGCCAGCAGCTTGCCACCGAGGATCTCGGCCTGTGACACCGGCGCCATCGACAGCCGGACATTCGTACCCCACGTCTCTTCGTCACGCAGCCCATAGGCGACACTCAGGATCAAGTTGAGCAGTACAAACATCACGCTGAACCCCGGCACGTTCTGCTCTAGCGAGGTGAACTTGAGCCGCTTGCCGGTGAGACTGCGCTCCTGCAGCGTCAGGAGATCTTCGCTGAACGGATCGCCCAGCGACGCGGCCTCGCGGTCGGCAAGCAGCATAATGACCTTGATCGCCTGCAACTCGGTCCATTCCGCGGGATCGGTGAGCAACTCGATCGTCGATGGCTTCTCACTGAGGTAGCGTTTGCTCATACCGGCGGGCAATACCAACAGCGCCGGAGCGCGGTTCTCGACGGCCACCAGGCGCTCAGCAGTGGCGCGATCGACTTCTTGCACGCTGAGGTGCTCCTTGAACACCTTGATCAACGCGTTCGCCACCGGGCCCTGATCTTCGTTGACGATGGGGAAGAGAATGCTCTGGCTGCCCATGCCCGATTGCGTTTCGGCAACCACCAGAATGATCACCATCGGCACCAGCACGAGGAACGCCAGCGCCGAGCGGTCCCGTGCCAGCAGCCGCAAGTCCTTGAGCATGATGCGGAGCAGTTTCACAGATCCTCGTCCCCGCCGGCGCCGTTCGGGCCGTACTTCTTGCGCATGCGTCCGAGCACATCCTCCGGCGACGATTTGGACAGCAAGCGATCGAGCTGGCGCCGGAAGTTCATCGTCAGACTCATGTCCTCGATCTTGATGTCCGTGGCCAGCCAGCGCTCGCCATCCTGGCGCAGCTGATAGGTCACGGCAAACTCGTCGCGCGGCGTGATGATCTTCGTGTCCACCCGGGCCTTGCCATCGGTCACGGTCTCGCCCACGTACCCGAAATCGGGTTTTTCGAAGAGCAACAGCTTCTGCACATATGTTCGCTGGAAGAGCTCACGGAACAGCATCAGGAATTCCTTCTGCTGCGGCGCCGAGAATTGCGCCCAGTGTTTGTCGAGCGCATCGCGGCCCATGGTGTCGGTGTCGAGGAACTTCTTCAGCAGATCGGATAACGTTGCGAGCTTGTCGTTGTGCGTCCGGTCACTCCCAACGATCGCGCGTGCCTGCTCGAGCGTTGCGCGTGTATATTCCAACGGCGCTGTCCCCGGCGGCGTTGCGGCGCCCCACGCCACGTGCGCCACACACAGTCCGGCGACGCAGAACCAGGAGGTGTACCCCATACGCCGTGGACGACGCATCAGTCGCGCAGCTCCTTGCCGGTGAGCTGGAGGAAGAGGTTCTCGAGACTGAGCGGCGTAATCTGCACCATCACGTTCTCCGGGTAGCGGCTGAGCGCTTGTTGCAGCGGTCCCAGCACCGCCGTGGCATTGCTGACGAAAACACGCGTCACGTCTTCGTGGCTCTCCATCCGGCACACCCCTGGAGTGCTCTGCAGTCGGGACAAGTCAGCCCCCGGCGGCAGTCCGCGCAACTCGACCACCTCTGAGCACCCCGCTTCCGTCAGCAGCTCCTCAAAGGTGCCCATGGCGATGATCTTGCCTTCGTCCATGATGCCCAGCCGATCGCACAAGCGCTCCGCTTCTTCCATGTAGTGCGTCGTGTAGAGGATCGCGGTGCCTTCGCTGCGCAGGCGGCGGACGATCGAGAACAGATGTTCGCGAGAGTGCGGGTCAACACCGACCGTCGGTTCGTCGAGCAGCAAGAGTGCCGGGCGATGGATCAGGCTGACGGCAAGATTGAGCCGCCTCTTCATACCGCCGGAGAAGACGTCGACATAGTCGTTCCGCCGCGTCTCCAAGCCGACCAGATCGAGCAGCTCATCGAGACGGCGGCTCAATTCGTCCTTTGGCACACCGTACATGCGGCCAAAAAACTTGATGTTCTCCGCCGCCGTGAGTTTCGGATACAGGGAAATATCCTGCGGCACCACACCGATCAGTCGCCGCACGACCGCCACCTCCTGCCGGACGCTGTGGCCGAAGACGACGGCGTCGCCTGACGTCGGTCGCAGTTGGGTAGCGAGCACGGAAATCGTCGTGGTCTTCCCAGCGCCGTTGGGGCCGAGCAACCCGAACACCTCGCCGGCGTGAATCTCGAAGCTTAGCCCGGCGACCGCTTCGATGGACCCGTAGGATTTGCGCAAGGCTTCGACGCGCAACGCCACCTCCCCCGTGCGAGCCGGCGCCGGATGTAGTATCGGAGGCGGCGACACCGGGTGGAAGACAGCGCTGATGTTGGCCGTACTCATGAAGCTCAGAGGTTCTGCGCAGTGAACCCTTCTTCAAGCAGATTCGTTGCGCTTAATAAAGACCAAAGGGCCTGCGGCCGGCGTCCTTTCTCTGGGACGCTCCCCCTTCGGGGTGCCTCAGGGCAGGATTGGTCGCTATGGGCTGCCAGGTTAGACAGCTGGCTCAACGTGCACGGGGCCAGCGCCTCGGAAATGAGCTAACCTTTAATGTTCGAGGTTGGCCTTCCTGCTGAATCGACGGAGGAGATTGGAATGCGCGTTCTGACTTTTGGCGTACTCGCCGCAATCGCTTCGATGGCCGCCGCGGCAGAGCCTCCCGAGGCCGCGACTCGAGGCTATGACCTTACCCAATGCATTCGGGCGGCGCTCAGCAATAGCCCCGATCTGAGCACCGCCAGCGCCGATCTCGCCCTGGCGCGGGCTCGCATCTCGGAAGCCCGTGCCGGGCGCTATGGCCAAAGCGAGTTCAACGAGGTCCTCGGTTTCGTGAACCAGGCGCGCGGGACGGTGCAGAACTCCCCGGACGACAAGAATGCCCTCCTCAACAGTCTTGGCCCGTTTACCCGTCTCGACCTGGCCATCAACATCCCGGTGTGGACATTTGGCAAGCTCAACGCCGCCCTCGCAGCCGCGCAGGCGGGCCTGGAACAAGAGCGCGCTCACGGCGAGGTCAAACGCGCCGAGGTCGTCCTCAGCACCAAGGAGCTCTTCTATGGGCTCCAATTGAGTCGCCAGCTCGCGCTTTTGCTTCACGACATGCTCGAGACGATGGACAAAGCGGTCAACAAAACGCGGCAGCGCTTGGATACCGGGTCTTCCACCGTCACCGAGATCGATCTCCTCAAGCTGCAAGCCGGGCGCGCCAAGTTTGCCAAAGGGGTCCTGGAAGTCGACGCAGCTACGGACCTGACGCGCAGTGCCCTGGCGCGCGCGGTTGGCGTCGACGTCGACACCTTCCAGATCAGCGACGCCAAGCTGCGGCCCGTCGATGCCACGATCGGCCCACTCAGCGAGTACCTGGTCGACGGCCCAGGCCGACGGCCCGAGTCACGCCAGCTGGCCACCGGTATCACCGCGCAATCCGCGAAGGTGGATCTGGAGCGCGCCGATTACTTCCCGACCCTGTTTTTCTCCACCGGCTTGCAATACGCCTATGCCGCCAACCGCCAGGACCAGAGCAATCCGTTTGCGTACGACGACTTCAACTACTTCCGCCCGGTCGGTGTCGTGGGCATCCATTGGAATCTCAGCTTCCTGACAACCAACGCAAAAGTCGAAGCCGCGCGGGCCGACCTCGAACGCTTGGAGGCCTTGAAGCGTGAAGCCGCGTCCGGTCTCCAGCTTGAAATCCGTCGCGCCTACTCCGACGTCACGCAAAGCCGCGAGACCATCACCACCACGGAGGAAGGACGCAAGGCCGGCCGCGGCTTGCTCATCCTTACGGTGAGCAACTTCGATCTCGGCATCGGCGACGCCGAAGAGTTGTTCAGAGGACTCGGCACCTACACCGAAGCCAGCAGCGACTACCTGCGCGCCGTCCACGACTACGACGTCGCCGTCGCCACGCTCGGCAAGGCGGTGGGGAAGGAACTCACGCCGCTCGACTATTAGCGAGACAACAGACTACAGACAACAGATGACAGACTAGATACCTGTAAGGGACCCAAGGGCGCCGCGGTCGCAGCATCCCTGCAGCGGGAGTCGGTAGTCCTCTCCTCGTCTGTCGTCTGTCGTCTGTTGTCCCTTCTTCTTGCCCCCTACGAGCACGGCCCCAACGTTATGCGCAGCTGCGGCCAGCTACCGATCGTTGTTGCCTCGCGTGAGGCGAATTGGAATAGCTTGCCACTCCCTTCGTTGCTGTCCTTCACGAGCCATCCGTAGTTCACGGCCGCACCGCTCTGGAAGGCCGCGACGTCTGCGGTGACGTCCCACTGCAAAGTCACTCCGCTCGTCTCGCCGGTGGAAACCAACGCCGTGGCCGTGGCGACGAAATCACCGCCAGGCGTTGTCCACGCGGTCACACCGTCGCGGCGACTCCAGGTGACGCCGGAGTTGTCCGTGCCGGAGCCTTCCGTCCAACTCGACGTCAGCCGATGCACCCCGTATATCGCCGCCGGGGCTTGCGCGCCGGTCAGCGTCAGCAGCAGCGTTGCCGAGCTCACGCATGTCCCGGCCGGCACCTGGGACAAATCGAATTGCACCAGGCTACGATGGCGCTTCTTGCTCACCGGATACACGCTGATATTGGAATCGTTGCCCCGGTTATGGTTCGGATTCATTTCATCCGTCCATGCGTCTCGCACGGCGAGCAGCTGAAGTGACGTGACCGGCGTCGCCGTTCCGGTACTGCCCGGCGTCAGACTTGGGGTGGCGGTCGCCGGGAGCGGCGACTCCGTCGGCGTGCGACTCGACGTGGGCGCCGCCGTATTCGTGAGCATAGCCGTGGGCGTCGAGCTCGGGGCCAGCGTGTTCGTCGCGACGGGTGTCTGCGACGGTGCCGTAGTGTTCGTCGGGATCGGCGTCACGGTTGGCGCCGCCGTTGCCGTGTACGTCGCCGTTGCCGGAGGCACGCTAGTCGTAGCGGTCGGCGTGGCCGCCGAGGTCAGGTGAACGTTCAGCGTAAACGCCCCACTTTGCGTGCTGTACCCGTCGACCACGATGACCACTGACTGCCCGACGATCAGCGAAAGAGAAACCAACGACTGCCGGGTGCCGTTTGCGTCGTCGTTGCAGGCGACCTGCGGTCCGGCGCAGCTCGCCGTGCGCACATACAGCACGGTGTCGAATCCGGAACCCAGCGTGTCGATCTGGTAGGATCCCGTCGCCGAAGCCGTGAACAAGAAGCTCGCGTCTGGAGCGCGGCTACCGCCGCCGCCGCAGGTGGCTCCGCTCATCAAGTTCGGAACACCGATCGTCGTTCCACTGTATGCGATGGGCACCGTGCTGCCGAGGTCGGTTTGCGGGCACGGCGGTCCCGCCGTGGCCGTGGCCGTCACCGCCGCCGTGTTGGTCGCCTGCGGCGTGACGCTATTGGTGGATGTCGCCGTATTGGTGGGTGTCGCCGTGGCCGCCGGAGAGAATGTAGCTGTACGCGTGAACGTCGGTACCGCCGTCGGCGTGAGGCTATTTGTCGGCACCGGCAACGACGTCGATGTCGGGGTGCGCGTGGCCGTCAGCGTGCTCGTCGGCGGCGCGGTCGCAGTATTCGTCGGAGTCCGCGTTGCCGTCGCGGCGGCAGTTGGCGTGCGGCTGGGCGTCAACGTGGCCGTAGGAGTTCCTGTGCGCGTCGCCGTACTTGCCGGCGTCGCTGTCCGCGTAAACGTTGCCGTGCGCGTCAAGCTTGGAGTGGCTGTCGTCGTCGGCTGCGACGTCGCAGTCGGTGTCCCGGTGAGCGTCGGGGTCAAGGTCGGTCCGGGCGGGATGTACTGCAGGCAGCCGGGATTGCCCGCCGCCGTAGATACCACATAGTCGTGCATACGCGTCGGCACGCGACCTGGCAGGACACCGTAGGCGAACCCCGTGCCGAACGTCAACGTAATGTTGCCATATCCGCCACCCAGGAGATGGCAGTAGCTCATGATCGTCCCACATCCGTGTCCGCCACCCAAAGAACACGGCAAGCTGGTGGTCCCGCTATAGCACCCGCTTTCGCCGCTGTAACATTGGTCGACCGGCTGACTACTGCCGCCGATGCCGTTGTAGCAATGGGTATGCGGCGAGTTGAAGTTGTGCCCGATCTCGTGACTGACGGCGAGAATATCCCAGACCACTCCGGGATTGAGAATATCAAAGTTCCCACCCAGGCTGCCGGTTACGCCGTAACCGTACGTGGTGTTGCACAGCGCGCCGATATAGGCGATGCCGCAGCCGGTGGGCTTGCCACTCAACATGTGGGCGGTCGTCCGGCTGATCGCCCCGTTGTTCGTCGTCCAATAGGTCTGAAACTCCGAGAGCGCGGAACTGCACGAGCTTTGCGTCCACGGGTCCGCGTCCGCACCGGCTGTCCACAGTTTCAGGTATGAGACGACCAGGCTGGTATTGACCTCTGATTCATAGATGGTGGATGCGTAGGCGAAGAGATCGCCGACATAATCGATGGCGCTCGCAGTGGGATCCAGGGTGGTGCTGAAGAGGTGAAAAAACTCGTAGTCGGTCTCGACCGCGACGCGCGCGGTGTAGTTGACGACCGAGTCCCCCGTGACGGGCGCCTCCGCTGTGATCGGCGCGGCAAGCCCGGCCACCTGCGGATCCAACGCCCCAGGCACCGTGAGCGCATCATCCGCACCGCAGCGGAACGGACGGCCGGCGAGTTCCTGGCCGACATTGACTTTGCGGGTCGAGAGACCGGGCAGATGGTTTGGACCGTGCTCCTCGCCAATGATCCATGGCACACCGTCCTTCACAATCAAGCCACGCACCCCACCCTTCGCGCGTGCGGTCAGCACCGCCACGGCGCCCAGATCGCCCTCGACGGCACCGCGGTAGTAGGCGTTGTCCGGTGCCGAGAGGACGACATCTCCGCGGTCTCCGGCAACGACGATCTGCGCGTCCGGCGCAAATGCCTCGAAACGTTCGAGCTCCAACGCGGTAGTGCTGCCTTCAAACTGCACGCCTTCAACGCGTAGCGAGCCATGTAAGGGCAAGCCGCGAGCGACATCTCCCAGGTCAGATTGCCCGGCCTGCGCCACGCGCCGGTGCGGGCCCGCCAATGCCGGCCGCGCCGCGCACCACGACACCACGATCATCAGGACGACCGTTGCCGACGCCACTCTCATTCTTTCAACGCATTGCCCTCGAGCGACAACACCGTTCTTGCTCCACATGGAAACTCCTTCGCCGCACCTCTGCTGGGCACGTAGAACTACGTAGACTGGAGCCAGAACAGTGCCAGGCGTCCTCAACTCATGCGGGGGGAAGGCTTGGTCCAGCAAGGCGGCAAAATGACGAGCGTCGGCGCATTCTCAACGCACCACGCAATGTCCGCGCTTTGATATACCAGGCAAGGTCTCACGCCAAGATGGAAAATGCATGCCGGTGGGTCCTCTGGGTTGGGGGAGTCGCCGTGGGGCGACTTGGTGCCGTTCGTTGCCGCGAATCTATTCGCCGGGTCCGCCCTGTTCGCGCCACCAAGACTAGGGCCTGGCTTCGTCTCGGATTCCCTCACGCCGCGGGGCGTTCGATGCTGACAGGAATACCGCACAGCACTGCGTTTCCGGAAAGGGGATCGAGCACATGCGCATCCGCCAGTTGGTTACTATTTACGCCGGCGTGCGCCGCGGCGACCCGCAGTTGGGCGTCGGGCTCCGTATGTCCCCAGCCGTGCGGGATGCTGACGACTCCCGGCATGATCGCGTCGGTGACCTCGACCGGGACTTCGATGGTTCCCGCACGCGACGTCACGCGCGCCAGGCTACCATCCGCCAGATCCAGGCGTGCCGCATCGGCCGGGTGCATGTACATCGTGCAGCGGGGCTTGCCCTTCACCAACACCTCGAGATTGTGCATCCACGAGTTGTTGGAGCGCAGCTGGCGCCGGCCGATCAGCACCATGCCCTCAGCGGGCTGGTGGAGCTGCGCCCGCACGCGGTCGACGTCCGTCAGCAGCGCTGCCGGCGCCAACTCGATTTTGCCCGATGGCGTCCGGAGCACCTCCGGAATACGCGGCTGCAAGGGGCCGAGGTCCACCCCGTGTGGCTGGGCGGCGACCGTTGCCAGACTCAGTCCATCGGAATCTGTCCCGAAGCCGTCACCGTAGGGTCCGGCGCGCAGCATCAAGTCCAACAAACGCTCCGGTCCGCGGCGCGGCGCCAGCGCCGCCAGGATCTCCGCCGCGTCACGCCCGTAGATCGGCGAGCTTGGCGCGCTCACGTCCTGCTCGATGCGCTGCGTGAGGACGAAGTCGTCGAGTGCGTCGATGTCCGCCGCCGCCCCTTGTCCGGCAATGATGCCGCTCAGCCGCAGCAGCGTGCGCCACTCGGGCATCTGCTGCGGCGGCGGATCGAATACCGGCGGTGAGTAGGTCGCAACGTTACGGATTGCGAGCTGGCGCAGGATGAAATCGTAGTGCGACTGCTCGAGGGGCGATAATCCTGGGAGAATGACGTCGGCGAAGCGTGAGGTCTCGTTCACATAGATGTCCAGGCTCATCATGAATTCGAGGCCGCTCAGCGCCCGCGCCAGCTGCGCGCCATTCGGTGTGCTCAATACCGGATTGCCAGCGATGGTAATCAGCGCCCTGACCTGCCCTTCTCCTGGGGTCTCGATTTCCTCCGCGAGACAAGCGGCCGGTAACTCACCGAACACTTCCGGAGCCTGGCGCACACGGCTGTGCCGCCGCCCGAAGCGCACCCCCTTGCCGCGACCCGGCGTACCGCGGGTGTGCGGACTACCGGTGGCGGCCTTGGTGAACATGGCGCCACCCGGCTGATCCAGATGCCCCGTCAACGTGTTGATCACCTCGACGAGCCAGCTGGCAACCGTGCCGAACTCTTGCGTGCAGGTGCCGATCCGCCCGTAGACCGCTGCACGTTCAGCCTGCGTCAGGGCGCGCGCCAAACCACGGATGACGGGCGCGCCGATGCCGCACCGCGGCGCGACCACCTCGGGAGCAAACGGCTGCGCCAGTGCCTGGACGGTCTCGACGCCGGCGGTGTGCTCGGCAAGTCGTCCCAGCCGCACCAGCCCTTCGGCAAACAGCGTGTGGACGATGCCGAGGAGCAGATATGCGTCGGCACCGGGACGAATGAAGTGATGCTCGCTGGCCTCCGTCGCCGTGCGCGTGCGCACCGGATCGATGACCACCACCCGACCGCCGCGTTCGCGGAGGGCGCGTAACCGGCCCGGCATGTCGGGAGCAGTCATCAAGCTGCCGTTGGAGACGAATGGGTTGGCGCCGATGATCAGCAAATAGTCGGTGCGGTCGATGTCCGGCACCGGCGTGCTCAGCAGCGTGCCGAACATCAATCCGACCGCGACCTGTTTGGGCATCTGATCGACGGTGCTGGCGGAGTAGACGTTCTTGGAGCCCAACGCGCGCAGCATCACCTGACCGTACAGACCGAGGGCCAGGTTATGGGCGTTGGGGTTCCCAAGATACACCGCCACTGCATCGCGGCCGTGCGCCTGGATGATCGGCATCAGACGCCGCTCGATCTCGGCGAACGCATCATCCCAGCTCGCCGCCTCGAGGCGGCCCTTGCGACGCAGCAACGGCGTCCGCAGGCGATCGGGATCGGCATCGAGCTCCTTCAAGGCGTACGCCTTGGGGCAGATGAAACCGCGGCTAAACACATCGGCCGCGTCACCGCGGATCCCGACAACCTCACGGCCACGGCTGCGGATCTCCAACCCACAAGTGGCCTCGCAGAGCGGACAGGCGTGATAGCTGGTACGTTCGGTTGGGTTCATGGAACCTTTATTCGGCATCTGCAGCGTCGCCGCAAGCCTGCGTGTTCGCCCGCAAAGCTTCCGTCTTGCCGGCGTCGCGTCCGTCCTTCAGTCCCGGCGGCTCAAGCCGCAGCAACGCAATGCACCAAGCCCACCGGCCTGGGCTCCCCGCCCCTCCATCAATCGGTTTGGCATCTGGATGGGGAAGTCGCCGCAGGGCGACTCGGTGCCGTTCGTTGCCGCGAATTCATTCGCCGGGTCTGTTCTGCTCCACGCCACCAAACTGCGGCCACCACATTCGCCTCCACTTCTTGTTTGACGCTCGCCGGTGAGTGCACTAGTGTCCCCCGCCATGCGATTCCTACTCCATCTGCGCAGCGCGGCGCCGCTTGCCGCACTGATCGTGTTGCTTGCCGGCTGCAGCGAGGACAGCACCTCCACTCCATCCACAGCCGCCACGACCGCAACCGTCACAGCCACAAATTCGCCACCCAACACACCAACGCCGAGCCCGACGTCGGCGCCGCCACTTACCAGCCCCGAGGTCCTCCAGCCCGGTCCCTCCGGCGTCGGCACGCGAACGTTGACGCTGGTCGACACCAGCCGCTCGACCCCGGCGAACGGCAGCAATCCGAGCCAACCGAGCCGCACCCTGGTTACGCAAATCTGGTATCCCACGACCCCGAATGCCGCCGGCACGGAAGCCGAGCAGGTGAACGCGCCGCTGGTGTGGAACGGCGCTGCCATTCCGCTCATCATGTACAGTCACGGCTTCATGAGCTCGCACACCGAAGGCAGCTACCTCAACGATCATCTGGCGAGCCACGGCTACATCGTCGTCGCGCCAGACTTCCCATTGAGCCATATCGGCACCCCCGGAGGAGCAACGGTTGCCGACCTACCGAACCAGCCGGGCGACGTCAGCTTTCTCATCGACACCATGCTCGCCGACGCCACGTTCGGCCCGGTGATCGACCCCAGCCGCATCGGACTGACCGGCCTGTCGCTCGGCGGTACGACAACCCTGCTCACTGCCTTTGACCGCGACCTGCGCGATCCCCGCGTCCGCGCCGCCGCGGCGATGGCTCCCGCCGCCTGCTTCTTCTCGCAGATGTTCTATACGAGCGCGCAAATGCCGCTGCTGCTCGTCGATGGCGACATCGACGCCATCACGCCGTACAAGGAAAACACGCTATTCGCCTACGGCGCAGCGGCGCCGCCGAAGTACCTGGTGACCCTGATCGGCGGCACGCACACGGCATTCTCCGCCGCCGCGGGCATCTTTGAGAACCAGAACAATCCCGATGACGTTGGCTGCGGCGCCCTCGGCGGCAGCCTTAGCGGCGGCGATCTGAGCTTGCTCGATCTCCTCGGCGGCGCCGACGCCGGTATCATCGCCGGCGACTGTCCCCTACCCTGCTCGGGCCCGAAACCCTTGCCGCATGCCATGCGGCCGTCACGCCAGCACACGCTCACCGTGCTGAGTATCTTCCCGTTCTTCGAGTCGACGCTCCACGGTGACGCCAGGGCGAATGAGTTCCTCGTCCACACACTCGCGGCGGAGAATGCCGACGCCACAGCGCAATTCATGCAATAGGCCTACGGCCGGCTCATGACAAAGGTCCTGGTGCTTTACTACACCATGTACGGCCACATCGAGACGCTAGCGCACGCCATTGCCGAAGGGGCGCGTGGAATCGACGGCACCGAGGTGACGCTGAAGCGGGTGCCGGAGCTGCTTTCCGAAGATGTCCTACGCAAATACGGCGCCAAGCTCGATCACGCCGCACCCATCGCCACGCCGCGCGAGCTCGCCGACTACGACGGCATCATCTTCGGAACACCAACCCGTTTCGGAAACATGGCGGCGCAGATGCGCAGCTTTCTCGATCACACTGGCGGCCTCTGGGCCCGCGGCGCCCTGATCGGTAAGGTCGGCAGTGTCTTCGCCAGTACCGGCGGGCAGCACGGCGGGCAGGAGACCACGATCACCTCGTTTCACTACACCCTTCTGCACCACGGCATGGTCATCGTCGGCGTACCGTACTCGGCGGCGGAGCTGAACAACATGGACGAGATCACCGGCGGCACGCCGTACGGCGCGACGACGATCGCCGGCACCGACGGCAAGCGCCAGCCGAGCGCCAACGAGCTGGCCATCGCCCGCTTCCAGGGCCGCCACGTCGCCGCGATTACCCGTAAGCTGGCTGCGTAGGGTTGCGCCGGCGACACTGTTTCGTCGGCGGAGCTGGAGTAGCTACTTCTGCCCAAGCCCGAACAGACTCTGCCCCGAGCCAAGGCCGCGTCGTTCTGCGTCGGGACAGAGCGGTTCTCAATCCCGGCCTTCGGCGCTGGTACGCGGAGCGCAGCCTCCTCGCCGCACAGGCGTTTGTCCAGGAGGTGACCCTGTGCTTACCCCGCTCCGCGATCACTTCACACGGCTATACTTGCGCGGCTTCTTGTCAGTGAGCGTGAGCGTCAGCTCGTCCCCCTTGATCTCGTACTTGTAGAGGAAATCCTTCTTCGCCCCGAAAGCCGGGATCTCCATATGCAAATTGCCATCGCCGGAGAGCGTGTAGCTTCCCATGAACATGGCGTTGGGATCCTTGACGCGCAGGCTGCCGTCGGCGGCGAATTCCATTACCTCGGTGTCGTCGTTGGACTTCCAGTTGCCGACGATTGCCGCTTTGTCGGCCGGCGGGGCCGGTTGCCCGGCTGTGGGCTCTGCCTTGGCGGCGGCGGGCTCGGTCTGGGCCGCGGTGGCGCCAGGCGTCGGAGCAGCGGTGCCGTCGGCCGCCAGAACCGCCGTCGTGCCCACGAAGCGAAAGCTGATCCCCGCCACGAAGAGAAAGCTGATCCCCGCAATGATCCGCGCGATACTCATCGGCCCTCCAGACTGGGCAGAGGGATAGCATCTCCGCCCCCGCGCTGTGAAGCGCCACGGCCGGCACGCACCGCCTCGGCCGCCGCATAGAGCAGCTCTTCCGTCTCCGGCCAGCCAATGCAGGCGTCGGTGATCGACACGCCGTACTGCAACGCGACGCCTTCCTTCCAGCTTTGCTTGCCCGCCTGGAGATTGCTTTCCAGCAGCAGACCCATGATCGCGTCCTGGCCGTCGCGCATCTGCCGCAAGACCTCGCGGCCGATGGCCAACTGGCGCGTGTGATCCTTCGCCGAGTTGTCATGCGAGCAATCGACCATGACGGGCCGCGCGATCTGCTCATCCGCCAGCATCGCCACGGCGGCGGCGATGTCCCCCGGTGAAAAGTTCGGCCCGCCAGCCCCGCCACGCAAGACGATGTGTCGATCGGGATTGCCCGCGGTCTTGATCACCGACGTCACGCCGTCAGCGTTGATGCCCAGAAAACTGTGCGCGTGGCGCGCCGAGATCATCGCATTGAGCGCCACCTGCAATCCGCCGTCAGTGCCGTTCTTGAAGCCGACAGGCATCGACAAACCGCTGGCCATCTCGCGATGCGTCTGGCTCTCCGTGGTACGCGCGCCGATGGCGGCCCAGCTGAGCAGGTCGGCGATGTACTGCGGTGTGATCGGGTCGAGCATCTCACCGGCGCATGGGACCCCGAGCGCATTGATGTCGAGCAAAATGCGCCGCGCCAGCTCGAGACCGCCGGCGATGTCGCAGGAGCCGTCGAGCTGCGGGTCATTGATCAACCCCTTCCAGCCGATCGTCGTCCGCGGCTTTTCGAAATACGTCCGCATCACCAGCACCAGGTGCTCGGCCGTCGCTTGCGCGACGCGCTGCAGGCGCTCGGCATATTCGAAGGCGGCTGCCGGGTCATGGATCGAACACGGCCCCACGACAATGACCAGCCGCTGCCGGTCGCGGCCGTGGATGATGTCGCGGATGGCGCGGCGGGTCTGCAGCACCACCTGCGCCGCCGCAGCAGTCAGCGGCAGCTTGGCTTTCACGTCGCGCGGTGGAATCAATGGTATCACCTCCACGAGGTTGCGGTTCTCGATCTTCTCGGCCATGGCATTTCTCCTTGCGTGAAGAGATCACGAAAGCACGAAAGGGCGAAAGCACGAAAGAAGAAGCCGGCGTTTAGGCCATTTCGTGGTTTCGAGCTTTCGTGGTCTCGTGATTTCGCTCCTCATTCGCTTCAAAAAACAAAAAGCCCCGGGAATGCTCCCAGGGCTTCGGGTTCTGCGTCGTCTCGTTTCGTGGGCGTTACTCGTCTACGCAGAACACCGCCGCCCCGGTCCACCAGGGAAAGCGAAAGTACGTAAACGAGTAGCGCACCGTTGTGATCATGTCAGCTTGTATCTACCCGGAGTCGGCGGGCAGGTCAAACCGGGCCGCGCCGTTTTACTCCACGGAGCGCAGCGTGCCTTCTTGTCCGGTAGAGCCGCGGTCGACGCCCGCGGCTTGCATCGGCAACGCGCCGCCGCTCACGCCGCCCATGGCATTGCCGCCGCGTGCGGTGAGCCCGCCGTCGACCACCATGGCGGCGCCGGTCATGAAGCGCGAGTCATCACTGGCGAGATACAGGGCAGCGGCAGCAATGTCCGCGGGTTGCCCGGCTTCCGGCCACGGCTGTGCCTTGTCCAACAAGGGCTGGAGGATCTCCGGGTTGCCGCGGTGCAGCAGCGGCGTGAGGATGCCGCCGGGACAGATGGCGTTCACCCGAATGCGACTGGGCGCTAGCTCGATCGCCACGGCGCGCGACAGATTGATGACTGCCGCCTTGGCCGCCGAGTACGCCTGCGGGCCGTCGCCGCCGCTCAACCCGGCCACCGACGCGGTGTTGATAATGGAACCGCCCTGCCCTTGCGCCTTCATCACCCGGGCGCCGTGCTTGATCCCGAGGAACACGCCGCGCACGAGCACGGAGAAGGTGTAGTCCCAGTCCTCAACGGAGACATGGGTGATCGGCCCGAAGGCGCCGCCGATGCCGGCGTTGTTGAACACGCAGTCGAGCCGGCCGAACAACGACACCGCCAACTGCACCGCGGCTTCGACGTCACTCTCCTGCGCGACATCCGCGCGCACGAAACGCACCTGCGCCGCGTGCCCAGCCGCGGCGGCAAGATCCAACGTCTCCTTGCCGGTCGCCTCGTTGAGATCCGCTGCGATGACCCGCGCTCCTTCGTCCAGAAAGCGCAAGACCGTCGCCCGCCCGATTCCGTTGGCCGCACCGGTGATCAGCGCTACCTTCCCCTCTAGTCGTCCCGCCATGATTTCAATTCCTCGACTTTCCGTTGATGGACTGAATGGCGGATACTATCGCGACGCCCGCGCGGATCAAGGCGGACCTCGCACCGATCGCAGCCTCCTGGCGGCGCAGGCTTGCAGTCCACTTGCAGGCCAAAGTCAATCGAAGATAGTCTCACGCAGAGCCGCAGAGGACGCAAAAATGCTACCGTTCCGATCCCCATGTCCCCGATGGTCAATCTCATTCACAATGCTCTTGAATGCGCACATCTTTCTCGGCCTGATTGCCCTCGCGTCCGCCTGTGGCGAATCGACCACCGAGATCCCGAACCCGGCGCCGTCGTATCCGACCACCCCACGCACGGAATTTGGCGGCACGCGGCCCACGACCATTCAGGTTCCGACGACGTATGATGCCAGCCACCCCACGCCACTGCTCGTCATCCTGCACGGCTATGCCGGAAATGGATATTTTCAAGAGCAGTATCTCAGGCTCGGACCGCTGGTCGAAAGCGAGGGCATCCTGATCGTCGCTCCCGATGGAACGGTGGACTCGAAGGGAAGCCACTTCTGGAATGCGACGGACGCGTGCTGCGACTTCGACGGCAGCGGCGTCGACGATGTCAGCTACCTGCGCGGCTTGATCGCCGATATCCGGCACGATTACAACGTCGATCCCCACCGCCTTTACGTGCTCGGACATTCGAACGGCGCCTTCATGGCACAGCGTCTGGCATGCGAGATGGCCCCGGACATCGCGGCGATTGTCAGCATCGCGGGAGCGACTTTCGAGAATGCCGCGTCCTGCGCGCCCGCGGCACCGCTGAGCGTCCTCGACATTCACGGTGACGCGGACACCACCGTCCTCTACGACGGCGGCGACATCGCCGAACCCTACCGGGCGGTCGGCGTACCCTACCCGAGTGAGTTGGAAACCATGACCCGCTGGCAGGGATACGATCACTGCGTTCCCGGCCTGGTTCCCGACCCGACCACGCTAAACCTCGACAATCTGCTGCCGGGCAACGACACGACCATCCAGCGGTTCAACGGCTGCGCAGCCGGCACCGATGTCGAGCTGTGGACCATTAACGGCGGCGCCCACACCCCAACCTTCTCGTCTGATTTCGTCCCACACGTGTGGCAGTGGCTCAGTGATCACCCCAAGGCGTGAGGCGACCGGCTCGAAGGCGACCAAGAGCATATCGTCCAATGGCAATGCAGCAGTCCGTTCGCGACAGCCACGTTCGCGTCGACGTCCACGATTCCTACCTGCGCGTGCACTTCGCCGACGGCGCGCACGCCGACTTCCACTACTTCTGGCTGCGGCACAATTGCGATTGCTGCCGGCATCCACAGACCGGTGAGCGCACGCTGTGCCCCTCGGATGTACCCATGGACCTGCAGCCCGCGTCGGTGAACCCGAGCATCGATGAGACGGCTCTTACGATTCTTTGGAACGACCCGAGCGCGCATAGGAGTCACTATCGCCTCGACTGGTTGCGCGAGCACGCCTACGCCCTCAACCGCGACGCGGTGTCGCCGCCGGCCAGCGACGTATCGCGGCTCGAGGTGAACGCAGCCCAGCTGGCCGCGGCGCCGCGCCTCAGGGATGTTTGCCGGGAGCGGCTAGCCCAACTCGGCGCGGTCGTGGTGCGCAACTTCGGCCCCGACACGGAAGCGCTCATCGATGATTTCGCACATGTCGGCCTCACCATCGTACCGACGCACTTCGGCCGTATCGAAGATTTACGCACCGACAACACCACCAACGCCAACACCGACCAGCTGGGCTATACCGATGCAGCGGTCAACCTGCACACCGACCAGCCGTTTCTCGACACGCCGCCACGCTATCAGCTGCTGCATTGCATGCAGCCCGCCGACCAGGGCGGCGACAGCGTCGTCGTCGACGCCTGGCAAGCGGCGCGCTACCTGCGCAGCCTCGACGCACCGGCCTTCGCCATGCTGACGCGCGTTGCGGTCCGCTTCCACCGGCAGCAGAAGCAGTTCACGCGCCTGCAAGCCGCACCGATCATCGAGGTACGCAACCAGGAACTTTTCCGCATTCGCTCGAGCTACTTCACCATGGCGCCGCACCACGTACCGTTCGCCGAGATGGAGCCCTGGTACCGCGCCTACAACCATTTCGTCGCCATCACCAACGCGCCGCGCCACCAATATCGCTTCCGCCTGGGCGCCGGCGATTTCCTGATGTACGACAACTTCCGCATGCTGCATGCGCGCACCAGCTTCATCGGCGCGCGCTGGGTGCGTGGTGTCTATTTCAATGACTGACGGTCCACTCTGGATCCGCGAGGCCGAGGTGGCCACGCTCATGCAGCTACCCGACGCCATCGATGCGCTGGAGCACGGGTTGCGCGCCGAGGCGCACGGCGAAGCACTGAACATGGTGAAGGCGCACGTGGCATGGGACGGCGGCAACACCCTGCATGCCATCGGCGCCGTGTTCCCGGCGCGGGGCATCGCCGGCACCAAGACCTGGACACACACCAGCCGCGGCGCCGCACCGCTGCTGATCCTGTTTGACAGCAACGACGGATCGCTCAAGGCGGTCATCGAAGCCTTCGCGCTCGGCCAGTTGCGCACCGGTGGCATTTCCGGCGTCGCCACGCGTTACCTGGCTGCGGCAGATGCCGACGAGCTGGCCATCATCGGCACCGGCAAGCAAGCATTCATGCAAGTCGCGGCCGTCGCCGCCGTGCGCGATCTCAACCGCGTGCGCGTGTTCAGCCCGAATCCCGCGCATCGCAGCGAATTCGTCACCCGGTTGCAATCGGAGCTCGGCTGTTCGGTGGTCGCCGCCGATTCGGTTGCCGCCGCGGTCGACGGCGCGCCGATCATCACGTTGGTCACGCGCGCCACCGCGCCGTTCCTGTCCGCGGCCATGATCGCGGCCGGGGCACACATCAACGCCGTCGGCGCCATCACACCGGATCGCGTCGAGCTCGCGGACGACATCTTCCCGCGCTGCAATCGCGTCGTCGTCGACAGCCTACCCTCCGTACAGAAGCTGTCGCGTGAGCTCATCGATCACTATGGCAGCAGGCAAGACTGGAGCACGGTCCTGCCGTTGAGCCAGGTGGTTGCGACGCGGTTCGCGCGCCAGCCAGGAACAGACCTGACGCTCTTCAAGGCCATGGGCATGGGCCTCTCCGACCTCTCGTTGGGTATCGAAGTCTATGAGGCGGCGCGGCGCCGCCGAATCGTAAATGGTGAATGTTGAATGGTAAATGTGAAGGTTGAATTTCGGAAGCGCTCCTCATTGGCTATCCATTATTCAATATGCACACACCATATTGCACACTGGGGGCGACGGTAATGGGCAATAGTGTGGGCCGCTTCATTGATCAAAGCGGTGCGGCGGCGCCGGCATTGGACCTGTGGCCGGCCTTGATCGTGGCGCGCGAGGAGCTCGACGCCGAGGTGGAGCGGCTGGCGGGGCTGCCTCCACCGGCGAACGGACGGCGCTCGTCACTCATCGTGCACCCGCGCGCCCAGGAACCGGGGCTGGGCCTCGCCCCCGGCATCCGCGTCGCGCTCGACGTGCTCTTACCCGGCGAACGCACCGCGCCGCGCCGCCACAACTCTACGACAGTGAGCTTCTGCATCCGCGGCCGCGGCTACGCGGTGGTCGGCGGTCAGCGTTTTAGCATCGCGCAATACGATGTGTGGAATACGCCTGCCATGGCAACGTACTGGGATGTCAACGACGGCAACGACCTGCAAGTGCGGCTGACCTATAGCAACGCCGCTTTGCTCGAGCAGTTGAACGTGCACGTCGTCGATGACAACCCACCTGAAGTGGGCGCGCCGCGTCGTGACGCGGTGATCGATGATCCATCACGGCGCAGCCCGTTCGGCACGTTCAAGCTTACCGACGCCGGCGCCTACTTGATGCCGTACGAACAGCTCATCAACCCAGAAGCCGTCGAATCCAAACCTTTGCACTGGCCGTGGGCACTGGTGAAGCAGCAGCTCGACAAGCTCGAGGCGCTGGGCTCGTCGTACGTGGGCCGGCGGCTCTATCTGCTCTTCAACCCGGCAACCGGGCGCACCAATGGCACGACGCCGAGCTTCTTCGCCACCATCACCATCCGGCCACCACGCATCATTGACCGGCCGCACCGCCACACGTCAGCCGCGATCAACTACTTCTTCGCCGGCAGCGGTCACAGCGTCGTCGAAGGCCGGCGCTACGAATGGAAGGCGGGCGACCTGATGCTGTCGGCACCCGGGTGGGGTGTCCACAATCATGCGTCGCACGACGAACCGGTCTACGAGCTAACAATTCAGGACAGCCCCCTCAACATCGCCATGGAGTCGCTGCTGTGGCAGGAAGACCTGCAGTACCCGTTCGCCGTGCTCGGCGCGCAGCCGGGATTCGCGACGAACCGGACGGACAGCTGATCCTGGGACCTGCGGTCCGCGTCTCTTCTATGGTCCGCTCCCCCCTTCGGGGAGCCTCAGGACAGGATTGGTCGCTAGGGGCTGCCAAGTCCGAGCGACTGCTAGGCGCATAGAGTCCAGCTCGCCGGCGGCTGCAGGCTGGAAGCCTGCGCTCCCAGCCTTTGACCCACCGGCGCTCATGCGCTACGTCTGCCGCGTCCCGCGATGGCATGATCGACCTCGACGACAGCTTCCTGCGCGGCTCGTATCCGCCGCTGGTAACCCCGCTGCGGCACGGCGCCGTCGACTACGACACGTTCGCCCAGCTCGTCGAGCTTCAGGTGCGCGATGGCTCGCACGGCATCGTCGTCGGCGGCACGACGGCGGAGCCCAGTACGCTGACCATCGAGGAGCGCTCGCAGCTGCTCGAGGTCGCCGTCGACGCCGCCGCGGGGCGGCTCCCTATTGTCGCCGCCACCGGATCGCAATCGCATCACGAGACTCTCACGTTGACGCTGCGCGCCGAGGAAATCGGCGCCGATGCGCTGCTGATCGTTACCCCGTACTACATCAAACCACCGGCGCGCGGCCTCGCCGAGTACTACATCGACCTTGGAAAGCGCACGAATCTGCCGCTGCTGATCTACCATATCCCCGGGCGCGCGGCGGTGAGCATCGACGTACCCACGATCGAGCGCATCGCCGACAGCGTGCCGCATCTCGCGGGCATCAAGCATGCCGCCAATGATCTCACCTTCCTGACACAGGCGCTCGACACCCTGGGCGCCGACTTCCGTGTCTTCGTCGGCCTCGAAGAGCTGAGCTTCCCCATGCTGGCCATCGGCGCCGCCGGCCTGATGAACGCCGTCGGCAACGTCGCGCCGCGTCAGGTCGCCGCCTTGTACGAAGCCGTCACGCGCGGCGACCTGGGTGCCGCACGGCAGCTGCACTTCGACCTCTTCGAGCTCAACCGGGCGGTGTTCTTCGATACCAACCCGATTCCCATCAAGTACATGATGAAGCGCATGGGTCTCCTTCCCGTCAACGAGCACCGCTTGCCGATGGTGCCGGCGACCAAAGAGCTGGAGCAGCAGCTCGACGAGGTGCTGCAGCGGGCGGGTCTGCTGTAAGCGGACGAGAGAGCAGAAGAACAGTCAAACGCAAAAGATGGATTCCCGGGTAAAGATTGCGGGAATGACGGCCACGAAAATGGCCGCAGCTGAACCTCCACGGCTACCTTGAGCCGCTTCTCTCGCTGTGTTGTAAAGACCGAGATGCCGGCTTTGCCCAGCGAGCGCCTGTGGCTCTCCACGATAGGGGTCGCAGCGCTGATCGTCCTGGCAACCGTCGTGGTCTATGCCCCCGCTCTGCACGGCGAGCTCATCTGGGACGACATCCAATACGTCCGCGATAACCCCGAGCTGCGGTCGCTGGGCGGCCTGTGGAACATCTGGTTCGCCCCCATGGCGACGCCGCAGTATGACCCACTCGCCTTCAGCAGCTTCTGGGTCGAGTATCACCTCTGGGGGCTCGATACCCTCGGCTACCACATCGACAACGTCATCCTGCACGCCGCGAATGCCCTCCTGCTCTGGGCCGTGCTCGTCGAGTTGGGAATACCAGGTGGCGCGCTGGCCGCGGCGGTCTTTGCCGTGCATCCGGTGCACGTCGAGTCGGTGGCGTGGATCGTCGAGCGCAAGAACACCCTGTCCGGGCTGTTCGCTCTCGCGACGATCCTGGCCTGGGTACGGTTCATGACACCATCTGGACCGCCGCACAGGCGAATGGCGTACGGACTCGCCCTCGGGTTCTACGCGTGCACACTCCTCAGCAAACCCGTGCTGTGCACGTTGCCGGCGGCCTTGCTCCTGCTGGCCTGGTGGAAGCGGCCGGCGGATTGGCAAAAGACCATCGGGGCTTTGCTCCCGTTTATCGTGATGAGCGTGGCCATCGGCGTGCTCGCCTGGTGGCGTGAGCAGCACGACAACCCACCGCTGCCCTTGTCAGTGCTCGAGCGACTGCTGATCGTGAACCACGCGTTGTGGTTTTACGTCGGCAAGCTTTTGTGGCCGGCGACGCTGACACCGATTTATCCACGCTGGGAGATGCAGGCGACGCGGGCCGCCCTCCTGCTGCTTGTCGTTAGCATCGTCGTCGCCATGCTCCTGTGGTCAATGCGCGCCCGCCTTGGCAGGGGAGCGCTGGTGGCGGTGGGCTGTTTCGCGATCACCTTGCTGCCGCTGCTCGGCGTCGTCGACTTCGGTTACATACAGTACTCGTTTGTCGCCGACCACTTTCAGTACCTGCCGAGCGCCGCTTTGATCGCGCTGTTTGCAGGGACCACGGGCAGCGTGCTGCAGCGCCGCGCGGCTGCGGGCCGCAGCGGTGAGTGGCTCACCATTGGGTTCCTGGGATTGGCAGTACTGGTGCTCGGCGGTCTGTCGTGGCGCGCGGCGGCCAACTACGTCAGCGCGGAAGGCTTTTGGCGTGACACGCTGGCCAAGAATCCGCGCGCGTGGAAGGCACACACCAATCTCGCCGGCACCCTGGCGCGCGCCGGGAAACTGGACGAGGCCATTGCGCACTACGCCGCCGCCGTGCAGATCAAGCCCGACTTTCCTGAGGCCCACAACCGCTGGGGAATCGTGCTCGCCATGCAGGGCAAGCAGGACGAGGCGCTGCAGCAGTTCGAAGTGGCGTTGCAACAGAACCCGGCGCAAGCCGACGCCCACAACAACGTGGCCAGCATTCTGGCGCGGCAAGGGAAATGGGAGGAAGCCGCGACACACTTCGCCGCCGCCGTACGGATCAATCCGGCGTACTTCGAAGCCTTCGACTCCTGGGGCGTCATGGCGCTGCAACAGGGCAAGCCCGCCGAAGCGATCACCCATTTCGAGGCGGCACTGCAGGTCAAGCCCGATTTCGCACCGGCGCAGCAGCATCTCGAACGTGCCCGCGGCTTGCTTCCGGCCAACCAGGGATCGTGAACACAGGACAGGTGGACCAGCGATATGCGGTTTATCATCGGCGTCCTGCTGTGGATCGATCAGTCGCCCCTTCGCTACTGGGTTGTCGCCTCGAGCGTGTATGCACTATTGATTGCGCTCTGCCTCTTGCCCGTGGCGCGGATCGCGGCCGATGGTCAACGGCACCGCTTCCAGAGAGCGCTCGGCAGCGATGCGCTCTTCTTGGCCGTGGCGGCCATGGCGATCTTTGCTTTCCGCTGGCCCATCCTGGCGTATCCGAAGGATCTCAACCCGGACGAATCGTGCTTTATCCGTGAAGCGCTCACGCTGCGTCACGACCCGGTGTTCTGGCGTTCCGTCTCTTCCGGCACCAGTGGTCCACTGAATATCTTTCCTTTACTCCTGCCGTGGTTGGTCGGGTTCCCCCTGAACTACCCGGCAGCGCGGTTGGTCGGCTTATCTTGCATCGTGGGAGCCATTGCCTTCTACTATTTCACCTGCCGTCGCTTGGCTCCCTTGTTCTTGGCTCGGTTGGCGGTCCTGCCGCCGTTGACATTTTTAGCGCTCGTCACGTTTGCTGGTTTGGTTCACTTCAGCAGCGAGCACGTTCCGCTTTTTCTAGTGACCACAGCGTTCTGCCTTGCGCTTCAACTGGCGGAGAGTCAGAGAAATCCTTCCCGGATCGCCTTCGCGGCGGGATGCATTCTGGGTGCGGTGCCTTTCACTAAAGTGCAAAGCACGCTGCTCGCCCTGACGATCACCGTTTTTTGCTACCTCTTTCTCCTGACACGCTTCCGCGAATCAGCAAGGACCCGGCTGAGGTATTGTGGGTGGCTCACGTTGGGAAGCCTGGCCGTTCCCATGCTGCTGCTATCCATCACCGCGGCCGGTGGCGCCTTTGAACATTTCTGGCAGTCCTATGTGCTGGCCAATTTACAGTATGAACACACCACTTCACTGATCAAACCACAGGGAATGGTCCCCATCCTCAAGCAGAATGCACAGGCATTCTATCCCTACCTGAGCGCCATGCTGCTGCTTGGAGTCCTTGGGATCACCGCCGGGGCAGTGCGAACCGGGCGCAACCTCGGCTGGAACGCGCACAGTCGATTTCTGGCGCTGGCAACCGCCGTCTTGATTGCCGCGTGGGTGTGCGTCGTGACTCCGGCACGGCCGTGGATCCATTACTTGCTCTTCATGGTTATACCGGCTGCCACCTGGGCATTCGCGGCGATCGCATTTTTCGTGGCAACGGTGAGCCGCGAGTCCCGCGCCTCGGTTCTGGTTGTCATTTCTGTGATCTGGTGTGCCGTCGGGGTCGGCTGGCAAGTGATGGCCTTTCGAGGCATCGCCACGCGCCCACTCGGCATGTTGGCGCCAAGTCTGGACATGCCGCGCAGTCGCGTCGCTCAAACGATCCTGCACTATGCGTCTCCCGACGAGCCCTTGCCCGTCTGGGGCTGGCTGTGCGACCTCAATGTACAGACAGGCATGCCAAGAGCCACGAGCGATAACTACTTTGATTATCTAGTAGTCTATGACAGTGGAGTACCTGAGTATTTCAAGGAGTTGTATATCGCCGACCTGCGCCGGTCAAATCCCCCGGTCTTCGTGGACGCCGTCTCTCCCCAGGATTACGGGTTCGTCGATCGAGCGCGCTTCGGATTCGAAACGTTCCCGGCGCTCGCCAGATTCGTCCAGGACCACTATGTGCTCGTCAATGATATCGACGGCATCCGGATCTTCGTCAGAAAGGATCGTTTGCAAGAGCGGCAGACGCCGTAAGAGCCAAGGACACCGGTCACGAGGTTGAAGGCTGATGCCGCTCACGCCCGGCTTGCCGGGCTCTCGTCCCGCTCTTCGGTCAGCGCCATCCGGGTTGCGAGCCAGGGGGGCGCGCGCGCAAAGGCGACACGCGCGGCACCGAAGCAGACCACGTACATGGCAACACCAACGCCGAACGTGACCGCCATCCCCCACGCCAGCGACAGTATCGTCGCCAGCACGCTGCCGCACACCGACGCCGCGCCGTTGACGCCCCAGTACAACGCCCGATATCCAGGCGGATCATCCGCGCTCAGCGCCAATCCGGTGGCGAGTGGCATTCCCAAAAAGAACCCCAGCGGCAACAACAGCAGCACCGCGCCGCTGATCCGCAGCCAGGTGGGCGCACTCTCGAGAGCCCGAGCCAGTGTCGTCCCCGCGACCGCCGTGAGCACCGCCACGACCAAGAGGCCCACCAACGCGTGCGGCAACCACGCCGCCGCGCCGCCATGACGCACAACTCGCTGCGTCCAGAGACTGCCGAGCCCAGCGGCCACCAACAATGAGAAGAGCACCACGGTGAGCCCATACATCGGGTGCCCGAGGGTAATCATCAGGCGCTGCATCAGCGAAAGCTCAATCAGGATGAAGCCCATGCCGAGGCCGCCGAAGTAAACGATGCGGCTGGTCGCGTGCGGAATTTGGATGTCGGCAGCACGCCGCAGCCACAGGGGTCCGAGAATGAACGCCGCGGACAACGCGACCACCACGACCAAGAGCCACGCCAGCGTGACCACCGCGCTGGTGTTTGGCCTGGACGCGTCGCCTTGGTCGCCGGTGTGCCAGAGCGCGTTGCGTACCCGGAGCATATTGAAGAAGAACGGCCGATCGTCGGTAGGCGCACTGATGTCGAAGGGATAGGTCTCGAGCAACCCGGCCGGCTCCTGCGCTCCGGCCAACTGCGCCAGCGTGTCGTCCTGGCTGACCCCGGGACCGAGGATTTCCTCGAAACCCTTGGCGGCGCACCATTCCCGCAACGTCGCCAGCTCACTCGCGGTAAACGGCCGCGCCCCGATGAGTACCGTGGCCACCGAGGCGCGCTTGCGCAGATTGTGCACCAGGAAGAGGTGGTCCTGCACGCGCAGCACGCCGCGCTGACGCAGAGCCGCGCTGGCCAACGACACCAAGCGCGGCGTCTCGCTGCCGAAGTACCACCGACTCAGCGAGAGAATTCCGTCCGCGCTGAGTCGATCCAGAAAGACTCCGACGCCTTCGACGGTGTACAACGCGTTCTCAGACATCACATACGCGCCGTTAGCCGCACCCGCCCACGTATCGACCAAGGATGCTTGAATGACGTCGAAGCGCTCGGGCGTCCGCGCCGCATAGCTGCGCGCTTCGTCGTGAACCAATTCCACATCGGGGCGTCGTTCCAGGTGCCCGGTAAAGTCAGCGAACGGGCCGCGCAGGAGACCCAAGATACCGCCGTTGACTTCCACGCCGACCACCCGTTCGTGTCCAAAGGTCAACGCCGTCAAAATATCGCGCCCCCCACCAACCCCGATGATCAACACCGAACCATGAGGCCGAATCGCATGCACGAGTGCCGTGGCGTCCCATTGCAGGTGCTGCAGCTTGCTCATATCGCCGTCGAAGCGCGTCATGATCGTGGCTGCCGCGCCATCGATACTAAGATAGTCCTGCTCAACCTGCCTTTCGGGGACAAAGTTCGCGCCCATGCCCCAGCCGAACGGTACGGGTCGGACCGGATCGACAAGCAGGCGCGAAAACGCGTTCCACACCTCGAACGCATGCGGCCCTCCCGGGTCGAGGGAGATGACCGGGGGGGCTTCATCGGGATGTCCCTTCGCCCAGTGCACGCGCAAAGCAGACCCATCAAGGTGGCCGACAAAAGCGACAGAGAACAGGAGCGCCCCCAGCGCCGCGGCCGCCACCGCCCATCGATCCGCTGCCGCATAGGCAACCAGCGCCGCACCGAGCGCCGCCAGCGCGCCGAGCAGGAGAACGCCGCGCGGCCCCTCGCCGTATGCCGCAAACGGCACGAACAAGGCGCAGCCGACGGCAGCGCCAATGAGATCGGCGCCGTACACCGCACCGATCCGCTCCTCGGCGCGCAGCAACGCCAGGCACATGAACACACCGGACAAGGTAAATGGGATGGAGACCAGGACGTACAGTGCGGCCACCCCCGCCAACTCCGCACCCGCCAGCCCAAAGGTGACGTTGAGACGCAGCTGCAGTGCCGTGCAGATGACAATCGACAGCGCGTATCCCAGGGCATAGCGCGCCGCCAGCCGCCACGCGTCGGCCACGGGAAACTGCCGCGGCCACAGGTGCACAACGACGGCGCCGACCGTGGTGCCGAACAGCGCGATCGACACGGCCATGAAGGCGAAGTGATACCACATGGTCGCCGAGAAGATGCGGGTCAGGAGCAACTCCAGCATCAAGTTGCTCATCATCACGAAAGCGACGCCGAGGTATGGCAATCCCCTCACTTGTGGCGCGACGCGCATGGCCAGCGCAGGTCCTAGCTGAAGGCCTCCGTGCGGTCCAGCAGGATTGGTCGCACCGCCACGCGCAGCCGTCGCATCGCAGCCAGCTTGAGCGGCTTTCCCGGCTGTGCTGTAAACCGTGGAGATGCCGTTGTTGCCTACAGATCGCCAGCGGCTCATCACCGGCGCAATCGCAGCCCTAATCGTCATGGCCACCGTCGTGGCCTACGGCCCCGCGTTGCACGGCGACTTCATCTGGGACGATTTCCAATACGTCCGCGACAACCCCGAGCTGCGGTCGCCGGGCGGTCTGTGGAACATCTGGTTCGCTCCCATGGCCACCCCACAATACGACCCGCTCACCTTCAGCAGCTTCTGGGTCGAGTATCATCTCTGGGGGCTCGATACCCTCGGCTATCACATCGGCAACGTCATCCTGCATGCCGCCAACGCGCTGCTCCTGTGGGTCGTGCTTGTCGAGTTGGGGATTCCCGGTGGCGCCCTCGCCGCGGCGATCTTCGCCCTGCACCCCGTGCACCTCGAGTCGGTGGCGTGGATCGTCGAGCGCAAGAACATCCTATCCGCGCTGTTCGGTCTAGCGACGATTCTAGCCTGGGTGCGGTTCATTGCCCCGCACGGACCGCAGCGGCCCCGAACGCTGTATGCCCTCGCGCTCGCGTTTTACGCCTGCACGCTCCTCAGCAAACCCGTGCTGTGCACCCTGCCGGCAGCGTTGCTCCTGCTAGCCTGGTGGAAACGGCCGGCGGATTGGCACAAGGCAATCGCCGCACTGCTCCCGTTTGCGTTGCTGAGCGTAGCGATCGGCTTGCTCGCCTGGTGGCGTGAGCAACCTGGCAATCCACCGCAGCCATTGTCAGTGCTCGAGCGTCTGCTGATCATGAATCACGCGTTGTGGTTCTATGCGGGCAAACTGCTGTGGCCGACGACGCTGACACCCATCTATCCACGCTGGGAGATGCAGGCGACGCCGGCCTCGCTCATCCTCCTTGTCGCCAGCATTGTCGTCGCCGTCCTGCTGTGGTCGATGCGTGGTCGCCTTGGCAACGGACTGCTGGTGGCGGTGGGCTGCTTTGCGATCACGCTGCTGCCGCTGCTTGGCGTAGTCGACTTCGGCTATCTTCAGTACTCGTTCGTCGCCGACCATTTTCAGTACCTGCCAAGCGCCAGCCTCATCACCGCGTTGGCGGCGGCCGCAACCATCGCGTTGCAGCGGGCGGGCGGCCCCGGTCGCGCCGGCGGATGGTGCTGCCTTGCTGTGCTGCTGCTCATCCTTGCCAGCCTGACGTGGCGCTCGGCCGCGCACTATGCGACCGCGGAGACGTTCTGGCGCGACGTCTTGGCGAAGAACCCGCGTGCTTGGAATGCCGAGAGCAACCTGGCAGCGACCTTGGTGACGAAAGGCAGGCTCGACGAAGCCATTGCCCACTACAAAGCCGCCCTGGACATCCGGCCTGATTTTCCCGAAGCACACAATCGCTGGGGTATCGTGCTCGCCAAGCAGGGCAAGGCGGACGAGGCCGTGGCGCAGTTCGACATGGCGCTCCAGCTGAATTCCGCGCAGGCCGACGCGCACAACAACGCCGGCGCCGTGCTCGCGCAACAGGGGAAGTGGGCAGAGGCCGCGGAACGCTTCGCCGCCGCGATACGGATCAACCCGGCGTACGTCGAAGCCTACGACTCGTGGGGTATCGTCGTCATGAAGCAAGGCAGAGGCGACGAAGCGATCTCGCACTTCGAAGCCGCGTTGGCGATCCGGCCCGACTACGTGCCGTCACAGCAGCATCTCGCCCGCGCACGTAGCTTGAAGATGGGCACCGCGGCTCCCTGATTTCCGCGTGGTTCTGCGCGTGCTCGTCATGCGAGCTCAGCCCGGCTGGGATTCTTTGCGAACGCGCACGCATACACGCGCACGCCGATTTGCTGCTACACTCCTCACCCACGGAGGTCACGTATGTTCAGAGAACACAAGTTGCGCGTCGTCTCGCGCGAGGAAGCACTTCCCGGGCGGACCACACGCCTTCGCGTCGCTCCAACCCACTTCGTTCTCGGCACCAGAATGGAGCCGCCATTTCCCGCGGGCTTGGAGACCGCGATGTTCGGCATGGGCTGCTTCTGGGGGGCCGAGAAAATGTTCTGGACCTTGCCCGGCGTCTCCACCACCGCCGTCGGTTACGCCGCCGGCCACACGCCCAATCCCACTTATGAAGAAGTGTGCTCCGGGCGCACCGGACACGGCGAAGTCGTACGCGTCGTCTTCGATCCGAAGACCCTACCCTACGACGCATTGCTGAAGGTGTTTTGGGAAGGCCATGACCCGACACACGGCATGCGCCAGGGCAACGACGTCGGAACGCAGTATCGCTCCGGCATCTACTGCTACAGCGATGCACAACAGCGCGCCGCCGACGCATCGCGCGAGATGTATCAAGAGCGTCTGACGGCAGCCGGCCACGGTCCGATTACCACGGAAATCCTGCCCGCTCCGGAGTTCTACTACGCCGAGGACCATCATCAGCAATACCTCGCCAAGAATCCGCACGGCTACTGCGGGCACGGCGGCACCGGCGTGAGTTGCCCGATTGGGATCGTGGGAGCCGAAAGCGCCGAAAACCCGTGACCCACGATGCGTTCGGGAGTTGCGCGGACCCGGGACGACAGAAGGCAAGCACTCCCTCTCCCGTTCCACATCCGGCATGGGAGCGGGTTGGGGTGAGGGCCGCAACGCGCATTTCTTCCGATCGATCGATGTCCCCTTACGGTGCGATCGCCGCGGCCCACTCCTGCGGCGCTTCCATCTGCGGGTAGTGACCGATCCCTTCCAGAACCGTCAGCGGCCCACGCGACATTTCGGCGAGACGCCGGCCGATCTCGATCACCGCGATCGGGTCACGGTCGCCCCACACCACGCTGATCGGCACGTCGGTGCGGCCGAGGATTGACCGCCAGCGATCGGCCAACGTGGTGCGCTCGAGGTTGTAGCGGGCGATGCGGCCGATGATATCCAGACCGCCGTTGAGCGCCATCCAGTACGCGACCGCGCGGATATCGACCTCCGGCGTGCGTGACGCATCCGCCCAGACGAAGCGGAATCCTTGTGCGAAGCGTTCGGGATCGTAGCTTGCCGCGAAGGCGGCGGCGCCGTCGTCAGTCATGAGCGCCTGCTGCAACGCGGTGATGTTCGCCAGCTCGACGAGATGACTGCCGTTGCACAAGCCGAGGGTTTGCATCGCGAAGCCGAGGGTGCCTGCCTCGTGGCGACACAACATCTCCACGGCTACGGTCAGCCCCATGTCGTGCCCGAGGACCCGGGCGCGCTCGATGCCGAGCACGTGGGCCACCTCTCCGGCACGTCGCCCCTGATCGAGCAGCGAGTATGAGACGTCGCCCGCCGGCTTATCGGAGAAGCCAAAGCCGAGTTGATCGAACAGCGTCACGCGGAAGCGTGACGTCAGGAACGGCAACGCCGCGGCATAGTCGTGGCTGGTCGACGGAAATCCGTGCACCAGCAGCAGATCAGGCCCCTGCCCTTCCTGTACACAAAACATGCGGGGTCCTTCAGCCAGCGTCACGAAGCGGCCGCGTCTGGCCCAGGCCGCGTGGACTTCGGCAACTTCCGCCGGGATGGTCATAACGTCTCCATTAATTCCGCTTTCGTGCTTTCGAGCTTCCGTGCTTTCGTGTTTCCCCGCCGGCAGGTGACTCGCCTCTGCCTTCGAAGCACAGACGCGCGATACCTGCCGGCACGCCGTCGATCACGTCAGATGCCAGCAGACCGATCTGCCCACGCCTTGCAGCGACGTGATCCGCGACCTCGCCGTGCAAGTAGACGCCAAGACAGGCGGCATCCGCCGGCGTCAATCCCTGCGCCAGCAGGCTGCCCAGTATACCGGACAATGCGTCGCCCATGCCGCCGGAAGCCATGCCGGGGTTGCCGGTGGGGTTGATCGCGACGGCGCCCGCCGGCGTCGCGATGAGACTGCGCGCGCCTTTCAGCACCAGCACGCACCTGTGTGCCACCGCGAATGAGCGCGCCGTTCCCAGGCGGTCGGCCTGCACCGCGGGCGTCTCCACCGCCAGCAGGCGCGCCATTTCCCCGGGATGCGGCGTCAGCAGTGTCCGTGCGCGGGCATCCTTCAACGCACCGAGATTCCGCGACACGCACGTCAACGCATCGGCATCGATCACCATCGGCAGAGACACCTCGGCGAGAAGAAATCGTACGAGCGTCTCCGCGGCCGCGTGCGTTCCCATCCCCGGCCCGACGACCAGCGCCGTCTTGCCCTCCAGCAGTTTTCGAACGGCCGCCTCGTCGAACTCCAACAATCCGTCGACATCGCGCAGCCCCGCCGTCATAACCTCTGGAGCACCACCGGAGTATATCGCATTCAGTGACGCCGGTCCGGCCAGGGTGGTCAACCCGGCGCCGCTCCGGCATGCCGCGTGCGCCGCCAGCAGCGCCGCGCCCGTGTGTCCGCGCGACCCGGCGATCACCAGGACATGGCCGCAGCTGCCCTTGTGGGAGTCGGGTGGGCGCACGGGGACGAGCGGGGCGACTTCGTTGGCATCGAGCAATCGCATGCGTGGCTCGACCTCGGCAACCGCCGCCGCGGCGATACCGATGTCGACCACGGCAAGGGTGCCGACATGCTCCACACCTGGATGCATCACCTGCCCAACCTTTGCGAAGGCGAAGGTTGCGGTGGCCTCTGCTTGAATCGCCACGCCCAGGGGCAGGCCGCGGTCCGCATCGAGCCCCGAAGGGATATCGACGGCGAAGATCGGAACGCCACTGGCATTCATCAGATGCAGCACCTCGGCGTAGCGTCCGTCGACGGGCGCATTGAGGCCGGTGCCGAAGATGGCGTCAACCAGCAACACCGCGTCTGAAATCCTGGCCGCCAGGTGAGCGACCTCCTGATTCGTCGCCACCTCGAGCAGCGGCACGCGCGAACGGCGCACTGCTTTCAGCATGCGTGCGGCGTCGCCTTTCACGTCGCTCGCCTTGCCAAGCAAGACGACTTCGGCACGGACGCCCTTGCGGCGCAGCAGGCGAGCCATGACGAAGCCGTCACCGCCGTTGTTGCCTTTGCCCGCCACGATGAGCACGCGCTTGCGGCGGACGTGCGGGAACTGTTCGAGCAACACCTGCGTCGCACCGCTGCCGGCGCGCTCCATCAACACGCGGCCGGGAGTGCCGTAGCGCTGGATCGTCAGCGCATCGAGCCGGCGCATCTCGGCGGCGGTCACGACAATCATAGCGTTGAGCCCCCGAAGCGCAGTACCCAACGCACCGGCAGCCACCGCCCTTCCGGCGCATCGCCGGGGAATGGAATTCTCCGGCTACGGTGAATGCAAAGTCCGTTGAAACAGACTCCCGCAGGCGCTGAGTCGTCTTCAGACGACTGCCCCAGAATCGTAGCCTGGGAATTGCACTCCCTGGCGGCGTGTCTACTCATCATGCAGATCTCCGCTGATCTGATTCCGACTCGGGATCCGTGCACCCTACGCCGCACGCGCCGCGCGCATGCAGGCCTTCATGCGACGTACGGCCTCTTCGAGACCGACAAAGAGTGCGTCGGCAACCAGGCTGTGGCCGATGTTGAGCTCGTGAATAACTGCGATGGCGGCGATTGGTCCGACGTTCGCAAGCGTCAACCCGTGCCCGGCATTGACCAACAGGCCCACGCCATGCGCTTGCCCCGCTGCATCATTGATGCGCTGCAGCTCGGCGGCGCGCGCCGCGGCGGTCGACGCATCCGCATAGGCCCCGGTGTGGATCTCGATGGCATCGGCTTCCAAACGGTGGGCCGCGGCGACCTGCACGTCGTGCGGATCAATGAACAAGCTGACGCGGATCCCGACGGCACGCAGACGTGTGACGGCGCTGCGCAGCGTGTCGAGTTGTCCGGCGGCATCGAGGCCGCCTTCGGTCGTCAGCTCCTCACGTCGCTCGGGCACGATACAGACGTCCGCGGGACGCAGCGCGCACGCTTTGCGCGTCATCTCGTCGGTGGCGGCCATTTCGAGATTGAGCTTGGTCGTGATGCCGGCGCGCAGCACCTCGACATCCACGTCTTGGATGTGCCGCCGATCCTCGCGCAGGTGCACCGTAATGCCATCGGCCCCACCGCGCTCCGCCGCATGGGCCGCCGCCAATAGATCCGGATACGGCGTCCGCCGGGCCTGCCGCACTGTGGCGATGTGATCGATGTTGACGCCGAGCTTGATCATGCTCCGACCATCACCTCGTCACTGAGCAGAGAGAATCCTCGCCACGAAGTACACGAAGAGGAAAGATAGACGGCTTTCTCATGACCCGGGTATTCATATGGACGTTCCCTTCTTCGCCGTTCGCCGTGGTCTTCGTATCCTTCGTGGTGAACCTCTCTTTCTTATGCCCGACCCAGCGCCTGCTGAATCGTCGCCGCAATCTGCCTCGCGTATACGTCAACCTGCGTCGCATCCTCGCCCTCGACCATAACACGGACGAGCGGTTCCGTCCCCGAGTAGCGCACCAGGACGCGTCCCTGCGCCTTCAGCGTGGCACGCACGTGCTCGACGACCTCCCGGACGGCGGGAAGGGTGTCAAGATCGCCGCGGCGAGCGACGCGGATGTTGACTAGCACCTGCGGCAACTTCGTCATCACGCGTTTCAACTCTCCGAGCGGCCGTTGACGCGCCTTCATGAGGCTGGCCGCCCGCAGCGCCGCAGCCAGGCCATCACCGGTGGTACCATGATCGAGGAGAATAAGATGCCCCGACTGCTCGCCGCCGAGGTTGTACCCTCCATGCTGCATCGCCTCGACAACGTAGCGATCGCCGACCGCGGTGCGCACCAGACGTGCGCTGCGGGCGCGCAAGGCAATCTCCAGTCCCAGGTTGCTCATAACCGTGGCCACCACCGTGGCCTCACGTAGTGTCCCGTGCTCCAGCATGTCGCTCGCAAACATGGCCAGCAGCTCGTCACCGTCAACCACCTCACCCGCTTCGTCGACGAGGATGAGACGATCGGCGTCACCATCGAGCGCCACACCGAGCTGGGCCCGGCGCGCCCGGACGGCGGCTTGCAACTGCTGCGGATGCAGCGCACCGCAGTCCGCATTGATGTTGGTGCCGTCGGGCTCGACGCCGATGGCCACTACGTCGGCGCCGAGAGCGCCAAACACCTCGGGGCCGACGCGATAGGCGGCGCCGTGCGCGCAGTCGAGCACCACACGCAGGCCGTCCAGACGGACTGCCGTGGGCAGGACGCGGCGCAGATGCTCCAGATAACGCTCCGCCGCGTCATGAAGGCTCGTCGCCCGGCCGACGCCGGCACCCGTCGGCCGTTGCGGCGCGCTGCCGCGGTCCAGCACCACTGCCTCGATGGCGAGCTCGACGTCATCGGGCAACTTGAAGCCGGTGGTGGCGAACAGCTTGATGCCGTTGTCTTGGAAGAAATTGTGCGACGCCGACACCACCACTCCGGCGTCGGCCGGGAGGTCACGCGTCAGCAACGCAATCGCCGGCGTAGGCAGGACACCGGCGATCCAGACGTCGACCCCCATGGACGTGACCCCGGCAACCAGCGCCGCCTCGAGCATATCGCCCGAGCGGCGGGTGTCGCGGCCGATCACGATGCACGGTCGCCCGGCACCCGAGCGCTGCGCCAGCACCTGAGCGAGCGCTTGGCCGAGACGCAACACCGTTTCCGGAGTCACCGGCTCGACATTGGCGAGCCCTCTGACACCGTCGGTTCCGAAGAGCTGTTGCGTAGTAGTCATCAACGGCTCCGAGCCTACTGCAAAATATTCCGTGCTCCAACCCGCTCGCACAACGTCCAGTTCAGACGGACTCTTCAAAAACGCCCGACGGCAAACGCCGCCAATCTCCCGGATGCTCAGCGCCGGCAAAGCTCTTGTTGCCGCCAACGTAAAGCGGCCAAGGCGAGGGGACGTTGCGTGCATACGGAGCACCAGCAACCGCAGCCTCAAGTCCACACCTTCCGCACCCAACGTCCCTTGCCTCCGGAGATGGCGGGGATTCGGGATTGCGCCTCACCGGCTCACCCTGGTGTGTTGCTCGTCTCCACATACGCGCGGCACGGCTGGCCGCGCAGCGACGGGCACGGCGGCAGCGGCGCAGTGATGCTGGCATCGGCCACCGCCGGCAGCACCAGCCGCGACGGGTACGCGGCCGAACGCCCGATGGTGTTGATCACCTGGCCGTCGGTGGGCAGCGCAGCGAACTTCCACTCCGGCCGGTCGCCTCCGGGCGCTTCAACAGTGATGCGAAGCCGCGAGCCCGCACGGAACACGTGCCCGAACGGGTAGAGCTCGACGCGCGCCAGGACGAACTCATTCGGCGGCAACGGCGCAATGTCCCCCGCAAATCCATTGTGGATCGGACGCAGTATCGTAGATGCTTCGTCGTCAGTCTTCCGGTAACTGGCGCGCAGCCAGCCGGTTTGCACGTAGGTCTCCTGACCGTCGGGACGAATCTCGCTCAGCGTGACCTGCAGGTCGGTGTCCGACGCCGTTGACTTGAGCCAGAGATCGATGCTCCCGGAGCCCACCATCGCTAGAGTCTCGGGCAGGGGATCCGTCGCGTATGCCACCGCCTTGCCGTCGGGCAACGGTTGCCAGTCCCACGGCGGATGCGCGAGCCAGACGTCGGAACCGCAATTGTTGCAGCTGGTCACCTGGGCGCGCGACGGATCATAGATGTAGGAATCCGCGCCATCGCCGCTCGGCACTGACGAGTCCAATCGACCACCATCCTTGAAATACCAAATGGTCGGTTGCAGACCATTCGCCGGCCACTGCGTGTACGAACGTTCCAAGGCCGGCTCCGGTCCACCGAGGCAGTTTTGCTTGGGGAAGCCGGGACAGGCTTCAACCGCGCCACTGTCGAAGAGCACACGCACCCTCGGTTCGCTTTCGAAACTTGCCAGCGCGGCGTCGAACGAGGTGAAATTGGCGAAGCGATCCGGCTCGACGGCGACATGCGGCACGCCAAAGATTTCCAGAGCGAGCCCGCCGAAGATGAGCGACGCGGTGTCCGGCAGGTGCGGGATCTCGCGGCGCACGTAAAACGACAGGAACTCCAGCCAGCGCGTCAAGATCGGCGGATCGGCGGCGTCGATGTGACCACCGTTCACCAGGGTGAAGTGCAGCTTGTCGGTACCGGTGAAGCTGTCGAGCATGGTGGGAAAGTAGCCGCCGACTTCCTCGTCCTGCCACGCACCGGCAAGGAACACCGGGACGTTGATCTTGTTCACGAACTTCGCCGGTGTAAGCGGGTCGATGATCGCCGGGTCGTATGCCTGGCTTCCGTAATTGTCCTGAATGCTTTGCACGCTGCTGACGGACTGAGCGCGGAGCTTTTGATTATTCGCACAGACCTCGTCGCCCGCGGCGATCAAGCGGCCCGCCCACGGCTGGCCGCACGGCTGCCCCCCACAATCGAGTCGCGCGTCCTTGGCGTTATCATCGCGTTCCTGCGCCCAGGACAGCGCAAAGCCGCTGTTGAGGATGCCGCCGGGAGCAAGCGTGGCAACGGTGCTGGAGATCACTGACAGCGGCGTGATGGCAGCCAGATGGGGCGGCTGGGTTTGCGCCACGAAGAGTTGCGAGATGCCCGGATAGGAGAGCCCCACCATGCCGACCGCGTGGTTCTTTACCCACGGTTGCGCCGCAATGGTTTCCACGGCGTCGTAGCCGTCGGTCGACTGCAGCGTTTCGAAGTAGTTGAAGGCGCCGCCGGAGCAGCCGGTGCCGCGCATGTTGATGGCAACCACGGCGTAGCCGACGCCCCGTCCGAGCGTCACGCCAAACGGATCCTCCTGCGGGCCGTCGGGGTTGGCTTCGTCGTATCCAGAGTACTCGACCAGTGTCGGATAGGGCCCCTCATCGATCCGGCCCGGAAGGTAGACCATTATGGCGAGCTTGGTGCCGTCGCGCGTCGTGATGTAGCCGTAGTTGGCGTCGACCGGCTGAGCGTAGAACGATTGATCCGGCGGGTTGTTGGGATCGAGTGATTGGACCGGCCCCGACTGCGCACCATCCACGGTGGTAACCATGTAGCCATCGCCCACGGCCACGCCACGGAAGATGAAAGAGCCGTTGACATCCGAGGTTCCGGTCTGCACCACCGCACCGCCGCCATCGAGCAACTGGAGCGCGACGTTGGCAGGGGCATCGGTGACGTAGATCTGGCCGACGCTGCTATGCGCAGCAAAGGTGGGGATCGGCGTGCTCGTCGGTGTGGCCGTCGGCGTCTCGGCGGGGCAACCGTTCTCTGCATCGGCAACAGCCGCGACGATCTCGTCGATCGTGATCTGGCCATCGCCGTTCGCATCACCCGCCGTGCACGCTGTGACCGGTGTCGAGCCCAGCGCAATGTTCACCATCATCACGAGGTTGTCGACGGTCACCGCCCCGGTGCCGCCGCAGTCGCCGACGCAAGCGGCGTGTGCCGATGGTACAACGCTCAGCAGCAGAGCCACGGTGAGCGTCGCCGCCGCGCACGTGCGTGCGCGTTGCGCAAATCGTGTATCAGAAGGTTGCATCGTATCCCCGATCCGGAGCCGCTGCCTCGACCCCACTATTCAGCCCCCCCGTCGCTGCCGCATTGCGCCGGACGTGATTCGAAAGGTGGTACGGTACCGCCGGCAGCGGCGGAATGTCAACAAAGTTCGACCGAAGGTACTGGAAGAATTCCTTTCCCTCGGCACCCGATCGAGGTCAAAGTGCGGCCGATGGTGGGCGGTTGATGAGCGGGGCTAGCCAGTGCCGACACTCAAAGATTGGCCCTAACGAACTTGGCAATAGCCTCCGCAGCCATTTCATGCGCACGTTCGTTGGGATGCGCGTCGAACCGGTTCACCATCACATCCGCCGATCTTGAAGCTGCAAATACCGACAGCAGGTCAAGATGCGGGATGCCCCGCGCTTTCCAATACCCGTCCAATCGATCGTGCGCCGGCTGAAATCGATAGTACTTTTCCAGTGAATTGAGAAACGGGAATGTGGCTACCAGGAATTTGGCGTGCATCTGGTTCGCAACGACTTCCTGGATCTGCTCGAGAAGTTCTCGTTCCTTCAGCCACGGAAGCCCGGCATACGCATCCAACACAAACTCAAAGTAGTTTCCAACTTGAGGATGCGAAGACGCGTACAGACGGTAATAAATTGTATTCAGCAGGTAGCTGTGCGCTACCCAAAATCCATCCTTGTCCTTTGCATAGATCGATTTGAGAATGGGTTGCCATTCCGGGATCACGGCTGCAATGTCGTTCAGGCAATAAACCAAGAGCACCGCATCGGCCTGATACCCGCTGCGGGCCATTTGGGTCACCTCCTCCAGTTCATCTGGCGTATCCCAGCCGCCTCTCGCGTGCACTCGGATTTCCCAGTCCGGCAGCAAGGTCCGCATCCGATTGGCAAATCGCCGCTCGACGTCCGCGACACCTTGTGCCGCGGTGAAGGAATCGCCAAGAATCACCAGCCGCCTTCTGTCGGACAGTTTCTCCAGAGTATATCTCTCGACTGAGTCGCGGACGCCGGCATCGTTCTTCCGATAATGTCGCTCGAACCAGCGTTGAGTGGTCTTGGTCAGGCTGAATGAATCCGTGGTATCGTAAAACCAGCGAAAATAGATCTCTCCCATCGGCAACGGCAGCGAAAGCAACGTCAAAAACACGAGGCCATTGCCCGCCAGTAACAGCACTCCCCGGTGCCGTGGCGTGCGATGCAGCTGGTACTTGACGAAGAACAGCCACATCCCGAAGGCCCCCAGGCAAGGACACAACAGGAACAGAGTCAGCACGAACGATTCCGCCACGATGCATCCAAGCTTTTGCCAAGCCTATATCATGTGATGGTATCCGAAACCCTCCTGCACTTGCCGGAGGAGCCGCGAAGGCGCGGACACTACCCGCTCAACCAGGTATCGTCTAATACCATTTCGGGTTGCTGCAGTTCCCTAGAAGCCTTTGCCAAGACAAATCCTCAGACGCAGATGAGAATCCACACCGAACAGCCAGTGCGCGTATTCTCGACCGCTCTCCGTCCGTACAGGATATTCGCAGGTCGGAAGCTCTTCGACCAATCCTTTATGTGTATCAGGTGGCTCGACCAACGTCGCAGATTCGCTTTGTTGACATTGCGCTTTGTGCCCCGTGCGGCAAGATGCTGCGCAGATTGACGTCCCAGCGTGGCCGCAGAAGAGCAAGCTCAGAAGGTTACCTCAGCAACTTGCGGATCGTGGCTCCAGTCTAGCAACCTGCGAGCGACGGTGGCAGGGACGGTCCTTGTTCTCCTGACAGTGGTGTCTTTGGCCCCCGCACTCAAGGGTTCTTTCATCTGGGATGACGACGCTTATGTTTCAGCGAACGCTACTCTACGGTCGGCGGGCGGACTGCGCCGGATCTGGTTCGAGCCCGGCGCGCTCGCCCAATATTATCCGCTCACCTACACAACATTCTGGATCGAATACAGGCTCTGGGGCCTGAACCCGACCGGCTATCACACCGTCAACATCATCCTCCATGTGCTGAATGCCCTGCTGCTGTGGCGGGTGTTGCACCGATTGCAGGTTCCCGGCGCATGGGTCGCGGCGATGATCTTCGCGGTGCACCCGGTGCAGGTTGAGTCCGTCGCATGGGTAACCGAACGCAAGAACGTACTCTCCGCTCTCTTCTGCTTCCTTGCGCTACACACCTACTTGAACGCTCGGCCCCTCAATATCCCAGGATCCAATCGCGTGCACTGGATGTGGTACGGCGCGTCACTTGCCGCTTTCGCTTGCGCCATGCTGAGCAAAACGGTGGCGTGTTCTCTGCCCGCAGTCTTTCTCCTGCTCATCTGGTGGAAGCAGGGGCGCATCGCCCGCCTCGATGTGCGACTGCTGACGCCTTTCTTCGTCCTGGGCTGTGCACTAGCGCTGCCCTCGCTCTGGCTCGAACACCACCACGTCGGCACGGCGGACATCGACTTTCGCCTCTCGCCGATCGAGCGCATTCTGCTGGCCGGACGTGCTCTCTGGTTCTATGCGGAGAAGCTCGTGTGGCCACACCCCCTGATATTCAGCTACCCCCGTTGGCAAATCGACCCGCACGCGTGGTCGCAGCGTTGCTTCCCGGCCCTCGCGGTCGCTGGGGCATTCGTCCTATTTCTCGCACGGCGTTCGCTGGGTCGAGGTCCACTAGTCGCGCTGTTATTCTTTGGCGGGACACTGGTGCCTGCGCTGGGGTTTGTCGACGTATATTTGATGCGCTATTCATATGTGGCCGACCACTTCCAATACCTCGCGAGCGTCGGTCTTATCGTCCTTGCGACCGGTGGCGTTGGCACAGTACTGCAGGCTCGCACGCGGCATTGGTCCGCGATTCTTGTCGGCGGAGCTATGCCTTTGATCGCCATCCTGGCAACCCTTACTTGGCGACAAGCACACATCTACGCTGATCGCGAAACGCTCTGGCGCGACACGGTGCGCAAGAACCCCGCGAGCTGGATCGCCCACAACAATCTGGGCAGTGCGCTTCTAGAGGCTGGTCATACCGACGAAGCGATGCGCCACTTCGAATCAGCGCGTCAGATCAAACAGAACGCGGTCACCGACATGGGCATTGCTCTCTGCCTCGCGGCGCAGGGTCGTTCCCAGGAGGCGATGGCACAGCTCCGTGTCGTCTTGGAGCACACGCCAGATGATGCACGAGCATTCTTTAATCTCGGTGCCGTAGCGGCGCAGAGCAGTGATTTGGCGCAAGCGGCGGAGGCCTATCAATCTGCGGTACGATTGAAGCCGGACTACCTCGAAGCCCGCAAACGGCTGGGAGATGCGTTGTTGTCCCTCCAACGCCCCGATGATGCAGCTAAGGAATACATGACGGTCCTTCGATTCGATCCCCGCGCCGCGGATGTATATGACCGTCTCGGTGTTGCACTGACCATGCAGCGGCGTTTTGACGACGCGATCCACGCGTTCGACACGGCGGTGCAGCTCAAGCCCGATCTCGCCGACGCCTATAGTCACTGGGGCGCCGCACTGAGCATGCAAGGCCGCCGTGATGAAGCGATCAAACAATACCGCGAGGCATTGCGCTACAACCCGAATAATCCCGATGCGCTGTACAACCTACGCGTCGCTCAAGGCGAAGGAGAAGGTACGGCGCCAGCACCCCAAACATTGGGTCGCTAGCTCACGCTTCCTTCTCGGAGGTGCCTATAGGGAAGGACCCTGCAGGCGGCCCCGTCCCCGCCGTCTCGACAAATCTCGCACCGCGCGGCTATGAACATCCCCGAGCGGAGCCACAGGCTGCCCCATGACCGGTACGATCTACCTGATCTTCATGGCATCGGGCGCCACGGCCCTGGTGTACGAGATCATCTGGGCCCGATGGCTCGGGTTGGTCTTCGGCAACACCACCCTCGCCGTCTCCATCGTGCTCGCCGGCTTCATGGCGGGCCTGGCCGTCGGCAGCTGGCTCGTCGGGAGATACCTGCCCCGCCTCCGCAACCCACTGCGGGTATATGCGCTCATGGAGCTGGGCATCGGCGCCTTCGCCTTCGCGTTTCCCGGCCTGGCCGCGGGGCTCGATCGCGTATTTGCCGCCCTCGTCCGTTCCGAAGATCTCACCGCCTACGGGCTGCTGGTGCGCTCGGCGCTGTCACTGGCGGTGCTCCTGGTTCCCACGACGCTCATGGGCGCGACGCTGCCGCTGCTCACCGACGTCTTGCGGCGCAGCCATTCCCAGGGACGCTCGTGGCGTGTCGGCCTGCTCTACGCAGCCAATACCCTCGGCGCCGCCGCCGGCGTCTTCGGCTCCAGCTTTCTCCTGATCGAGCTGGTGGGGATCCGCGCCACAACGCGCATTGCCGCTTCCCTCAATCTCATCGTCGCCTTCACCGCGTACGCCTTCGCCGCTCGACTGCCACACGCACCGCCGGAGACTGACAACGGCCGTACCCGCCCGCTCAGTCGCGATGGCTGGCTCGCAATTGGCCTGATCACCGCTACCGGTGCGCTGGCGCTCGGGTCGGAGGTCCTCTGGACGCGAACCATGGAGACGTTGGTGGGCGGCTCCACCTATGCCTTCGCCACGATTCTGATCTTGTATCTGATCGGCATCGCCGCCGGCAGCTCGGCCATGTCGCTGCTCGTGACTCGACTGACGAACCTCAGGCTCTGGCTCATCGCGATGCCGCTCGGGATGGGAATGTGGACCGTGCTAGCCGTCTGGATCTTCATGCACCTGACGGGGACCATGGAGATCTACAAACTGAAGGCGCTGCCATGGTCCGCGATTTTCCTCGACTCCGTCAAAGTCATTAGCCTCCTGATGCCGCTGTCGCTGTTGTCCGGCGCCTGTTTCCCCCTGGCCACCAAGCTCGTCGACCCGAGTAAAGACGCCCACGGAGCGCTCGTGGCGACGGTCTACGCCTGGAACACGGTCGGCGCCCTGGCGGGTTCGCTGATCGCCGGCTTCCTCATCGCACCGCACACGGATTTCATCCAGGCGCTGTACGTCATGGCTTGCTTGCATGCCGGCGTGACACTTACGGCCATCGCTTTCTCGCAGCTGACCTGGGCGGCGGCGGCGTTGGCAGCCTGCACTGTCACCCTGGCTGCGCTTTCCGCGGTTGCGGCGCGTGGCAACAGCGTCATGGTGGATATCGTCGAACGCATGCATCCAGGCTGGGAGGTGCGCTTCAATAGGCCTGGCCTGCAAGGCGTGACCACCGCCATTGCCAAGCAGGGCGAGCCGTTGGGGAGCATGCTGCTCGTCAACGGCAGGGGCATGACGCAGAAGTCCACGGTCACAAAGATGATGGCCCACCTGCCGATGCTCTTGCACCCGCATCCGGTTGACACGTTGGTCATTTGTTTCGGGATGGGCACCACCTACCGCTCAGCGGTCGCGCACGGCGGTAACGTCACCGTCGTCGAGTTGGTCGCCGAAGTGGTCGAGGCCTTCGATCGCTTCTACCCGGATGCCGCACAGGTACGGGCGTATCCGCGCGGGCGGATCGTGATCAACGACGGCAGGAATTTTCTCAAGCTGACCTCACAGAAGTTCGACGTCATCACCATCGATCCGCCGCCGCCGATCGACGCGGCCGGGGTCAACAATCTCTACTCCAGGGAATTCCTTGAGCTGGCACGGGAGCATCTCAAACCGGGCGGGATCATGGCGCAATGGATTCCGCTCCCGGGCACGTTGGCCGGCGTCGACTCTCAGGAAGAGGTCGTCACGTTGCTCACCACGTTCAGCGGTGTGTTTCCGTACGCGTACGCCTACCGCGGCATCGGCGCCAGCGGGATCCATGTGCTCGGCTCCGACGCGCCGATCGAGGTCTCCGTCGAAACGATCCGCCAACGCCTCGAGGATCCGGCCATCGCCGCCGACCTGAACGAGCGGGATTCCGTTCCCCTCTCAACCTTTCAGCAGATCACCGCCCTCCCCAAAGAAGCGCAGCCGCCCCCACCGCTCACCGACGACAACCCGGCGCTGGAGTTCTATCTGCTGCGTACCCTGCGGTCGGGCACGTCAAAGGTGCACCCGTGAGGAGAGGGAAGAGAAGCCAACAGACAGACAACACACGCTGCGACTCCGCCGCGTGGAAGGACAGAGCGCAATTATCGAGTATGGCTTCTCGTGTCTTGGCATCTGAAGTCTGTTGTCTGTCGTCTGTCGTCTGTCGTCTGTCGTCTGTCGTCTGTTGTTGTCTCTATCTTCTCCCCTTGCGCTTCGGTGCCGCGGGCGCAACCAACTTGACCTCCGCCGGATCGATCGTCACCAACTCGATACCGGCCGGCAGTTCGACGTTCGGCTTCAGCAGGTGTTCATCACCGTCATCGGCGGGCGCGTCGACGGTGACCATGTCGGCCGCCGGCTCGAGGCTGTTGAGCAGTCGCTTCGGACCGCGCAGGGTGAGGCGCACGGCATCGGGAACCAGGCGGAACCCCGCGGCAGCGTTGTGCAGCTCGATCGGCACGTGCTTGAGCTCACGCGTCACCGAGACCTCGTCGATGTGCACCTGCACCGCGATGCGGTCGGCGCTGCAGGAGATGTAATCGCCCAGCGCATCCAGCGGCAGCTCGCGTTCGATGGTACCCACCGTGGCTTTGCTGATATCGATAGCCTCGGTATTCACAGCGTGGACCTCTTCCACATCGGATGCCGGCCCGCTGACTTGCACGGTCTCGGGCGACACCTTCGTATCCGCCACCTGCAGCTCGGGTGCCGGCTTACCCACCAGCCGCAGATGCACCGGGACCGACTTATGCCCGACGCGCTCCAGCTCGAGCGTGACCTGCGACGGATTGAGACGCAGCACCTTCACGCCGCGCGGCAGGTTCAGGGCTTCGGCGCCGACGCGAAACGTCGCCGGTCCGGGACGCACGCCACCGAGATCCAGACTGATCGTCAAACGCCCCTTGTCGATGCGCCCCAGCAGGGTGCGCGGCCCGGTGACCCGCAAATCCACGAAGTCGATGCGCGGACTGGTGATCATCAAGTGCGCCGGAATGTCGCGCAGCTCGAGCGGCACCTTCAATGATTGCTCCGTGTCGCGTTCACCGAAATTGACGAAGCTCCACAAGCCGAAGGCAATCAGCAACGACAGGAACTTGAGCCCGAGGTTTCGGGTCAGGGCCTGACGAATGCGGTCGGCACTGAACACCGTGCCGCGCACCGTCCCCCAGGCACGTCGGAGCTGTTCCCGCTCGATCAACTTCATGCGCTCAACAGCTTCTGCAGCGTGGTGCGCAACGTCCCGGCATCGACGTCGCGCGTGATGCGGCCTTCGCGCACCATCGAAATGGCACCTTCTTCTTCCGAGATGACCACAACGATGGCGTCGGTCTCTTCGGTGAGGCCGATGGCGGCACGATGGCGGGTGCCGAGGGTTTTGCTGACGTGCGGATTCGTCGTCAGGGGCAAGAAGCAGCCGGCGGCAATGATCCGTCCCTTGTGGATGATCAACGCGCCGTCGTGAATCGGCGACAGCGGCAGGAAGATGCTGGTAATGAGCTCCTTGCTGACCTGCGCGTCCAGGCGTGTGCCGACCTCGATGTATTGGTTGAGGCCCACCTCACGCTGCATGACGATCAGTGCACCGATGCGCTTGCTGGCCAGCGACACAGCCGCGCGAACGATCTCTTCGAGGTCCTGCTGCTGAATGCCCGGCTCGGTCCCGAAGAACGGGCGCGTGCCGACCTGGGTGAGCGCCCGCCGGATATCGTCCTGGAATATGACGACGATGACCAGCAGGATCGAGCTCAGGAAGTTATCGAGCAGCCAGTTGAGGGTGTAGAGCTCGAAGTACTGCGACGACAGGTAGGTGACGAAAACCACGGCGAGCCCGAAGAGCATCTGCACCGCACGGGTGCCGCGGATGAGATCGATGATGCGATAGATGACGAACGCGATGATGAGGATGTCAATCGCGTCCTGCAGGCGGAGATTGTAAAGCAGCTCGAACATGGCGAGTCCGACCAAGGAGCAGAGACCATCGGCGTGCTACCTTCTGCTACGCATCTCCTCTTCGCACGCGAGACGCAGGCCTCGCGTGGGAAGCTCAACTACGGATGCTACGGGGGAATTACCGGCACTTTGACGCGCCACGATCACGCGCACGCATCGGTGGCACTCGCCGCCAGCGGCGATGCACCGTTGCCGCGGCCGTACATGCGGACGATCTCGTCGATCTCGGCGCCATCCAGTACTTCTTTGTCGAGCAGGGCCTCCGCCATCTTGTGGAGCACGTCGATGTTGGTGGCCAGCATGCTCTTGGCCTGCTGGTAGCTCTCCTGGATGATGCGCCGCACCTCGGTGTCGATCTCCACGGCGGTGTGCTCCGAGTAGTCTTGCAGCTGCGTGAAGTCCCGACCGAGAAAGATCTGCTCTTCTTTCTTCCCGAAAGTCATGGGCCCGAGCTTTTCGCTCATCCCCCACTCGCAGACCATCTTGCGCGCCCAGTCGGTCGCCTTTTCGATATCATCGGAAGCACCGGTGGTGACGTGCCCGAGAATCAGCTCCTCCGCCGCCCGACCGCCGAAGCGAATGATCAGGCTATTGAGGATGTATTCGCGGGTGTACGAGTGCCGATCGTCGAGCGGCACCTGCATGGTCACGCCGAGCGCCATGCCACGCGGAATGATCGTCACCTTGTGCACCGGGTCGGCCCCGGGCAGGAGCTTGGCCACCAGGGCGTGTCCCGACTCGTGGTACGCCGTGTTGCGCTTTTCCTCCTGGCTCATGATCATGCTTTTGCGCTCGGCACCCATCATGACCTTGTCCTTGGCGACTTCGAAGTCGGCCATGCCCACCCGGTCCTTGTTGCGACGGGCGGCGAGCAGGGCGCCTTCATTCACCAAGTTCTCCAGATCGGCGCCGGCAAACCCCGGCGTGCCACGCGCCAACAGGCTCAGGTCCACGTCATCGGCAAGCGGGACACGACGCGTGTGGACGCGCAGGATACCCTCACGACCCTTGACGTCGGGGCGGTGTACAACCACGCGGCGATCGAAGCGTCCGGCGCGCATCAACGCCGGGTCGAGCACGTCGGGCCGGTTGGTCGCGGCAATCAGAATGACACCTTCGTTGGTTTCGAAGCCGTCCATCTCGACGAGCAGCTGGTTCAGCGTCTGCTCGCGCTCGTCATGCCCGCCGCCGAGGCCGGCGCCGCGATGGCGGCCGACCGCGTCGATCTCATCGATGAAGATGATGCACGGCGCGTTCTTCTTGCCCTGCACGAACAGGTCGCGGACGCGCGAGGCGCCGACGCCGACGAACATCTCGACGAAATCGGAGCCGCTGATGGAGAAGAACGGCACGCCCGCTTCGCCGGCGATGGCGCGCGCCAGCAGCGTCTTGCCGGTTCCTGGTGGCCCGACCAGCAGCACGCCTTTGGGAATGCGGCCCCCGAGCTTGGTGAACTTCTTCGGGTCCTTCAGAAAGGCGATGATCTCTTCCAGCTCTTCCTTGGCTTCGTCGATACCCGATACGTCGTTGAACGTCACCTTCTGCGTGTTCTCGCTCAGCAGCTTGGCGCGGCTCTTCCCGAAAGACATGGCCTTCCCGCCACCGACCTGCATCTGGCGCATGAAGAAGATCCACACACCGATGAGCAACAACATCGGGAACCACTGGACGAGCAGGACGACGTACCATGGATCGCCGTCTTCCGGCTTGGCGGCGATCTTGACGCCCTTGTCGCGCAGCAGCTTGACCAGCTCCGGATCTTCCGGTGCAAACGTCTTGAAGCGCTTGCCATCGCTATAGGTGCCGCGGATATTCTTGCCTTGGATGGTCACTTCAGCGACGCGGCCTTCTTCGGCCGACGCCATGAACTCACTGAAGATGATCTCCGGCTCCTTCGTTTGCTGCTTGTTGAACAGGTTGAAGAGCAGAAGGAACATCAACCCGAGAACAAGCCACAACGCTACGTTTCGCGAAAATTGATTCACTCTTTCCCTCGTTCCGACACGGGTGCGGGCCTCAACTTAACACAGCGGTTTTCCAGCAGCAATGGCCGGATCGTGAGCAATCAGGCGCAGCGCGGCTCGGGTTTGGGGAGAAATCAAGGCACAGCGGCTGCGGGCAACGCCTGGAACCCACAGCACTTCACCGTCAACCTCAACGACCGGACGGCTATGGCGCTGCGCCCGTGGCAGCTTGCGGTCGACGAACACATCTTGCAATTTGCGCTGCCCGCGCATACCGAGCGGGCGAATACGATCTCCCGGCCGGGCCCCGCGGACAATCAGCGGCGCCTGAATCGCGTCGGCATCGGCCAACAGACTCCAGAGGTCCGTCGGCAGCGGCGGCGTTCCAGGGGACCGAAGCATCTCGGCTGAGATCCGCCAACCGCTCTCGAGTTGCACCGTCGAGCCGGGCGCCAGGACGCACGCCGTCACCGCGGCAACCGGCGCGGCGTCGGCCTGCAGCCACAGGCGCTCGTACTCGCGCACCACCGCTCCTCCTCCCGGCAAACGCATGCGCCCATTGGGCTTGGCGCCGTACGCGAGCTCCACCACGGCGCGAATGTGCGCCGCCCCGAGGCGATCCAAGCTGCCCCGTTGCGCCCGCAGCCAGGCACGCACCAGGCGCGGCACCAACGCCGGCGGCGCCATCCGCAGAGCGGGAATCGCCAGGGCGCCGTCGCCATCGTGGGCCGTGCGCAGGAGCGGCGCGATTTCGGCGTCGAGGACCCTGCCCTCCCCAGCGAGGATGTCGGCGACCGCGGCAAGATGGCGCGGCGTCTCCGGGTTGAGCGCGCGCAACAGCGGCACGACCTCGTGGCGGATGCGGTTGCGCAGAAACCGGCGATCGGTGTTGCTGCTGTCCGCGCAGAACGGCAACTCGGACGCCTGCAGGAACGCCAGGACCTCCACCCGCGAGCACGCGATCAGCGGACGAACGATGCGACCGTCGCGTACTGGCGGAATACCGGCAAGCCCGTCCCAGCCGCTGCCCCGCAGCAGGCGCATCAGCACGGTCTCGGCTTGATCGTCGAGCGTGTGCCCGGTCGCAATCTTGGCGCACCCGCACGCCACGGCAACCGCGTCGAGAAACGCATAGCGCTGCGCCCGTGCCTGCGCCTCGCGGTTTGCAGTCGCCGCTGCCCCGGTGTTGGTACCAATGATACATTCCACACCGAGTCGCGCCGCAACCGCCACGGCGCAGGCTTGATCGCGGTCGGACTCCGCCCCACGCCAACCGTGGTTGAAGTGGGCGGCATGCAATCCGATCTGGCAACGCGCCGCCAGCATCTGCAGCGCGCCGAGCAATGCCACTGAATCGGGACCGCCGGAGACGGCAACGAGCACACGGTCGCCGGGCACCACCATCGCGTAACGCCGCAGGGTCCGCTGCACCGTGGACAGCAGCGGTGGAGACGACCTTCGTTGCACAGTGGCCGTGAGTCTGGCATCATCCGCGCGTCAATTCAAATCATGAGGGCTGCGCTCCGCGTCGATTTGACGGGGCCGCTGCCGTTGGCTACTGCGCGCGCTCCATCACGACACTCGACCCAGGTGCAATCCGTTCGTGCCATGACGTCTCCGAGCCTGCTGCCGAAACTGAGCGGCTCACTGGCGTTGCTCGCGGTGCTGAGCTGTGTCGCACGCGCGCTCCCCGCGATCGAGCCACCTCCGGACGTGCCCGACGACGGCCCCAGCAGCAAGGCGGAAATCTTCAGTGCCATGCAGGACGTGCGGCGCAAGTACGGCAGCGACGCCGTGATGCTGGAGGGGCATCTGCTGGGACAAGCCGTGCGCAACGGCTCCGTCGGGGAGGCCGCCATCTCCGTTGGTGATTTCGAAGTGCATGACGGCAAGCGGTTCCTGGCGTTCCAGTTGGAAACCGGCATCGTCTACAACGACCGCGAGCTCAGCGCTGCAGGCCGCCCGGCGCGCGCCTGGAGCGAGATTGTGGAAGCAAGCTTGCGGAAGTTTCGCGGCATTACCCTGCCGGCCGATGGCATCGTGCTCCGGCTCGTCTACACGCATCGCGAGTACGACGACGAAGCGGAGCTCCGCGCCCACATTCGCGATCAGCCCGGTATTCCGGAAACCGCGGTGTTCTACCTGCTGCTCCCCGACATCGGCGAGATGCTCGGCGACCGGATCAGCGGCCAACAACTCATTGACGGCTCGATGGTCCTGGTCAACGGCGTCACGCCGCACATTCTCCTCGCGGCCCCTACACCTACAGCCCCGGCAGTGACGCCCGGGGCGTCGAGTCGTTGATGTATTGACACAATGATACATTTACTATAACGGCAATATACTTCTCATGCATCGCTTGAGGCAATGATCCACCCCCTCGGTGAGATTCTCGCGACCGTCCGCCGCTACTGGGGCTTCGATACCCTGCGCCCGCTGCAGGAGCAGGCGATTCGCGCCGGGCTGGAGCAACGGGATTCGTTGGTAGTCATGCCCACCGGTGGCGGGAAGTCACTGTGCTACCAGGTGCCACCGGAGCTGGCGGCACGGACTGACGTCGTCGTCTCTCCGCTGATCGCGTTGATGAAAGACCAGGTCGACGGCCTGCGCGCGTGCGGCTATCCGGCGGTGGCGCTGTACAGCGGCTTGCCGTGGGAGACGGTGCGTGAGGCCGAGCGCCAGATCGCCGCCGGTGCCTACCGCTTGATCTTCGTGGCGCCGGAGCGCTTGCTGACGCCGCGCTTCCTCGAGCTCGTCGCGCGCCTGCAGGTGCGCGCCTTCGCCATCGACGAGGCGCATTGCATCAGTCAGTGGGGACACGATTTCCGGCCGGAATACCGCCAGCTGGCGGAACTAAAAACCCGCTTTCCGCAGGCCAGTGTGCACGCCTATACGGCGACGGCGACCGAGCGCGTGCGCGGCGACATCCTACAGCAGCTGCAGTTGAAAGACCCCAGCGTTCTGGTCGGCACGTTTGACCGGCCCAATCTGGTCTATCGCGTCGTGCCGCGGGTCGACACGCAACGCCAGGTGCTCGATGTCGTGCGCCGCCACGTCGGGCAAGCGTGCATCGTCTACTGCATCAGCCGCAAGGATACCGAGGCGATGGCCGCCGCGCTCTGCGAGTACGACGTTCGCGCCGCGTTCTATCACGCCGGCATGGAGCCGGAAGCGCGACGGCGCACCCAGGAGGCATTCGCCAACGAGCAACTCGACGTCGTCGTCGCCACCGTGGCCTTCGGCATGGGCATCGACCGCAGTGACGTCCGCTCGGTCATTCATGCGGCGATGCCCAAATCGATCGAACACTACCAGCAGGAGACCGGTCGCGCCGGCCGCGACGGGCTCGAGGCGGAGTGTGTGTTGTTCTACTCAGCGGCCGATGCCATCCGCTGGGAGTCGCTGATCGAGAAGAGCGCCGCCGAAGCCAGCGCCCCCGCCGCCATCATCGCGGCATCGCGGGAGTTGCTCGACCATATGCGCCGGCTGTGTACCGGCGCCCGCTGCCGGCATCGCACGCTCTCCGAGTACTTCGGGCAGCCGTTCACGCAGCCGAGCTGCGAAGCGTGCGATGTGTGCTTGAACGAAATCGAAGGCCTGGCGGACGCGACCCTGACCGCCCAGAAGATCCTCTCCTGCGTGGCACGGGCGGGCGAGCGCTTCGGCGCCGAGCACATCGTCGACGTGCTGCTGGGCGCCGATACCGAACGCGTGCGGCGCTGGCATCACACCGAGCTCAGCACATATGGCTTGCTCAAGGGCACCGGCCGCAAGCCGCTGGTGAACATGCTGTACCAGTTGCTCGACGACGGCCTGTTGGAACGCAGCACCGACGAACGCCCCGTTTTGCGCCTCAACGAGGCTTCGTGGGCCGTCTTGCGCGGTCAACGGACCGTGCGGCTGCTGCAGCCGAAGGCGGAGGTCGCCGCCGCCCGCGTCGACGCCGAATCATGGGAAGGCGTCGACCGTGGCTTGTTCGAGAGCCTGCGCGGCTTGCGCCGCGCCGTCGCCGATGAGCGCAGCGTGCCGGCATACGTCGTCTTCGGCGACGCCACACTGCGCGACATGGCACGCGTGCGGCCAGGCTCAACGGCCACGCTGCTCAATGTGCGCGGGGTGGGCGAACGCAAGCTGGCCGATCTCGGCCCACGCTTTCTGGAGCACATCGCCACGTACTGCCAGGCGCACGCGCTGTCGTTGGACGCGGCCGTCGGCAGCCGCCCGCGTCGCGAACGCCCGCGCACCACGAATCTGAACGACACGAAACGCGTCGCCTTCGATCTGTTCGCGGCTGGCACCGATGTCGACCAGGTCGCCGCGGCGACCGGCCGCGCCCCTGGCACGGCGTGGAGCTATCTCTTGGAGTTCATCGCGTCGACCCGCCCACCGCATCTGGAACCCTGGGTCGACGTGCAAACGTACCGCGCCGTGGCCGCTGCCGTTCACGAAGTCGGGACCGCCTACCTCAAGCCGATTTTCGATCAGCTGGGAGGCCGCGTCTCATACGATCAGATTCGGCTGGTGGTGGCGCACCTCGATGCCAAATAGGCGCCGCTTATTTCTTCCCGCCCAAGAGATCGGCCAAGGTTCCGAGCTTCTGGCGCTCGTTGACCTTGGCGACCGCAACCTGCTCGTCGTCGCGCTCCCGTGTCACGCCGGCGTCCCGCGCTGCGCGTGCCTGCTCGACCATCGATAGAGCAATCCGGCGCTTCTCCGGCTCGATCGACAGGATGGTGACGTCGACCTCCTGACCGAGGCTGACCACCTGACGGGCGTGGGACACGCGGCGGTCGAGCACCAGCTTGGACACGTGCACCAAGCCGTCCAGACCGGGGGCGATTTCGACGAACGCGCCGAACGCCTCGACCCGTCGGACGATTCCGCGCACCGTCGCGCCGACGGGAAAGCGCTCGCGCACCGTGCTCCAGGGATCAGCCGCCAACGCCTTCAACGAGAGGCCGATCTGGCGGCGACTCGCGCCACTGCCTTCCGCGGGCGGCGGGTCCAGCTTGATTACCTGGACCTCCACCTCTTGCCCAACCTGCAGCACCTCCGATGGATGGCCGATCCGCCCATGGCCAAGCTCGCTGATGTGAATCATGCCTTCGACCCCGCCCACATCGACGAAGGCGCCGAAGTCACGAATCGAGCTGACCGTGCCGCGCACCACGCCCCCCACGGCCAACTGCTCCCACGTGCTGGCCGCCTGCTGCGCCGCTTCTTCATCGAGCAACTGGCGACGGGTAACCACGACGTTGCGGCCGCCACTCTCCACCTTGGTCACGAGAAAGCGGAAGCGCTGACCGATGTATTGATCCGCCGGGACACGATCGCCGCCGCGGCGCCGGTCGATCTGCGAACCGGGACAGAACGCCTTCACGGCACCCAGCTGAATTTCAAAGCCGCCTTTCACCTCGGCGGTTACCAGCCCCTCGACCGGGATACGATGCGTCAGCGCTTGCTCGAGTTCCGCGGGCACATGCCCGCCGCGCCCCAGCGTCCGCTTGAGGACGATCGATCCCGAGGCGCTGCCGTCATCGACGACCGTCGCTTCCAACTCGTCGCCGACGGCCAGCGTGCACTCGCCGGTATCCGGATGTCGGAACTCGGCAAGGTCGATCGACGCTTCCCCTTTTCCGCCGACCGCCACAAACGCCGTCGCCGCGCCGAGCGCGATCACCCGGCCGCGCACCAGATCGCCGACTTCGATCTTGCCGCGCCGCGTCTCGCCTGCCTCGCTCGCCGCGAACAGCGCGGCAAAATCGTTTTCACTGGAATCCTTCTGACTCATGAATCGGCCTCCAAACGCACAAAGGCCGACTATAGCGCGGCGATAAAACTTCGCCAGAAGGGCCTGCGGCCGGCGTCTTTTCTATGGGCCGCTCCGGTTGCTCGCGGTGGGGTGCCGTCGCACAAATTTGATTCGTAAGCCACACGCTCCCACTCGCAAGCAGCTAACAGCCTGTCGGACTTGGCAGTGTGCAGCGACCCAACGTCGAGCGGATCATAGGGAAGAAGCCCGCCGTAGGCCCTGGCAGCTCATCGGATTTCGCAGTCCAGAGCAATTCGAGGGGGGGCCGACGACCGCCCGGCTTTACCCCATGAAGCCCAGGCTGCGCGTCGAAAAGGCGGGAAGCGTCGGGAAGAGGCCATTCAGATCGGCATCCGCGGCACCAAACCATTTCGCCAGCGTGGCGCCGTACTGCGACAGCGACACCCCCGGCAGCATGACGCCACGGTTGTCGGCGTAGTCGTCGTTCGTGGCGTTGAAGTTGCCATAGTTCGTCATGAGCGGGAACTTGCCGTAGATCTTCCCGCCCTGCACCGCATCGCCGAGGATCAGATGATGGTTGCCCCAGCCATGATCGGTGCCCGAGCCGCTCGGCTGCAGCGTGCGTCCGAAATCGGATAACGTGAACAGTGTGACCTGGCTCCCGAACCCCAACTGCACCGTCGCCGCATAGAAGGCATCGATCGCTTGGCTGACCTGCTGGAGCAGGTCCCATTGCTGATAGGACTCGCCGCCGTGCGTGTCGAAGCCACTGAGGCTGCAGAAGAAGACTTGACGCCCGACGCCGAGTTGCGAGTTCAGGCTGATGATCCGCGCGATGTCCTGGAGTTGGTCGCCAAGCGGATTGGATGGGAAGGCTTTCTGAAAGGTGACCGATCCCGCCGCGTTTTTGAGCAGCGGGTTGAGCGCCAAGGCATCGGCGATCACCGAGTTTGCCGCATCGATCATCGAATTGCCGTTGGTCACCGCGGCGATCTGCGCCTGGGCCGCAGCCCGCGCCTGCGCCGCCGCGGGCGGCCAGATCCCCATGGCGTCCTGGTCGAGATAGTTGCCCGGTTGCAGACTGACGTTGCGCACGATCGATCCGGCACAGAACAGCGCCGGGCTCTCCATGGAGATCGAAACCGGGAAGCCGGTCGTGGAATTGTAACTGTAGGTGAACTCCATCAGATCCAACGTGCGCCCACCCCAGCCGGTGCTGCCGCTCGCGTTGGGTATCCCGGTTTGCATTTCCACAACCTGGTCGGCGTGCGAGCGCAGATTGAGCGGCAGCGGATAGCCCGCCGTATTGAACTGCGTGTACGTCGTCGGTTGAATCAGCATCCCAACGTTGGCAAGCACCGCCGCCTTGCCCTGGTTATAGAGCGCCTGCACCTCCGGCATCGCATAGTGCAGCCCAAACGATCCCTGGAGCGCATCGGAGATGGGCAGCAGCTGATTCTGCGGCAGCGCAAACCCGCTGGCGCCGCGCACCGCGCTGTACGCGTTGTACTGCGCGCTCTGCAGCGGCACGATCATATTGTGCCCGTCGTTGCCGCCGAACATGAACAGACAGACCAGCGCCTTGTAGTCGGTCGGCAGCGCCGCTTGCGCCAACTTGAAGCGACCCAACCCCAGGAGCATGCCGGCGCTCGCGCCGAGTTGGAGGAAGTTGCGCCTCGAGATCCCACATGCTGTGTTCATCGTCGTCCTCGCTATCTCACGGTTCGTTTCGCAGTCGTTGTCGCACTTGGCACCTCGCACCGACCCACCGGGGAGCGACCCATAGAACATACGCCGGCTGCAGACCTAGCGTTGGATCAACGACTCACCCGACATCGCCGTCAGATAGAGTGCGTTCAGCACGCGGGCGTTGTTGTCGTACATCGCCGGTATCGAGTTCAGAATCGCGGTCCGCGTCGTCTGGGTCATCCGGCCGAACAGCAGCGCGTTGTCCACGGCGTTGACCAGCGCCGCCGCATTGCCAGCAACCGCGACAAACGGTTGCAGAACCGGATCGATCGGCCAGGGGTTGTACATCAAGGAGTAGAACCAGTTGGCGCGATTGATGGCGTCGCTCGCCGAGAAGATCTGGAACTCCGGTCCGAAGAGCGGCGTTTTCGGGACGTGGTAGCTCGGTGAGTAGTGGCCGAAGACGGACGCGGCATCGAGCATGCCTTCGTTCATATTGTAGAACAGGTAGCCGAACTGCGACGCGGAGCCGAGATTCATCCCGAGGGCGCGCGCCAGGCGGATGGTATGCTGCATCGGCGTGCGCAGGCGGCCGAAGTTCGCCGGCGGCGAATCGTTGCGCGCCTCGGGGTCGAGTAAGATGCCGCGGATCACCGCCTGCATGTCGCCCCGCACGCCACTGCCGTTGTCGTTGAAGAGCGTGGCAATGCGCGCGATATACGCCGGGGTCGGGTTGCTGGTGATCAAGGCGCGAATCAACCGCGTAGCCAGGAACGGCCCCACGTTGGGATGGTTGAAGAGAATGTTGATCGCGCCATCGAGGTCCTGCTGAATTGTCTGATTGGCCGGCAGCGGCTGTCCGAGAATCGTCTTCGCACTCGTGTTGTGGTAGGCGGCCACTGGCAGCATCGGCCCCGGATAGTAATTGTAGTTGCCGTAGCTCGGCGGCGTATTCGCCGGGTTGCCGTACGTCCACCCCGTCAGCGCCTTGGCCATCTGCTGCACGTCTGTCTGGCTATACGTCGGGATGGCGACGTTGCTCGCATCCACTTTCACCGAGCCGTCGAGGTTCAGCTGATAGAGGCCGATGGAAAACAGCTGCATCACCTCGCGCGGGTAGTTTTCGTTGGGCGCACCGCTGAAGCCGCTGTTGGCTAGATCCAGGTATTTGCCCATCGAGGCATCAAGCGTCAGCTCCTTGAGCAGGGTGTGATAGTTTCCAAACGCGTTGCGACTCAGCAGCATCAGCCACGGCACGATCTCGTCGCCGTTGGTGTTCTTGTTCATCGCCTCGACGATGACTTCGCTGAGCCCGTAGATGACGCGCTGGCGCAATTGATCCTGGCCGTTCTGCGCGTTCCCGAAGAACGCGTCGACGGCATCGGAGCGCTGCGCAGTGGCGAGCGGCGGCCATGACGACTCGGCCATCGCGAACTGCTCGTCGATGAAGGCTGCGATGCCGATCTGCGCGAGATGCTGGGTCAGCGGCTGCGTCGGGCCGAAGGACGCTTGGTCAAGGAAGCGGCCATACGTTACCGCCATCGGATCCTGGATCGTGAGCAACGCCGTCCCTTGCGTGGTCCCGTCGACGACACTCACGGCAGCGACGGTGACTGAGTTCACCGCCGGCACGCTGGCAGGCGCCGTGTACAGTCCCGCCGATGTGATCGTGCCCACACCGGGATCGCCGCCGACGCTGTTGTTCACCGTCCAGGTCACACCTTGATTGGCGTTGCCGGTAACGGTCGCCTGGAACTGCTGCGACGCGCCGGTTTGAACGCTGGCACTCGCGGGAGCCACGCTCACGGCGAGCGCGGGACCGGCGGTAGACGTCCGGGTGGGCGTCGAACCGGAACCCGACGTGGGCGTCGGTACCGCGGTACGCCGCGTCTCGACGACACTAGCGGTTGCCGTCACGGTCGGGGTCGAGCCCATCGCCGCAGTGGCGGTTCGAGGCATCGTCGCTGTCGCAGGCACCGTGGTCGCGGTCCGCGTCATCGTCGGTGTCGAGGCCATGACCATGGTGGCGGTTGGAGGAATGGTCGGCTCCACCTTCGTTGGTGTTGCCACTGCCGTCGCTGTGGCGGCAGGAGCCGTAGCGCTCGGGGTAGGCGTCGAAGCCCCGTTCGACGTCACGGTGAGAATGAGAGGGGCCGAGACCGCGTCCGGGCCGGGGTTGGCAATCGTGATGTTCACCGCACCCGCTTGCGTCGCCGTGCCGGTCGCCGTCAGCCGCATCGAGGAGTTGAAGGTCGTGGCCAGTGGCATGCCGTTCCACAGGACAAGCGCCCCGCTCACGAAGTGGCTGCCGCTCACCTGCAGGGCAAACGGCCCCACGGGCAGGCTGGCGGGCTTCACGCTGCGCAGCACTGGAACCGGATTCAAGATCGTCACTTGAGAAGAAGCGGCGCTCCCTGGGTTTGTCTTGCTGGTGGCCGTGACCGTGATTTGCGAGCCAACCGACCCAAGCGGTGGCCGGTAGACACCATACAGGCTGACACGGCCAACGGTTGCGTCGCCGCCGGCGATGCCGTTCGCCGTCCACTTCACCGCCTTGGTGGCCACGCCATCAGCGTAGGCGGTCAACTGGAGACGGCCACGGATACGCACCGAGCCCATCGGTGGCGCAACTGTCAAGGTCTGGGCGACGGCCGGCACCGCAAGGGCGGCCGCGGCGAGAAGCACGCCGAGCGTCGACAATCTCTGAGCACGTGTACGCACGATCATTCTCCCTGGTTGGAGCCCTCGTTCATAGTCGGATGAATACGATTCATCCTCGGCGGCGTAACAAATGGGGGAACACCGTTCATTTCAAGTGAACATTTCCGCACCCTAGGTGAGTCGAATCAGCAATTTCAGTAAGATGGCGTAGGCTCCGCCACTCGCCGTAGCAGGGCCCCTGAATCACGCGAACTCGTAGTCCAGCCGCCTCACGCGCTCCGTGGGATGCCGCGGATCGTCAGAATGCGAAGCGATTACAGGTCCCAGGAAACCGGCGTGCGCGAGTCCGGTGTGTAGCTGCAAAAGATGCCTGTCTTGACGGTCCCGGCGAGATAGCGGCCCAAGGCGTCGTGGTTCGCCGCAATGCGCCGCAGCGCCGTGCCGATCGCACGGGTGACGTTCACGCGCGCGCGTTCGGCCGATGATGCGGCATGGCGGCTGCGTCCACCGAGGCCGACGGCGGCCGCGAGCTCCTGCGTTATGATGTCGATCTCTCCTTGGGCTTGCGCCGCGCGGCCCAAATCGTCGAAGGCTTGCGCTTCATGCAGCTCTTCACGCAGTTCCGCCAAGCGCTTGCGGTACGCCGTGCGGGCTTGCCGATCGAGGATCTCGCCGGCGTCACCGTGGGCATGGAGCGCACGGCTCTGGCCGGAGGGCGGCGGCGCTTCCCCGTCCAACTCGGTGGCATGGAAATCCCGCAGCGGGTGCCGCAGCAGCTGCACCAGGCACCGCAAGCCCTTGGCGTCCTTGAGGCGGAAAACCGCCCCCTCGAAGGAAATCGACCAGTAGTCGCCTTCGCGGCGAAATGCGGCTGGCGCGGGCGTATAGCGGTTGGCGGACGGACCACGGGGCGGAGTGGTGTCGGCGGTTGCCCGGCGCTCGAGTGCCGCCGCCTTGTTCGCCAGACTCGTCATACCGAGCGCCGCAGCGCTGGCACCGACATGCTCCAACAGCGCCACCGCCTGGGCCTGATGTGCCGACCGCGCCGATTGCGGCGCAGCGGAATCGGCCGCGGCTTCGACCAACGCACGCGCACATCCCAGCTGCGCGTACGCCGCCAACGACGGTGACCCCATCTGGGTATGCGCAGCAATGGCGTGCTCGAAGTGCTCAAGCGCCGCACCCCAGCGCGACAGGGTGGTCGCCAGGAGACCCAGGTAATAGGCCACCGAGCCGTAACAGGCAACGCCGGTGGCGATGACCACATTGCGCTTCGCGTGTGGCAGCAACAGGTCGTACAGCACGCCGGCGCGTGCCACGTCACCGATGAAGGCGCACACTTCGCCGAGCAGGGCAAGCGCCGGCAGCCAATTGGCATCGGCCGGCAGATTCGCAAACCCTCCAGTCGCCAGCCGTTCGAACTCGCGTTGCGCCTCCGTGCTCAACCCGAGCTCGGCATACAAGAAGGCCAGGCCGCAGCGCCAGATCAGCAGCGCTGGATACTGGACCACCAGGTTCCTGACACCCTCTTCGAGATCGCCCAGCCGCCCGCGTTCGCGATGCAACAGGAACGTTTGCACACTGAAGAACTGCACCGCGTTCTGCACGCCGGCCCGCTGTCCTTGCATGAGAGCCTCCTGCGACAGCTGCTCGCCCTCGGTAAAGCGGCCCTCGAACAACGCAAACATGGCTCGCAGCAGGGTGGCGTGCCAGCCATAACGCGGCACGCGCAGTTGCTCCGCGACGCGCGCGTAGGCCTCGGCATCGGCGCGCGCGCCGTGCACGTCGCCGCTTTCGAGCAAATCGACGATGCGCCAATTGTGCCCCTCGAGCACGATCTCAGGCACCCCCGCCGCCTCGCCGATGCGCAGCAGCTCGGTCGCCAATGCAAGCCGTTCCTCGACGTTACCCGGTCCCCACGAGGCAAAGTGTCGGGTCATCAAGGCCGCGGCCAATGCCGCCGTATCGCCCAGACGGCGCGCCATCTCCACGGCCTCCTGGCTGAGGGCAACGCGGCGCTCCCGCGCCTTGGAGAAATACAACGCCACGGCAAGTCGGCTGAGCACCGCCGTGCGGAGGACGCCGTCGCTGTCCGGCAACGCCTGCAAGGCTTCCTCCAACAGACCGATCAGGCCGGTATCGACGACGCCGGTCTCCGCCCCGGCGGCCGCCATCCCGACCGCAGCGCGCGCCAGCGGTTCTACCGCGCCCAGCACGCGCGCCACGCGCGCCGCTTCATGGTACGTCGCGCGCGCCTGGGCGCCGTTGCCGGCCTTCTGTTGCGCTTCGGCGAGCTGCAGCAGCAACTGGCAGCGCCGCGCCCAATCCCCGTCCGTGGTGTCCAGCACCTGCAGCGCGCGCTGGTACCAGAGGGCCGCATCTTCGTAGGCGAGGAGAGTCAGCGCCCGCTGCCCGGCGCGCGCCGCGTAGCTGATGGCCTTTGCGGCGTCGCCGCCGGTGGCCGCCTGGACGAAGTGATGCGCCAGCTTTGCCAGGTGCGGCTCCGGGTCGGCGCGGTACGCCAGCTCCAGGGCCTCGCCAATCTGGCGGTGCAGGCCGATGCGCCGCAGCGGGGGAACATCGTCGTAGAGCGTCTCGCGCACCAAAGCGTGCGAGAACGCGTAGCGTCCAACGCTCCCCGGCACTTCGATCACCACGCCCATCGACACGGCCTCGGCCAGCCGCTCGAGCAGGCGCTCGGCCGGCACGCCACAGACGTGCTGCAGCGGGATTTGCTCGAACTCGCGCCCGATGATGGATGCGACCTCCAAGACCTCGCGCACCGCGGCTGAGAGCGGATCCACCCGCCGGTGAATCGCCTCGCGGACCGCGTCGGGAACCCGAAAGGTGCCAAGCAGCGCCGCGCCCAGCATTGCCCCCCGCGGCGGCCCACCAAGCGGTTGCTGCAAGCGCCCCTCGGCAACCAACAAGTGCACCACTTCATCGACGAAGAAGGGATTGCCTTCCGTGGCCTGATAGACGGCGTCGACCAATGCCGGCGACGGCGCCTGCTGCGCGCTCTGCGCAATGAACCGCGCCACGGCTTCGGCGCTCAAGCCGCGCAGAGAGATGCTGCGGCTCTCGCGCGCCACCGTCCCGAGCAGCTCGGCGCGCCAGGCGCTGCGGCGCACCTCGACGTCGCGGTACGTCGCGAGGATCAGCAGCGGGATGTCGCGCAGCTCACGCGCCACGAAGTGCAGCAACAGCAGCGACGGCTGATCCGCCGCGTGAATGTCGTCGAGGATCAACACCAGCGGCTGGCGCGCGTTGCGCAAGAAGCCGGCGATCGCATCAAACAGCTGGAAACGCGCGTGCTCGGAGTCCAACCCCATCGTGCCCTCGGGAGCCGACCATTCTGGAAAGCGCGCGCCCAGCTCCGGCACCAGATGCGCGAGGTACGCCGCGCCGCTTTGCAGCTGCGCACGCACGCTGTCGGCATCGCTCTGGCGCACGTAGGCGCGAATGGCTTGCACCCACGGCCAGTACGCGGGCGCGCCGCCACCTTCCCAACAGCGGCCCCAGAGGATGCGGCCGCCGCGTGCGGCCGCGTGCCCCGCCACTTCGAGCGCCAGCCGCGTCTTGCCGATACCAGGCTCGCCGACAATCATGAACAGCCGCCCGTTCCCGGCGGCCGCGTCGGCAAATCCCGTCAGCAGCTCGCTGAGCTCGCGCTCGCGGCCGACAAACACGCGTCCGGGCGCGGCATCATCCACAGTCTCAGGGCGCATCGCGGCGCGTAGGGTACACCGTCGCGCACGGAAGAGAAATCGAAAACCGGAAACAGGAAACCGGAGATTGGAAACCGGGCTCGTTTCGGTTTTCCATTTCAGGCTTTCTGTTTCCGGTTTTTATTCTTCCCCGGTTGGATTCCGACCTGGCTATGGCGAGGTCCGCCCCCCTACCAACCCAGATTGCGCAACACGCCAGCCCCGGCGCCCTCACCACTCGAACGGATGCGCCAGGTCAAAGGTATGGGTGATGTTCACCAACACGCCGCTCACGCGGTCCTCGTTGTTCTGACGCAGGAGCGAGGCTTGGAAGCTCAGGTGCTGATCGATCACCAACACACCGCCCAGCGACACCGAGTTCGTGGCTCCGGAGATCCAATCTGCGTAGAACACAAAGTGGTCATTGACCTCAATGTCGGTCCCGAGCAGCGCTTCGAAGGTGTAGCCGCTGTAGAGGATGCCGGTGTGCAGCCGGATGCCGCGCAGCTTGCGGTTGCGGTGATGGGCACGAAATTTCTGGTACTGGATCTGATCGTAGTTGAGTGTCTTGCTCATGACGAAGAAGTAGTTCGGGGCGAAGCCGTCGCCGATCTGCTGCGTCCCGACCGCCGCCGCAGGCGTCCAGTACCCCTCATGCAGCGGACTCCACTTGGCGTTCAGCACCGGTCGATAATCGTGTGGAGGATCGGAGGGCGCGACATCGAGGCCGCTCTCGATGTCCCACGGCAGTCCGAACTCACTCTGCGGTTCGATGTCCGGCTGGTGCAACACCGAGCCGTCGCCGCTGATCTCGCTGTTGCCGTTCGCCACCTGCAAGCTGACTTGGCGCAGCGGGACGATGTCGGTCGTAGGGATCTGGTTCAAACCGGTCGGTGCCGCCTGCGCGGCTGACGCGGCGGCTGAAGCCGCGGCAACCAGAAGCACCCAAGGCCGCCGGCGCGGCCTCCCCGCCCCTCCACCACATGCGAATAGTTGTCCCGGAGGGCGGGAGCCGCCGCAGGGCGGCTTGGGCGCTTCTGGTTGCCGTGAGTTCACTCGCCAGGCTGTCAGATGGCCCCGCACGCTTCCATGACCTCTTGGTCCACACGATCAAGCTTCATCCTCACGGGTCGTCCTCCCGAATGGTCCGCCGCGGCTCGAGGCGGAAGAACTCCATCGCCCGATCGAGCTCGGCGATGAGTGCATGCACCTGCGCGGCGATCGCCTGATCCCGCAACTGCTGTGGGCCGGCGCCCGTGAGCGCGGCCATGCGATCGACCAGCGTATGCACCGTGCCCAAGGTGGTCGCGAACTCGTCGACCAGCCGGTTGAGGGCATCGCCGACCTCACGAAACTCATCCTCCCGATGCAACTCGATCCGCACGCCCAAGTCGCCGTCCGCCAGCGCGTCCAGCGCCCGGTGTATGGTGTGCACCGGGCGCACGATGCGGTGCGTAAACCGCAGTGCCCATGCGGCGAGCCCGACGATCATGAGCGTCAATGCCACGGCGCCGATCACCACGCCGCGCGCCAGGAGCTGCCCGGTATGACTGATGGTCTTGTGGGCGTGAAAGAATTCGGTACTCACCGCCTGGTCGCTGACGTAATACTGCGTCGCCAGCGCCCCCAGGGTCGCCACCAGAAGCAGTCCGCCCACCGGCAACACCCAGCGCAGCTGGCGCGCCCGATGCGTCGGGTGATGATGGAGTAAGCCGAGGAGTCGCATCTCTCAACCTCCTGAATCGCTGATCGCAGCTCGCCGACCACTGATCGGCCCTCGTCGTCCCCGCGTCCGACCGCCTGGGTTTCCGAGGAACCGCCGTCGGCCGTCTGCCATCAAAGATCTGCCGGACACGTGACTCATTGCAGCTCCGACAGCTCGTGACACGTCAGGCACAGGCCGCCGCGCGCGTTGTCGATGCGCACGAAGTCGCCGAAGAGATTGCGCTCGCCGTGCACGAAGTGACACGTAGAGCAGGTGATCAGCCCGCTCGCGGACAGTGGCAACGTATCGGGTACCGGCTTGTGGGGCCGGATGCCGACATGATGCGACGGGCCTTCATCACTGTGACAAGCGTTGCAACGGTCCTCGATGTCGGCGGCGAGCAGCGTCGTCCGCGCCGACGCCGGATCCGGCTCCAAAGCCGCGCGATCCGCGCTGTGACACGCCAGGCAATTGGCGTTCGGCTGATGGACGTTGTCCCCGTGCGGTTTAGCCTCGACGATGCTGACCAACACGCCCAGCAATACGCCCATGGGGAACACCCACCACCCCCGCCAAATGTTTCCGGCACAACGCCACCACACCCGCATGCAGGCGCAGTATCAAGCGCGTGCGACGGCGGGAGTCAAACGGAACCGAAGGCGCATCGCGACCCCTCAACGGGGAATGGGGTTGGCTGCATGCATGCCTTCAAGAATTCTCGCCGACGGCAACGGAAAATCTGGCGTCGTCGACAACGGCAGCTTGCCGGAGACAGAGGACTGTGGTTACCGTCAGCTCCCATGAGGGGCAAAGGCTTTTTGGCGATAGCGCTCCTGACGGCCATTCTGTGCGGATGGCTCGGGATTGGTGCAGCCGACGACGAGGGAAATGCCGCGACCCCGATCAATGCGGACAGCTTGTGGGATCTTGTCTCGACGTGTGTCAACCGAGAAGGGGTCGCCACGGCGGCGCCTCTGTGCACATGCAAGGCGTTCGCGCTCTCGTGTTGCGGTGATCGCTCTACCCCGAACGATGCTGTCGTCTGGGCGGAGACGCCCGAGTTCGTCGCCATTCGCAACCTCAAGATGTGCGGCTGCGATGCCGGCTTCGTCGCCGGCCTCGCCCTTCCGCGAACACGCGTGAGCGGCCTCGAGGACCCGCACCGGCCGGAAGGCATCTGGCCTTTCGCATGGGAAGTCGCGCACAAGCGAATTCGCGACGAGCTCGATATCGCCTTGATGATCAATCCGATCCCGGCGCGCAGCCAGAACCAGCTGCATGTTCACCTGCTGCGCCTGAAGCCCGGAGTGCGCGCCAAGCTCGAGGCTGCGCTTCAGGCGAACGGGACGTTGGCGGAGCCGCCTGGAACAATCGTCTTCCAGCTCGCCAATGTTAACGCCGTCTTCGCCGACGCGATTGCACACGTGGGCGCGGCACGGTTGGGCGATCACGGGATTCTGGTCGCGCGCGCGCGCGAAGGAGGATTTCTGGCCGCGATCACCCATTGGCGGTCGCCGGACGTCCTGACCGTGTCCCACTGTCGCAAGTAAGTGGGCGAAGCCACGCCGGCCGAAGTGCGGGCCTTCTCACGCCGGAGACCGCCTGTCTCGAAGGCGCTCACGCCGGATAGGGGAAGCCGGCAATCGGTGCGGTCGGTTCGGTGTCATGGAACTTGCGCAGGTCCACCAGAAGGGTGCCGTCCTCGGCCTCTGACGTGATGTCGGCGTGACGCGCCCCCCAGAGAATCTGATTCGCAAAGTACATATGGCTCGCCTGCACGACTTGCATCGATGTGTCGTCGAGACCGACGACCATGAGCTCGATCTCCGCTTCCTGCTCGCTGAGCTGTGCGGGCGTGAGGCCGTGAAGCGGGCTGTGCTCATCGATCACGTGCAGGACGCTCCACGAGCGGGACAGCGACAGGGCGCGGTCGCGCACCAGCTGCAAATCGACGGACCGATAGAACGTCGCGCCTTCCGATGTTCGCTCGGTGCGTACCAGCACGGCGCGGATCTGCGCGTCGACGATCTGATTGCCACGTTCGTTGCCGACGCGGAGCATGAGCGTGGGGATACCGTTCACCGGAGAGATCACCGCGTCGCGCGTGAACATGACGCGGGCGGTGGGCCGAGAGAACTTGGCAAAGACGAGACCGGTTGCCAACGCAAGGAAGGTGCACCCAACGATGCTCTCCGCCACGACCAGCAGGTTGGCGCCGAACGACTCCGGGTACATCGCGCCGTACCCGATCGTACCCATCGTTTGCACACTGAAAAAGAAGGCGTCGGAAAATGATCCGGGCGCCAGGTGCGCGACGCCGCCCACTCCGCAGTAGGCGAGCGCGAACGCGGCGTTCGCGGCCAGGAATCCGCACGCGATCACCGTGAAGGTCGCTGGCCACGAAAGGCCCATCAGCCGGTGGTAGAGGTCGCGGAGCGACCGGCGTCTGTCGTCGATGACGCGAATCTCGTAGCCGGCGCCCGGACGCCGGATGCGTGATATCTTGACGCTCATGCTCGTTCGCCGCCGGGGTCTTACGCCTTTCCCTTCGACTGCAGAAATGTTCCTTCGCGGAGTTGCTCGAAGGCTTCTTGGAGTTGTGCCTGAGTGTTCATGACGATCGGCCCGTACCAGGCGACCGGCTCCTGCAGCGGCTTGCCGGAGACCAGCAGAAACCGGATCCCATCGTCGCCGGCCTGCACCACGACTTCATCGCCGCGATCGAAGAGGACGAGCGCGCGGTTCTCCGCTGCGGACGGAGGTGTGGTATCCAACCAGCCGACGCTCTCGGTCGGCACCGCGAGCGGGCGCGACGCGTTGCAGAACTTCCCCCCTCCGGCGAACACATAGGCGAAGGCATGGTGCGTAGTCTCGACCGGTAGCGTCTTCCGTCTCCCGGCCGCGACCGACACGTCGAGATACGTCGGAGCGGCGGCGATTCCGTCTACTGGCCCCCTGTTTCCCCAAAAGCTTCCGCAGACGATGCGTACGTGGGTGCCGTCGTCATCGGTCACCGCCGGAACATCAGGGCCTCTCACCTCTTGGTAGCGTGGCGCGGTCATCTTGAACGCCGCGGGAAGGTTGGCCCACAACTGAAAGCCGTGCATGCGACCGGTTGCATCGCCCTTGGGCATCTCCTGGTGGATGATCCCGCTGCCCGCCGTCATCCATTGAATGTCGCCCGCGCCGATGACACCGCGGTTGCCGATACTGTCGCCGTGCTCGACGGTCCCGGCGAGCACATACGTGATGGTCTCGATGCCGCGGTGCGGGTGCCACGGGAACCCGGCAAGATAGTCCTCCGGCACGTCATTGCGAAAGTCGTCGAGCAGGAGAAACGGGTCGAAGTCGGTCGTGTTGCCGAAGCCGAAGGCGCGGTGCAGGTGCACGCCCGCTCCTTCGATGGCGGGCTTCGCCCTGACAAGCCGTTTCACGGGTCGAATCGACATGATGGCCTCCGGTACCAAGAGTCGCAGCTACCTTCGCCGACGCTCCGAGGATGATGCAGTCAGATATTATTGCCTGATCGTCTCTGCATTTGCGAGATAGGGGTCTCAGCCGAAGCGGGCTGCCAGAGCACGTCTCGACGATTGAAGAAGTCGTGGTATTGGTGCACGAAGGGGGTGTGGTGATGGTGAAGTGAAATGACTCGCCGACTGAGTGTAGCGCTGATCGGTCTCATCGTTGCCATGGGATGCCAGAAGGCTAGCGGTGAGGCTAGCGGTGTCTGGATTAGTCCAGGAACGGTCGAGGCTGAAGCGTGTCGTCAAGACTGCTGGCGGGAGGAGACTGCGTGCATCATGAAGTGCGGTGCCTACGGACCATGTACCGATGCATGCTTTCGCTCTTCCGGCGTCTGCATTACGCGCTGTCCTGGATCGCGTTTCCAAAGCGACGCCGACTGGGCACCCACAGCAACCGCGCTCGCAAGAATACCAACTCCGACGCCGTATACGACATTGCCGCCGAGCATGCTTCGCGAAATTCCCGCGCAGCGGTGACGCCTTTTGATTTCAAAAGACCCCACTGCCGTCACCACGATTCGAGGGCCGTGGTGCGTTGGGCGCTTGGGATAGTGTAGCTTGCAGAGCCCCACGTCTTATTCCGCTACGCTGAGGCCCGAACCACCATTTCCTTCGGGAGATCTTTCATCTTCGGTACCCCGTCCTCAGAACCTCGTTGTCACCAGTCACCAGTCACCAGTCACCAGTCTCCAGTCTCCAGTCTCCAGTCTCCAGAACCCCATCACGACGGCGGCGGCCAGTCATTGACCGACCGCCGCCGCGCAACGTCCATCCGCGTTTGTTTATGGACGAACTTCGCAGACCAAATTGAACGGTGTCTGCGTCGCCACCCTGAAGTGACGAAATCCGGCCCGCGTGACGACTGCGCGCAGGCGCGCTTCACCGGCCTGGGCGCCGAGCGCGGTGCCGACTTCCTGCGCCAGCGACGCCTGGGTGCAAACGAGCGTCGACACCGAGTAGAACAGCCGGCCGACCGGATTCAAATTGTCCTCCACGCGGTCGGCGGCGTTGGGTTCGACCAACAGCCAGGTGCCTCCCGGCTTCAGCGACTGGCGCACGTGAGCCGCCGCGCCAACCGGGTCGCCCATATCATGCAGGCAGTCGAAACACGCGGCGAGATCGTACGTCCCCGGATAGTCCTTCGCCTTGGCGACCTCGAATTTCACCCGGTCGCTGACGCCGGCTTGCACGGCACGCGCGCGCGCCTGCTCGATCGACTCGCGATGATAATCGAAGCCAACGAAGGTGGAGCGCGGGAACGCCTGCGCCATGATGATGGTCGAGGCGCCGTGGCCGCAGCCGATGTCGGCAACATGACCGCCCGCGGTGAGCTTGGCCTGCACGCCCTCGAGTGCCGGAATCCAGCTGCTCACCAGATTCGCATTGTACCCCGGACGAAAGAAGCGCTCGACGCCTTCGAACAACTCCGGATCGTGCTCGTGCCAGCCGAGGCCGCACCCATTGCGGAAGGCCTCGGTGACCTTTGGCGCCGACCGCATCGCCGCGGTCATGGCCTGGAAACCACCCAGCACGCAAGCCGGACTTTGCTCGTCGGCGAGAGCAATCGCGTGCTCAGCTGGCAGCGAATAGCGGCCCGCGCTGGCGTCGTACTCGACGTATTCGGCCGCCGCCTGTGCCGCCAGCCATTCGCGCACGCTGCGTTCGGTCGTACCGGTGCGGTCGGCCAACTCGGCCGGAGTCAGCGGCCCCGCCTGTGCCATTGCTCGGTACAAGCCGAGCTTGTCCCCGACCACTACCAGCGAGGCCGTCAGAGCCGCACCAATGTCGCCGAGCGCCTTGTTGACGAACCCGTTCAGCTTCGCCTCGTCAATCGTCGTTCCCTCGATCATGCCTTCCTCCTCTGATGATGAGATGATCGTCGGTAACGCAGGCGACGTGCCAGCCCGGTGCGAGCCGTCATTCAAAACGATGCGAAACAACCAGGCCGAACGGTCTGGTTCTTGGGCCAAAAATGGTTCAACCTCTGGCCCTTCCTCGGCCACTGGTCTATTTCAATTGGGTCACCAATGTCGCAGACGCTGCACGCAACCGAGAGCATTCTTGGCAACGCGCCACTGATCGAGGCGCTCCGCGCGCAGATCCGGCGCCTGGCCTCCTTTGACGCGCCCGGTAACGTGCACGTTCCCACCGTGCTGCTGCAAGGAGAGACGGGCACCGGGAAGGGCTTGGTCGCACGCGTCATCCACGATAGCGGCCCGCGCGCCGGCGGTCCCTTCGTCGACGTCAATTGCGCGGCAATTCCCGAGGCGATGCTCGAAGCGGAGCTGTTCGGTTTCGAAGCGGGGGCGTTCACCGATGCCAAGCGAATGAAGCCGGGTCTTTTCGAAGCGGCCTCGGGGGGAACGTTGTTCCTCGACGAGGTCGATTCACTGTCGGCGCCGGTGCAGAGCAAAGTCTTGAAGGCAATCGAAGAGAAACGGGTTCGCCGTCTGGGCGCCGTGGCAGCCCGCGACGTCGATGTCAAACTGGTCGCCGCGACGCAGCGCGATCTGCGGGCGTTGGCCGAAGCAGGCAACTTCCGCACCGACCTGTATCACCGCCTCGCCGTCTTGATCATGAACATTCCACCGCTGCGCGAGCGCCAGGACGACGTCGTGGGGCTGGCCGAGCATTTCTTGCGCTGGTACGCCGGGGCGCATGGTCTGGCGCCCAAGCAGCTGAGCGACAGTGGCAAGGCCTATCTCTCGACCTACACGTGGCCGGGCAACGTGCGCGAGCTCGGTCACGTGATGGAGCGCGTCACCCTGCTCAGCTCCGCCGAAGAACTTGATGAGGCGGCGCTGCAAGACCTGGGTGGAACCGCGATCGCGCCGTCGCCCGCGCCCAGCGGTGCAATCCTCGCGGATACCACGGACCTGCCCGAAGAAGCGGCACGCATTCAGCGCGCGCTCGCTCAGTGCGGCGGCAACGTTGCCCGCGCCGCGCGCGCGCTCGGCATCGGGCGCAACGCCTTGCGTTATCGGATGCGTCGCCTCGATATCGCGCGCAACACGGACGACCCTCCGCCAATACCGGCGCCACGGGCGGACCAGTCGGAGCGGCCGGCGCCGCTGCCCGCCGTGGTCGCATCGGCGCAGCCGACCTGGGAGCAGAAGCCGGCCGCGGTGTTGGTGATCTCGCTGGCATTTCAGGATGCCGCGGACGACGCGCGCGGCCTCGATCCGTGGACCGAAGCGCTGCGTTGGGATCGGGCGATCGCCGAGCGCGTCGAGGGCTTCGGCGGCGTCTTCCACGAGCGCTCGCCGTCGCGGGCCACCGCCGTGTTCGGCGTGCCGCGCGGTCTCGAACAAACGCCGCAACGCGCCGTGCAGGCCGCGCTGGCGATCCAACGCGCCGTGGCCCAAGCCGCCTGGCGTGGTCCGGACCTGCGGGCGGCGGTGCACGTCGGCGACGTCCGCATCGACATCGCGGCCGCCGATCCGGTGGCCCGCTTGTTTCCCATCGGCGATACCCTGGCGCTCGCGGAGCGCCTGCTCGGCCATGCCGGCGCCGGTGAAGTGCTGCTGTCGCCGCAAGCGGCGCGCCGCGTCGAGCGCAGCTGCGAGCTGTCCCCGCGGAGCTTGCAGCTGGGTCCCAGCGACGCCGACCGTTTGACCGCACACGCGGTGGTGCGGCTGCACTCGCGGGCGCTGCCGGAGACCGTGGCCGGCGAAGGCGCCCTGACGCGATTTGTCGGGCGGGAACGCGAAATCGATCTGTTGCGTGATGCCTTCGCGCGGGCGGCGGGCGAACAAGGGCAGGTGGTCTTCATCGCCGGTGACGCCGGCATCGGCAAGTCGCGGCTGCTGGCCGAATTCCGCAGCCAGCTTGCCAATCAAGCGCACCGCTGGGTGGAGGGCCGCTGCGCGGCCTACGGCACGACCACGCCGCTGCTCCCCGTCATCGATGCGATGCGCGGTCACCTGGGCATCGACGACCAGGATGACGCGGCCAGCGCCACCGCCAAGATCGCCGGCGAAGTCGATCGGCTCGGCTCCGATCTCGGGTGGACGCTGCCGTTTGTGCAGCAAGCGCTGTCGCTCCACGTGGGTGACGACAGCGTCCGGGCACTCGACTCCGCCAGTCGCCGCAGCGAGATGTTTCGCGCCCTGCGCGCGCTCATGCTGCGCGCGGCAGAGCTCGAGCCGCTCGTGCTCGTGATCGAGGATCTTCACTGGATCGATCCGGCATCGGAGGAATTTCTGGCCTTCGTCGCCGATACGATTGCGACCACGCGGGTCTTGCTCGTGTTGTCGCATCGTTCCGGCTATGGCCATCCGTTCGGTGATCGCAGCTATCACGTGCGCATCGCGTTGACCCCGTTGTCGGGCGCCGACATGGTCACCATGACGAGCGCGATTCTCGGGACGCCCGAGATTCCGCTGCCGCTGCGCACGCTGATCGCGCAAAAGGCCGAGGGGAATCCGTTCTTCGTCGAAGAGCTGGCCAAGTCGCTGCTCGAAGAAGGCGCCCTGCGACGCGAGAACGGCCGCATCGTTCTGGCGCGCGAGCTCGGCGACATGGCCGTGCCGGATACGGTGCAAGACATCCTCATCGCCCGCATCGATCGGCTCGCGGAGGAGTCGCGGCGAGCGATCCAAGTGGCCTCGGTGATCGGCCGGGAGTTTGCCCTGCGACTGCTGGCGCGCATCTCGGAAGTCGGAGACGGCATTCGTACGCAGGTGGATGAGTTGCGCGGGCTCGAGCTGATCTACGAGAAGGCCCTTCATCCCGAGCTGGCATACATGTTCAAGCACGCGCTCACGCATGACGTGGCCTATGAAAGCGTGTTGCGCGACCGCCGAACGGCCTTGCATCGCACCATCGGGTCGGCGATCGAGGAGCTCTACGCCGACCGGCTGACCGAGCACTACGAAACGCTGGCGCTGCACTTCAGTCGCGGCGCCGATTGGGAGCGCGCCTTGCGCTATCACGAACTATCGGCGGAGAAAGCGGCGGCAACCCATGCCAACCGGGCGGCCGCCGATCACTGCCACCAGGCGTTGGCGATCGCCGCTCGCCTCGGCGAGGCGGTGCCGGATGAGACGCGGCGCCGCTTGAACGAACGGCTCGGACGGGTGTGTTTCTATCTCAGCGAATACGCGGCGTCCGCGGTTGCCTACGAAGAAGCGGCGGCGCGCAGCAATGATGCTGAAACCCGCGCGCTGCATCTCGCGGCCGCCGGCTTCAGTCACACCTGGGCGCATCGCTACGCGTCCTCGCGCCGCTGTATCGACACCGCGCTGGCGTTCTCCCGCGATCGCCACCTCGCTGCGGGGGAGGCGATGGCGTTAGCCGTGCACGGATTCTACCGTGGGGTGCACGACGCCGACATCCAGGACTACGAGCGCTCCTTGCAGGCGGCGCTCGAGATCTGTGCGCGCCATGCCAACGAGCCGGTGGAAGCGTTTGCGCGCTTCCAACTCGTGATTGTCGCGGAGTGGGCCGGCGCCTACGCGGATGCCGTGACGCGCGGCACGCGGGCGCTCGACATGGGACGCCGACTGCGATTGCCGGAAGTGATCGTCTTCAGCACCTGGTTTCTCGGCAAGGCACGCTGTTGTATCGGCGAATATGAGGCGGCCATTGCCATGCTCGAGGAAGCGTTCCACGTGTGTGATCGGATCGGCGATCGCGCCTGGAAAAGCCGCCTACTCAACACGCTCGGCTGGTGCTTCGCCGAAATCGGCGACGTGGCGCGCGCCCGCCCGTACAACGAGCGGGCGGCGGCGCTGGCACGCGAGATCGGGGATCCGGAGATTCTCGCCAACGCCGACATCAACCTTGCGGGGAATCATCTCGCCCTGGGGCACATCGATCGGGCCCTCGGGTATCTGGAACCGATCGAGGACGCTCTCGCTCGACCGGGTGACCCGTGGATGCGCTGGCGCTATCAGCTCCACGCGTTGCACACGCGAGGCGCGATCGAGCTGGCGCGCCAGCAGCCGGAGCGGGCGCTCGCCTGCGCGGATGACGAGCTGCGCGGGGCGCGACAACACCATGCACCGAAGCTGGCGGCGCGGGCGCTGGCGCTGCGGGCCGCGGCATTGTTGGCCTTTGATCGTCGCGACGAGGTCGACGTGGCGCTGCGCGAGGCGCTGGTGATCGCAGAGCAGATCGGGTACCGGCGTGCCGTGATTCACGCATACCAGTTGCTCGCCGAGAGCTCCCGGCGCAGCGGTGATGCGGCGGCCGGTGCCGCGCAGGCGGCGCAGGCCCGCGCCGTCTGCGAGCAACTGGCCGCGTCGCTGACGAACGATGAGCTGCGCCGCCACCTCCTGCGCAGTGTCAGTGATCAGGCATTCGGGTAGCGCCTGCGGCGCTTTCGCGTGCATGACGTTTCGACGCTTTGCACACACGCTGCCGGCGGGCGCCCCGTGAGATGCCTTTCATGCGGGCTGCCACGTCCAGGCGCCGTCGGGCAGGAGCTCGAGCACGGCGTCATAGTGGTCCCGCCGATCTTCGAGTCCGCCGATCGATAGATAGGTGATCGAGTGGTCGGACAAGAGCTTCAGGATGCGCCCGAACTGCTCCGCGTTGAGCGTGTTGCTGATGCGATCAAGGAACACGAACTGGGGAGCGAGCGCGCAGACACGCGCGAAGGTGACGAGGTGCTGGTCGTGCAGCGGAAGGAAGTCGTCCCAGTCATGTTCCACGTCGAGCCCACCGGTGCGGGCGATGATACCCTCGAGCTGAAACATGTGCACCAATTTCGCCAGTTCCTCTTGTGGGGCCTTTCCTCCGGGTCCAGCGCCGAGCAGGACCTCACGCAGTGTTCCAGGCGGCACGTATGGCCGTTCTGGGAGAAACAATATCTGGTCTGCACCCGGATAGATGATGCGGCCCTCGCCGACCTCCCACGTGCCGGCCGTTGCCCGGAACAGCGCCATCTTCCCCGCCTCCTCTGTCCCGACAATCAGACATCTGGTTCCCCGCGGCACCGACACGGACAGCTGGTCGACCAGCGGCGGACCGCCATTGCTGGCGCGCAAGGTCAACCCCTCGTATGCCATCCGCCCGTCCTCCTGTCGCACCTCGATCGTCCTTGCCGGCAACTGAACCTGGTCGATCCCCTCGGTCAGTGAGGCCACCCTTGCGAGCACGGCCGCATACGAGGAAATCGATTGGAACTGGGTGATGATGAGCGAGAATGCCCCGAGCAGCTGGCCAAACGCCATCGCCGACTGCGTGATCACGCCGAACTCCACCTCGCCGCGGATATAGAGCGGGGCAACGATCAATGCCGGAATGATCTGAATCAGATAGTTGTAGCCCGTGGTAAAGAAGCCGAGGTTGCGGCTGACTGCGATCAACTGCTTGGAGTTCGCGGCCAGATCGTCGAGGTGACGCAGCAGGCGCGCCTTGATCAAGGGTTCGCGGTGCGAGAGCCCGAGCGACTCGGCGTTTTCTCGAACGTGAATCAGGTCGGCACGAAAGACTGCCTCCTTGTCGGACTGGTTGTAGTTCAACCAAATCAGGGGACGCCCCAAGACCAAGGTGAACAGCGAACCGGCCGCCGCGTAGGCAACGGCCACGCCGAAGAGCAACGGGCTGATGGTCCAGAGCACCCCCGAGAACGCAAGAACCGTGAAGCTTCCGTTCACGACCAACAGCACAAACGTGAGAGTGGTGGTCGTCATGTTGCGCACGTCCTCGGTGATGCGTTGATCCGGATTTGAGACCGTATCGGTTGCCGTCAGCCGGTAGTAGGCTCGGTCGTTCAGATACCTGCCGATGATCCTCTGCGTCAGCGAGACGCGCCAGAGCAGGCCCAGGCGGCCGACGGTGAAGCCGTACAGCACGTCAGCCATGGTCGATCCAGCGAAGACGGCGGTGTACGCCGTGGCGTACGCCACGAAGCCGGCGCGATCCCGTTGCGAGATGGCGGTCATGAAATTGCGACCGACGTAGCTGTTCACGACATTGAGGCCATTGATCGCCAACAACAGCCCAATCAGCGCGGCGACCATTACAATCGCGGTCGTGCCCACTTCCGAGGAGAACAAGTTCCTGACCATAGTGAGAGACAGGGTGAACGTCTGTCGATTGATCGGGACGCGATGCGTCCTCCGGATCCCCTTACTCATGCATACCTCCCCCGCATTGCGCTCCAGATGTTGGATCGCTCGGCACCGTACGCGTCGGACACAGGTCCATGCAAGTGCGGGAAGGGTCGGCGCGTCCGGCGGGTGGGTCGCTGCCCTGACACTTGCGCCCAACCTCTTCGGCCCCCCGTAAAATCTTGAGGCACGATCTTGGATTTTTCCATTGGAACAGGCAAGAGTGTACGGTGAGGTCAGCATGCCGAGTACGGACGGCCATGGCGGCGATCGAGGCGCGTGCTTGGTGAACGATCCGCGGCGCCCGGCGATCGACACGATCCCCGGGCCGGTTCGAGTTACGGGCCCTCGCCTGACGCACGCTCGCAGTCAGGTCGCAATTGACTGTCAACTATCGACTCTTGCGTATCGCCTCGACGCTGTCTCATCGAGGCCGATTGCGATCCGCTGCGGCCAGACCCCGGAGGTGATCCAATGCTGGTGAATCCGAAGGAGAACTTGATACGCGCCCGGCGCGAAGGCTGGGCACTGGGCGGGTTCAACGTTTTCAATTTCGAATCGGCGCGTGCGGTGGTCGACGCCGCGGAGCAATCGGCGGCGCCGGTGCTGCTGCAAACCTCCGAAGGAGCGGTGAAACATGCCGGGCTCGACAACCTGGTGGCCATGGTCCGGCAGCTTGCCGGCCGCACCAAAACGCCGGTGGCGCTACACCTCGACCACGGGAAGAGCGAGGCGCTGGCGCGCGCCGCCGTCGATGCCGGCTATACTTCGGTGATGATCGACGCGTCGCGTGAATCGTTCGACGAGAACCTACGGGAGACACGTGCCATCGTCGCGTATGCGCACGCGCGCGGCGTTCACGTCGAAGCCGAGCTCGGGACCTTGGGTGGTATCGAGGACCTGGGCGAAGAAGCGGTGCGCTCGATGCTCACCGATCCCGATCAGGCCGCGCGCTTCGCGGCAGAGACGGAGGTCGACGCCTTGGCCATCGCCATCGGCACCTCACACGGCGCCTACAAGTTCAGCGGTGTGCCGCGCCTCGACTTTGCTCGCCTGGAAGAGATCGCGGCGCGCATCCCGCAGCCGATCGTGCTGCATGGAGCCTCCTCGTTGGACGCCGAGGCGGTGAGCTTTGCCGAGCGCTACGGGGCCAAGCTGCCGCACGCGCAGGGCGTCCCGCCGGAGCTCATCCGAAAAGCCGTGTCCCTCGGCGTCGCCAAGGTCAACACGGACTCCGACCTGCGCCTGGCAGCCCTCGGACGTCTGCGGCAGGTCTTCGTCGAACGCCCGGAGATCTTCAACCTCTACGAGCTGATGGGCGAGATGGAAGCGGCCATCCGCGACGCCGTCGTCGCGCGCATCTACATGCTCGGCAGCGACGGCAAGGGCCAGTCATGACGAGCGGCACCCGCTGCCGTCGCTGGCGGCGCGCGACACGCGACACGGTGCAGCGGACTACACGGCGGGAGTGTTGACAGCGTCCACCAGATGAGAGATGTCGGATCAAGCGCGTTCAGGCTTCACGGTGGAACGAGCACAAACGCCACGGCGACGCCGTGCACGGGCGAGAAAGAGGTGGCGCATGAAATCGGGGAGAGGCAGCTTCGACAGCACCAACGCGACACTCGCGAGTCGACGTGGGCGGCGGAAAGAAAACAGAAGCGGAATGGGGCCGAGGCGAGTTGAGCGGTTCCTCGGTGCGCCGTGGATCGCGCTCACATTGTTCGGTATCGCGGCGTGCGGCGAGAGTAACCGTGTCGTCAGCGCGCCGACGCATACCCCGAGCCCGGTACCGGCCACGGCGACACCCGCTCCGTGCCCGTTGCCACCGCCGTTCTGCGGCGGCGACTTTCCGCTGAACACGCAGGACACCACGCCCTACGGCCCACCGTGGGCAAACGTGCTGTTACAGAACACCGACTTCCTGCCGTGCTTCGGCCCGTACGCCCTGTGCTACTACGCCAACTGCACGGTGGGCCCCGATGGCGCCAGTGCCTGCCCGTGCTTCGAGTGGTACGGGACAAACTACGTGGACATCAACAGTATCCTGAACCTCGACTCCTACCTCGCGACCACGGCAGCCTGCGCCACCCCGGGCGCGTGTTCCCAACCGAATAGCGCACCGGTGTGCGGCGATCTCATCAGCGGCAGCTTCCTGCCCAGCGCCAAGCGCTTCTCGACGTTTAGCCTTTACCGCGCCAAGGCGGAGCCCATCGGCTCGACGGCGTGCACCGATCCGTCCGCGCGCAGTCCGTACGCAGGCTGCATGACCGCACCGTGTTTCGGGCCGACGATGCCCGGCCCGGACCCGCACACCGCGACCATCACCTGCGATTGCCCGATCTTCGACGGACCATATCAGATCGGGATGGACGTCGATCCGCAGCAATGCGACGACCGGCCCAAGGCGTGGTCGGCGGCCTATAATCCGAATCCTCCGCCCTCGAATCCGTGCGATCTCGTTCCCGGGGGCTGTATCCCCGATGCGCCGCCCGACGAATGCGGCTGTCCGCTGTTCGATCCGGGCCACACCACGTTGCCGCCGGGCAGCGGCGTCGACTGCAGCACGGTGTGTCAGGAGTACGCCAGCTGCACACGCTCCGACCTCGCTCTCGGGTTCACCTGCGACGCAACCTTGTGCACGTCGACGGATCACGACCTCGTGTTCGATGCCTGCCTCGGACTCGAGAATTGCGATCTCAGCGAAATCTTCAAGGCCGAGAGCGCCGCAAGCTGCAGCTGCTGTGGAAGCCAGTTGTGTAATTGCGCCGCCAACGACCCAACCAACGTGAAGATTGGGCAGCTGAATGCCAGCGAGCGCGCCGACGGCGACGTGCCCCAATGCGACATCAACGGTACGCTCTGCGGAACGCCACCGCCTTGAGGGTCAGCACGCATGCCGATCTGATACACCGTGAGGAATGACACCACGAGGGGCGCGAAGTTCACGAAGGAAGCATCGGAGCGGCCTGCGCTCCCTGCCCTTCGTGGTGCGGAACTGTGGGCTCACGGCAGGTTCGTTCGGTCAACAGGTGAGATCATGAACATCACGGTCAAGCTCCACGGCACGCTGCGCAAGTATCTCCCCGCGGGCAGCGCCGCCAACGCCGTCGTGGTCGACGTTCCCAACGGCGCCACCGTCGCCGACGTCCTCAGCCATCTCAGCGTTCCCCCCGGCCACACCAAGATGATGGTCGCCGGTAACGAGCAGCTCGAGCCGGCCAGCGTCCTGCATGACGGCCAGGAGCTGAACCTCTTCCCGCCGCTGGCGGGTGGGAGCCTGACGGCATAGGGAAAATCCGCTGCCTCTGTGCCTTCAGGGACAGTGCAGCCTCTCAAATGAGCACGTGGCGCGACGCGCGTTCACTTGGTAGGAATCCCCCATGGACACCAAAGCGACCAAGATGCTCGGTATCGATTTCCCGATCTTCGCGTTCACCCACTGCCGCGACGTGGCGGCGGCGGTGAGTAACGCCGGCGGCCTGGGCGTGCTCGGGGCGGTTGCGCATACTCCCGAGCAACTGGACGTCGATCTCAAATGGGTGGCCGAGCAGACGAAAGGCCGGCCGTTCGGCGTCGACTTGCTCATCCCGCGCAAGTACGTCGGCGCGGAAAGCGGTGGGATGGATCTCGGCAGTCTCAAGTCGATGGTGCCCGACGAGCACCGTGCCTGGGTGGAAGAGTTGCTCGAGCGCTACGGGGTGCCGGCGTTGCCGCCGCCCGCGGCCGGCAGCGATCGCGACCAGCGCGGCATGTCGGGCTTGCGCATCGACGCCAAGAGTATGGGTCCACTGATCGATGTCGCCTTTGCGCACAAGGTGGCACTGATTGCGTCGGCCCTGGGCACCCCGCCGAGCTGGTTGGTCGACAAGGCACACGCCAACAACATTCCCGTGGCGGCGCTGGCTGGGCGGATTGATCACGCTGTCAAGCACAAGGAGGCCGGGGTCGACCTGATCATCGCGCAGGGCACCGAAGGCGGCGGACATACGGGCGAGATTGCCACCATGGTTCTCGTACCGCAGGTCGTCGATGCAGTTGCCCCCACGCCGGTACTCGCCGCCGGCGGGATTGCGTCCGGACGCCAGATGGCCGCCGCGCTGGCTCTTGGCGCGGAAGGGGTGTGGTGCGGGTCGGTGTGGCTGACGACGCACGAGGCCGAAACGACACCGGTGATCCGCGAAAAATTTCTCGCCGCCAGCTCGGCCGACACGCGGCGCTCACGCTCGCTCACCGGCAAGCCGGCGCGCATGCTGCGTAGTGCGTGGACCGACGCGTGGGACGAGCCCGGCGCGCCCGACACCCTGCCCATGCCGCTGCAGAGCATGCTGATCGCCGATGCGCAGCGCCGCATCCAGCGCGTCGCCCACAAGGCCGACTCGAATGCCCGCCCGCTCGTCACCTACTTCGTGGGCCAGGTCGTCGGCCAGATGAACACACCGATGGCCACCCGCGAGGTGGTGCGCGAGATGGTGGAAGAATGCCTCGATGCCATGGACCGCATGAACGGCCTCTTCGGGGAGCGTTAGCCCGCGAATGAACGAGTCCGAGCAAGGCGAGGGAGAATCACGAAAGCGCGAAAGGGCGAGAACGCGAAAGAAGAGAGGTCCTGCGACGCATAGGCTCTGAAAGAGCATTTCCGCACCCGCAGACAAAACAACAAGGGCCACGCCCGATGAACCGTGACGCATCCGCAGCGCGCCGCTACCACGAGGCGACGAAACATTCGGTGGCACGGCTGCGCGCGCACCAGCATTATCTGGACTGGGACATCAAGCCGCTACCGTTCAAGGTATATCCACGGCTCCAACCGATTGCGCTGCCACGCGAGTTCCCGTCGTCATCAATGCCGGCGTTGGCGGCGCTGGCGGTGCGCTCGGTGCGAGGCGGCGACGGTCCGCGAATTCCCGACCTCTCGCAACTGGCGCGGCTGCTGCATTTCTCCGCCGGTATCACGCACAAGAAAACCTATCCGGGCGGTGAGGAGTACCACTTCCGCGCCGCCGCGTGCACCGGCGCGCTGTATCACATTGACGTCTACGTCATCTGCGGTGACCTGCCCGAGCTTGCAGCCGGCGTCTACCACTTCGGCCCGCACAACTTCGCCCTGCATCAGTTGCGCGCCGGCGACCATCGCGCCGTGCTCGTCGACGCCAGCGGTGGCGACGCGTCGCTGCCACACGCCCCGATCATCTTGGCGTGCGCGTCGACCTACTGGCGCAACGCATGGAAATACCAAGCTCGCGCCTATCGTCACTGTTTCTGGGATAGCGGAACGCTTCTCGCCAACCTGCTGGCCATTGCAGCAGCGGAGGTCATCCCCGCAAGCGTCATGTGCGGCTTCGCCGATGAGACGGTGCGCGCACTGCTTGGGCTCGACGCTGAGCGCGAAGGGCCGCTGGCGTTGGTCGCCATCGGACACGATCCGGGGAGCGCGCCGGCGCCGCGCTCCCCGGTTGCGCCGATTCTTCTACAGACGTTGCCGCTGTCGACACAGGAGGTTGACTACCCCGCCATTCGCGAGGCGCAGGCCGCGTCAGCGCTGGCCGTGGACGACGTAGCCGCCTGGAGGAGTGGGCTGTTGCCCGATACCCAAGGGCCGCCGCCGGCCGGGCGCGTCTTTCCACTACGGCCGCTCGACGCGGCGGCGCTGCCCGGCGAGACGATTGATCACGTCATCGCCCGCCGCGGTTCGGCGCGACAGTTCCCGCACGCCGCAATCTCGTTCGCGCAGCTCTCAACGGTGCTCCACTGTACGACGCGCGGTGTGGTCAGCGATTGGGGTGGGTCGCCGAACGATCTCTACCTCATCGTCAACGCCGTAGACGACTTGCCGCCGGGCACCTATGTCTTTCATCGCGACCGGCAAGTCCTCGAGCTCTTGCGCGCCGGCGATTTCCGCCGCGACGCCGGCTTTCTCGGACTCGGCCAGGAGCTCCCGGCCGATGCGAGCGTGAACTTCTACTGGCTCTGCGATCTCGAGCCGGTCTTGTCGCGTCTTGGAAATCGCGGCTACCGCGTCGCGCAGCTCGATGCGGCGATTGCTGGTGGCAAGGTCTACCTCGCGGCCTATGCGCTCGGCCTCGGCGCAACCGGGCTGACGTTCTTCGATGATGACGTCACCGCATTCTTCTCGCCACACGCTGCCGGCAAGAGCGTGATGTTTCTCGTCGCGATCGGCCGTCGCAAGCGCGCGCGGCCGCAGATGGTCTAAACCAGTGGCTGGTCGGAGATCGTGGGAGCACTGGCGTCGCAACCTGTACGTCCTGTGGTCGATCGAGTTCGCGGCGTTCACCGGCTTGTCGCTGATTCTGCCGTTCATTCCACTGTACGTACGCCAGCTGGGCATCACGGACACCGCGGACGTCACCCGCTGGAGCGGGCTCTTGCTGTCCGGGCCGTTCATGGTGTCGTTTCTGGTCACGCCGGGATGGGGCGCACTCGGCGATCGCTATGGGCAGAAGCTGATGGTGGTGCGCGCGCTGGCCGGCAGCGCGTTGTGCTACGGCGGCATGGCGCTCACCGGGACTGTCGGTGGCCTGTTCGCCTGGCGCCTGGCGCTCGGCGGCGTCTCGGGTTTCCTTGCCGCGGGCATGGCCTTGGTATCGGTCACGGTGCCCGACGGTCAACGCGGTTACGCATTGGGGCTCTTGCAGTCCGTCGTCCCAGCCTCGGCGCTCCTCGGGCCGCTGCTCGGCGGGGTCCTCGCCGGGCTCATTGGGTATCGGCCCATCTTTTTCGTAGTCGGCGGGCTGTGCGCAACCGGCTGCGTGGTGGCAGCGCTGACGTTGACGGAGGTGCGCGGGGCGCACGTCGCCACGCCGCAGCGCGTCAGCGTGCGCCATAATCTGGGCATTGCGTGGGAGCACCCGGTCTTGCGTCATGCGCTGCTGGCTCTGCTAGCGTCGCAGACACTGGTGACGACGTTGCAACCCATCTTCGTGCTCTATGTCGAGCAGCTTGGTGTGGAGACGCGGCTGCTGTCGACGATCACCGGCGTGCTGTTCGCCGCCAGCGGCGTCACCGCATTGGTGGCGGCGCCGTGGTGGGGACGCCGCGGCGATCGGCTCGGCTTCCACGGCGCGTTGAGCATCGCGTTGCTTGGATCGGCCGGAACCCTGCTGCTGCAGGGCTGCGTCAGCGGTGTCGGGCAGCTGTTCGTCTTGCGTCTCATCTACGGCGGCTTCGTTGCGGGGATCTTGCCGGCACTGTTCGGCTTCATCAGCGACGCCAGCCCAGCCGACCGGCGCGGTGGCGTGATGGGGTTGAGCTCCAGCGCCACCATGCTCGGAAACTTCCTTGGTCCATTGACCGGTGGTTTCGTCGCCGCGCACTTCAGCATGCGCGCGGTGTTCTTCGTCTCGGCGGCGCTGCTCGTGGTGGTGAATTGGTACGCCGGGCGGTTGTCGGCGGCGGTGGCACAATCGCGTGCTGCTGAAAAGGCGGCATGAAGGTTTGGCGGCTTGGGGGGCTTGGAGGCTGAGGGACACGCCACACCATTGCGCCTCCCGGTCCCATCGTTCGTAGAAACGCCACAATCCATAAATTCCGAACGTAGGCTTGACTTCCCGGCAGTCCTCGGTGTATTTGTTCGGCCCCCGAGTCGATTCACCTTATGAAATTAGGTCAGCCAGACAGCGAGTTCGACGACATCGACCTCCACATCCTCGCCTTGTTGCAGGAAAATTGTAAGCTGCCGCTGGCGAAAGTCGGCGAGAAGGTCGGCTTGTCGGCGCCCTCGGTCATCGAACGCATCAAAAAGCTCGAAGACAACGAGGTCATCATCGCCTACCGCGCCATCGTCAACGCGCGCCGCCTCGGCAAGGACGTGAGCGCGTTCATTGGCGTCAGCATCAGTCATCCCAAGCTCATCGACGAGTTCGAGCAAGACATCGTCGGGCTCGACGATGTGCTCGAGTGTCATCACGTCACCGGCCAGCACACGCTGCTGCTCAAGGTGAAGACCAACAGTACCTCAACCCTGGAGGATCTCATCAGCACGCTGCGCTCGATCGAGGGCGTCGATCGTACCGAGACGATGGTGGTGCTGTCGACGCACGGCGAGCGCACGCAAGTCAGCGTGCACTACGATGCGACGCCGGCGACCAAGCGGTCGCGCCGCAACGGTGACAAGCATCTGCAGATCAAGGGGGCGTAAGGGAGTGTACGGCATGAATGAGATGCGCAAACTGCGAAAGCAGGGGCTGTACGATCCGCGGTTCGAGCACGACGCCTGTGGCGTCGGCTTCGTTGCCAACATCAAAGGCATCAAGTCGCACGACATCGTGCAAAAGGGTCTGCAGGTGCTGCAGAACCTGACGCACCGCGGCGCCTGCGGCTGCGATCCGCTGACCGGTGACGGCGCCGGCATCCTCCTGCAAGTGCCGCACGAGTTCCTCAAGAAGGAGTGCCAGGCACTGCGCATCGCGCTGCCCGATGCCGGCGACTACGGCGTCGGCATGGTGTTCCTGCCGCCGGACATCAACGAGCGCAACGCCTGCACCAAGCTGTTTGAACAAACGGTGCGTGACGAAGGCCAGAAGTTGCTGGGCTGGCGTACCGTGCCGACCGATCCGAGCAAGTGCGGGGACATGGCGCGCAAGGTGATGCCGGAGATCCGCCAGATCTTCATCGGGCATGGCAAGAGCATCAAGAACGGCGACGCGCTGGAGCGCAAACTGTATGTGATTCGCAAGCGCGTCGAACGCGCCGTGCGCGACGCCGGGCTGCGCGACTCGGAGAGCTTCTACGTCTCCAGCCTGTCGGGCCGCACGATGGTCTACAAGGGCCTGCTGCTCCCCGAACAGATTCCCCAGTTCTACGTCGACCTCGTCGACCCGACGATGGTGACCGCCCTGGCCCTCGTGCACCAGCGTTTCAGCACCAACACGCTGCCGTCGTGGGACCGTGCCCACCCGTACCGCTTCGTGGGGCACAACGGTGAGATCAACACGCTGCGCGGCAATGAGAACTGGGTGCGCGCGCGCGAGCAAATGTTCGCCTCGCCGCTGTTTGGCGACGACGTCAAGAAGCTGTTGCCGATCATCGAAGAGGCGGGCAGCGACTCCGCCAAATTCGACAACACGCTCGAGCTGCTGGTGCGCAGCGGTCGCTCGCTGCCGCATGCCGTGATGATGATGATCCCGGAGGCCTGGCAGAAGCACGAGAGCATGAGCGACACCAAGCGCGCGTTCTACGAATACCACTCCTGCTTGATGGAGCCGTGGGACGGCCCGGCGTCGATCGCCTTTACCGACGGCCGACTGATTGGCGCGGTCCTCGATCGCAACGGCCTGCGCCCGTCGCGCTACGTCGTCACCAAGGACGGCTTCGTCGTCATGGCCTCCGAGGTCGGGGTTCTCGATATCGCTCCCGACAACGTGCTGCACAAGGACCGCTTGCAGCCCGGGCGCATGTTCCTCGTCGATACGGAGAACGGCCGCATCGTCGGTGATGACGAGATCAAGGAAGGCATGGCGGCGCGCCAACCGTACCGACAGTGGCTCGACCAGAATCTCGTGCGGATGGGCCAGCTCCCGGAGCCGACGGACCTGCCGCCGACGTACGACGCCGAGACCTTGCTCACACGGCAACAGGTACACGGCTACAGCAGCGAGGATCTCCGCCTGTTGATGGCGCCCATGGCCATCAACGGCCAGGAAGCGGTCGGCTCCATGGGGACCGACACCCCGCTCGCGGTGTTGTCGGATCGGCCGCATCTGTTGTTCAACTACTTCAAGCAGCTATTTGCGCAAGTCACCAATCCGCCGATCGATCCGATCCGCGAAGACCTCGTGATGTCCGTGAAGGCAACGATCGGCTCGGAGCAGAACCTGTTCGACGAAACGCCGCTGCACTGTCACCAACTCGAGGTGGAGAATCCAATCATCGGCAACGCCGAGCTGCAAAAGATCAAGGAGATTGCCGTCGGCAGGATCCGTTCGATCACCCTGCCGATACTCTTCGAAATCGCCGGCGGTGGCCAAGCGCTGCGCCGGGCGCTCGAGGAGCTCTGCGAGCAGGCATCCGCGGCCATCGAGTACGGGTGCAGCATCCTGGTGCTCTCCGACCGCGAGCACGACGAAACCCTGGCGCCGATTCCCAGCCTGCTCGCCACGGCCGCCGTGCACCATCATCTCATCCGCGAGGGAACGCGCACCCGCTGCGGCATCGTCGTCGAATCCGGCGAGCCGCGTGAGGTGCATCACTTCAGCCTCCTCATCGGCTATGGCGCCGGCGCGGTGAACCCGTACCTGGCGTGCGAGACGGTCGTCGACATGGTGCAGGACGGCCGCCTGAAGGGTATCGAGGCCAACGAAGCCGTCGAGCATTACCTCAAGGCCGCCAACAAAGGCCTGTTGAAGGTGATGACCAAGATGGGCATCTCGACGGTCCAGAGCTACCGCGGCGCCCAGATCTTCGAGGCCATCGGACTCAATCACGACATCATCGACCGCTACTTCACGTGGACCGCATCGCGCATCGAAGGCGTCGGGCTCGACGTCCTCGCCAAAGAGTGCGCCGAGCGCCACCATCATGCCTTCGAGGTCTCGCCGGCGCTCGACGGCGACCTCGATCCGGGCGGACAATATCAGTGGCGCCGGCGCGGCGAGTTCCACATGTATAACCCCGACACGATCGCCAAGCTGCAGCACGCTTGCCGTGCGGGGAACTACAAGATGTTCAAAGAGTACAGCGCGCTGGTCAACGATCACAGCGAGAAGCTGTGCACCATCCGCGGCTTGCTGAAGTTCAAGTCCGGGAGCGCCATACCGCTCGATGCAGTCGAGCCGGCAAGCGAGATCGTCAAGCGGTTCAAGACCGGCGCCATGTCGCTGGGCTCGATCAGCCGCGAGGCGCACGAAACGCTGGCGATTGCCATGAACCGCATCGGCGGCAAGTCGAATACCGGCGAGGGCGGTGAGGACCCGGTGCGCTACCAACCGGACGCGAACGGCGATTTGCGGCGCAGCGCCATCAAGCAGGTGGCTTCCGGTCGCTTTGGAGTCACCAGCTACTACCTGGTCAATTGCGACGAGCTGCAGATCAAGATGGCGCAAGGCGCCAAGCCGGGTGAAGGCGGGCAGCTCCCGGGACACAAGGTCGACAAGTACATCGCCGGCATCCGCTACTCGACGCCCGGCGTGGGCCTCATCTCGCCGCCGCCGCACCACGACATCTACTCGATCGAAGACCTGGCACAGCTGATCCACGACTTGAAGAACGCGAACAACCGGGCACGCATCAGCGTGAAGCTGGTGGCCGAAGTCGGCGTCGGCACGGTCGCCGCCGGCGTGTCGAAAGGCAAGGCCGACGTCGTCCTCATCAGCGGCGACTCGGGCGGCACCGGCGCCTCGCCATTGACGTCGATCAAGCACGCCGGCGGGCCGTGGGAGTTGGGGCTGGCCGAAACCCAGCAAGTGCTGGTCATGAACGATCTGCGCGGCCGCATCCGCGTCGAAACCGACGGGCAGCTCAAGACCGGGCGCGACATTGCCGTCGCCGCGTTGCTCGGGGCCGAGGAGTACGGCTTTGCCAGTGCCGCGCTGGTCGCCTCTGGGTGCATCATGATGCGCGTCTGCCATCTCAACACCTGTCCGGTCGGCATCGCGACGCAAGATCCGGTGTTGCGCAAGAAGTTCGAGGGCAAGCCGGAGCACGTTGTGAATCTCATGACGTTTCTTGCCGAAGAGTTGCGCGAGATTATGGCACAGCTGGGATTCCGCACAGTCGACGAGATGGTCGGCCGCGTCGATATACTCGAGCCGCGCGATGCCATCGAGCATTGGAAAGGGCGCGGCGTCGACCTCAGCCAAGTCCTGCACAAACCCGACGTGCCGGCGAGCATCGCGATTCGTTGCGTGACGTCGCAGGATCATGGCTTGGAGAAGGCGCTGGACAATCGGCTCATCGAGCTGGCGCGGCCGGCGCTGGACCGCAAAGAGCCGGTCGAGATCGAGCTGCCGATTCGCAACGTCAACCGGACCGTCTGCTCCATGCTGTCGGCGGAGATCTCACGAAAGTGGGGTGCTGAGGGCCTGCCGCCCGAAACCATCACGATCAAATTCAGCGGCTCGGCCGGCCAGAGCTTCGGCGCCTTCATGGCCAACGGGATCGCGATCACCTTGGAAGGCGACGCCAACGATTACTTTGGCAAAGGCCTCTCCGGCGGCCGCATCGTCGTCTATCCGCCGAAGAATGCCAGCTTCGTAGCCGAGGAGAACATCATCGTCGGCAACGTATCCCTATACGGTGCCACCGGCGGCGAGGTGTTTCTGCGCGGACAGGCAGGCGAGCGCTTCTGCGTACGCAACAGCGGCGTCACCGCCGTCGTCGAGGGCGTCGGCGATCACGGCTGCGAGTACATGACCCGCGGCGTGGTCGTCGTGCTCGGGAAGACCGGCCGGAATTTCGCCGCCGGCATGAGCGGCGGCGTCGCCTACGTGCTCGACACGGAGGGCGATTTCAAGACCCGCTGCAATCTCGGGATGGTCGAGATCGAGCCCATCGACGAGGCGGACGCGGAGGCCGTCCACACCCTGGTGCGGCGGCATTACGACTACACACAGAGCGCGGTCGCGTGGCGCGTCCTGTCGGGCTGGAAGGAGATCGTTCATCAGTTCGCCAGGGTCATGCCGGTCGAATACCGGCAGGTGTTGGCCAAGCAGCATCTGGATTCGGACTCAGCAAAGTTGGCGAGCATTTGAAGAAGGTTGTTAGGTTGTTAAGTTGCTAAGTTGTTAGGTTTAGCGTCCAGACCTAACAGCCTAACAACTGGCAACTAACAACCTGCTGTGAGGCATATGGGAAAGATCACAGGATTTCTGGAATTCGAACGCGAGCTGCCGCTGCGGCGGCCAGTGGCGGAGCGCCTGCACGACTGGCAAGAGCTCGAGGGCAAGCATCCCGAGGACCGCCTGCAGAAGCAGGCGGCGCGCTGCATGGATTGCGGCATCCCCTTCTGTCACAAGGGTTGCCCGCTCGGCAACATCATTCCGGACTGGAACGACCTGGTGTATCGCGGGCGCTGGCAGGAGGCGATCGACCGCCTGCATTCGACCAACAACTTCCCCGACTTCACAGGCCGCATTTGTCCGGCGCCGTGCGAGGAAGCCTGCGTGCTCAACATCAACAACGATCCCGTCACTATCAAGCAAATCGAGAAACAAATCATCGATCACGCCTTCAAAGCCGGCCTGGTCACGCCGCATATCCCGACGCAACGCTCCGGCAAGCAGGTGGCCGTCGTCGGCTCCGGCCCCGCCGGCATGGCATGCGCGCAGCAATTGGCGCGGGCCGGGCATCTGGTCACGTTGTACGAACGCGCCGATCGTATCGGGGGGCTGCTGCGCTACGGTATCCCCGACTTCAAAATGGAGAAGCATCTCATCGACCGCCGCATGGAGCAGATGGCGGCGGAGGGCGTGACCTTCAAACCCAGCACCAACGTCGGCGTGGATGTCACCGCCGCCGACCTGCGCCAGCAATTCGATGCCGTGGTGCTGTCCGGTGGGGCGACCTGGGCGCGTGATCTCCCGGTCCCGGGGCGCGAGCTGAACGGCATCCATTTCGCCATGGACTTCCTGCCACAGCAGAACAAGATCGTTGCCGGCGATCGCGTCGAGGGACAGATCACGGCGACGGGGAAGCGTGTCGTCATTCTCGGGGGTGGCGATACGGGCTCCGACTGCCTCGGAACATCCAATCGGCACGGCGCCGCCTCAGTGCATCAGTTCGAGCTGCTGCCGCAGCCGCCCGACACGCGCACGGAGGACATCGCGCCGTGGCCCTACTGGCCGATGATTCTGCGGACCTCATCCTCCCACGAAGAAGGCGTCATTCGCGATTGGAGTATCAACACCAAGTCGTTCTCCGGCGACGCGGCAGGCAATGTGAAGCAGCTGCACGGCGTGCGTCTGGAGTGGGTGAAGGGCGATAACGGCCGCCCAACGATGCGTGAGGTGCCGGGCAGCGAGTTCGCCCTCGACTGCGATCTCGTCCTGCTGGCGCTCGGCTTCCTCGGTCCGGAGCGCGGTCCGCTGTTCTCCGACCTCGGTGTCGAGCTCAACGAGCGCGGCAACGTCAAGGTCGACCAAAGGTGGATGACGACGGTGCCGAGCGTGTTTTCCTGCGGCGACATGCGGCGCGGCCAGTCGCTGGTCGTGTGGGCCATCTGGGAAGGTCGCGAATGCGCCCGCGGTGTCGACCAGTTTCTGATGGGTCACACCGACTTGCCGGCAAGCCCGGACCCGTTCTGAGAAGCCGTGTCTCGTGCTCGTGGGGGAACGAACACGAGTGCACACCCGAGCGGGGCTACGCAATCAGCGCGTCGCCGGCCGCGGGGTTCACGGCGCGACCACTCTGCGGTGGATCTCGTTCGTCAGCTCTTCGATGCGTTGACTGAGCTGCTGGGTCAGCTGCGTCAGGTGCGTGTTCTGCTCCAGCAGCGACAGGATGTCGGTGGTCATCTTGTGGGCGAGTTCCTGGCGCTCGACACCGGCCTTGGCGAGATCCTCGCGATGCTGCGCGTCGGCGTCGGCATGCGCCTTGTCACGGTCGGCCTGGCGCGTCTGCGCCAACAAAATGAGCGGCGCCGCATAGGCCGCCTGCAGGCTGAAAGCGAGGTTGAGGAGGATGAACGGATAAACGTCAAAGTGGGTGAGGCCGACGACGTTGAGCGCGATCCAGAAGGCTACGATGATGGTTTGTCCGACCAGGAAGGTTGGCGTTCCGAAGAATCGTGCAAAAGCTTCCGCCTTGGTTCCGAACCAACTGTCGCCAAACGCCGATGCAAGGTGCGTGTGCGGCGCGTGGAAACGGAAATGGCTGCGGGTTGCCCGCGATGCGTCGTTGCCAGAAAACACTCCCATGGTCGACCTCCAATTCGAAAGTGTGCAGCTGCGCCGGGATACTTCCAATTCCCTGGCTGATGAGACGCCCTTTTGCCTGCCGAGGCCGCCGCGGTCAACGAGCCGGACGCTTCAACGACAGCAATATTTGGGACCAGCTCCGCGGCAGACGATGCCGCGCATGCGGGTAGCGGGCTATTGGTCGCTGGCGATTGCACCTGCCCCGGGCTCTGCGGTGGGTCCGCCTACTGCTCGGAGGGGGCTTTCCCGGCCATTCACCCACTCGGGTTCAGGTTTCTGGTTTCAGATCTCTGGTCATCACTTCTCCTGCGTTCGCAGAACCAGGGAGCCGAAATCCGCGACCAGAAGCCAGGTGTTGTGCTTCGGCGGGCAAAGCCGTGTGTCGCCCCCCTGCCCTGTCTCCGGTATCCTCGGAGGCAACGAGTGGAGATCATGACATGAGCGTCCAACTCAATCACACCATCGTCTGGTGCCGGGACAAGCAGCGCTCGGCGCACTTTCTTGCCGAGCTTTTCGGCCGCCCGGCGCCTGTTCGCTTCGGCCCCTTTCTCGTCGTCGAGCTCGATAACGGCATCTCGCTCGACTTCCACGACACCGACGGCGAGATCACTTCCCAGCATTACGCCTTCCTGATCGGCGAGCCGGACTTCGACCGTATCTTCGGGCACATCCGCGACCGCGGTCTCGACTACTGGGCCGACCCGGGACGGACGCGGCCCGGAGAGATCAACCGCAACGACGGGGGGCGCGGCGTCTACTTCGAAGATCCCGATGGCCACTTTCTCGAGATCATCACGCGCCCCTACAGCAGCGGCACGTAGCTCGTACCTCCATGATAGCCAGACTGAGATGCACTACCCCTGATCCGAAGAAGATTACTCGAAGGACACGATAGGGACGAAGGAACCAAGCAGCCTCAGGGCGCTGAAGACGCGAGGTCAACCGATCGCGTCGGGCGGTCGTCATGCTTACCGTAACGGCCAAAGCCATGCGACTGTGCGCACGACGGAGCAGCTGCGAACACACCGCGCCGACGGGGTTGGGAACCTATATGGCCCAACCGGTCCCGATGAAGACGACAATGCCGAACGCTCGCCGGATGAAGCCGGCGCCGGGCGGCTGGAGAACCGCGAGCGGTGTCGGTGTTCTTGGGTTGATGATTGCCTGCCTGGCGGCTTGCGGCGGCTCCGACAACACCCCCCTCACGCCCACGGCAACGCTTATAGCTCCGCCCACCAACACGCCGCAATCTGCCAACACGCAGCGGCCCACCGATTCGCCCACGCCAACGTCGACTCCAACCCGCACGTCGACCGTGGCGCTGGCGGCCCCCGCCACCGCCACGCCCTGCAGTTGCGCACCACCGGATCAGTGCCGCCAAGCCGGCACGTGCGCTGCCGACGGCAGCTGCTCCTACGCGCCCGTCGCCAACGGTACAGCGTGCACCAATGGGGGGAGTGTCTGCGTCGAAGGAACATGTACACCGCCCGCCCTGGGTTCGCTGACGCTGTCGCCGCTGCTGCTGCGCCCCGCGTTCTCGCCGTCAATTCACGACTACGCCGTCGTCTGCAGTCCAGGAACGAATACGCTGACGCTTGGCATGACCGCCATTGACGGCGGCGCGGTCTCGCTGAGCACCCCCTCCACGACTACATGGGCGCCAGCTGCCTCCGTGCCCGTGGCGCTTGCCGAGGATCAAGCCGCAGTGGTGCTGGCCCGGGATGCGACCGGGTTCACACAGCAGTACTGGATCCGCTGCCTCCCCCATGACTTTCCGCTCCTGACAGCGCTTCCGTACCCCGCGGCCGGTAGCCCGACTCCAGGGTGGTACTTTATCGGGAATCTTTTCGTCGCCGCGGGATCCGGCCCGTTTGCGATGATCGTCGACGTGAACGGAACTCCCATCTGGTATCACCGCCTGCCATCGAGCCAGGCAAATCCTACTATCGTCGAGCCGCTCCCTGACTCGACAGTGGGGATAACGACCTCCTCCAATCCGTCCATTGGCACGCTCTACTTCCTCGCGACGTGGACGACGCGGGCCATCAACACCGTCGGCATACCGCTGAACAATCACGACCTCCGTCTGCTGCCGAACGGCGACGTCATGGTGTTGTCGTACCCGAGCCTCAGCGGCGTGAATCTCACCGGTTTGAAGAGCTACGGTCCCAACTCCACGATCCTCGACTGCGCCGTGCAGGAGATTGACCCGCAGGGCAACCTCGTGTGGGACTGGCGGGCGAGCAATCATATCGATCCGGTCAAAGAGTCGGTGGTCCCGGCAAGTACGGGCACCGCGGCCGACCCGGCCGACGTCTACCACTGCAACTCGATCGACGTGAATGCCAAAGGCGACGTGCTCATTTCATTCCGGCATATGAATGCGGTGACGCTGGTTTCGAAGACCACTGGAAATGTCGTGTGGAAGTTGAGCGGAACGCCGTACAATAAGGACAACGCGCAGATACTGACGGTTCAGGATGATCCAGAAGGAGCGTTCTACCTGCAGCATGACGCGCGCTTCCAGCCCAACGGCGACATCTCGCTCTTCGATGATCATTCGCCAGCCGCTGCCACCCCCGGAGTAGCCCGCGGCGTCGAGTACGCACTCGATCTCGGTGCCGGTACGGCGCATGTCGTGTGGCAATATCACGGCGCCGCCAACAGCGCGTTCCTCGGCAGCTTCCGCCGCTACACCGACGGTACCAACCTGATTGGCTGGGGCGACTACACCGGTCCCGCCAACCTTGTCTTCACCGAGGTCGACGCGAACGGTCACGACCTGCTCGACATGTTGTTCGTGAACCAGGGGAACTGGTCGTACCGAGCCGAGAAAGTTCCGGTCGGGAGCTTCGATCTCGATGCGCTGCGCGGAACCGCTGGACTGCCGTAGCTTCGTAATCTCCGGCGAGGTGCATCGCCTCGTGATCTTCGAAGTACTCCGCGTGAATCCCGCTGCTCAAGCGCTAGCCTGCTGCTCGGCGGAAGCGAAGACGAACTGTGTCAGCTGCGTGGTGGCACCTGCGAAGCTCGTGGCGACCTGCTGTGCCCCGTCGTTCGTGAGCTGCTGAACCATCTTGCGCGCGTCCGCTCCGCCGTCGCCGCGCAAGACCCAGATCGGAAGCTCGGGATACTGCGCGTGCACGCGCTTGCACAGATAGCGGATATGGTTCAGGCCCCCGGGCGGAAGCGCGGCGATGCAGAGCACGTCCGGTGCCTTCTCGTCGATCGCCAGCACGACTTCCGACGCCAGCGTGGCGGTGGTCAGTGGCTCGAGCGTCCAGGAAGGATCGAGCAACTGGCTCAACATCTCGAGGGCGATCTCGTCCGCATCGTTGCGCGCCGGCACACCGAGGATGTGCCGGGCGCGCACCGCGGTGGCGGGTGGTTTCTGGTCCGCTGTTACCACGCGGTGCCGCAGGATGTCGCCAATCGTGTGCAACACGAACTGGCATTCGGCTGGGGAGATGTCGTCGTGCAAGCGATCGAGCCCGGCGTGCACCAGCGTCGGCAGCACGACCCGGTCAAAGACGGCGGCACGCTCGCTCTTGTCCAATTCCTGCTCCAGGATGTCACTCGCTTCGTCCTCATCACTGGCGAGCAGGCGTTGATAGAGCGCCACATCCGCGTCGAGCGGCGGCTCATCCCCGAGCAGCACCGCCAGGAATTCCATTCGCGGGACATGCTTGCCGACAGCGGCCATGCACACGGTGAGCGGCGTCGAGAGGATCAGGCCAATCGGCCCCCAGAGCCAGGTCCAAAACATGGTCGACACGAGCAACGCCAGCGACGAGATGCCGGTGTGGGCCCCGATCAGCACCGGCTCGACGAGGTTGGAGGTCAGTGCATCCAGCGCGCCAAAGAGCACCACGGTTTCAATCGTCGGCCACCAGCCTGGGGAGCCGACAAATGCCAGCGCCGCCGGCATCAGCAGCGCGAGCAGCGCTCCCAGATACGGTACGAAGCGCAGGAACGCGGCGGTTGCACCCCAAAGGAAGGCATACGGAACGCCGATTCCGAACAAACCTGCCGCCGCGCAAATGCCGAAGCCGACGTTGATGAGTAACTGCGTGAACAGAAAGGTGCTGATGCGATGCCCGGCTTCGTCCAAGGTGCGCGTCGTCACCGTAATCCGGCCCTGCCCTACCAGACGAATCAGGCGATTGCGCAGGTCTTCGCGCCGCACCAGCATGAAGCCCGTCAGAATCAGCACCACGCCGGCGGTGGCAATCGGGCGCAGGACCGGTTCCAAGAGCAGACGCAACCGTTCCACATCGTTGGGTTCAACCGGCACGATCGACACCGGCTGTGCCGGCGGGTCCGTGCGCGAACGCTCCAACGCGGGTGTATTCTTCTCCTGCTTGTCGAGCTCACGGCTCACCTTATCCATCGTGTCCTGGATCTTGCCAAGCGCACCCTTCTGCGTCTCCCGCAAGGTGGCCAGCTTGGATTTGATCGACGCCGAGTACAGCGGCACCTCGGTAGTAAACTCGCTGAATTGCCGGGTCAGCGCGTAGCCGAATGCCGCCAGCAGCGCGAGCGCGACTGCCTGGACGGTGACGACACTGGCGACGCGATGCAGGCCTTTGCCCTCGAGCGCGGCCACCGGCGTATTCAGAATGAACGCGATCATCGCCGCCAGCGCCAGGGGAATAAACACCGCCTGGCCGACCGCGAGAATCGTCACCAGCAGTGTCGCCGTCGCGACATACAGAAAGGTCCGCAGTGGCTCTTGAAGCAGCAGCGAGCTCGGACGACCGCGAGTCAGGTTCGCCATCCAACGGCTCCCGTGGGTCCGCGATACCCCCGTAACCGGGACCGTCGATCGTCGCGGCGCTGAGGCTTTCGAAGCACGTGCTCCGCCCTTGTCGACCCTCCCAGTCAACTCCGACCGACTGCTGGGCACCCGAGAATCATCCATCCGCTGCCGCCCTGACTGATCGAGAACCTGTCTCATCCTTCCAAATGCGTTGCGTGCGACCGCGAGAATGCGGCTTCTATGCCACGCACAGTGGGAACGCGAAGCCCCTTCGAATGCGGACACAGGCGCGGATGTGCGCAACTTCTACATTGCGCACGCCGAAGACGTTACAGCCGCCGCTCGCGCCGCTTAGCGCCGTTGCTGCAGCTTGCTGATGATGTCTTCCACCTGCACAGGCTTCTGCAGGAAGTCGTCGAACCCGGCGTGCAGGGCTTCTTCACGATCGTGTTCGCGGACGACCCCGGTGATGGCGATGGCGAAGACGTCAGCCTTGGCCTCTCGGCGGACGCGGCGGATGAAATCGCAGCCATTCTCTCGCAGCAAGATGAGGTCACTGAGGATGGCGTCGAAGCGCACCTCGCCGAACGCCTGCCAAGCGTCTGCAACCGACGCCACGCCATGCACCCGAGCACCGACCCACTCCAGGAGCAGCGCCAGCCCTTCGCGCGTCGCTTCATCATCCTCGAGGAGCAGCAGCTGCATGCCTGCGAGGGGACGCAAGTCGGCGACCAACTGCGCGCTGCGCCCGTAAGCCCGCGGCGGTGCTGGTATGGGCTTACGCGTGATCATCGCGTGCGTCTTCGCACACCCGTCAGAAACGCACCGGCATAGAGAACACTTCAGGTCCTGTTTTCGTTGTGAAGGCGCTGCCCCAAAAGGGCAATACAGGGAATTCCGTATGTCGAGTCTGGCCCCGGCTGAGCAGCCTGAGGGCGGACCAGACGCGTCTGTACTGGATCACCTTCGACCGACGGCTGATGCGCGTCGCCAAGACGGGCGGCCAGGCAACCACACTGCTGCAAGACGTCGGGCTGTACGACGCATGCGACTCAGGCATCGCGGTCGATACCGACCACCTTGACCTCACCGGCTGCTGCGACCCCGGATCGACGCGGGACGCATTCTCGACGTGCAGCCCGACGGCACGGCAGTCGTGATCACGAATGACCTCACCAAGCCGTGCAATCCCGTTGCGGATGCGAGGAACCTCTATTTTGAGCACCACCACGGTGGCAGCCCAACATGCATTATTTCCGGGCGGGGTGACCTTCAAGATTGCAAAGTAAGCAACCACGTAAGATCGAACGTCGAAACCGCTTGTCCGTGTCGGAGAATGGAACCACGAAGGCCACGAAGTTCCCGAAGGAGAGAGAAGGAGAAGATCCTCAGCTCTCCCTTCGTGGTCTTCGTCTTGGACTTGGAAATCTGTAGCGCCCCAGCGGGGAGCGGGCCATAGAAGAGACGCCGGCCGCAGGCCCTAAATCATGTCCAACAACTTCGACGCCATCGTGAAGGACTTCTCAAAGACCCGGTTACGCATGCGGCGGCCGAGCTCGCGGTAGAGCAGGTCGGCGGTTGACGAGTCGGCGTGCGGCACGGTGCGCAGCACGCGTTCGCTGCTGTTGTCCTTGTGCCGCAGGATCATCAGGTGCTCCTTATGGTCGCGCTCGACGATGAATTCATGCGTCTGCTCGCCGCTCCTGGCGGTGAGGACAATGTCCTGCAGACCCTGGCTCGTCGGGCCGGACTGCGGCAGCATCACGAGCTCGGCGTGGACGGGGTCGCCTTTCTTGTCGCGGAATTCCAGGCACGCCTGCTCCACACCGGGGCGGCCGGTGACCGGCTCCCATTCCAACTGCACGGCGAGCCACGCGACGATCAGCAGGGCGCGGAACTGATAGCCCTCTTCGCTGCCGGGCAACGACATGAAGTCGACGCGAACTTGCCCGAGCTCCCACACTTCCTTCTCATACATTCCCGTGTCGAAGAAGTCGGCGATGCTCTCGCGCCAGGGCCGCAGACGCGACCAATTGAAGTTCGTGAAGGCGACCTTGTCGCCGTACTTGGCGATGAAGTCCGCGACCTGCAGCACCGTGAAGTGGAGGTTGGTCCAACTGACGCCGTCGTAGATGAACCGGTCGGCAAACGTGAAGAACTGTTCGACCAGCGGACGCTGCGAGAGAAAGATGCCGCGCCACCAGATATAGGTCGGCAGGTCGGCGACGAGCAGCGGCTGCACCGCACTCGCAAGCTCCTTCACGGCCGCACCGCAAGCGTTGAGCGTGATCTGCTCGCACGTCGCGCTCTTGCCGGCGCCGTCACTGTAGGTGTGCGCCGAGACGGCGGAGTCCAACGCGGTCTGCCCGCTGCGCGGCTGCGCCACCGCCAGGATGACGCGGCACGGGTGTTTCACGACGTACTCCGCGATCGTCTCGGTCACCAGCCCCTCGTCGCTCTTGTCTTCGGTGTAGATGACCAGATTCGACAAGCACGGATGCGAGATGGCGGTGTGCCCCTGAGCCACCTGGATAGCGGTGGCCGATAGCTGGCCGGCAGCCTGCTCGGTTTCCATTTCACCCTCCAACCATAGGACAGACAACAGACAGCAGACGACAGACAACAGCCTCACGTTCAATGGTGTCGAAGCAATGAATAGTCGTTGTCCGTTCTCTGCCTGTCATCTATTGTCCGCAATACGTCGCCCGTCACCTGTTGTCCGTCGTCTACCGTTTGTTGTTTGCTGTCTGTCGTCTCTTGTCTGTCGTCTGTCGTCTCTTCTACAGCCGCCGCCACTGCCGACTGTCTTTCGCCAGAAGCACCTCCGCCTCCTTCGGACCCCAGGTGCCGGCGGCGTACTGTGGCACCAGGCGCGTGCCCTCGTTGGCCCAGGCGTTCAGGATCGGATCGAAGAACATCCACGAATGCTCGGCCTCGTCATGGCGGATGAACAGCGTCGCGTCGCCGATCATGGTGTCGAGCAGCAGCCGCTCGTAGGCTTCCGGAGAGTCGCCGCCGAAACGGAAGTCCATCTTCACCGACTGCACCTGGAGCAGCTGCCCGGGCGCCTTCGCCTCCATGCGCAGCGAGACCCCTTCGTCGGGCTGCACGCGGATGGTGAGCACGTTGTGGTCGACCGGCGTATCGCTGTCCGCCGCGTTGAAGAGGATGTCGGGCGACTTCTTGAAGTGAACGGAAATCTCGGTGCCGCGCTTCGCCAGCCGCTTGCCGTGGCGCAGATAGAACGGCACACCCGACCAGCGCCAACTATCGATGGCCAGCTTGACGCAGGCGAAGGTCTCGGTCCCCGACTGCGGCGAGACGTTGGCTTCCTCGCGGTAGCCTTTCACCGGCATGCCGTCGGTGTACCCGCGCGCGTACTGGGCGCGCACCGTGGCGCTTCTGACGTCGGCTTCGCGAATCGGCCGCAGCGCCTGGAGCACCTTGACCTTCTCGTTGCGAATCTGCTCCGCATTGAGGCTGATGGGCGTCTCCATCGCCACCAGCGCGAGCAGCTGCATCATATGGTTCTGCATCATGTCGCGCGCCGCGCCGGCCTCTTCGTAGTAGCCGGCGCGCGAGCCGACACCGAGGGTCTCGGCCACGGTGATCTGCACGTGGTCGATGAACTGGTTGCGCCAGATCGGTTCGAAGATGCCGTTAGCAAAGCGCAGGACCAAGATGTTCTGGACGGTCTCTTTGCCGAGGTAATGGTCGATGCGGTAGATTTCCGATTCGTTCAGCACCGACTGCAATTGCGTGTTCAGCTTGCGTGCCGAAACCAGATCGCGGCCAAAGGGTTTCTCGACGATCAGCCGGCGCCAGCCGCGGCTGGACGTCAGGCCATGCTCTTTCAGTTGCGTCGCGATCATCGCCACCAGGCTGGGGGCGGTGGAGAGGTAGAATAGCCGGTTCCCCTGCGTGCCGTTGTCGCGGTCGAGACGTTCGAGCAGCTCGTTGAGCCGGTTGAAGGTGTCGGCCTGCTGAAAATCGCCCTGGATGTAGTGGACGTTGCGCGCCAGGGAATTCCACACCGCCTGGCTGATCGGCTTATGGCGGCCGAACTCCTCCACCGCGTGCTTCATCTCCTCGCGGAACGACTCGCTGGTGAAATCGCTCACGGCGACGGCGACGAGAGCGAAGTACGGCGGCAGGGAGCCTTCATGCGCCAGGCTGTAGATGGCGGGAACGAGTTTGCGGTGCGCCAGGTCGCCCGACGCGCCGAAGATGACCATGGCGCACGGCTCGGGCACGCGCTGCCGTTGGAGGCCTTCGCGAAGCGGATTCATTGGGGCCGCATGATCCTCTTCGGAGAGAGCCTGCGCAAGGCCGTTTGGTGCTTCCGCGGCCAAACCTACGCGGCTTGCGCTATAGCTGGCAAATCCCCCCTTCTGACGGGGCTGTCGATTTTCTCAGCTGTAGGGGCGATTCGGGAATCGCCCCACACGGCGTTGCCGATTCGACGCGCCTTTTGGGCAGTTCCCGAACTGCCCCTACATGCGAGACGCCCGAACCCCACAGTCGCTTACCAAAGAGGGCCCGGGGTGGTGACGCGAGGCGAATGCGTCACCGCAATCGTGAAGCGGAGTACTCAGCCTTGACGCCGTCTGGCGGCGACGAGCACGGCGAGTATGGCGAGCCACCCGAGTCCGCTGTGCGTGCCCACGACGGATCGGCTGACCGAGCAACCGCCCTCGTCGGGGACGAATGTCGGAACCGCCGTCGGGCTGATCGTTGCGCGCGCGGTTGGGATACCCGTCGCCGCTGGTGTCAGCGTGGCGTTCGCCGTCGGTGTTCTCGTCGGATCACCAACGGTGGGGCTCGGCGACGCGGTTGAAGTTGCTGTGGCGCGTGCGGTTGCGGTTGGCACCGGCGTTGGTTCAGCCCCTGGAATATCAATTACAACAATCTGACTCGTGAGTGCTCCACTGCCGTTTCCGAAGAGGAAGATTGCTTGCTCCGTCGCCAGATCCGTGACCACGATGTCGGGATTGCCATCGTGATTGAAATCGCCGCTGGCAAGCGCTTCGAGGTCATCCCCAATTCCATCAACGGGCAGCGGGGCGCTTGCGAATCCTCCGGAGCCATTGTTGAGGAAGACGTCCACGCCGCTGTTGTCGCTGTTGATCGCAACGACATCCGGGCGCCCATCCTTGTTCATATCCGCCAAGATCATTTCGTTTGGCCCATCGGATGCCAGGTTGACGTCATACGCGGTGGGGAACGCGCTCGATACACCACCAAATTTGATTGGACCTCCAGGCGTGGTCGTGTTGATGAAAATTGTCAGCGACAACCCGTCCGCACTGAGGACCGCCAGGTCGGGCTTGCCGTCGCCATTCAAATCGCCCGCTTGAATCGCCAGGGCGTCGCCAATGCCCTGAGGTTCGGCAATGTCGAAGCCATTCGTGCAGCTGCAGATCGGGAAGGTACAAGCGCTACAGCCCGGGTCGTTGCGGAGAATCGCCACACCAAATCCACCTCCGACATTCGTGACCGCCAAATCCGTGTTGCCGTCCTGATCAAAATCTGCGGCGGCGATGCCAACGGAATCGATCTCCGCAGTCGTCCGCACATCCGACTGGAAGGTGCCGTCGTTGCTTCCGTAGAGGAGCGAGATGTTCAGGTCGGCGATCTCCTCGCTGGCGACAACGGCGAGATCATTGAATGCCGAGCCCGCAGTGCCCGCCTCCTTGAGCTTGGCCACCACCAGCGCGCTGGGCTCCGCGCCGACGTTGTTCAAGCGTGCCGCGCTGAAGCTCCCGTCGCCGTTGCCCTGCAGCACGCTGACAGTGCCTCCCGTCTGGCTGCCGCCGTCGCTGGCCACCGCCAGGGATACCGGACCGGTGCTGTTGCCAAAGACACCGGCAACGATCGCCAGGCCACCCGTGCTCCTCGTCCCGACAGTCGACGGGGTGAAGGTCCCGAACGTCCCATCGCCGTTGCTCTTGATTAAAAACACAGTGGCGGCATCGCTCAGGACCGCCGCATCGTCGATCGCATCGCCGTTGAGATCGCCCACCGTGACCGCCACGGGGCTGAACGCGCGGGCACTGGAAATCGGGGCCGCAAGGATCGCCAACAGGGACACAACGATGATACGAAAGAGCGTTCGCATAGGGACGCCTTTTTGCCTTTTCCGATCGAGTTGTCAAACGCACGTCGCGCGCACCACAGACCATGGAAGGAATGTTCATATGACTTTCAGTGAACCAAAGCGCATCTACATCACCGGTGTGTCCAGCGGCATCGGCCGCGCCCTCGCCGTACACTATGCGGCGCCGGGCGTTACGCTAGGCTTGCTGGCGCGCCGAGCGGACCGCCTGCATGACGTGCAGCAGGAATGCGCACAGCGCGGAGCCGCCGTGTTCGTCTATCCGCTCGACGTTACGGATCGCGACGGTATGGCCGAGTCGATCCGCCACTTCTCGGCGGCCACCGGCGGCGCCGATCTCGTCATCGCCAACGCCGGCACCACCAGCTACGGCCATACGCGTGAAGCCTACTACGACATCGACAAGATGAGCCGGGTGCTGGAGGTCAATCTGATCGGCGTGGTCAACACGATCGTGCCCTTTCTCAAGGAGGCGGTGAGCAGCGGACAGCCGATGCATCTGGCCGCCGTCGGCTCCGTCGCCGGGTTTCGCGCCTTGCCCAGCGGCAGCTACAGCGCATCGAAGGCTGGGCTCAAGGTCCTGATGGACACCTGGCGCCTGGTCTTCGGCTCCCGCCGGATGCGCTTCACCACGATCTGCCCCGGGTTTACCGAATCCGAGATGACGGCCAAGGACGTGTTCGCGCCGTCCCACATGCTGCCGGCGGCCGCGGCGGCATCCCTGATTGCACGCGCGCTGGCGCGCGGAACCAAGACGTTTGTCTTCCCTGCCCGGTACCGACCGGTTACGTTCCTCCTTCCGTGGATTCCCGACGTCCTGATCCGGCTCGGCATCCGCAAGCAGATGAAGGACTGACCGGCTCACAGAAGCGGCGCTTCGCCGGTACTCACTTTCGACTTTGCGGCGCGACAATGCGCGACCCACGCTGATGGTGAAAGGGAAAAATCCTCATAGGCATATCTTCGCCGGCGGCGTATCCTCCCCCCGCGGCGGCCGGAGGGATGTGATGCTCAGAGATCTCTTGAGGCAAGGTGCCGTGCGGGTTGCTGCCACCGCACTGCTATTGGTTCCCGCACCGCGCGCCGGGTACGCCGCCTGCGCGGGCGACTGTGACCAGGACGGCGCGGTGACCGTCAACGAATGCATCGACATGGTGGATGTGGCCCTGGGTAACGCGCCGACCGCATCCTGCGCCGCGGGCGACCTCAACGGCGATGGCGAAATCACCGTCGATGAAGTCCTGACCGCCGTAAGTGACGCGTTGAATGGTTGCGCGCCAGCAGCGACCGTCACGGCGACAGCCAACCCCAGCGATACCGCGGCGCCAACGGCCACCGACACCGCAACCGCAACACCCACCGGAGCGGTAACTCCTTCATCGACAGCAACGGCTTCATGGACAGCAACGCCTCTAGCGACGGCCACGGCTTCATCAACCGCGACGGCTTCATCAACCGCAACGGCTTCATCAACCGCGACGCCCTCCGTAACCCCGACGCCGCACCCGCAATCGGTTGCCCGCCAGTGGGACGAAGAGATCCTTGCCGCCATTCGTATCGATCTGCCGCGGCCGCCGATTCACGCGCGCAATCTCTTCCACCTCTCGATCGCCATGTGGGACGCGTGGGCGGCCTACGACTCGTCGGCGGCCGGCTACCTCACGACCGAGAAGCATCCGTCGCCAGATCCCGACGCCGACCGCGCGGAGGCCATCAGCTACGCCGCGTACCGCGTGCTAGTGCAGCGCTACAAGATCTCGGCAAACGCCACCACCTCGCTCGCCGCATTCGATGCCCGCATGGCGGCGCTCGGCTACGACCCGAGCATCACCACGACCACGGGAGATACGCCCGCCGCAATCGGCAATCGCATCGGGCAAACGGTCATCAACTACGGCCTCGGCGACGGATCGAACGAAGCCAACAACTACGCTGATCCAACCTACATTCCAGTGAACCCTCCACTCATCGTGGCGCTTCCGGGCACAACCATGGTCGATCCGAACAGCTGGCAGCCGCTCGCGCTGTCGCATCAGGTAACCCAAAACGGCATCCCGGTCCCCGGCAACGTCCAGGTTTACGTCGCGCCGCAATGGGGCAGCGTCCTCTCGTTTGCCGCAAGCCTCGATGATCTCCAGCCCGATCCACCGCCGCGGTTGCATGACCCGGCGTCCGACGCGGCTTTCAAGCAAGCCGCCGTCGACGTGATCCGGGCATCCAGTGAGCTGACGCCGGACGACGCTATCAACATGGACATCTCGCCGGCCTCCTTCGGCAACAACCCACTGGGTACGAACGCCGGCGGAGGCTATCCGGCGAACCCCGCCACGGCGCAGCCGTACACGCCCGAGATGGTCAGGCGCGGCGACTTCCGCCGAGTCATCGCGGAGTTCTGGGCCGACGGACCGAACTCGGAAACGCCGCCGGGGCATTGGAACGTCATGGCGAACAATGTCTCCGACAGCCCACTGGTCGAGAAGCGGATCGGCGGCAGCGGTCCGATCGTCAACGATCTGGAGTGGGACGTGAAGCTCTACTTCGCCATGAATGCGGCGCAGCACGACGCGGCCTACGGCTGCTGGGGCACGAAGCGCATCTACAACTCAACCCGTCCCATTTCGATGATCCGCTACATGGGAGAGCTAGGGCAGTCCTCGGACCCGACCGGGCCATCGTACGATCCGGACGGCCTGCCACTGGTGCCCGGGCTCATCGAGGTGATCACGCCGGAGTCGAGCGCGCCCGGTGAGCGGCATGCCGCGCTGGCCGCCTTCGTGGGCGAGGTCGCGCTGTTCGCGTGGCCGGGCGGCCCCGCGGATCCCACGACGCAGCACAGCGCCGTGCAGTGGATACGCGCGAAGGAATGGGTGCCATACCAGAAGGACACCTTCGTCACGCCGGCCTTCGCCGCCTTCAGCTCGGGTCACAGCACCTTTAGTCGCGCCGGGGCCGAAGTGCTTGCGCGCTTCACCGGCTCGCCCTACTTCCCGGGCGGCCTCGGAACATTCTTTGCTGCCAAAGACACCTTCCTCAAATTCGAGCTCGGCCCGAGCAGCGACATCCAACTCCAGTGGGCGACATATTACGACGCGGCCGATCAGGCGGGGCAGTCGCGCATCTGGGGGGGCATTCATATCCTGGCAGACGACTTCAACGGCCGCATCATGGGATCGACGATCGGCAACAATGTCTACGACAAGGCACGCACCTACTGGGAGCCCGGCGCCGCCGCCACCGTCACACCAGGCACGCCGCCCCCGACCGACACGGCAACACCACCCATCACGGCGACGGCAACGCCCTCCGCGACGGGCGAGCCGCTCACGACGCCGACACCCACAACGCTCCCCGCGGGCCAGGTCGTCCCTGTCCTGCAGAACCTGCCGGGCGCGCTCCTCTCGATTGCTGGAACCTCCGCCGCCGATGTCTACGCCGTCGGCGCCGATGCCAACGACGGCACCGGCCCCATGGTGTTGCACTACAACGGGCAGAACTGGAACCGACTCAACAGCGGCGTGGCGGGTGGACTGTGGTGGATCAGCGTCACGCCAATCGACGGCGACTTCTATATGGCGGGGGACGAAGGCTTGATTCTGCGCTACACGCCGGCGACCGGCGTGTTCCAGAAGCAAGTGACGCCCGGCAGTGCCCAGACGCTGTTTGGCATCTGGGGATCCGATGCGAGCCACATCTGGGCCGTCGGCGGCGACTTGTCGAATCAGGACAGCGGCGGCGTGGTGTGGCGCTTCGATGGGACGACCTGGACCGCCGACACGACATTGTCGAGCGTCCGTCCCGCTGGGGTTCCAACGCTCTACAAGGTATGGGGACGCAGCGAAAATGACCTGTACGTTTCGGGCCGGCTCGGTGTGATCCTCCATTTCGATGGCCTGCAGTGGACGCAGCTCAACGTCGACCTCGGCGGCAGCGATCCGGTTGATCTGCCGCTCTTCACGATCCACGGCAATGCCACGCAAGTCGTTGCCACGGGCGGAATAGCCAACGGCGTAATCGACGAGTTGCAAGGCGCCAGCTTCGAAAATCGCGCACCAGCGGGAATGCCGCCGCTGAACGGCATCTTCCTGCAGGCGGACGGGAGCGGCGTGGCGGTTGGTATTGCCGGCACGGTCGCCTACCGCGGCATCACCGGCTGGCAGCAGCAACCGGGCATCGCGACGGTCCTCGATCTGCACGGCGCCTGGATGGATCCCGACGGCGGCGTGTGGGCCGTTGGCGGCGATCTGACCACCAACCTCAATCAGGGGATGGTGGTCTACGGCGGGACGGCTGACGTCGGCAACAGCATCCTCTGATCATTTTCCGGACAATCGGCAGCGCTGCGCCGGGTTCGCGGAGGCTTGCTGCAACGGTTGCAAGAGAGGAGTATGCTGCGCACATCGGATTGTGGTTTGGAGCGTTGCCTACTCGTCGCTCCTTCTGCGAGGAATGGACCATGCCACCAGCAACGCCTTCGACCATCGAGACCCGATATGCACAGATGTTTCCAACCCTGGAGCCCGCGGAAATCGAGCGGCTGCGGGCCTTCGGTGAGATGCGGCGCTACCCCGCGGGGCATCATCTGGTCACCACCGGCGAACCCAGTCCGGGCATGATCGTCGTGCTGAGCGGCGAGCTCGCAATTACCCAGCACAACGTTCTCGGACAGAACGAGCCCATCATCAGCCACGGCCCCGGCGGCTTCATGGGTGAGCTGGCGCAGCTCTCCGGCCGCCCCTCATTGGTAGACGCGTGCGCGACGAAGCCGGTGGAGGTGCTGGTCATTCCCTCGCACCGCCTGCGTGACGTGCTGGTGGCGGAAGCCGAGTTGGGCGAGCGCATCATGCGCGCACTCATCCTACGCCGCGTTGGTCTGCTCGAGAGCGGCGTCGCCGGACCGGTGATCGTCGGCCATCCGGAAGACGGCAACGTGCTGCGGCTCGCCGGCTTTCTGCGACGCAACGGCCATCCGCACCATACGCTGGACCCGGCCGTCGATGACGCCGCGAAGACGTTGCTCGAACGCTTCCACGTCGCAGCCTCCGAGTTGCCGATCGTGGTCTGCCTGGGCGGGCAAGTACTGCGTAATCCAAGCGAGACAGAGCTTGCCACCTGCATCGGGATGGTGCGGGCGATCGACCCGGCCAAGCTGTATGACGTGGCCATCATCGGCGCCGGACCCGCGGGTTTGGCAACGGCGGTCTACGGCGCTTCCGAAGGGCTATCGGTGCTCGTGTTGGATCACCGCGCTTTCGGTGGCCAGGCGGGAGCGTCGGCGCGGATCGAAAACTACATGGGCTTTCCCACCGGCATCAGCGGCATTGCCCTGATGGCCCGCGCGTACAACCAGGCGCAGAAATTCGGAGCCGAGCTGGCAATACCCGACAAAGTCGTGCGCTTGCAATGCACCCCGCCGCCCGCGGCATCACGCTACAAGCTGACGCTCGCGAACGACGAGATCGTCAGCGCCCGCAGCGTGGTGATCGCCAGCGGCGCAAAATATCGGCGCCTCGCCGTTGGCGACCTCGGAGCATTCGAAGGTTCATCCGTCCACTACTGGGCCTCACCGTTGGAGGTCAATCTGTGCACCGGGCAGGAGGTGGCGCTCGTGGGCGCCGGCAACTCCGCCGGGCAGGCGGTCGTGTATCTGGCAACCCGCGTCGCAAAGGTCTGGCTGCTCGTTCGTGGACCGAGCCTGGAGGCGACGATGTCGCGCTACCTGGTCGATCGCATCAACGCGCAGCTCAATATCGAGGTGTGCGTACAGACGGAAGTGTTTGCGCTCGAAGGACAAGGGGGGACGCTGGAAGCGGTCCGCTGGCGACATCGCACGTCGGGCCAGGAAACGCGGCGACCGATCCGCCATTTGTTTCTCTTCATTGGCGCGGACCCGAACACCGACTGGTTGTCGCCATCCGACGTGGTGCTCGACGACAAGGGGTTCGTGCGCACGGGGGCCGACCTCGAACCCGGGCGGCGGCCGCTGGAGACGAGTCGCGACGGCATCTTCGCCATCGGCGACGTCCGCGCCGGCTCGGTCAAGCGCGTCGCCGCCGCCGTCGGCGAAGGTGCGCAGGTAGTGGCGGCGCTGCACGCCTTTCTCGCCCAAGACGGCGAGAAGCGGCGGTCGCAAGAGCTGTAGTGCCTCGCGAGCGCTACCCATTTGCCGCCAGCGCGTGCTGCTGAACAATTAATCCGGGCAGCAAGGCGTCCCGGGGGTTGACGTCAGCGCTCCTCAGGATTCCTCGGCCCGACCGGCTCCGTTGCGGGCGTCTGCCCGTCATCCGAATACTGGTGCTACCAGAGATTCCATGCGTGGTCGATCCGGATTTGTGCCCGGCACTCCTCTCGTCGCGCTGAGGCGCTGAGGCCCGGGATTTTATATTCTATCAACGATCGGCCGCACGCGATTCCCTCGAGGGCTCGCCAGCCGCGCCCGATCATGGCAGAGAAGGCCATGCCTTCGCATCGCGACACCATTCTCGATCAGTTCTCGCGCCAGGCAGTGCCGTTCTCCACCGCCGGGCCGATCCGTGACGCACGCGCACTGCAGCTGCTGGTCGACGCGGCAGGCACCGGCGGCGCGGACACGGTGCTCGACGTTGCCTGTGGCCCGGGGCTGGTGGCCTGCGCGTTTGCCCGGGTGGCGCGGCAGGTGGTCGGCATCGACCTGACACCGGCGATGATTGCGCGCGCCGAGGCCCTCGCCGCGGAACAGGGCTGCAGCAACGTGCGTTTCCAGATCGGCGACGTCCTGCCCCTGCCCTATCCTGATGCCGCGTTCTCGATCGTTGTGTCGCGCTTCGCCTTCCACCATTTTCAGGAGCCGGCGCGGGTGTTCGACGAGATGCGCCGCGTCTGCCGATCCGGTGGACGGGTTGTCGTTGCCGACCTCATGGCGTCATCCGATCCGGAAAAGGCGGCGGCCTTCCATCGGATGGAGATCCTGCGTGACCCGTCGCACGCGCGTGCCCTGACGCTCGGTGAGTTGCGGGGGTTGTACGCCGCCGCTGGCTTGACGAATGCGTCGGAGACGTACTGGCGCATGGACATCGACGTGGAAGACCTGCTGGCCCGCTCGTTCCCGCAGCCCGGCAGCGAGCCGCGCATCCGCGAGATGTTCGCCACGTCCGTTGCCGACGACGCCCTCGGCCTCGAAACCCGCCGCCAAGGTGCACAACTGCGGTTCACTTACTCCAATGTCATTCTGAGCGCGACGATTCCGTGACCTTCGAAAATCTCCGGGTTGAGATTGCCTATTCAGCATCTGCGGGCGCGCTTCGGCTTCTCAACCAGGACTGCATGTACGCGAGACCCAGCATCCACTCCTCGCTGGACGCCGGCAGGTTCGCATTCGTGCCCCGCACCCCCTCTTGAATCTGCTCCACGCAGGCAGCGATCAGGTGTTCGGCCATCTGCTCGGGTGTCGCGCTGTGGCCGTTGAGCGCAAACACAACGGACTGTCCCTCCTGCTCTACCGCGTCGATCTCCCGGAGCACCTGCGGTCCGACGACACAGTAAAGATCAGGCTCCGCGGGTGCCGACTGCCCTTCTCCGTCGCTCTCCGGATGCCGTCTGTTCAACAAGGTCGCATCGCCGTCCGCAACGCGATCCATGCCAGCCGCGCGGCGCTGCGGCGTCAATTGAGGCGATGCAGCATTCGAAGCCTGCGCTTGCGGAATCGTCAACAGCTCGGCCGACACAGGTGGCTTGCTGACCGGTGCCCGCACTTGCGTATTGAACGGTGCGGGCCGGCGGCTGACCTCTGATACACATCCGCTTACGCAAACCAACAACAACGCCCAACGCAGCACGCCGGCCTCATAGCATACGCTGGCCTGCCGTGTCGCTGTCTAAGCGCATGTTCACGTGGGTGGCGATCGGCGCGGCGGATTTCCCGGAAAGTGCGGTACGTCCGGATCGAGATGCACCCATGGCTGGGCGCGCGCGACCCAGATTTCTGCTTGCGGGCGAAACCAGCTCGGATCGTCCAGACTGCCGGCTCGTATGGCAATCAAGTCGATGCGCCCGGTGCTCGACGCGAACAGTGACGCTCCGCAACTCGCACAGAAGGCTCGTGTAGCAGTGTGACCACTGTCAGCCTCCACCGCGTGGAACGTGGGCTTACCGGAGATGACCTGGAAGCTTGCTGCCGGCACGACCACCGTCGGCGAGAACCCGCTACCACCTGCCTGCTGACAGTCGCGGCAATGACAGTTCACCATCGCCAGTGGTGCCTGCGCGCACACATAGCGGACGGCACCACACGCACACCCGCCGAAGAATGGGATTTCCATCGTGCGTCTCCCGAGCGCACCGCTGCAGCGGTGCAATTGTACCCAACGCATCGGGTCTGACATGCGGGCGCGAAGCGCGCAAGTCCGTTCCTCCCTTTGGAAACACAGGACGCCAAACGCCTTGCGGCCCCACCCCATCCCTCTCCCATGCCGGAAGTGGCACGGGCGAGGCGGCGTTCTTGCCTTCCATCGCCTTGGGCGCCTCGCTGTCATGAGCATTTCGTGTGCTTCGCGGGGCAACGGTAGTTGCTCGCTCACGCCAAGAACGCCTACACTACGCGCGTGAGCCTTTCCCTGGCCGAAAAGATTGCGACGCGACAACCTGGAATCTGCCTTTACGGCCTCGCGCCGCCGAAGCAGGCGACGCCGACGGAGCGGCTGCAGACGATCCTCGCGCAGCAACGGGCGCGGCTCGGGTCGTTGCCGATCGACGGCCTGATCATCTACGACATCCAGGACGAAGCGGATCGTACCTCGACACCCCGTCCGTTTCCATTTCTGCCGACGCTGGAGCCGGAGGCCTACGCCGACGAACACCTCGGCGCGCTGGGGCCGCCGAAGATCGTGTACCGCTGCGTGAACCGGGACAGCGCAGATAGCCTCGTGCGTTGGGCGACGCGCGCCAACAGCGCGCCCACGCCGCGCATCTCGGTGCTCGTCGGCGCGCCCAACCCGCGCCTGCGCCGCGGTGTCGCGCTCACCGATGCTCTGGCCTTGACGCGGCAGCACGCTCCCCACCTGCTGGTCGGCGGCATTGCCATCGCCGAACGACACGCGCGCCACCTTGATGAGCACGCGCGCATGCTGCACAAGACCGAGCAAGGTTGCCGCTTCTTCGTCACGCAGGCGGTCTACGATGTGACGTCGACCAAGTCGCTGCTCTCCGACTATGCGCTGGCGATCCGCGAGCACGGCAGTCCTGCGATGCCGATCATCCTCACATTCTCGCCCTGCGGTTCCGAAAAGACGCTGGCGTTCATGAAGTGGCTGGGCATCGCGTTCCCGCGCTGGCTGGAGAACGAGCTGCGACTTGCCGTGGATCCGCTGGCGACGTCGCTGCAGCTGTGCGAGCGCATCTTTGCCGAGGTGTGGGACTATGCCCGCGACAAGGGCGTGCCCCTGGGCGTGAATGTGGAGAGCGTCTCCATCCGCAAGGCCGAGATCGACGCCTCGGTCGAGCTGCTGCACCGGCTGCGGCGGCAGTTGGGGCGGGGGTAGCTGAGGGTTGCGCGGATCAGCGCTGAATTCGGACCAAGGACTTTCACCACGAAGGACACGACGACCACGAAGAAGTATCGGACACACGTCACAACCCCGTCTTGCGTCTGCACATGTCATGAGAAGTAAACGTTTCCTTGAGTCACGTATATTTTCGCTCGCTTCTTCGTGCCAATCGTACTTTTCGTGGTTAAGCAGCTTTCGGTCCTTCAGGGGTATTGTACGCTACCAAGGCATGCGCCGTGGCTCGGAACATCGAAATCAAGGCTAGAGTCGATGACCTCGCCGCGCTGCGACTGAAGGTCACGGCGCTCACGGACACGCCGACGGTCTTGCTGCAGACGGATACATTCTTCATCGTCGCCAGCGGACGCTTGAAGCTTCGCCGATTTGCTGACGACACTGGCGAGCTGATCTTCTACCAGCGGCCGGACGACAGCGGCCCAAAAGAATCTTCGTATACCCGTTACAGCTCTGCCGAACCCGACGTGCTGTGCGCACTGCTCGCACGCACACTTGGCGTGCGTAGCGTCGTCGAAAAGCGGCGTGAGGTTTTCATGGTCGGCCGCTCCCGCATTCACCTGGATGAAGTGCGCGAATTGGGCACGTTCATCGAGATTGAGGTCGTCTTGGAGGACGGCGAGTCAGCCGCGGCCGGTGAGCGTGTGGCACGCCAGCTCATGGCGACGCTGGGGATTTCGGAGTCCTCATTGGTGGCGGGTGCGTACGTTGATCTGCTTGCTTAAGCGTCAATCACGCGGCGCTGAACAGATAGGGAGCAACTGTGGCGCCCACGACGCCCCGGCATCAGCCCTTCTCCTTGAGCGCGCTGACATCCCGACGCCCCTCACGGCTTGCCGACGCTGACTGTGCCGCCGGGTAGGCTGTGCAGCTCGACGTTCGACGAAGAGGCCCGGCGTCCCCGAGGCGCGATACGGGCCGCGGCCGTGCGTCGACGCCAGCAGGTTTGTGCCCACCCACGACAACTCTTCGACCGCGATGGCGGGCGCCGGCGAGGCGCGGCCCAGCTATCTCGTCTCGATCGATCCGCGGTATCCCGGCAAGCTCATTGGCCAGCGATCGAAACCGATTCCCCACACTGTTATCGCTCCAGCCGATGGCGCCGCCGTTGTCGAGCTCGATGGCTCCGCTCCAGCCCGCATTCGCCCACGTCGGGTCGCCGCTGATGCTCAAACGGTGGTGCGGCGTCGTCGTGCCGATACCAACGTTGCCGGCGCCGTCGGCCTGGACATAGCGGTCCGGAGTCAGCCCATTGAATTGCGTGGCATTTGCGGCACGAATCGCATACGGCGTCGAAGTGATTTGCACACCACCGTCCACGGCGACCGCGAGCCCGACGGCCACCGTGGCCGCAGCGGCCGGCGACGCAAACTGCGACAGCGCGGTGACGGCGGCCGACGTGACTGCACTGGTCCGCAATATCGTGCTCGACGCACGCGTGACGTGTGGGCTCGACGACGTCAACGGTGACGGCGTTCTCGACGCACCTGACGTCGATGCCCTGCTCCTCGCGATCTTCGATCAACCCTGAAGGGCCCGTCGCAACGCCCGTCAAGGCAAATTCCCTCCCCCCCCCTCCACCAGTGCCTGCACCGCCGCTTCTACCAACATCAGGGCGCGACCGAGCTGCGCGTCGTCCGTGGCGCCGTCGACCAACATCTCGGGAGGCAGCGGCGCGCCGATGCGCATGCGGATCGTCCATGGAATCCACGGCAGAAAGATGAAAGGTGAGCCGAGCCACAGATAGACACCCAGTGCTCGCCACGGCCAGGCGAGCGGCACGGCGCACACGATCAGCGCGGCGACCAGCAGCCCCAACAGCGTCAGCCCCCAGCGCTTCTGTCCGATGAGCCACGGCCCGACCACGAGCTTGGCCAGGAGCTGCGAGCGCCACAACACCGGCGCCGTGTAGTGACTACCGCGGATGCCCATCGGCACGATCGGCACGCGCAGCTCGCGGGCAATACGCAAGAACCCCTTGCGGCCGCCGAAGTCGACGCGGTTCGCCTGCCAGACCGGCCGCAGAGTTTCGTAGTCGCCCCCGGGGAAGACAAGGATCGGAATGCCGGCGCCCAGCGTGGCACGCGCCGCTTCGTATGTCGACGGGATCGCGCCCAGATGTTGCAGGACGCGCGACGCCGGATAGAGGTGGAAGCCGAACGGCAGCGCAAACCCGGCCAGCGGGCGCTCGGCGCCCACCTGCTCGAGATAGAGGACCGCGAAACTGAGAATCTCGGCAATCCCGAGGCCGGCAGAGTGATTGGCCACCAGCAGGTATGGGCCCGTCGCCGGCAGATTCGCTACGCCGTCAAGGCGCGGGCGGTACGCCAGACGCACCATAGGAGCCAGGTAGCGGCGGGCATAGCGCACGAACGCCGGGCTCGGGCGGCCGGGATCCCCCAAACGCGCCGTTGCCGTCCAACGTGCATGCTCAGTCACCGTCGAGAGAGATTCACCGGGCGCCACCGCAACAGCCTCGCACGCCACCGGCCCTGGCACCAGCCTTGACGCCAACCCGTGGACCCTGTAACCGGAAACGACTAGCTGCCATCGAGAGAACGGAGCTCGCATATGCCCCCGTCGGTTCACTGCGGTGGCGTGCTCGCAGCCGTGTTGCTCATGGCCGCAACGCTGCCGGCCTGTGCAGGGAACGGCGACGGCCCGCCGCCGACAGCGACCCCACATCGACGGCAACGCCGACACAAAGCGAAATGCCCAGTGCCAGCGCAACCGTCGCACCCACGACTCCACCGGCAAGCACACACACCCCGACCCCATCGCCCATCAATACGGCGACGAGCGCGCGCAGTTTGACACCGACCGGGAATGCGACTGTCACAGCACCATCCAGCGCCAGTGCCACCGCCAGCGCGACAACGACGCCGACGCCGGATCCCAGCCAGATCGATTTGCTTCCGCCGGCAGTCTCCACCGCCCTCGATGCGCTCGTTGGCGCGAAGATGCGCGCCGAGCACATTCCCGGACTTGCCCTCGCCATCGGACACAATGGGCGAACGGTCTTGGCCAAGGCTATGGGAACGCAGGCTCGTGCATTGCGGCGTCAGTGTCGGAATGGGCGTGACGCTGCGGCAGCCGCGCAAGGCGTTGTTCACCGCCATGCGCAGACAGTTGAAAAACGCAGCCGCTGTCGCTGCACTGCATCGCCGGGCAGGCGTTGAGGTCGGCGTTGCCCAAGGCCACGTCGACGCCGAGGATCAACGCGTTGATGATCACCGCGCCATCGCCGTCGCAATCACCCACGCAGGCGCCAGCTACGACGGTCGGCGTAGGAGTCGGCGTCGGTGGCGGCGTGAAGCCGGGCACGCACGCGCAGGTCCCGGCGCTGGCGTCGCAGTGCCCGAGCAAACATGGCGCTTCCGGACACACCGTCCCCGGTGTACACGGCGGACACAGCGCACAGGCACCCGCGCACGGTGATGCGCTGCACGGCTGCATCGGTGTGGGCGTCGGCGCCGGCATACCGCAGTCGGGTGCGCACCGGCAGCCCTGGTCAATGGTCAGCGCGGTGCAACGCCCCGCAGCCCAGGCAACACCAACATTGTCACGCACGTTGTGCGCATCGCAGTCACGAGCGGGAGTCTACTCCAACGGCGGCGTCATGGACACGAGTGGATTCGGGAACGCGGATTTCCTTGTCTCTTGTAGCTTGCGTATCTGGGCCGATGAAATGTTGCTGCAATGTGCGCCGGGGGGCAAGCCCGCAGTAACCAACGGGAGCGGGCCATTGAAAAGACGCCGGCCGCAGGCCCCTAGTGCACGTTGGGGGCCTTGGGGAACACACACGGGCCCGTGCAGAAGTTCTCCACCTGCCCAGCTGGCCGCAGGAAGGCATCGATCTGACGCTGCGCGGCGTCGAGGCGGCGGATGGCTTCGTGGACCCCGTTGTCGTCGGCCGGCGGTGTATTGGTGAGCGGCTCGGGCGTGGCGCTGACGTCATACGGAACCCACGCCGAGCCGTCGAACGGCGCGGCGACTTCGGCAATCCCGAAGGTGGGCAGTGCCGATGGCGCGACGGCGGGGATGCCGAGACTGCGAACCTGAATCTCGCTGCCGATGTTCGCCACCTGCGAATCGTGTACCCCCATTTGGAGAAGCAGCTTCTTGGCGGGCGTGCCGGGCAACGGATCGGCGAGCAGATGCGACGTGTAGCCGTTCGGCTCACCTCGATCCCACAACTGCTGCATCAGCGCGATGAGCAGTGGCCGGTCGAGCGGGTTCAGGTAGCTCTGCTCGAGAATGAACTGCAATTGCGTAAAATCGGTGCTGCGCTGCAGGAGCGTACTGAAGTTGGCGGCGCCGACACCAAGCACACCGCGGATCGTATCGGTCGACAACGCCATGTAGACGCCGCTGACCGTTCCGCCGAGGCTGTTGCCGTAATAGTAGAGCTCCTGCGTGTCGATCAATGGCACGCTGTTCAGCTGGAAGGCCGGGTCGCTCACGAAGCCATCGGCGGCAATCAGCAGGCGGCCCAGCAACATGGTATTGAGCATGGCCTGCTGCAGACGATCCGGAATCTGCGGGAAGTTTGAAAGATCGGAGATGACCTTCAACGTGTTCGGAATGTCGCTCGCCGACAGTCCAATCCAGTCGGTCGCGCCGATGACGAAACCGTAGTTGCTCTGCAATCTCTGCAGGTGATCGATGGTGATCTCCGTCTCGCCGCTACCGAGCAAGCCATGCCCGTACACCATGGCGCGCCCTCGACGCGGAAGAGCATCGCCGTTGACGAGGCTAAGCGGGATGGTGACGGTGAATGGCGCCACCGCAGTGCCGTTCTGCTTCGGAATGCCGTTGGCGTCGAGGTTGTACATCGCCGGCGGCTGGGCGCTGGTCATGAACAATGGCACGGTGTAGGTGCCATGAATCCGGCGAAAGATCTGGTCGCTGTACGGCTGCTGCAGTGTGCCCTCGACGGAGGTGACCGTAAACCGCGGGGCCCCCCGTCCATTGGCGGTCAAGCCCTGATCGCGTACCGACAGTGCGCGACTGGTGAGGCTTTCGGTGCTGGCGGTGACGAAGTCCCAGGCGAGAATGAGGTCGTCGCGCGACACGCCAGCTTGTTCCAGCTTCGTGAAGATGTCCTCCATTTGCGGGCGCCGCGCCGCAATGGTGCGCACCGGTGTGTCGAGGTTGTCGCGCAGGATCTGAAAGGCGTGCTGCGCAGCGATCGGGTTACCCTGCAAATTCTTGAGGCCGCGGATGGCGACGATGTAGCGTGTCGATTCGTGCAGCCGGATGCCCGGGCGGATGAGCAGCATCTGCGTCGCTGGCGACGCCGCCTGCGCGTCGAGCTCGGCGAAATGCAGAATGTGCTCGCCGGTCTCAGCGTTGATGATAACCGTCGGACTGTCCCCATCCAGTGAGTGCTCGATGTTGGTGATCGGCGGCAGGTTCGACGCTACCCCATCGACGCCTTCCGGGAACAACGCCTCGATGAGCGAGCCGGGACTGAAGCCGTCCAGCGTGTTCCAATCGGTCGGATCGACGCGAGAGTTGTGGATGTTTACCGGCATCGTCTCGCGCACGTAGTGCATACGCCAGCCGGTCGGCGTGGTGGAATCGGGGGCCAGGAATACGGACGACGGATACGGAAGCAAGCAATGCTCCCGGATCAGAAAGTCGCACGTGGTCGTCTGCTCATCGAGGGCGCAGAGGGGTTCGCTGGCCCGGATGGCGGGGTCGCCGCAGGTGCCGGGAACGAAGGTCGGCGTCGGCGTAGGCGTCTGTTGCGCGCAGCCGCTGAGCGCGGCGTTTACCGCCGCAAGGATTTCGTCGACGGTGATGGCGTTGTCATCATTGGCATCCCCCGCGGTGCACGTCACGGCGTTGCTGCCGTCGAGGGTAACGTTCACCATGGTAATCACCTCGTTGATGGTGACCGTGCCATCACCGTCACAATCACCGGTACAACTGGCGCCGCTCGCACCCGACAGAACAATCGCCAGCACCGCGATCGTCGCCGCAAGCCCTGCCCTCTTCTTGTGACTGTCCACTAGCATGCCGTGTCCCCGATCTTTGTGACGATCTCACCCGCAATGCATTGCGGGTCTAGTATATTTTAGCGCCGCCGTCGTTGCCAGCCGCAGCGCGCCCGGGTTCGGCGTTCTCAATGAATCTGCGGGACAGGGGGGGACTGCACTTCAGGAGTCTTTTCCTCAATCTTCCTTCGTGCTCTTCGTGCCCTTCGTGGTTCCGTTCTTTCGACACGTATCCCAGACGGCAAGCACCTTATAGAAGAGACGCCGGCCGCGGCACCTGGAACAAGCGATGCACGACCGCCAGCGAATCTTGGAGCGTCACAATGCCATCGCCATTGGCATCGACGCCAGGCGCTGCGGCGAACCGCCCGACGTGTGCCACCTCTTCGATGCGTGTGCCAATCCCATCGGCGAGCTCGCGCATCATCGCGACGGCATCGGCCGCGCTCACGATACCGTCGCCGTTGCCGTCACCGCGAAGCACCGTCGGCGCGGTGGCGGAGGGTGTCACAACGTTGGTCAAGACCGATACCACGCCAGTGAAATTCTCCGCCGCCGCGGCGTCGTAGCGACCGTTGCCATCGAAATCCGCGGCGACCAGGCCGATCGGTTGGCGGCTGACCGCCACGGCGGCATCTTGACGAAAGCGCCGGTTCGCCCCGAGGCTGCGGTACATCGCGACGACGTTCCCCACCTGGTCTGATACCAACAAATCCGGAATCGCGTCTCCATTGATGTCGCGGCCGGCGAGTGCCGACGGCGTGCCGGCGCCCGACAACGATGAAGGCCCGAGCGCGAAACCGCCCAAGCCGTCGCCGAAGTAGATTGACACGGTGCTGGTTCGCGACAGTACAACCGCGACGTCGTCGTGATGGTCGCGATCGAAGTCCGCGACAACAAGAGCCTTGGGCCCGGGCACGTTGGGAATCCGACCGGCCGCATGAAACATCCCGTGGCCGTCGCCCGCGAGAATCGAGATGTCTCCGAGCACGTTGCACGGCCCGTGGCTTCCGCAGTCACCATCGACCGTGCACGCGGCACCGTTGCCGGCGCAGGTAAAGCTCCCGGCATTGTCTGCGACGATGAGGTCGAGCGCGCCGTCCTCATTGACATCGCCGGTCTCCAGCGAAAATGGATTGGTTCCGACGGGAATCCGCAGCGGCGCACCAAAGCTCCCATCGATTGCCGCCGCGAGAATCTCGATCGCGCCGCTGGATCCGGTCCCCAACTCCGCCACGGCCAGATCCGATCGGCCGTCATGATTCCAGTCGCCGACCACCACGGCCGTGGCGCCGGCACCGATCGGGTAGCTCCGTCCGGCTGTAAAGCCTCCGGCCGCGCGCGCCAGGAATACCGTGACGTTCCGCGTCGATCGATTGACCACCGCGATGTCAAGGCGACCATCCGCATTGAAGTCGCCACGCCCGATAGCCACCGCATCGCCGGCCGATTGCAGGCTGATCGGCGCCGCAAAGCCGTGCGGGGGCTCGGCCTGATAGACGAGGACCATTCCACCGCCGGTCCCGGCAGCCGGGCTGTGCGCCACGATCAGGTCGGCGACGCCATCGTTATCGACGTCTCCGGCGACCAGCGCCGATGGGCTGGGGAGCGTTACGAGATCCTCAACCCCGTCAAGGCCGCCGTCAGCGCGGCCCAGGAGCACGGCCACATCCGGGGCTTGGCTGCCACGATTGACCGATACGGCGTCCGGCAGGCCGTCACCGTTGACGTCTGCCGCGGTGAGCGCGAGTGGATCTTGATCCGCAACGAAGGCGCGCGGCGCAGCAAAGTTGCCGCGCCCATCACCCAGGAGGACACTGACATCGCTACTGCGGTTGTTCGATACCAGGAGGTCGAGCGCACCGTCGCGATTCATATCGGCCAACGCCAGGCCGGAGGGCGCGCTGCCGGCGCTCCCCGTGTCGAAGAAGCGTGCGGCGCCGAAGGAGCCGTCCCCGCGGCCTTCGACCACGGCGATGTTGTCGGAATCCTGGTTGGTCACGACGAGGTCGATATACCCATCCCCATTGAGATCAGACGCCACGATCGCGACCGGCGCCTCGCCCACCGCAATGGTTTGCACCATCGTGAAGAAGCGCGTACCGGCGGCAGTCCCACGCAAGATGGTCACGTCGTTCGACACCTTATTCACGACCGCCAGATCCGCGCGGCCATCGCGGTTGAAGTCGTCGATAATCACAGCGACACTCCCCTGCCCGGCCTGGACCAGGGCGCCACTGCACGTGCCGTGCAGCCCACAGTCGCTGTCTTCACGGCAGTCTGCATTCGGTGTTGGACCGGCAACGCACGTTCCCACATGCACGAAGGAGCCATTTCCCTGGCCCAGGAGCACGGTTACTCCACCGGTGCCCGTCCCTTCATCAATGACGACGGCATCCACTTTCCCATCGCCGTCAATATCACCCGTCGCAATCGCCACCGGTCCCATCCCTGCAGGGAGCGGATCGCCTTGCGCCACAAACGGCGCGAGGATCGGGGAGCCGGTGCCTTTGAAGAAGACCGCCACATTGGAGATCTCGCCAACCAGCAGGTCGGGAATGCCGTCGCCCGTGAAATCCGCAACGGCCATGGCGGAGGGAGTCGCGATCAATCTGGTATTCGGCCCGTCAACAAATGTCCCGTCGCCCTTGCCGAACAGCAGGCCTACCGGCCCATTCCCACTCTGCACGCCTGCGATCACGTCCGCAATGCGGTCGAGCGGGCCGTCCAGCGAGCCGACATCAACCAGGGCAAACAACGACGTCGCATCGTTCGTCTGGCCGGACAGCGGGTGGGTCGCCGCGGCGCGAAAGACCGGTTGCGCTACGGCCACCCCGGCTACCAACACCAGCACAGCATTCGTCGTCAGGAGCCGCATCACCGGTGCCTCCCTCCCCCAGGGCGCTACTGCAGTGAGAAGATGCAACGCGTGTGCGGTTTGTTGCAATCCGGAGGTCGCCATCTCGCAGAACGACGGCAAATCGGCATCGTTCCCAAAAAAAGACGGCAGCGCAGACGCTCGCGAGACGTTGATGCAATCGCACCTATGCTACACGCCCCCGGCAAAACAGCGGGAGTCTCGTCGTGCAGATTTTACGGAAAAAACAACGCTGCGCCGCTTGCAGAGGGAACCCATGATCTGGTTGAACGCGAGTCTCGCCTTTGCCTTGGCGATGATCATCTTTTGCACGATGGTGACGGCCATAACCGAGGCCGTTCATCACTTCTTCAACATGCGCCAGAGCGGCTTGGAGCGGATGCTTGCGCAGCTCTTTAAGAAAGTGATCTGGCCCCGTGTGGGCCCCATGCTCGCAAGCATCGACGCCGACCCAGCCAAGAAAGCCCTCCAGGCAACGCCCATCAGCGCACCACCCGGCAACAGCAAGGTTGGGTTGTCAGACAGACTACGCACCTTGTTCAGCGCTCCGAAAGTCGCGGCAGTAGGGAGGAATGCCCTGCTCGCAGAATTCCTCGATACGCTCACCAGCAATCCTGCGATCGAGCAGCACGATGGGCGTTTCCTCAGTCTCCGCACCTGGTTCGCACCGCGCCAACTGGACTCTTTGACGCTCGCGCAGTTCGCCGAGCGATTCGCCGACACCGAGCTCGGGAAACAGCTCTGGTCATCTGGCCGCGAGCGTGCGATCCAAGTCGTGGATGATATCGCGCGCCGCTTCGAGCGCTTCGAAGACGGTGCCACCGCGTACTTCGCCCAGCGCGCCCAGATGATATCGTTGCTGGTCGCGATTCTGTTGGCATTCGCGTTGAATATCGACGCCATCCGCCTCTTCACTGCATTCCTGACCGACCAACAGTTGACCGCACGCGTCCTCGCCGAGTCGCAGAGCATCACGGACGCCTTCAAAAAGCAGCAAGCAGAAGTGGCGCCGCCCAAGGCGCCCACTGCGGTTGCCCAAGGCGCCGTCCCGGAAAACAAGTCGGCCACGGCACCGGAGGGTCCGTCGCCCACGCCGAGCACGATTCCGGCTTCGACTGCGGGCACCCCAACATCACCACCGGTTGCTCCGGGAGCCGACGATAGTGCGGACTACCAAGCGCTCAGAGAGAAGATGGCGCTCCTCAACAAACAGATGGCGGTCTCGACGGCCCTCGGTCTGCCGATCGGCGCGGCGTATTATCCGTGGTGCTTGGATGAACCGACGCAGCCAACGTGCAAAGAGCGGCTGACTCTGGCGAGCCTGCACTGGGGGGCCATCTCGTTCGGTTCGAGCGGACGCTTTGCCCGATGGTTTGTGTCGGTGTTGCTCGCCGGCGTCCTCATCGGGCTCGGCGGACCTTTCTGGTTCAACGCGTTCAGCAGCCTCTCGGCATTTGTGCGCCTGCTGGGCGGTCCGGACAAGCAGAACACACCCACATCGAAGGATACCGCAGCCGCAGACGAGAAGTCTTCCGTCAAGGTGCCACCCAAGACGGCCGGCGAGACCTTTGCCGCGGCTGCCGGCGGCGCCGCACCGCAGTTGGCTCCGGGACGACTTTTGCTCACCCCACGTGGCACACCGCTGTAGCTGCAAAGGAGGACACCGTTCATGGACCCAGAGCTCATTCTCTTTGCCATTCGCTCGTTGATTCGATTAGGCCAAGAGGGCGCTGCCGCGCTTGATCAGTACGAACGCGACAAAGCGGCGCTTTTCCCAAACGGCATCAGCGCCGGCTTTGACCACATCGACTTCATCACCGAAGCGTTCATTCCAACGCACCAGGAGTTGCTGCAACGTGACCCCCTGGTCAAGCTGTGGCGCGACAACGCGCCGGCGCCCGATGTCCCAGGTGCCGAGCAGACGCTATTCGCGATGGCCGTCCAGCTGAAGGCGAACGACGCCAAGACCGCCTCGTCGTTTCCCCAGCGTGCGGTGGCCATCGGCGGCGCGGTGATGATCAAGCAGTGGGCAAGCGGCAAGGGGCCGCTGTCGCCGCTCGGCCGTATTGCCATTACCATAGCCGATATCGGTCTCGAGTTCGTCGGAACCAATCCGTCGGTCTTAGGTGTGGGAGGAACCGGCGAGAAGCTCATCGGCGGTCTTGCTACGAACCTGAGCAGCTTCATTCCCGACGACGGCGAGCAGTTCGGCCCCAAGACACAGTTTGCCGAGCGCGCCATCGGCATCTTTTTGCGCGCCGGCCTGACGACGCTCAGCGAGCAATCGGGATTGCTGCTGGGCAAGCAGGACTTGCAGCAGTTGGTGAAGAGCTCCTTGAAACCAGTGATCGACGCCCTGCCTGCGAATTTGGCGGATCAAAGCCGATGGCATGACGTGACCGATGCGCTGCTCGGGCCTGCGGCGAGCACCGCGCTGACCGCGCTTGCCGCCAATCCGGGTGTATTCTTCGGCCATGGCTTCGATTCGAGCACCGCCATTGGAGCACTGACCCAGGCGCTACTCAGCGAAGCAAGCACAACGGGGCTGACGAACCAATTCAGCCAGAGCGGTTTCATTGCTCTCTACAAGGCCGCCTTGGGCGTCGTCGCCGAGCGGCCCGAGCTCTTTCTGGGACGTGCAGACAAGCCCGCCGAGCAGATCGCCTCGGATCTCCTGAGCAAAGTTGCGGCGACATTGAAGGGCGCAGCACCGCCGTTCGACTCCGATCTCGGCATCAATCTCGCCGTGGACGTCCTCGATACCCTGAAGACACACGGCCCCGCGTTCCTCGACAAGAACAACCCGTGGGAGAACGTCGTGGGCTCGATGGTCCTGCAAGTTGTCGACGGACTGAAGAACGGCCTCGGCGCGGCAGGTGCGGGAATCAAGAGCCTGTTGTCGCGCCAACAACTCACCGATTTGGCCGGGGTCTTCCTGAAACAAGCCACGCAAACCCCTGGCATGCTTGCCGGCGGAAACACCGAGCTGCAACAAATCGTGCAGGGGGTCGCACAGGGGTTGAGCCAGGATACGCAGTCGCTTCTGACCCCGGAGAGCTGGTTGACGATCGCCTCGGCCGTTGCCGCGGAGGCGCTGGCCAACCCGCAGCGCCTGTTCACCGCGTTGCCGGGTGGCGGAATTGGGGCAGCACTCATTGGGGATCTTCTCTCCGTGGCCCAAGCCGCCGGCGGACGCGCCCAGGGCAGTCCCCTGTTCGGCCCGACCCTGGAGGAGGCGATCGTTACCGGCGTGCGCGCCGTGGCTGGGAACACCGATGCCGCCTCGACAAACCAGGCGGCGTTGAAGGATCTCGCCACGATGCTGACGAATCTGGTGGTGACGAAGCGCGGCCAGCTCGGCAGCAAGGAGTGGTTGTTTTTGTATCGCACGTTGATCGGCCGTGTCCTGCAAGGCGGCGCGATTGGAATGCTCGCCGACGCCGAGATCAACCAGATCCTGAAAGGAGCCACAGCGACATGAGACTGCACCTCATCCTTTGTATTTCGGCTTTCGCTTTCGCGGCCAATGGCTGCGGTAGCGCGGCACAATTGGCCCCGCTCAACGACAAGCTGAACAGCGCCGATACGCAGCTGTCGAACGCACGCAAGGCGGGAGCTGACACGGCGTCGATCGAGCAGCAGCTGGCGCAAGTCTCGCGTGACGCCAGCGCCGATGCCCAAAGCGCCAAGGATCCAAAAGACGCGGTCGCCTTCTATCGCGTTGCCGCCGTCGCCGCCTGGCAAGCGGGACCCGCGGGAAGCAACTTGGTGTTACCCGCCACGACGGCAGGTATCACTGCGTGCGAGGCCTTGCCACAACATGACAAGGACGCGCCACGCGACTGCTCTCTCATCCGGTTGGCGCTGCCGATGGCGGTACAGGACGCCATCGCACTTCAGCTCATCGATCTCAAGAAGAAGCGTACGACCGCGCAAAGTGATCACGATCGCCATTGCCAGGAGCTCCAGGGGGCTGAGGCGGCGGCCTGCCGGTCGACACGCGGCAAGCTGCCCGCCACAGACTTGCCCAGCGAAACGACCATGTTCGGGGACCTGGAAACTCAGTTCGGCAAGGTGTCCGACCTCCGCGACGGCTTGCACAACCTCGATGTGCCTCCAGCGTTCACGCCACAGACCGACGCGCAGCGGCTGATCGTCTATTGCAACGCGGTCATCGCCTGGCGCCTCACCGCCGATACCGACGCCGACGCCGGCGCGGCACAGTTCGCCGAGCTGACGTCGCGTAAGGCGGCGATGGCGCAACGGCTGGAGGCCTCGGGAGTGGCAGCGGATTGCACGCCGGTCCTGTCGATGCAGACCACGCCGCCGATGTAATTCGGACTGAGGTATCGATCTTGGACTGGCTGCCCAAGATCAGCGCTCATTGCCTCGCAGGGTGCGAACGTTCTGGTGACGAACGATCACGGATTGGTCATGACCTTCTTCACCGAGTGGGCGTTGTTGTCCTTCAGGTTGAGCTCGCCCTTACAGGCGGGGCGAACGGCGGCTGAGAGGTCGGGCTGGCCGGGCCCCTGCGAGGATACGAAAAAATCCGCATAGCCGTTGTAGATCGCGTTTTGGTGTGCATCGTCCAGCGACTGCTGGATGAAATTCTTCGTTTCACCAGCTTTATCACGGAAGGGAACGACCCGACGCTCGTCGCCTTCACCAGCCCGCTCGATTTGTAGTAAGCACCGACAACGAACTTTGCTCCGCTTGGAGGATAGCTCCGTGAAAGCGAAGTAACCATCACGCTTGAGGAGGGCTTGTCGCCTATCGCCTTCGAGGGAGACCGAAACGTCCTGCATCGACAACGGCTGCCGCGTCAGGTGATCCGCCAGTCGTCCATAGAACGACAGGCGACTCGTATGGCTTTCAGGAGATGCCATGGCTTATGGTTCCGGTCTGTTGCTCATCACGGCTAGTGGCGGCTCGATACCTTCGTCACCAAGTGTCGCGCGTCGGGTTCCCGTTCCACATTCAGTCGGAAGATCGGGCCCAGACCAGTCACGGACTCTCTCAACAAGAGCCCTTCGTCCACCAACCAACCGAGCGCCTGATTGATTTCGTCGACACTCCGGTAAATCGCTTCGTCAACGAGACGCCAGCGCGCCACTCCCTCGAGGCTATCCGCCGCTTGCGGGTTGCGCAGGAAGTACCTGAGCACTTCCCTGGCTCTCTCGGGCATGCGCGGCAAATCGCTTGGCGGCAAGTGAGACTCCACTGTGCGACGAACTGAGCAAGAGCGCTGCCAATGCTCGCCCGCAAACGCGCACCGCCGCGCGGCTGGCTATGCTAGCTTCGGCTCGACAAAAGGTGGGTCAGTCCCGTCCCACCGGCTTCAGCGGGTCGTGCTCCGAATCCGCGCAAGTGACGCCGCGTAGACCTTGCCCACAGTGGGACGCCTGCGACCCGGGGGTGGGCTGGATTCGTCCCACACCACTTACAGTGTCCGGCGATCGATTCGGTATTTCTTCAGGAGGCGCCCAAATGCGCGCCGGTCCTTCTGTGCATCGCGCGCTGCCTGTGTCACATTGCCGTGATGCCTGCGCAAGAGCTCTTCGACGTATGCCCGCTCGAACGCCGCGACTGCTCCCGCGCGCGCTTGCTTAAAGCTCCCGATCACTGATCCGGGGGCAGGAGGTGAAGCGGAAAGCAGGATATGACACGGCAGTATCTGCGCACCGTCGGCCGCCAACATCGCGCGTTGCACGACATTGATCAGCTCTCGAACATTTCCCGGCCAGTCGTGGAGCGCGAGCCTCTGCAGCGCCGCAGCTGAGAACGACTTTCTCGAGGGACCACCAGCTTTCAAACGTTCATCGAGGAAGTGCCGGGCAAGTAGGCCAATATCCCCGTAGCGCTCACGAAGGGGAGGCAGGTGGAGTGGTAACACATTCAACCGAAAGTAGAGGTCGGCGCGAAAGCGCTTGTCGGCGACGCACGCATCCAGATCGTTGTTCGTAGCCACGATCACGTTGACGTCCGCCTGAACGAACCGGTCGGAGCCCAACGGCCGGAACGTGCGCTCCTGGAGGAACCGCAACAGCTTGGCCTGCGCAGCCAACGATAAGCTGTCGATCTCGTCAAGAAAGAGCGTGCCACCCTCGGCCATCGCAACCAGACCGCGCTGGTCGCGATGTGCGTCGGTATACGCGCCGCGCACGTGCCCGAACACCTCGTTCTCCATGAGATGATCCGGGAGCACCCCGCAATCAACGGCAATGAACGGAAGGTTGGCCCGCGGCCCCAGGAAGTGAATGGCGCGCGCAAATAGCTCCTTCCCCGTTCCGGTCTCGCCCGTGATCAACACCGGCGCCTCGGAGCGCGCAATGGACGGTAGCTGCTCCACCACGCGAGTAAACGTCGGATGGTTTCCCAACAGCTGCGAGAGACCCCTCTCCTCGGTCAGCCGCGCACGTACCGATTCGACGCCGCCGGGCTCTGGACCGAGCAGACGCCTGACCCGATGGCACAGCTCTTCTTGTGCCGTCGGCCACAACGAAAAATCGTCCGTCGCTCGCAATGCCGTATGTAGCAGCTCCTCGTCGGACTTTTGTGGAAGCACAGCCAACGTCGGCAAGGGGATGGGGTGCGCACGCAACCACTGAAAAAACGAAAGTGGCCTGTCGCGCTCTGCTCCGGCCACAGCAACAATCGCGTGCGCGCGTGACCGGTGCACGTCCTCGCGGAGTAGTCCCTGCCAGTCCGTCCGCTCGAGCGAGAAAGCGTTTGCAGCGAGCAGTGCTGCTACGCTCGTATCTGCATTCGCTTGCGCCGCTTCGATCAGCATCAGCCGGTGGGGCATATCACTTGGCCCAGCAAACCACTGCCCCGTCTCTCGCGAGTCTGCCATGGGTCTCAGCTAGCGTCTTTTTCGTTGCACAGACGCACGCAAAGGAGAACCCAGGCTTCAGGCACCGCTGGCGCGGCGCATTAGCGCGGCCGCTGTAACGGTCGCCACCTGATGCGACGGCTGGCGCTCGCTCGCTAGGAGCCGTCCGACAGCACCGATGTTCTCACGCACTTGTTGCTGAAGATGGTCGAGGGAGGATTCGAGTTGCTGCAGCCGACTCAGGACGTCAGCCAGCCCCCCACCGCCCCCACCAATGCCGAGGTGAGCGGCCGTATACTCCAACCGCCCGAGGCGCACGTCTTCGTAGAGCGCTACGGTGCACTGGGCCGGCTGGACGCCCAGTTCCTCATCGAGCGCCGCTACGCAGCGCTGATACTGCCGCAATGCCCCGGCCCGATTGCCCGCAAAAAACTGCAAGCGCATCAAGCGTTGGTGCGTGCATTCGCGAGCGCGGTCGTGACGCAGAATCCGTCCGCCGTATTTCATCCCGTCCTCATAGTCCTGATGCGCGAGCGAATAATCCATGAGCTTGTCCAGCATGGCCAAATGCATGTTTTGCAGCCGCTCGCGTTCACACAGGCACCACTCCTGATACCAACCTTCCAGCAGATCGCCCTGGTATAAATCGACCGCACCCCGCAACGCACTCGCATCCGCTGCCTTCATCTGAAAGCAGGTCATCTCCTGCGACCGACCGTATGCCCGCTCAAACGCCGCCGCGTCGATCCAGAGGTCCGCTTCGGCATTCAACCGCACCCAGTCCGGCTCAATCCGGAGGACCCGGCGCTCGCAGGCCATCGGGTGAGCATTCAACGCCGCCTGCAGCTGCCACAGGGCCTGGCGCAAATATTTTTTGGACTGGACCGTGGGGACATCAGCCCAGAGCAGCGCGGCGAGCGATTCCCGGGGGTGGGGACGATCGCGGTGCAGCAGGAGATAGCAAAGCAGCTCCTGCACCTTGGATCCCGTAAGGCCATTGAGTGGGTCCTCGTTGCACCGCACCGACAGCTTTCCGAAGAGAAGCACACTCAACCGCGCCATGGCTCACTCCTCACCAGCGTTGCTGGCTTCGGCAGATTGGTTTGAGCTGCCTTGCTATCACTCCTCTGGCGAGGTCGTCAAATCCCAAAATTAAAGAATCGTCACACGCTTCGCGGCACAGCAATCCTCATGCCGAACGGCAGATCTGGTCGCGAAGATCGCCGACCTTGCACGCGCTGTCCAATACAGTAAACAGCCCCCGGTCGACTGGCGTAGACACGGGAAACGGAGGTCAGCCTGACGTCCCCGTCCGAGAGCAGATCGCTATCGGCGAGGGGCGCGCGTCACCGCCCTTCTTTGAAGACAGCCTCAGGCACAGGCAGGGACGCCTGCGCCACTGCTTTGATGGCAGATCCAGGCAACCAGTGGCCCGGCCGTCTCGGCCGCGCGTGTGTTTGACAGGGCTCAGAACTCGACGACGGCGTCCGGGGCGTCGCTGAGATGCACCGTATCAATGAAACGCACGATCCGGTCCCGTAACGAGATTACCAGCGAGTGGGTACGGTGCCCGTGGCCGAAGAAGCGGACGCCGCGCAAAATCGCGCCGTCGGTGACGCCGCTGGCGGCGAAGAGAATTTGTTCACCCGGCGCCAGCTCGCGCTCGGTGTAGATGCGATTCGGATCCTTGATACCCATCTTCTTCAAGCGCTGCTCGAATTTCGCGCGCTCTTCCGCTCCAGGCTTGGCGGCCACGAGGCGGCCTTCCATCCCGCCGTTGAGACAGCGTAGCGCCGCCGCGGTCAGGACGCCCTCGGGCGCGCCGCCGGTGCCCATCACCGCATGCACGTTCGTCCCGCGCACAGCAGCGGAAATCCCGGCCGACAGGTCGCCGTCGGAAATCAGCCGAATGCGCGCCCCGGCTTGGCGAATCTCGTTGATCAACTTCTCGTGCCGCGGTCGGTCGAGCACGATCACCACGAGGTCGCTGACCTTGCGCCGCAAACAGCCGGCAATCGCCTTGAGGTTCTTCGCCACACCGGCATCGAGATGCACCGCGCCTTTGGCCGCCGGCCCGACGATGATCTTTTCCATGTAGCAATCGGGCGCATTGAGCAGGCCGCCTTTGTTCGACGCCGCCAGGACGGCAATCGCTCCCGGCGAGCCGGTGGCACACAGGTTGGTGCCCTCGAGCGGGTCGACGGCAATGGACACCGCCGGATCGGAAGCCAGCCCGCGGCCGACCTTCTCACCGATGTACAGCATCGGCGCCTCGTCGCGTTCGCCCTCACCGATGACCACCTCGCCGCGCATCGACAACGTGTCCATTGCCTTGCGCATGGCCTCCACCGCGACGTCGTCGGCATGATGCCGGTCGCCCTGCCCCATCGTGCGCGCCGCCGACACCGCCGCTTCTTCCACGACGCGCAGAAACTCGCGCGAGAGGAGATGTTCAATGCCGTTCGATTGCGTCTGCCGCCGTACCGGGTTTCTTTTCACCGTCCCATGACTCCCTTCTGCTGGGTTTCCCGCAAACCGAAATCTCGAACCACAGAGTGACTTTGCACCGGCGAGTCAATCGTCGTCACACCGTCGCCGATCCGACCGCTCACCCAGCCTTGCACAGCACGCCCGCACTCACGAAGAAACAAGCGGTCTTGTCGACGCCAAAGGTGTACAGGTCTGCCGTGCCGCCGGGCTCGATGGCCGTGACGCGTAGACTGGCCGACGAGGCGCGCGGCTCGTGGCTGCCGTCGACGTGGAACTGGTAGCCTTCAGGAAAATGGAAGGCGGGAACCAACGCATCGCCCACCCTCAGTCCGACGGCAGGCGCCTCGACCATACCCTTCTTGAACAGCACCTGCTCCGCCCCCACGCGGAACGACATCCCATTTTCGAGGGTGATCTTCAACACCGGATGTTGCTCGGCTGCCTTTTTGATGTCGCGCATCATCCGGAAACGGACGCGCCCGTTGCCATCACGCGTAAACACGGCGACCGCCTTCCCCGCGAGGCTCTTGATGGTGAGCCCGCCTTCCGGCGTTTCAACCTTGGTATCGGCCGCGACTGCGCAGTCTGCCATTCCTTGTCCTGCCCCAAACCCGCCGCGTCATAACGCCGATCCGAGCGAAATGGAAGCGGACGGTAGCCGACAAACCAAGCGCCCGTCGCTCAGATGCGTGGTTGATGCGGCGGCGCCGGCGCATCGCGGCGTTCGAGAGCGCTACGATCCCACGCGGCCAACTTCGCTGCGGCTTCGTAGGTGCTTTGCAGGAAAGCAAGTAGCGTGTCGTCGGGAGAATCAGATTCGCGGACCGCGGCGTACGGCAACAGGAACTCTCGGAGATCGGCGCTGTAGAACGCGGCGTTGGGTTGGACGATTGCCGCCGAGAAGCCCGCCGGCTCCGGATATGCGTAGGAATAGAACGCCGCGTAAGGTACGGATCCGCCCCCGGGCCAAAAGCCGCAGCTGCTGACCTCGTGGGAGTACGCCTCCCGCGTCACCCAATCGGGGAGGTTGGGAACACCACCCGGATGCTCCGGAGCGCGCCGCCCGGAAAATCGCGTCACCGCCAGGTCCGGCGCACCCCAGAAAAAGTGCACCGGGCTGCATTTTCCCGTGAAGCGCGCTCGAAAACCCTTGAACACGCGGTCCGCCTGCAGCAGCACCCGCCAGAATCGGTTGGCGTATTCCGGGTCGTAGGCACGGTGCACCTCATCCTGGTCGAAGCGCAACGGATCCGGCACTTCGTTGGGCCGCCGGTGGATGTCGACCCGCAGATCGAGCTTGCCCATCTCCTCCATCAGGCGGCCGTAGAACGCCGCCACCGATTGCGGTTGCAGAGCAAGACTCACGATGCCGCCGTCGCTGGACTGCACGACCACTTGATGGGCGATGAAATCGAAGTCGATCTGAAACGTTCGCGCCGCGTAGGGGATCGGCGATGTCGTCAGCCCGCGCGCCGTGACGTACAGCGTCACATGCCACGAGTGATTAATCCAGGGACTCTGTGCCAGGCGAATCTTGCCGACGATCTGAGTCCACAGATGCAGCGTCGCACAGGTCTCGCTCCAGGCGGCGAGCGGCAGCTCTGGCCACGCTTGCGCACGTGATGCCGCGGATAGGCTCATTCCCGACTCCTCCACCGTTGTCGTGCTTCACCGGCGCGCCCGTCTGCCGAAGCCGAGTCGGCGCGACGCGCGCTACACTCACTTGGAGAGTACATGATTGGTCGTGACGTCGGCGATCAGCTTCTCACCCGTCCCGTGTACCAACGTTCGCACGACGCTCACCGTCCGGCCCCTTTTAACGAAAGTTGCCACCGCCGTGAACGTACCCTCCGTTTGATTGCTGGCGAAATTGGCGTTCAGATTGATCGCCAAGGGAAAGCCCTTCATCCCCGGTGCAATCGGAACGGGTCCGATGACCAGCATCGTTGCCGTGACGTCCGCCAACCACAGAATTGCGCCGGCATGGACCACGCCAAACGGATTCTTGATGCCTGGCCGAATCGGCATCTCCGACACCACGCAATCGGCGGACTGTTCAATGACCGAAAACTCGAGGGCGCCTTCAACTCTCATCGTCCGGTCAGCAGGCCATCAGGCTCACTGTTCCCTGCCAGCGTATCAATCGGCAAGCACTGTCGTCAGCGTACGCCCGCTGAGGGCACTCCGCCAGGCCGCTTCCACCTCGGCTTGTCCCATGCGGCTGACGATCTTCTCCGCCACTTCCGGCAGCGGGAAGCCGGACAGGGTACCCTCAGCAAGCGCCAGGGCGCGATCGAAGCGGCTCTCGGCCAGTGATGCATAGCGATAGCGCAGCTTCTTGCGCGCCCGCACCAACTCGTCGGCCGTGAAGCCGTCCGCGGCAGCGCGCTGGCAGGTATCCTCGACGGCGCGTTGCAGGCGCTGCGCCGCGCCACGCGCGGCGCTCGCCGACACGAACGCCACCGCCCAGTCGGATCCCCAATCGAGTCCGGCCGACACGTCATACCCAAGTCCAAGGCGTTCGCGGACCTCTTGAAACAATCGACTGTCCGGATCCGAACCCACCAGATCGAGCGCCAGGCCCACCGCAATCAACACGCGTGGCACCGGCGGCACGGCAATCAACTTGGTGATGTAGGCCTGGCCCCCGGAGCCGCGAAGGCGCAAGTTTCCGGTGGCGCCGAAACGCGTTGCCGGTGGCCGGGCGTCGAGCCCCGGTTCGCCGGCGTCGAAGTGCGCACGCACAGCGCGGCGCACCGGCTGCGCCCCAATGCCCCCGACGACGGCCAGGACACTGCGGGCGTGCGTGAAGTGGCGCCGCATGAACGTCGCAACGTGCCGCGCCTGCATGCCACGCAGGCTCTGGATACTCCCGCACACAGGGTGCGCCAGGCTGCCGCGAAAGAAGCGCACCCAGGCCTCGCGGTTCAGCCGGTCGGCGGGATCATCCATGCGTCCGCGGATCTCGTCGATCACCACCCGGCGTTCTTTTCGGAAGCTCTCCTCGGTCACTTGACTGCGGTAGAACTGCTCGGCCAGCAACCCCAGCGCCGCGTCAACGTCCTCGTTGAACACCTCGAACGTCAGCGACATGTTCTCATAACCGGTGTCGGCGTTGTGCTCGCCTCCCAACTCCGCGGCGCGCCGGTTCAACGCGACTTGATCAAGCGACGTCGTGCCCTGGAAGAGCATATGCTCGGCCATGTGAGCGATCCCCGGGGTGCGGCCGTCGAAGCGCGCTCCCGCGCGCACGCTGAGAGCAATGGCCGTCAAGGGACCGGGATTGTGCTGATAGACCACCCGCAAACCGCGGTGTACGAAGCGCTGTACGCGTGCCATGTGTTGTGAACGCAGGGATTAGCGCAGCGACTCACTATGCGCAACGCTGAGCGCCGTTTGCGCCATTGGATTCTGCCACGCGCACGAAGACGCGGCTGCCTCTTCTCAGCGTTGCAACGATGCCTGATCGGCTAGTGCAAGGATGGGAAGGACACGGAGTCCCAACGGCCGCTTCCGGGCGCTGATAGTAGAGAACCCGACTGGGCCATTCCTTGCTCAATACCCGAGAGGACGCACAAGCGCCCGGAAGGGAGGATGGATCGTGGCTGGAATCGAAGATCTCATGGTAACCGAGATGATCACCGCCTTGCCGTATGAAACGGTCGCCGAAGTGGTCCGGCGAATGTGCGCAAACAAGGTGGGGGCCGTTCTCCTCGTCGAACACGGCCAGTTGTGTGGCCTCTTCTCCGAGCGCGATCTCCTTACCCGCGTCGTCGAAGCACACCGCGATGCATACTTTCTGGATGTCGGCAGCGTTGCCACACGCGATCCCATCAGCGTCAACGTCGATGCACCCGTCAGGACCGTGCTCCAATTGTTTCGCGAGCACAAATTCCGTCACTTGCCCGTGCTGCGCAACGGCGTGCCGGTCGGCATTCTATCGATGCGGGATTTTCTCGAGTTTCTGGTCGACGGCCTGGAGCGCCACATCGAAGCACTGAAGTATCGGCAGGACCTTGCAGCGGGGCACGATCCGTATGATCACCTGGGCGGCGCGTACGGGCGGTGAGAAGGGTCCAGACAAGCCTTCGAGGATGGACCGGAGACGACAGACCAAAGGCGGTGGCGTCGCTTGTCGACGGCGGACTACTTCGCGATGCTTGATGCTGCGGCGTTGGCTTTCATGAGATCTGCATCTGGCGGCAGAATGAAGCCGGCGGCGACGGCGCGGTCCGTGGCCGCATTGAATGCCGTGACATAGGCAGCGTGATCGGCATACAACGCCGTCAGCATTGCATCATCGAACGGCGTCGTACTGCCAAAAAGCAGGCAAAAGACCGACCCGGCCTGCGGCTCCCCGGAGAGCGCCGCGATCGGAACATCCACCTGCGGCGTGCGAATCCCGCCAAGGGCATTGCCGTTGGCATCGCGCACGAGGGTGATCGCCGCGCCCGCAGCCAGCTCAAGACGCGGCGCCGACGGCGGTGGCGAGCCCTCGCGTACCCACTGGTTCAGTGCTGCCAGAGCGGCGTTCAATACGAAGTGCTGCGGCCCCGAGTTGATCGGCCCTGGGCACGGGGTGAAGCCCGCCACCGGCGCGGCGGTGACCACCAGCGCCGCGGCGTCCGGCGAGCTCCCGAGATCCGTGCCTCCCACCACCGTCGTGTACGTATCGGCGTGCGCCGCGCCGGCGACCTCCCAGACCCGAATCCGCTCGCTATCGTTCTGCTGGGCCCGTGCGTATCCCAGAAAAGTCAGATCCGTTTCGGTCTCGAAGATCAGCACCGGAACGTTGAGGTCAGCACGAATGTGCGTGGCGGCGGGCACGGTGATCGCCGCCTGCGGGGTCTCCGACAATGGCGCCACGGCAACCGCGTTCCCGCCGCGGCTGTGCACCAGAAAGCCATCGTAGATATCGGCGAGCGGATGAATCGCATTGATATACGTGACCAGCCGAAACGCCGACTGCGAGTCTCCTGCGGCAATCACGGTGTTGATCTGGAGATCGCCCAACGGGTTGATGCCGGCAGGCCGCAGAATCGCCTGCGCGGCTTGGGAGAAGATGTCGTACGAGAAGCTGTCGCCAGGATGAACGAGTGACCCGTAGCGCGCCGGGTCGATTGTCTTCAAGGGAATCGTCGGGGATCCCAGGAGAGACGTACCCCCCTCCACGCCAACCCGTTGCGCCGAGACACCCATCCAGGCAAAGCCGGCGCGCGTCAACTCCACGTGCCCGGTAATCCAGTCGGCGGCGGCGTCAACGCCGCCACTTTCGTTGAGCCACTCGACGACGACCGTGCCGTTGAAGTTCTTGGCATCGATGGGTCGATATACGAGGAGCCGCGTCTTATATGCGGCGCTGTCACCCGACGCCACGCTCCATACACCGTCGACCGCAAAGGCACCGACCTTGGTGAATGCCGTCGCTGTTCCGGACATGAAGTACTCGGCCTCCGAGTAGCCGACCTGCGCCAGGTCGAACGTCGTCGAGCCGAGGAAGGGCTTCCCGCTTCCGCCACTGATCGGTCCTTCGATTGTCGGCCCCTGCAAGCTCGGCAGGCTGGTTGGCGTCGGAGTCGGCGTCGAGGCATTGGTCGGCGCCAACGTTGGCGTGCTCGCCGGAGGGTTGGCTGGGCTTGCCACCTCGCTGTCGCCGCAGCCACTCGTCGCAATCAGCACGACCGCCAGCGCGACAGCAACCAGGCCCGAACCGTGGCGGCTCATTCGATCAGTCCTTCGCAACATCGACACCTCTCCAGAACCCCACTTTTCTCTGGGTGGCTCTTAACCTGGATCGGACGGAACTGACAAGGCCAGATAGCGCGCTGTTTGCGACCGCACAGGAACTTCATCCCTGCACTCTTGCTGGAGAAGCCCATTCCCCACCGCAAGGGGGGCCCGCCTAACGATTGCGGGACAGGATCGGATCAAATCGGCGGCGGGTAACGCCAACGAAATCCCGACCCTCGCAATCAACGCCGCCGCCGTCGCGAGAACCAAGCGGCGGCGGGCAAAGCAAGCGCCGGCCACGGCATGGAATCAGCCACTCGGCCGGTGTTGGGATCGATCCGACAGCCGCAGCCACCGCCGCCGCCACCGCCTGATCCGCTCGTCGGCGTCGCCGTCGCGCTCGCCTTCGTCGCTGTCCCAGACGCAGCCGCTGTCGGACTCAAACTGGGCGTGGCAATCGGAGGCGTCGGCGTGGGCGTACCGCCAACGATGCACAGGCAGTCCTGATCCGGCACACATACCCCCGGGAGGATCTGCGCACCGACCTGGCGCCGGCAGCCTTGTCCGACGCTGCACACCGCACCACAGGAGTCACCCGCGGTTGGCGCGGACGTCGGCGACTGAGTTGGTGTCGGCATCGTCGGCGTCCCCGTGGGTGTGTTCGTGAACGTCGGTGGAACGGAGGGTGTAGCCGTCCGGGTCGCGGTGATAACCACGGTTCCGGCTGGGGTTGGACTCACCGTAGCCGTTACGCTTACCGAGGGCGTCACGGTCGCGGTCGCTCGTACCGTCGGCGTCTCAGTGCCGCCGACGATGCACAGGCAGTCCCGATCGGGCACGCATTCGCCTGGCTGGATCACACCATTGACGCTGCGCCGGCAGCCTTGTCCCGGCTCGCAGGTGTTGCCGCACGAGTCACCAGCGGTGGGCGTGAGCGTTGGTGTCGGCGTGGGTGTCCCACCACCACCGCTGAGCGGGTTGCCGACGATGAAGATGTCACTGACGCCATTGGTGTCGCAGTGCGCCATGCCGCATGTGCCATCAAGCAGATTGGTGGCATCGGACTGAAAGACGATCACCGTCCCATCGGAGCTGATTTGCGGAAATACGCTGTCGCCGTCGGCCTGATCACCGCCGGCCGTCAGGCTGACGCGCTGGATCTTGCCGGTAGCGACTTCAGCCACAAACACATCGGCAACGCCGTTGGTATCGCCGTCCACGAGGTTGGACGCCGAGGATTGAAAGACGACAAACCGCCCATCCTGGCTGATGCTGACGGACGCGCTCGAGCCATTGGCACTCTGGCCGTTGAGCCCTTTGCTTATACGAGCGGTGGAGCCTGGAGCTTGTCGATCACGCACGAAGACGTTCCCAAAGCCGCCACTGTTCACATTGTCCAGGTTCCGCTGGTCCGACAGGAAGGCAACGAAGCGCCCGTCCGCACTGATCGCCGGGGGATACTCCACCGGTGCGGTTTCGCGATCGCTGGGCCGCGTCGCTTGCTGTCCCGCGCTCGACACGTTGACGCGCTCCGTAAATTCCGGCGGACAAACATGTCGCAGGAACACGTCGCCGTCGTTGTTCGTATCATCGGGAACCAGATTGGAGGCGTGCGAGTAGAAGGCGACGTTGCAATTGTCGGCGCTGATCGCGCCGCCGCCACTGGAGCCGTTGCCGGCGGTGCCCGCCTGGCTGCCTACGGTTGCCAGGCTGACAAGCGTACGGATCCCAACCTCACGATCGACGAGGAACACGTCATTGGTCTGATTGTCGTCCCCCGGCGTCAGATCGCCGGCGGCCGACGTGAAGACGACCCACTTGCCATCGGCGCTCACACTCGGCGGCTGATCGGGCACACGGCCGCCGCCGTCGCCGTCCTGCGCCAAGCTCAGGGCTTGGGTCGTCGCCGCGCTGCGGAGATAGACGAAGACATCGGATTGTTGGTTGAAATCATTCGCGACCAGATTGTTGGCCAGCGAGCCAAAGCCGACGATGTCGCCGAGCGCGTCGAGGGCGGGCGGATAGCTATTGTCGTTGGGCCCGACACCCGTGAACGGCACGGCTGGAATGCGTTCGGTCGTGCCCGCGCCGCTCCGATCGCGCACGAAAACATCGACCTTGTCGTTCGTATCATCGGCAACGAGATTGAACGCAAACGACTTGAATCCAACGACACACCCGTTGGCGCTGACCGCCGGGATTTCACTGTTGGCGTTGCCTGGCGTGCCGTCGTTGGCGACGCTGACGCGCTCGATTCCGGAAACCGGGGCACAATCTTGCGCCGTCACCCTCCCCACTGCCAGAAGACCCACAACCAAGCCGCCGATTGCGACGAGGATCCAGGCGTATCCACCTTCCACCGCGCCGCCGCCTCTCGCCATCGTTTGTTTCCGCATCCCCAAAATGCCTCCTCCCAGTGACCCTGGCTCGCATATCACACCCGACGGCGGACCCACAAATCAATCTGCTTCGGGAATGGCCTTGGGGGCTTGCGGGCTTGGGGGGCTTTCCTCTCGGGCCAACAAATGCCGCTTCGACTACTTCAGCAGCTTCTGAACAGCCTTGAACTCCGGGGCATCGGCGGTGCGCACCCATTCGAGGCACACCATCTCGACGCTCGTTGGCACCGCCCCGGAGCCGATCATCTTCTCCCACCCCAAACGGTAATCGGGCTCGAAGCGTGACGAGAGGGCATCGAATGGTAGATGCACTTGATAGCCACTATCGAGCAGGTCGTGCGTGGTTTGATTGACGCAGGCATGCGCTTCGAGACCGCAGACGACGACTTGCCGTCGAGACAGCGCGGCGAGCCGGTCGGCAAACCGTGGTGCGCCGCAGCAACTCAGCGAGCGCTTTTCGATGATCTCGAGCCCCTCGGGAAGCGCTTCGGCCACCTCGCGCATGAAGTGCCCCAGACCCTTTGGGTACTGCTCGGTTGCGAGGATCGGCACCCCGACGAGCTTCGCCGCCTCGATCAAACGCCGAACGCCGCGCAACATCCGCTCCGGTTCGACGGTGATACCGCGGTACGCCTCCTGGACATCGATGACGACCAACACGCTCTGCGCTCGATCCAACACACGGGGATGTGACATGTGACACACTCCATTCATGACCTGAAGGCACGGCGTTTAGCGCCGAACGCCGATCGTTCGCAAGCCACGGACAACCGACGTGACACCAATTTCCGCTCCGTACTCGTCTGCGCTCAGGATGCGTGCTTCACGGCCTCGAGCGCCGTCGCGCTTGCCGGCGACGCGTGCGCGCGCTGCACGATCAGCGCACCCAGCACGACGAACCCGACGCTGAACCACTGCGCCGTGGTCAGCCCAATCAGCCAGGCGGGGTTGCGGCGCACGAGCTCGATGAGGAAGCGTTCGATACCCGACAGAATGAGGTAGCGCCCGAACAGGTCTCCGGTCGGCGGTGACTGCCAGCGCAGCCGCCAGAGATACGCAAAGATGGCCAGGCACGCCAGCATCTCGTACACCGGCGCGGGATGCACACGCTCCGTCGTCGGCACGACACCGTTCGGATAGCTCATCCCCCAGGGCAGATCGGTGGGGACGCCGTAGTCGCCGTCACCCGCCAGCTGGCAGCCAATGCGGCCGACCGCCAAGCCGATGGCAAGTGCGGGCGCCGAGATGTCCGCCAGGTAGAGCAAGGACAGCTGCCGGTGCCGACCGAGCCACCAGACGCCGATCAGACCCCCGACGACTCCGCCGTACCACACCCAGCCGCTGCCGGAGAGCAAGAAGCCGATCGGATCGGCAGTGAAGATGTCCCACGCCGTCGGGATCAGGAACAGTCGCGCCCCGACCCAGCCGCCGACGTAAGCGTACAGGATCATGTCGTACGCGAAGTCGCCGTCCATTCCGCGACGGCGCAGGTCGCTGCGAATGACCAGGAAGGCAGCGACGAAGCCGAGTATCGCCGTCACCCAGAAGCTGGGCACGGCCAGCTCGCCGAGGTGGAAGAGCGTCGGCCGCATTACATCCCGACGATATTGTAGCCGGCGTCGACGTGCACGATCTCACCGGTCACGCCGCTGCCCATGTCGCTGCACAGATAGAGCGCCGTCTGCGCCACCTCTTCGGGAGTGATGTTGCGCTGCAACGGTGCCCGCTCCGCGTGATGGTGCAGCATGGCCTTGAAGCCGGTGATCCCCGCCGACGACAGGGTCCGCAGCGGCCCGGCCGAGATGGCATTGACCCGTATCCCCTGCGGCCCGAGATCGAAGGCGAGATAGCGCACGCAGGCCTCGAGCGCGGCTTTGGCGATGCCCATCGCATTGTAGTGCGGCAGGACCTTCTCGGCGCCGAAGTAGGTCAACGTCAGCAGCGCTGCGCCGGGCCGCAGCAACGGCTCGGCGTGCCGGGCAATCCCCACCAACGAGTAGGCGCTCACGTCGAGCGCGATCTGAAACCCGGCGCGCGAGGTTTCAATGAAGCGCCCTTTCAGCTCGTCGCGCAATGCGAAGGCGACCGCATGGATGACGACATCGACGTGCCCCCAGCGCTCGCGCAGGCTGGCGAAGGTTGCCGCGATATCCTCGTCTTTCGTGACGTCGCACGGCAACACGGTCTGGACGCCGAGCGATTCCGCCAGCGGCCGCACGCGCCGCTCGATACTCTCGGCGGGATACGTCAGCGCCAGCTCCGCGCCTTCACGGTGCAATGCCCGCGCAATCGCCCAGGCAATGCTGTGATCGTTGGCGACACCAAACACCACGGCCTTCTTGTCAGCCATCAACGCCATATGAACCGTCCGGAAGCAGTCCTGAGTCCTGAGTCCTGAGTGCTGAGTCCTGAGTGAAATAGAGGCGAAAGACCGAGTGCTGAGCCTATACCCGATCGGCTCAGCACTCAGCACTGCCTTCAATGCACGCCCGTCCCCATCTGCAGGGCATACGGATTGATCCCGAGGCTGCGGATTGCGGCCTCCCACATGATTTCGGGATCGGTGTCGAACACCAGTTGCCGAGACGCGTCCACCGTCAGCCACGCCGAGGCGGCGAGCTCGGACTCGAGCTGCCCGTCTCCCCACCCCGCATAGCCGAGGAAAAAGCGGCACGGCCGCGCCGGCGTGGCGACCGTCTCGATGATGGTGCGTAAGACGTCGACCGACGCCGACAGATACATGCCGTCGGCGACCGTGATGGCATCGGGCGTTCCGGGGTCGTATCCCAGGAGCACCCAGCCACGCTGCGGCACCACCGGGCCGCCGATCCAGATGTGCAGACCGCTGTCATGCCGCGGCGGCGGATCCATCTCGACGACGCTGGCGACGCGCGTCTCGGTGCGTCGATTGACCACCAAGCCCAGTGCCCCCTCGCGCTCGTGCCGCCACAGCAAGACCACCGAGCGGGCAAAGTTTGGATCCTGCATCTGGGGCATCGCCAACAGCAGCGTCGGCGCCAACGACTTCTCATCCATGGTGACGTCCCGGCCCTCCGAACCGTCTTCGATCTTCGCGACGCAGTAGCCGTATGTCAATGCTTGTCGCATCGCGGCTCCTGCTTTGATTTAACGACCCCAGCCGGGCCTTGATGCCCCCACCGACTGGTTCACTGACTAACCAGCCATTGCCGAGCTGTGCCGTGGCCAGGCACTCGCGACGGCACGGCGGACCTCCACGGCCTCGCCCAGAGCCCCAGAGACCCGGAACGCTTGACGCAGCCTTTCTGCGCCCCGTATAAGCGGGCGATTGCACCGTACACACGGCTGATCGTGTGTTGGGGAACGTCTGATAGCGAGGCCTTACGTCAATTCGGTGCTTTATGCCGCCTACCCGCCCCTACCGCTTGCGGGCGGGATTTCACCATGGCGCCTGTGCTATGGCGCTCCACACATGCTCCCAAGGAGGACCCACCGATGATCTATCTCCACGAAACCCACGAAATAGTCGGCGGCAAGATGGACGAGTTCGAGGACGCACTGCGCGCGCAATGGCTGCCGCTCATGGAACGTGACGGCGACGCGCGGCTGCTGTGGTATTGGCATCACACACACGGCACGGGCCCCAGCTATCAGGCCATCGCCATTACTGCGATCCGGGATTGGGATGCTTGGGGACGGCTCGTGGAACGCGCGCGCCACGACGACGCGTGGCGCCGGTGGTACGCAGCGGCGTGGCAATCGCGCCGCGAGGTGATCTCCAAGCTGCTGCTGCCGACGACGTGGTCCCCGATGCAGGACATTGATTTTGCCACGGTGCACAGCGCAAGCGAGCAGGTCCCGTCGCTGTACTTGCACGATACCGGCTGGCCATACGCTGGCCGCCTCGACGACTACACAGCGGCGCTGGGCAACATCTACTACCCCGCCACCAAGCAGTCGCGCATGATCTCCGTCGACGCTTGCTGGACGGTTTGCCCGGGCGGCGGCCGCTTCCACGAGGTAGTCCTTCTGCAGAGGATTCTCGACTGGGACGCGTTTTCACATCTGCTCACGTCGGGGGAGCGCCCGTCGCGTCCCGGAGACTGGATGCAAGAGGGTCTCAAGTATCGCGACCGCTGGGAGAGCAAGCTGCTGCGCCCCGCGGCATGGTCGCCATTGCGGTGAGCAATGGAGAATCACGAAAACACGAACGGCCGAAAGCACGAAAAGAGCAAGAACCTCTTCAGGGTGCGCTGAATGAACACCGGCACCTCTTCCTCTGTTCCCTTTCGTGCTTTCGAGCTTTCGTTCTTTCGTGATTTTCTTTTGCTGAGGATGGGCGCCGGGACTACTGCCGCCGCGGTCCGATCCATACTGTCTGGATGTTGGTAAACTCGCGAATGCCAAATGCCGCCAACTCGCGGCCGTAGCCGGACTGCTTCATGCCGCCGAACGGCAGACGCGGATCGGAGGTGACCATCCCGTTGATGAACACCTGCCCGGCTTCGATGTCACGCGCCAGGCGTCGGGCGCGGCCGAGGTCGGTGGTCCAGAGATTCGCACCGAGGCCATAGGGGGATTGATTGGCGCCCGCGATGGCTTCGTCGCCGTCGCGGGCGCGGATGAGCGCGGCGACCGGCCCGAATACCTCTTCACACGCCGCCGGCATGAGCGGTGTCACCTCCGTCAGCACCGTCGGTTCGAAGAAATAGCCGCGGCCGCCGCGACGCGCGCCGCCGGTGCACACGCGTGCGCCACGACTCACGGAGTCTTCTACCTGCTGCTCCACCCCAGCGCGCAAGTCATCACGCGCTAGCGGGCCGATCTGCGTCGCAGGTTGCATCGGATCGCCCACGCGCAGCGCACGTACCGCGGCAACGAAGCGGTCCTGGAATTCGTTGAACACCGGCGCTTCGACGATGAAGCGCTTCGCCGCGATGCAGCTCTGGCCGGCATTCTGAAAGCGCGCCCGCACCCCGATCTCCACCGCCGCCGCCAGATCGGCGTCGGCGAGCACCACAAACGGGTCGGAGCCGCCAAGCTCGAGCACCGTCTTCTTGATCGCCCGCCCAGCCGCCTCACCCACGCGCCGTCCCGCCTCGTCGCTGCCGGTAAGCGTCACCGCCACAATGCGCCGATCATCGATCAACCGAGTCGCGGAGCCTCCGGAAATCAGCAACGTACGGAATACGCCGTCCGGAAAGCCGCTCGCCCGGAACACTTCTTCAATCGCCAGCGCGCACTGCGGGACGTTCGACGCATGCTTCAGGATCGCCGTGTTCCCCGCCATCAGCGCCGGGGCCGCGAAGCGGAACAGCTGCCAGAAGGGGAAGTTCCACGGCATGATGGCCAGCACGGTCCCGAGCGGCGTGAATTCTACGTAGCTCTCGGTCGCGTTCGACGGATGCGGCTCGTCGGCCAGGAAGCGCGCCGCGTTGTCGGCGTAGAACTCACAGTTCCAGGCGCACTTCTCGACCTCAGCCTCAGACTCGACGATCGGCTTGCCCATCTCGGCGGTGATGATGGTGGCCAGGCGCGCCTGCTGCTGGCGTAGGTAGGCCGCCGCATTCTTCATCAACCCGCTGCGCTCGGCGAACGATCTGCGGCGCCAACTTCGATACGCGGTTTCCGCGCTGTCCAGTGCCTGTTCAATCTGCAACGGCGTGGACGGCTCGAAGGTGGCCAGGGTCACTTCAGTTGCGGGATTGATCGACTGGATTGGGGCGTCGGCCATCGAGATCTTCTCTACCAGACGCGCGCACCTCTACAAGCCCGGCCAGCCGACGCGCCGCGGTATTGCCCACCTGCAGGACCCGTATTAGCGTTTTCATGAAGACGATGTGGCTCACACTGCCAACCGAGCTGCGGGTTTGGGTTGCCGCGGAGGCACAGCGCCGCCGGGCGAGCCAGTCAGAGATCATCCGACGCTCGCTCGAGCATTCACGGAAAGGCTCCACGGCGGACGCCCGCTGAGCTGCGCCGATCTGGCGGGCGACCTGGTCGGCTCAATGGAAGGACCGCGCGACCTCTCGACCAACAAGCCCTACCTGATGCGAGGTCTCCTGAAGAAGGCGAGGCATGCGCGCAAGCATGCTGATTCATGCCGGCCCCCTGGTGGCCTGGCTCGACAGAGCTGATGCCTACACCCTCGATTCCGATTTTCGCATTTACCGACGGCATGGCCGGCTGACGGTACCGACGTTGATGCCAGCGGAGGCGTGAGGCAGGTCCACCCTCATTCACAGCGACCTCTGACTTACCCAATCTCCGCCAACTCCAACCGTCCGGCCCAGCGGTGCAGCAGCACCGTACGCAACGCCTGTGACTCCGGGCGTTCGAGTTTCGGATCGGTCCGCAGAAACGCTTCGGCCGCCTGCCGTGCTTCGCCGAGAATACTCTGGTCGCGAATCAGATTGGCAACGCGGAAATCCGGCAAGCCCGACTGCCGGGTGCCGAGCATCTCGCCGGGGCCACGGATTTCCAGGTCGACCTCCGCGATCTTGAAGCCGTCGGTGGTGCTCGCCATCGTCTCCAGGCGTCGATGCGTGTCCTCGCCGCGATGGAACGGCGTGATCAGGACGCACAGCGCCGCATCGTCGCCACGACCGACGCGGCCGCGCAACTGATGCAGTTGCGCCAGGCCGAAGCGCTCGGCGTGCTCGACAACCATGATCGTCGCATTTGGAACGTCGATGCCCACTTCGATCACCGTCGTGCTGACCAGCAGCTGCACATCGCCGGCCTTGAAGCGGCGCATCACCGCATCCTTCTCCGCCGCCTTCATTTTTCCGTGCACCAGGCCGACGCGGTACTCCGCGAACACGGCGCGCGCCAGCTCGCGGGCCATGGTTGTGGCGTCCCGCAGCTCCATCGCTTCGGAGCTCTCGACCAATGGATAAACGACGTAGCCCTGCCGGCCGCGATCGAGCTCACGCTTCATGAGGTCGTAGACCTTCGCCCGCTCACCTTCGTGCCGCAGCAGCGTGCGCACCGGCTGCCGCCCCGGCGGCAGCTCGTCGAGCACGGAGATGTCGAGATCGCCGTACACCGCCATCGCCAGGGTGCGGGGAATCGGCGTCGCGGTCATCAGTAAGATGTCCGGCGTCCCGCCGAGGCGCTTCAGCGCGGCACGTTGCAACACCCCGAAACGATGCTGCTCGTCGATGACGCCGAGGCCGATCGACTTGAACTGCACGCCCTCCTGAATCAAGGCGTGCGTACCCACCGCCAGCTGTACATCGCCGCGTTCGATCCGCTCGTAGGCCTTGCGGCGCTGCGCGCGCGTCAGCTGGCCGGTGAGTAGTTCCGTCGTCACGCCCAGCGCTTGCGCAAAGCGGCAGATGGTCGCGTAGTGCTGCTCCGCCAGCAGCTCCGTCGGCGCCATGAACGCCGCCTGATGGCCGTTCTCGATCGCCACCAGCGCCGCCCACAACGCAACGATGGTCTTGCCACTGCCGACGTCGCCCTGCACCAGCCGATGCAACGGGTGCGGCTGCGCCATGTCCGCGAGAATCTCGCCGATGACGCGCTCCTGCGCCCCGGTCAGACGAAACGGCAGCAGCGCGCGCAGCGGACCGGTCAACGTCCCACGCTCCGGTAACGCCAGGCCCGACTCGATCTCGACGGAGCGCCGCCGTAGCGCCATACCCAGTTGCAGGAAGAACAGCTCATCGAAGACCAACGAGCGGTGCGCCGCCGAGCGCGCCGCATTGAGCGCTTCGACATCGGCGTTGCGTCCGGGCGTGTGCAGCATCTGCATCGCATGGCGCAGGTCGGCAATGCGTGCCGCCCGAACAACGCTATCGGGCAGCACGCTCGGCAAGCGGTCGGCCCACTCGGCCGCCGCCTCCTGCACGATTTTACGCATGACCCCGACGGTCACCGTCGTCGGCTTGCTGTACACGGGCAGTACGCCCTGCCCTTCCAGGTCCGGGGACAGATCGACCTCGGGATGGACGATACGCTTCTCGCCCATCGGGCTGCCTTCGATCTTGCCGTGGACGAGTACGCGTTGGCCGATCTGATAACGATTGTGGAAATAGGCGATCTGGTGGAACCAGGTAAGCGCCAACAGACCGGTCTCATCGCGCAGTACGGCTTCGAGAATACGCCGCTGCGAACGTCCGACGTGACGCTCCGTGAGGTGCGTGATCTCGCCGACGACGCTGCCAACCTCGCCGACGCGCAGATTGCGCACCGTGCTCAGGGAGCGGCGATCCTCGTAGCGAAAGGGCAGATGATACAGCAGGTCCTCGACCGTCGCGATGCCGAGCTTCTTGAACTGGTCCGAGCGGCGCGGGCCGATGCCGCGCAGGAACTGCGCCGACTGCGCCAAAGCCTTCAGGTGTTCGTCGACACTGCCCGTGGTGCACTGATACGCGGGCAGGTCTTCCGGGCTGCCGTGGCGCAGGCGCTCCACCAAGAGGGCACAACGTTCGGCAAGCGCCCGCCGCTGCTCCGGCGGGGCGGCCTCATACGCGGCGAGCTGCGCGCCCAGCACTTCCACGTCGTGCCGCACCGGTCCCGGTGGCAGCCGTTGCATCAGGACCTGCGCCCGCGCGATGAAACTAGCCGTCGGGAAGCGGGTGCGCGCCGCCGCTGTTGGCGGGGCGCTGGTGAGAAAGTGGAGCGGCGCCGACAACGCCGAGAGCAGTTCCTCGAGCCCCTGTGGTGCCCCTGTCGCCGCACCCGCCGACGCGTCAGCGCGCCGGGGTGGCACTGGCAGCAGCGGTGGAAGCTTCTGGCTCACGGCGATGATAATCTTGCAAGGCGCGCACCGTCAGCGCCTCGCGCTGCAACAGCTCGACCCCTTCGGCCGCCGCCTCGGCGCCTGCCACCGTGGTGAAGTACGGCACCCGGCATTCCAGCGCGCTGCGGCGGATCGACAGCGAGTCGACGTTGGGCCCGAATCCCTTCGGTGTGTTGATGACCATGGCAATGCGCCCGCTCTGAATCGCGTCGACGCAGTGCGGGCTGCCATCGGCGACTTTGTTGATGGTCTCCACCGGCAAACCGTGCCGGCCCAGGTACGCCGCCGTCCCCTGCGTGGCCACCAGCGCAAAGCCCGCCTCCACGAAGCGCTTCGCGGTGGGTAGTACCGCCGCCTTGTCTTCCTCACGCACGCTGATGAACACCGCGCCGCTCGTCGGCAGGACTGTCCCGGCCGCGATCTGCGCCTTGGCAAAGGCCGCACCGAAGGAGGCGCCAATTCCCATGACTTCACCGGTGGACTTCATCTCGGGGCCAAGGAGAGTGTCGACGCCGGGAAACTTGTTGAACGGAAACACCGCTTCCTTCACCGAGATGTGCGTCGGAACGACTTCCTCCGTAAAGCCCAGGTCGGCAAGCGACTGGCCCACCATCACCCGCGCCGCCAGCTTGGCGAGCGGAACGCCGATGGCCTTGCTGACGAATGGGATCGTCCGCGACGCACGCGGATTCACTTCGAGGATGTAGACGTGCTCGTCCTTGACGGCGAACTGCACGTTCATCAATCCGATGACATGGAGCTCCAGCGCCAGGGCTTTGGTCTGGCGGCGGATCTCGTCGAGGACCGCGGCCGTGATCGAGTTGGTCGGCAGCGAGCAGGCGCTGTCACCGGAGTGCACGCCGGCGCGCTCGATGTGCTCCATAATGCCGCCGATCACGACGCGCGTCCCATCACTGATGGCATCGACGTCGAGCTCGATGGCGTCATCGATGAACTTGTCGATCAGGATCGTACGGTCCGGCGCCGCGTCGAGCGCCCGCTGCATATAGCCGCGCAAGCTGTCCTCTTCGTATACGACCTCCATGGCGCGGCCCCCAAGGACGTACGACGGACGCACCAGCACCGGATACGTGAGCCGTCGCGCAATGGCTGCTGCTTCGTCGACGCTGCGCGCAATGCCGTTGGGCGGCTGTTTTAGATCGAGCTTCGACAGCATGGCGGCAAACAGCTCGCGGTCCTCGGCCCGATCGATGGAGGCCGGTGACGTTCCAAAGATGGGGACGCCGGCGCGCTGCAGCGGCACCGCCAGCTTGAGCGGAGTCTGACCGCCGAACTGCACGATCAAACCCTGCGGCTGCTCGCGGTCCACGATGCCCAGGACGTCCTCCAGCGTCAGCGGCTCGAAATACAGCTTGTCGGAGGTATCGTAGTCGGTGCTCACGGTCTCCGGGTTGCAATTCACCATGATGGTTTCGTAGCCGTCTGCCTTCAGCGCAAAGGCGGCGTGAACGCAGCAATAGTCGAACTCGATCCCTTGACCGATGCGGTTTGGGCCGCCTCCCAGAATCATCACCTTCGGACGTGTCGTCACCGCCGACTCGTCTTCCGCTTCGTACGTCGAGTAGAGGTACGGTGTATGCGCGGGAAACTCAGCGCCGCAGGTATCCACCATCTTGTACACCGCTTCGACCCCAGCGGCGCGGCGCGCCGCGCGGATCGCCGCCTCCGTCGAGCCCGCGAGCTGCGCCAGACGGACATCGGAGAAGCCGAGGTGCTTGGCGTGGCGCAGGATCTCGGTCGGCAAGGGCGCAGCGTGCGGCGCCTGGCCTGAGGTTGCAGCCACGGCCGCGCCGCGGATGTGCTTTTCCCATTCCAGAATCTGCTTGATGTTGTCCAGGAACCACGGATCGATCCGGGTGATCTCGTAGAGCTGCTCGGTGGTGAAACCTTCCCGATAAGCCTCGGCGATGTACCAGAGGCGGCGCGCATTCGGCACGCGCAGTTTGGTCTCCAGCGCGGCGCGATCCGCGGCGGCGGGTCCGCGGCCCTTGTCGTCAAAGCCGTACGAATCGATCTCCAGGGAGCGGATCGCTTTCTGCAGCGACTCTTTGAACGTCCGCCCGATCGCCATCACCTCGCCGACGGATTTCATCTGCGGCCCCAGGACGTCTTGGGCGCCGCTGAATTTCTCGAAGGTGAACCGTGGTATTTTCGTGACCACGTAGTCAATGGTCGGCTCGAAGCAGGCGGGCGTTTCGCGCGTGATGTCGTTGGGGATCTCGTCGAGCGTGTACCCGACGGCCAGCTTGGCCGCGATCTTGGCGATCGGAAAGCCGGTCGCCTTGCTGGCCAGCGCCGAGCTGCGCGAGACGCGCGGGTTCATCTCGATGATCACCAGGCGGCCATTGTCGGGATGCACACCGAACTGGATGTTGGAACCGCCGGTATCCACGCCGATCTCGCGGATGATGGCGATCGCGGTGTCGCGCATGATCTGGTATTCCTTGTCGGTCAGCGTCTGCGCCGGCGCTACCGTGATGCTGTCACCGGTGTGCACGCCCATCGGATCGAAGTTTTCTATCGAGCAGACGATGACGACGTTGTCCTTGACGTCGCGCATCACCTCGAGCTCGAACTCCTTCCAGCCGGCGATGGATTCCTCGATGAGGACCTCATGCGTCGGGGAGGCATCGAGGCCGCGCTGCATCTGGGCGCGGAATTCTTCGTCGGTCGTCGCAATGCTGCCGCCGGTGCCGCCGAGGGTGCGCGACGGGCGGATGATCAGCGGCAAACCGAGCTGCTGGCGCACGGCGAGGGCCTCGTCCATGCTGCAGGCGTAGCCGCTGCGCGGCAAGTCGAGCCCGATACGCTCCATCGCCGCCTTGAACAGGTTACGGTCCTCCGCCTTCTTGATAGCCGGGAGCTTGGCGCCGATCAGCTCGACGCCGTAGCGCTCGAGAATACCGCGTTCGGCAAGCTCGATCGCCGCATTGAGGCCCGTCTGGCCGCCGATGGTTGGCAGCAACGCATCGGGGCGCTCCGCGTCGATAATGCGCTCGAGCATGTCGCAGGTGATCGGCTCGATATAGGTGCGATCGGCAAACCCAGGATCGGTCATGATGGTCGCCGGGTTGGAGTTGATCAGGATGACACGGAAGCCTTCTTCCTTGAGCGCCTTGCAGGCCTGCGTCCCGGAATAATCGAACTCGCACGCCTGGCCGATGATGATCGGGCCGGAGCCGATGAGGAGGATGCTGTGAATGTCAGTGCGCTTGGGCATGGAGGATGGCTCGTGGCTCGTGGCCTGTGGCTCCTTGATGAGGCCCGAAGTTGCGTGACGCGTACATCGTCACACGCGGACGAGGGTTCACCGAAACATTTTCTTCACCACGTGCCATCTGCCACGTGCAACACGCGATCCGGCGCTTCACTGTGCCTCCATCAATTTCATGAACCGTTCGAACAGGTAATTCGCATCACTCGGTCCGGGCGACGCCTCCGGGTGATACTGCACGGAAAACAGCGGTAGCTCGGCGTGCGCCAGGCCTTCGACGGTCTGGTCGTTGAGGTTGACGTGCGTCAGCTCGGCGATGCCCTTGAGCGAGTCGACGTCGACCGCGAAGCCATGGTTTTGCGCGGTAATCTCGACCTTGCGCGTCGTCAGGTCCATGACCGGCTGGTTGCCGCCGTGGTGGCCGAACTTCAGCTTGTAGGTCTTGCCGCCCAGCGCCAGGCCCATGATCTGGTGGCCGAGACAAATGCCGAAGATGGGCTTCTTGCCGATGAGATCGCGCACGATATTAGCGTACGGGCCAACGTCCGGATCACCCGGACCATTGGACAGGAAGATGCCGTCGGGATTCATGGCCAGCGCCGACGCGGCCGGTGTCTGTGCGGGAACCACCTGCACGCGGCACCCAGAGCGCACCAGGTTACGCAGGATGTTGCGCTTGATCCCGAAGTCGTAGGCCACGACGAAGGCTCGTGGCTTGCGGCTGGTGGCGCGTTGCGCGTAGCCGCTTTCGAGCGACCATGTCGCTTCGTCCCAGCCATACGGTGCGCTGCACGTAACCTCTTTGACGAGATCGCGCCCGATGAGGCTCGGCAGGGCGCGGGCTTTCTCCACGACCCGCTTCCGATCGAGGTCTAGCGTGGAAATGAGCGCTTCTTGCGCGCCGTGTGTGCGGATATGACGCACCAGGGCGCGGGTGTCGATGCCTTGGATGCCGGGAATGCCATTGGCTTTGAGATAGTCGCCAAGTGATTGCTGCGCCCGCCAGTTACTCGGCCGCGCCCAGTATTCCTTGACGATGAAACCTTGGACGAACGGGCGGCCGGACTCGACATCCTCGGCGTTGACGCCGACGTTGCCGATCTCCGGATACGTCATGGCAACGAGCTGGCCGCGATACGACGGGTCGGTGAGAATTTCCTGATAACCGGTCATTGAGGTATTGAACACCACCTCGCCTCCGGCTTCGCCGGTGGCCTCGCCATCGGCGCCGAAGCTGCTGCCCTCGAAGACCGTGCCATCGGCCAGCGCCAACAGGGCTTTCATGCCGGCCTCGCTGCCGCGTTCGCGGTGACGTCGTCGGCGCGCCACACCACGTGTCCGCCAACGATGGTAACGACTGCTTGCCCCCGCACTGCCATCCCTCCAAACGGTGTATTTCGTGACTTTGATTGGAAGCGCGCCGCATCGACCATCCACTGGCGCGCCGGGTCGACGATTGTGACATCCGCAACATCGCCAACAGCGAGCCGTCCGCCGGGAACGCCGAGAATACGGGCCGGGTTCGTGCTCATGGCGCCAACCAGCCGCTCCACGGGGAGACGGATTTCGTCGGCCATCCGCAACGCCAGGGGCAGCGCCGTCTCGAGGCCGACGATCCCATTGGCGGCGTGATCGAACTCGACGTCCTTCTCATCGCGGTGGTGCGGCGCGTGATCGGTGGCGATCACCTCGATCGTCCCATCCAACAATCCCTGGCGCACCGCGTCGACGTCTTGTTGTGTGCGCAGCGGCGGATTCATCTTCGCGTTGGTGTTGTAGCCGTCGACGGCGGCGTCCGTCAGGGTAAAATGATGCGGTGTCACTTCCGCGCTGACCGCGAGGCCGCGGGCCTTGGCGTCGCGCACCAGATCCACCGCGCCGGCCGTGCTCAGATGCGCGATATGCAGACGTCCACCGGTACGCGCCAACAGCGCGATGTCGCGGGCAATCATCGCCTCCTCCGCCGCTGCCGGAATCCCTTTCAAACCGAGGCGCAGCGAGACCGCGCCTTCGTGCATGACTCCGTCGGCGGCGATACAGGCGTCCTGCTCATGCACGATCACCGCGAGACCGAACATGGCACTGTATTCCAGCGCCCGGCGCATGAGGCCACCGTTCATGATCGGCATGCCGTCGTCCGACACGGCGACGATGCCGGCGCGGTGCATCTCGCCGATCTCGGCGAGCTCTTCGCCGCGCAGCGCCTTGGAGACCGCGCCGATCGGGTAGACACGCGCCAGCTTGGCGAGCTCGGCGCGCTCACGGATGTATTCGGTCACCGCCGCATTGTCGTTCACGGGATTCGTGTTCGCCATGCAGGCCAGCGCCGTGAAGCCGCCGGCCACCGCGGCGCGCGTGCCGGTCTCGACCGTTTCCTTGTATTCGTATCCCGGCTCGCGGAGATGCACATGCATGTCGATGAGGCCGGGAACGACCCAGCAGCCGCGGGCGTCGATCGCCGCACCCTTCCCACTGCCGCGGTTCGGCTCAGTCACCGCGGCAATGTGGCCGTCGCCGATGAGCAGGTCCCGCGGCCCAGACGTGCCGCTGGCGGGATCGATCAGCGTCCCGCCGCTGATGCAGAGCTGGTCGCTCACCCTGCCCTCCGCCGCAAGCGTGCCGCCGGTGGGCGGGTTTCCGCAACCGGAGCTTCCGCTTCGCTGCTGCTGTGGACCTTGGCGCGATTCACGAGCAGGAACAGCACCGCCATTCGCACCGCAATGCCGTTCGTCACCTGGCCCATGATCACCGAGTCCGGGCCGTCCGCCACATCGCTGGCGATTTCGACGCCGCGGTTCATCGGTCCGGGATGGAGGATGATCACCTCCGGCGAGGCGCCGGCGACCGCGCGCTGGGTCAGACAGAAGTAACGCGAATATTCGTCCACGGTGGGAAAGAAATTCTTTCCTTGGCGCTCGAGCTGGAGGCGCAGCATCATGATCACGTCGGCGTCGCGGACACCTTCGTGGAGATCACTGGTCGTCTCACCCCAGGCCTTGAGCTCGGGAGGCAACAGCGTCGGAGGTCCGATCAGGCGCACCGTCGCACCGAGCGTGCGCAGCGCGAAAATGTTCGAACGCGCGACGCGGCTGTGCAAGATATCCCCGACGATGGCCACCGTGAGGCCCTCGAGGCGTCCCTTGCGCTCACGGATCGTCAGCAGGTCGAGCAACGCTTGCGTCGGGTGTTCATGTGAACCATCGCCGGCGTTGACAATCGGGCAATCGATGCGCGCGGCTAGAAAGTGGGGTGCCCCTGACGCCGAGTGCCGCAGGATGATCGCGTCCGGCCGCATGGCGGCAAGGTTGCGCGCCGTATCGAGCAACGTTTCACCCTTCGTGGCGCTGCTGGTCGATGAGGACAGGCTGATGAAGTCGGCACTCATGCGTTTGGCGGCGATTTCGAACGAGGTCCGCGTGCGGGTGCTGGCTTCGTAGAACAGACTGACGACCGTCTTCCCCCGCAGCGTCGGCACCTTCTTGATGTCACGCTCCGAAATCTCCTTGAAGGAGGCCGCGGTATCGAGCAAAAACGTCAACTCGTCGCGGGACAGGTTTTCGAGGCCGAGCAAATGCCGATGGCTAAAGGACATCTTAGCGCTCCTCGGCGCGGGCGATAACGACCTCGTCACACCCGTCGCTCTCGACGAGCCGGACTTCAACCGACTCGTTCACCGCCGTGGGCAGGTTCTTGCCGACGTAGTCGGCGCGAATCGGAAGCTCGCGATGGCCGCGATCCACGAGCACGAAGAGCTGGACGTCACGCGGACGCCCGAAGTCCATCAGCGCGTCGAGCGCAGCGCGAATGGTCCGTCCGGTAAACAGCACGTCGTCGACCAGCACGATGCGCTTGTCATCCATGCCAAAATCGATGTCGGTTCCCTTGATGGCCGGCTGCTGCCGGCTGCGACTGAGATCATCGCGATAGAGGGTGATGTCGATGATGCCCGTGGGAACCTCGACGCCTTCGATCGCGTGGATCTTGTTGCACAGGCGCTGCGCGATGTAGACGCCGCGCGAGCGGATGCCGACGAGCGCAACATTGGTCGTGCCCTTATTGCGCTCCAGGATCTCGTGCGTTACGCGCATCAGCGCACGCTCGATTGCCTGGGCGTCCATGACCACCCGTTCGTTGGTCGCCATACGAAAAAAAAGCCCCCTCGCGACCGAGGAGGCCTACCAGCTCCGCTTGTGATTTGAGAACTTCATTCGCCACCCTTCCTGGCCTCGCCGGACCAGCTTAAAGGTCTGCTACCCGTTGATTTACTGAAGGCACCTTTTACCGTCAGCACGCCGCGAAGTCAACGTGGCCGCGTGATCGAGCTGCCAGCGGCACTGATTCGACATAGCGTTGGCCAAAGCATCAGTGTCTGGTGTGTGGTTCCCGCATAGTGAATTTCGCGAAGCGCTCGTCTCGTTGGCACGCATCTTGGTTTCAGAGATCTTTGTGTGGCGGACAAGCGAGATCACCGGCGAGACTACGCTGGGCGGCGGAGGATGTGCGGCAGAAACCGGGCGGGGTAATTCGATACCCCGAAAATCATACTCGTTGGGCAATTGAATGAATCGCAACCTCCGTCGTCACTAGGGTCAGGTAGCGAACGCGGATCCCCCCTCCGCAGCTGCTAGCGTCGGGCGGGCAGATTTTGCCCGCCCGCGCTCCCTCCCTTGAAATGCTCAGGCCAATCCTGTCTCCGCTCTTACGGATGCCGTCAGTCCGGTGACGTTCCGGCAATTCGCAATCAACGAGCGAAGAACGAGGACCCGAGGCCTGAGCTAACGGACCGGCTCGCTTCCCAGGTAATCGTACGTGAACTGCCGCACGACGATCATGCCGCTCTGACGATCGAGGGTGGGTGAGTAGACAACGATACGGAAATCGGCGAGCTCCGGCATCTCCTGCCTGAACCACCCCGCCAGCTGGGTCGGACGAATCAGCTGACCAAGCCAGCGCTGGCGCTCGAGGAACTGGCTCGCGAGCGCCTGCCATGCCGGCGGGGCGGAGCGCACCTCCTCGAATTGTCCGCCGGGACGGCGGCCGAAGACTGCAATCCCGGAGAAACTGGGGCGCGGCGTGGCGTACATTCCCCATCCCGCCAGCTTCCAGGCGCTCAAGTTGAAATGGATGACCAGATAGATGTGCAGCAGCGGCCACAGGGTGAACAGCGCCAGCCCCACGAGCAGTACGCGTCGTTTCGCCGTGTAGGTCAATAGAAGATGACCTCCGGCAGAACTTTGAACCGGACCAGGAGCATGCAGGCCAGGACCGCGGCAAAGACACCCACCAGTCGGCGGTTGACGTCGCGCTCGATGAACAGCAGCAGCATGTTGATGTAGATCAGGCCGAAGAAGAACTCACGGGCCGCCATCTCGATGCCGAACAAAAACAACAGTCCGCTCACCACGGCGAACTGCCGCGTGCGACGCCACACCAGCAGGGGGACCAAGCCCATCTCAAAGAGGTAGGTCGCGTTGGACAAGGCGAGGATGAGCGCGCTCGAAACCAGGTAGGGACCGTCCCCCGCTTTGAGATGGTAGTGGCTCAGCCGCACATAGTCGTCGTGTGGGAGAAGCAGCTCCAGGACCGGCTTGAACGCCTCGATGCCAATCGAATATGCCAGCAACTCGCCCCGAAAGTAGTAACCGTGGACCAGCTTCTGGACGCCCGCGAAAAAGAACACCACACACGTCATCCAGCGCACCGTTCTCAAAAACAAGGCGCGCTCCTGCGACTTGGCAACATCCAAGAAGGCGCAGACGAGGCACAGAAGCAGCTCCAAGTAGCTGTGATTGCCGCCCCCGGGGAAGTCATTCCAGATGCGGACGGTCTGGGCGATTGCCAATCCGACAAAAGCCAGTCGGCCCCACCGACGCAAGAACGTCGCCGCACCCAGGGCCGAGATGAGGGACAGCGCAACCCAATAGTTGAGGCCCAAGTCGTTCGACTTGGGGGTCGCTCGGGCCCAATACTCGCTACAAACGATCAGCACGAAGATCCACTGAAACGCGCGCACCTTCGATAGCTCGGTCGCCGGGTCGTCCCCATCCAGGTACGCCAAGGCGCGATCGGCCCAGGTGACGCGCGGCTGCCTTTTCTTCGCCATCCTACTCGCCGGTTCCGGGATGAAAGAAGCAGTGTGTGCTCGGCACCAGCCACATCGTCTCGAGCTCCCGCTGCATCGGCGTCACGTGCGCCGTCCACTGCTTTAGGGCCGAGTTCTTGGATAGATCGCTGTACACGGCGCAGAGCTGCCGAAAGTCGGTTGCGGCCCAGATCATCAGCGCTTCATCGCTGCGCATCGGCATCGCGTAGGCACCCAGCAGCTGCAAGCCACGGGTCTCCATGAGCGAGCGCAACGTCTCCCCCACATCCCGAAGATACGCGGCGCGCTGTCCCGGATGGAGCCGAACGATGGTGTGCGCGCACACCCATGCCTTCAATCCGCTGCGGCGGAGCTGGTCGCGGCTCGGCGAGTAGGGCGTCGACTCGAGGATCCGATCAAAGCCGCCGCTCCGCCATTGTGTCGCCTGCTTCCACCATGGAGCCAACTGCGGATCTTGTCTCTCGGGTAAGAACTGACGTTCGAGCGATGCCGCCCAATGCTCCCAGCCGTCCATCTCCCACAAGTTCACCACGCGTGGCCAACGGTTGGTGCTGCCGACTACCTGCCAGCTGCCCATCAGACGCGAGATGCCTTCACGTTCCGAATGCGCCGCGCGTTCGCCGACGCTGTCGAGATAGGCGCGCTGACCGTCACCGATGATGTCGATGATTTCGTGCAGGTACAGCATTGGCGCCGACTGATACCAGGAGCGACTACGCACCCGCAAGGCTGCGCCACACAAGTGCGCCACACAAGTGCGGCACACAACATTGACAGCACGCGCGACCCACTGGTATCCGAAGCCCAGCCCTCAACAGGAGACGATTCGCTCCCATGGATCCATCCAGCATCCATTTCCCCAGCAGTGGCCCGGCGCCGACGGTGGCGGCGGCGCTGCGGGCACGCGTTGCCGAGTGCGGCGCGCGTGTCTTCCTGCGCTTCGAGGATGACAGCTGGACGTTTGCGGACGCCTATCGCGAGGCCTGCCGCTTCGCCAACTTGTTCCTGAAACTGCGCGACCCGGAGCGGCCGTTTCATGTCGGTGTGCTGATGGACAACCTCCCGGCGTTCGTCTTTGCCGAGTTAGGCTGCGCGCTCGCGGGCGCCACGCTGGTGGGATTGAATCCGACACGCACGGGCGCCTTCCTGGCGCGCGACGTTGTCTACGCTGACTGCCAATTGGCCGTCGTCGAAGAGCGTTACGCCCATCAGCTCCGCGAGGCGCTGGACGCCGCTCCGAGCGCGCGCCTTAGCGTCCTGGTCACCGACGCCCCAGCAACGTTGCCGGCGCCGACCTGGTTGCGACTCGACGATGCCTTGACCAGCGTGTCGATCGATGATCCGGAGATCGCCGTGGAGTCGACCGATCTGCTGATGATCATCTTCACGTCGGGAACCACGAAGGCGCCGAAGGGCGTGCTCAACAGTCACGGGCGACTGATGCTGTTGGGTTGGGGGGCGTCGGTGCACATGTGTCAGTTCCAACCCGACGACTGTGTCTACGGCGCCATGCCGTTGTTTCACGCCAACGCGCAGGTCCTGGCGCTCATCCCGGCCCTCTCGGCGGGCGGTTGCATCGCTCTGGCACGCCGCTTCAGCAAGACCAGTTTTCTCAGCGATGTGCGCCGCTACCACGCGACGTTGTTCAACTACGTCGGCTCGCCGTTCGCCTACATCATGGACACCCCGGCGCGCCCCGACGATGCCGACAACCCGTTACGTCTGGCCTACGGCAACGAGGCGCCGCGCCAGTACATCGAGGCGTTTTCCCAGCGCTTCGGCTGCGAGGTCATCGATGGCTATGGGGCCAGTGAGGTCGGCGTCGGCTTCGCGCGCGACAAGACCGACCCGGCACGCAGTCTCGGCCGCGCCGCCGGGGTCAAGATCCTCAACGAGCAGGGGGAGGAGTGCCCGCCGGGACGCTTCGACGCGCATGGACGCCTGCTCAACGCCGAGGCGGCCGTCGGCGAGATCGTCAATACCGGTGGCGCGTTCTTGTTCGAAGGCTACTACAAGGACGAAGAGTCGACGCGACAACGGACACGCAACGGTTGGTTCTACACCGGCGATCTGGGGTACACCGACGCCGACGGCTTCGTTTACTTCGCCGGCCGCGATGCCGAGTGGTTGCGGGTCGGCGGCGAAAATTTCCTCGGGCGGCCCATCGAAGACATCGTGGCGCGCTTTCCCAATGCCTTGCTGGCCAGCGTCTACGCGGTGCCCGATCCCGAGGCTGGTGATCAGGTGATGGTCACCCTCAAGCTGCAGCGCGACGCCGAATTCGCGCCCACCGCCTTCGCCGCGTTCATTGATAACCAACCGGACCTCGCCCCGCGTTGGCGGCCAACCTTCGTGCGCGTCGCCCGCGAGCTGGCAACGACGCACACCAACAAAGTGCTCAAGCGCGTCTTGCGGCGGGAAAAATTCCTGGTCGACCGCATCGCCGATCCGGTCTACTGGCGCCCGCGTGGAGCCAGCGAGTTTCGCCGCTTCACCGCGGAGGATCTCGCGGACTTGCGCCGGCGCTTCGAACGCGCCGGCCATGCAGAGCGCCTGGAAGAGTGACGGGAGAGGCAGAATGACCGCGCTACGAAAAACGCCACACGGTCTCCCCTTCGCGCCGGTCAAGATCGGTGTCCTCATCGATCTCGACATGGGCACGAAGGACGACTTTCTCGCAACCTTACGCTTCGGCTTCGACGAGGCTTTCGAAGCCGGTATCATCACACGGCCGGTCGAGCTGATCGTCAAGGAGGCGATTGGCCTGCCACGCCTCGAAGCCAAGAACAGCATCGACGGCTATCGCGAGCTCGTGAGCCAGGGCGTGCTGTGCACCATCGGGCCGCTGATCACGGATAATTCGCTGGCGCTCGCTCCGGTGATCAATGAGCTTGGCGTCCCGGCGGTCACCTGGACCGGCACCGATCGCTACTTCGGCGACTACTGCTTCAATCTCGGCAATGGCGGTCTCGCCGAAGAAGCGGCGCTGATGGCAACCTGGATCCGCCGCAGCGGCTACCGCACCGTCGGCATGATCCACGAGATCAGCCCGGGCGGCATCGAGTACGCCTCGAACTTCCGCTACTACACCGCCCGCGAGGGGCTCGATGTCTTGATCGAAGCCTACACCACGCAGGTGCCCGACGACCTCGAAGCCGTGCTGCGCAAGATCCGCGACCAGAAGCCGGATTGCCTGGCCTACCTGGGCTATGGCTACCCCACCATTCTCATGGCACCGATGTTCAAGAACCTCGACTGGAATCCGCCACGGATCATGACGACGGCATTCCAGTTTTGCTACGCCAAGCCCGAATGGATGGCGGCGTTGGAGGGCTGGTACGGCATCGATCAAATGTGCGAGGACAATCCGCGCCTCCAGCCGGTGCTCGATCGCGTCGCCGCGCATCTTGGCAAGCGACGCGATCATACCGTGACCGCACTGAGCTACGACACGGCTCGCCTGATTTCCGAGGGCATCGCGCGCGCCAACCTGCTGACCCCAAAGGGATTGAAGGAAGGCCTGGAAAAGATCCGTATGCTGCCGGCTGTCAACGGCGGCGCGCGCACGCACATGAGCCTCGGCCCCTACGACCACAAGGCCTACAAGGGGGATTGGCTGGTGATCAGAAGGATCGAGGCTGGTCGGACGGTGTTTGTATCGCTGCACGAGCCGTGAGGCGCGATGCGTGAAGCGGAACACTGTGAAACGTAAAGGAAGACATGCCGCTCTTGCTTCCGACGTCTCCAGAATACCTTCGTTTGCAGGCGCGGCGCCGCGGCGCGCAGGGGGGACTGTACTTCGGCGCCACGCAGACAAGCTATGGCGACCTCTTCGTCGCGGTCGAGCGCCTGGCCGCCTGGCTGGTGCAGCGCGGGCTTGGGGCCGGTGACCACGTTGCCGTGATGGCCGCGAACCAGCCGGCGATGGTGGCGATGATGTATGCGGTTTGGGGCATCGGCGCGGTCGCCGTGCCGATTGCGGTGCGCTCGACAGAGCAGGACGCCACCCAGCTACTGAGTCACTCGCGGGCGCGCGCGCTGCTGTGCGACCCGGCGCGCGCGCCGCGCGGGCGCGCCGCCGCGACGGCCGCGGGCGTGCCCGCCTTCGCCTGTGCGCCGACCGCGCCGCTCCGACCACGCGTCGTCCGCCGGGCTCCGAGCCGCGCCAAGCCACCATCACCGCGCCGTCCACAGCCAGACACCCTCGCCGTCCTGGCATACACCTCGGGCACCACCGGTGACCCCAAAGGCGCGCTGATCACCCACGCCAATCTGTTGTGGTCGGCGCTCGCGTGTGCGACGGCGCGCGGCGATCGCCCCGACAACGTCGCTGCATGTCTGAGCCCGCTGACGCATACGCCCGCGTTCGTCTCACACCTGCTTTGCCGCCTGCTGCTGGGGAGTAGCGCGGTGCTGTTCGAGAAGTTCGACGTCGGCGCGGTGCTCGATGCCGTGCAGCGCGCTGGCATTACCGATCTTCCCCTGGTCGCCGGCATGGTATTCGACGTTGTCGGGCTCAAGCAGATCCCGTACGCCGTGCGGCGCACGATTGAAAAAGTCTCCGTCGGCGGCGCCGCAACGCCGCTGAGCGCAAAGCGCGAGCTGGCACAGATCTTCGAGGGCGCGGAGATCATCGAGGCGTACGGCCAGTCGGAGTCGACCGATGGCGTCACGATGGCACGCGGCGACAGCATCTTCGAACGCCCCGGAACGGTCGGCACCATGAACCCCTACGTTCACGTCGCCGTGTCGCGCGCCGACGGGTCGCTGGCCGGCACCGGTGAGGACGGGGAGATCGTCATCAGCGGGCCGACCGTCATGCCGGGCTATTATCGTGATCCCGCAGCCACGGTCGCCACGATCCGCGACGGCTGGTTGCACAGCGGTGACCTCGGGCGGCAAGACGACGACGGCTATTTCTTCATTACCGGACGACTGAAGGACCTGATCATCAGTGGCGGGGAAAACGTCTCGCCAGTCGAAGTTGAAGCGGTCCTGCGCGCCCATCCCAACGTGGCCGACGTCGCGGTGATCGGCACGCCGCATCCGAAATGGGGCGAGCAAGTCACTGCGGTGGTCGTGCAGCGCAACGGCACACACCTCGACCGCACCGCGCTCGTCGAATTTGCCGGCAGGCGCCTGGCATCCTTCAAACGGCCGCGCCGCATCGAGTTCGTCGACTGCCTGCCGCGCAACGCGGCGAATAAGGTACAGACCAACCTGCTGAAGGAGCACTTCAGCGCTGCGCCCTCTCCCATTGGGAGAGGGCCGGGGTGAGGGCCCTAAGTATGGACAACCGAGGACCGCTCAAGGGCATTCGTGTCATCGACGTGAGCCACCAGGCCGCCGGGCCGTGGTGCACGACGCTGCTCGGCGACATGGGTGCCGAGGTATGGAAGATCGAGAAACCCGGCCGTGGCGATAGCATCCGCTACGCGCGCGGCGCCGACCCAACGATCGGCAGCTACAACTTCTGGGGACTCAACCGCAACAAGAAATCGGTGGGCGTCGACGTCAAGCATCCCGCCGGCGTCGCCCTCGTCAAGGAGATGATCTCCAGCGCCGATGTGCTGGTCGAGAATTTCCGGCCTGGCGTGATGGATCGCCTCGGCCTCGGCTACGATGAGCTCACGGTCCTCAACCCACGCCTGATCTACGCCTCGATCACCGCCTTTGGCGCGTCCGGTCCAATGGCCAACGATCCGGGCATGGACCTCATCCTGCAGGCGACGGGCGGCATGATGGGACTCACCGGCTTCCCCGAGGGGCCTCCCGCGAAAGCGGCCGGCCCGGTGGCGGACATTTCCTCCGGTATCTACGCTGCCTACGCGATCGCTCTGGCCCTTTACCATCGCACCACCAGCGGCGTTGGCCAGCGCATCGATTTGAGTATGCTCGACGCGGTCATCACGCTGCTGGCCGACATCTCCACCGCGTATCTCAACACCGGCGACGACTACGCCAAGTTCGGCAACGGCCATCCCGACCTCGTGCCGTATCAAGCGTTTCGAGCACGCGATGGGTATTTCGTCGTTGCCTGCCTCACCAACGCGTTCTTCAAGCGGCTCTGTAAAGGTCTCGGGCGAGAGGACTTACTGAGCGACGCGAAGTTCGCCAGCAACGGCGCGCGCTGCAATCACCGCGACGAGGTCGTCGGCATCTTGCAGGAGATCTTTCTCACCAACACCTGCGCGCACTGGATCGCGCTGTGCCGCGAACACGACGTCCCCTCGTGCCGGGTCAACGGGCTCAAGGAATTGTTCGCCATGGAGCAGCTCAAGACCAGTGGTTCGATTGCCGATTGGCAGCATCCGACGCAAGGGGCTTTCCGCACCATGAACGTCCCCTTCCACATGAGCGCCACGCCAGGCGCCCTGCGCATCCCGCCGCCGCGGCTGGCTGAACACACCGACGAGGTGTTGCGCGGATTGGGAAAATCGGATGCGGAGATCGCACGGCTGAAAGCGGAAGGCACGTGTGAATGAGGACAGACGCTGCCGTGCTGCGACAAGCTCGGCCCGCCGGCTGCCCTCTCCCGCGCATCTCTTCAGCGAGGGAGAGGACCCCCGTCGCTTCGCCGCGGCACCCAAGACATTTTGCGGGGATTCTCTCGTGAGAAGCTGAGGTATCATGGAGGAGACGACGCTCTACAACGTCAGCGACTACATCGCCACCATCACACTCAACCGCCCCGCATCTCTCAACGCATTGCTTCCCGAGATGGGCGATCAGCTCACCGCGCTTGTCGAGCGCGCCGAGGCCGACGACGCCGTGCGGGTCATCGTGTTGACCGGCGCAGGACGTGCCTTCTCCGCCGGTGCCGACCTCAAGCTCATGGGTCGGGCGGATCGCCTGGGCCGCAGCGCCCTGGTAGGACGCCAGCGTACTCTTCATGGCGCGAGCGTGACCGAGCGCCTGCTGCGCCGCGAGAAGCCGCTGCTTGCGGCGGTGAATGGCGTGACCGCCGGCATGGCGTGCGCCTACGTCCTCGCCTGCGATTTTGCCATCGCCGCGGAGAGCGCGCGCTTCATCTTCAGCTTCATCAAGGTCGGCTTCGTTCCCGATTCGGGAACGACATACCTGCTCACCCATCATGTCGGTCTGGCGAACGCGCAGCGCCTCGCCCTCACCGGCGAACCGCTGTCCGCCAACGAGGCCTTACGCCTCGGACTCGTGACCGAGGTGGTGCCTGACGAGCGCTTGCCTGAGCGGGTGCGTGCGGTGGCCGCAACGATCGCGGCGCACAGCCCCAACGCCACGCGTCTGACGCGTGGTCTGTTGGCGCGCGCCGTATCCGGCGACTTCCGGCAGGCGACGGAAGCTGAGGCCTTGGCGCAAGGTATCCTCGGCGAAACCGCGGATCACCAGGAGGCGGTGCGCGCCTTTCTCGAGAAACGTCCCCCCGTCTTCACGGGCAAGTGATGCAGACCCTGGGGGCCTTCCTCGATCGACTGACGGCGCTGCACACTGACCGGGAGGCGGTCGCCGCGGCGCCACACGACCGTGTGACGGCGCGCATGCACTGGGTCGAGCTGCGCGCCGCGAGCCGGATCGCGGCAAAGAAACTGCTGCGCGCCGGCATCACCAAGGGCGCACGCGTCGGCCTGTTGTGCGCGAACCGCAGTGACTGGCTGCCGATCGCGTACGGCGCGCTGCGGCTCGGGGCTATCCTTGTTCCCTTTTCGACCCTCTGGAAGCGTGACGAAATAGCCTACGGACTGACCCACGCCGACGTCGATCTGCTCGTCACGCTGTCCGCATTCCTGAAGCACGACTACCTTGCCTGCCTCAACGATATCGTTCCCGAGCTGCGGAGCGTATCGCCGGGACGGCTCTTCTCACCCGCTGCGCCGGCGTTGCGGCGCGTCGTGCTGCTCGACGGGGATGCGGCCGGCACCGAGCGTTGGACCGCTCTGCGAGCCGACGTAGACGACGCCGTCCTCGACGCCATCGAGGCCTCCGTCACACCGGCCGACGCGGCGACGATCTTCTTCACCTCAGGCACCACCACCCAGGCGAAGGCGGTCCTTCACAGCCACGGCGCGCTCGTGACGTCTGCGGTACGCCTCAGCCGTTGCCTGGGCATCACACCCGACGACGTCTGGTGGGGGCATATGGCACTGTTCTGGAGCGGCGGGTTCATCCTGGCGCTGGCGACCCTGGCAGGCGGCGCACGCATCGTCCTGCAGGAAGTCGTGGACTCCGCGAGCGCGCTGACGCTGCTCGAGCGTGAAGGGTGCACGATCATGGCCGGCTGGCATCAGGCACTGCCGCTGCTGGAACATCCGGATTTCTCCGGGCAGCGGTTGCGCCTGAAGAAGGGAACCAACCACCCGCTGGCAACCCGGCTCCTCGGACCCGATCATGTCGCTGTCGGTATCTACGGCATGTCGGAGACGGCAACCGGCGTCACCGCGGCGCGCTGGGATGATCCGCGGGAAATTCGCACCGGCACATTCGGCCGGCCGCTCGACGGCATGGAGGTCACAATCGTCGATCCCGTCTCCGGCCAAGCGCTCGCGCCGGGCGCAACCGGCGAGATCCTGGTCAAGGGCCCAACCGTGATGGACGGCTACTACAAGGTGCCGCGCGCCGACACCTTCGATGCCGCGGGCTTCTTCAAGACCGGCGACCTGGGCTACTTCGACTCCAGCGGCTATCTGCACTTCGCGACCCGTCTCAAAGACGTGATCAAGACCGCGGGCGTCAACGTCGCCGCCGTCGAAGTCGAGGAGGCGCTGGCGCGCCATCCGGCGGTGAAGTCCGCTTACGTCGTCGGCGTCGCCGATCCGGCGCGCGGCGAGAGCATCGCCGCCTTCGTCGTACTCGACAACGGCGAGCTCGCCAGTGCCGACGAGCTGCGCGATTTCTGCCGACATTCGTTGGCAAGCTACAAGGCGCCACGGCACGTCTTCGTCATCGCCGACGCTGAGGTCCCCCGCACGGGTTCGGGAAAGGTTGAGAAGTTGGCCTTGCGGCGCGAAGCCGTGGCGCGACTCGCAATGACAAACAGCTGACGCGCGGGAAGCGGAAGCCGTTCTCGCGGCCGCTCATCCTCCCGCGCACCCGGCAAGCGCCGCGTTCACCGCCAGGATCAGCTCATCGATCGTCACCTCGCCATCGGCGTTCGCATCGAAGCTCGGGCAATTGCTCAACGGCGTGCTACCGAGCGCGATGTTGACGCCACGGATCAGCTCGTCGATGGTGACGCTCCCATCGCCGCCGCAGTCGCCAGCACAGACGCTCGGCGTTACCGTCGGCGTCGGGGTGAGCGCCGCGCCGACCAAGACGTTGACCGTGCCCAGATTCGAGTCGGTCGATCCGTCCCACGCGGCGAAGGTGAAGCTATCGCCCCCATTAAAGCCGGCCTCCGGAAAGTACTGGGCCTGCGTGCCACTGATCGCCGCCGTGCCGTGGCTCGGTTGCGATACGACACGCAGCTCGAGCGCATCGCCTTCCGTATCCTGCGCGCTCAACTGAATCGTCACCGGCGTATCCTTCCCGGTGGTGGCCGCCGCGTCGCTGACAGCAGCGGCGTGATTCGGATTGAAGTCACTGTTGTCCGGTCCCGAGTGACACGTGAAGCAACCCACCTGGAAGCCGCGCCAGAACTGTCGTGACGCGCCGAGCTCACCGAGGTTGAGGGTGCGATCGGCCTTCACCCGGGAGAGCACCGTGCCGCGATAGTCGGAGCCGTGGCATGCTCGACACGGTTGCGCGCCGCCCCCACCTTCGCCGATACTCGGGTGGCGATTCACCCACGATTGCCCAACCGGGTGCATGCCGTGCGGTCCACCATCGAGGGTCACCGGCTGCGTGCCGTGGCAGCTGTTGCACTCGACCAGCATACCGCCGTGCCCCTGATGCTGTACGGTTTGAATGTTGTCGTTGCGCTCCAAGCTGGGGAACTCCGCGTGGGTCGAGCCGTGGCAGGCTTCGCACGCGAGACCCCCGTGACCGGTGGAGAAACGATACAATGACAGTCCAGCCGCCGGCGTGTCGGCATTCGTGGCGAACGTCTGATCGACGGCAACCCGCGGCGTACCGGGGGTCTCGAAAGCCGACGTGTACCGGAGCGCCCCATTGTTATTCAGCGCCGTGCCCGTGTGGCAGCTCTGGCACGCCGGCTCGTCGAGCCAACCGGTTCGGGTTGGCGCCGCGACGTCGAGCATCGTCCCGTGACAGCTCTGGCATTGGATCGCCAGCGTACCGTCGGCAGCCACTGCCGCGCCCATTACGCCGCGCAAACAGCGCGTCACGGCACCCGGATGACAGCGGTAGCAGGCGGCGCGATTCTCCGTCGACGAGAGCGACAGGCCGGTCGCCGGGTCGATGACGAACGCCATACGCTGATGCACCGCGAGGGTCAGCGGCTCGATGCCCTGGATCCCACTGCCGGCCAGCGCTTCCGACAGATGACAGCGCGCGCAGAGAATCGGCGTGGCGTCAGTGGTTGCAGTGGCGAACAATCCGGCTGCATCGTAACCCACCGTTGCCAGCGCACTGATGAATACGTCATTGGCACGCTCCCGGTCGTCGTGGATGCGGAGGATGTTGAGGCGCATGTCCCGCTGCGGGTCGGGATCGTTGACCCAGCCCTCGATCGGCTGCGCGGCCGGATCCGCACCCGAAGTGTGGCAGGCCTGACAGTTCATTTCGTCGGAGACCGGCAGGACGATATCGGTCGTGGCCAACAGGCTGCCCGCCGCGTTGCGCGCCGTGAGCCGCATCAGCGGATAGGAATTCTTGTGATGCGCATCATCGTAGGGCGTGATCGGAATCCCCTCGGCCACGAACCAGGCCGCGGTATTGTCGAAAGTCATCGGCTGCGGCTGGTTCGACGTGCCGGGCATGTTCTTCCCCTTCAGGCCCGCGTCAACCGGCAGGTTCACGCCGAACAGCGCCAGCACATGCTGCCAGAAGTTGGTCTTGCCCGCCGACGTCGTATTGATCGAGCCATCCGGGTCGGCCACCGCTTCGTAGGTCACGGTGATGCCGGTTGCGTCACGCACCAGGCGCCCTTGCGTATCGATGAGCTGCGCCTGGATCGTGTTGTACGGCGGCAACAGAGAGAAGACCGCGTAGTCACCATCCATGCAATGCATGCCGAGGTTGTTCCACCCGACGAGCGTCCAGGGTGCGGCATCAGCCACCGCCGGCGGCAGTGCCAGTACCATCCAGAGGGCGGCAACAAACAAAGGGCGCGTTGGTCGTGTGTACTTCTTCATGATCTCCACCGCTCCACTTTTCATGCCGCCGCAGAGCAAATACTAGTACCATTATCCCGAAAACCTCAATTGAAGGTCAACCGGCGATCAAGGCGGCGATCGCCGGATAGGGGTGAGGCGGCCGCGTGCGTCTGCGGGGCCTCCAGTGCCGCGGAGGGCCAAGTTGTTGACGGAGCGC